>Ga0307475_10002599_pt1 | contig 10890 bp, 8 predicted proteins | sample atmos_gasesECM1C_FD_203317 | JGI IMG/M metagenome (GOLD analysis project Ga0307475, IMG submission 203317) | Hardwood forest soil microbial communities from Morgan-Monroe State Forest, Indiana, United States - atmos_gasesECM1C_515 | ecosystem: Environmental > Terrestrial > Soil > Temperate...
GCTGGGTCCTCGATCGCGGAGGCGTCTCAGACGCGAGCGAAGTGGATATTGCGCAGTTTCAAGACGACGTTCGAAAAGACATAGATAACATCCTGCGCCATCGGCTAAAAGAGCCGGGCATGATTTTTCGCTACGCCGGACCGGATGTCGTGGACCTAAAGGAAGCGGACTGGGTCGAGTTGGTGGACAGCGAGGACCGCACTGTGCGCATCGCGATCGCGAGGTCCACCCATCTCCCGATCCGCAAGGTGGTCGTCTCGCGCGATTCTGCCTCGCGTACGAAGAGGGATGAGCTCGAGTACTATTCGAATTATCATCCAGTGAGCGGGATCGAAACACCCTATCAAATCACCCGCGAGCGCAATGGCATGAAGGTGTATCAGGCTTTCTTTGAAAAGTGCGAATACAACACCAATCTATCCGAATCACTTTTCACGAAAGATTCTCTCGAGGATAGATGGGCGAAAGTTGGCAAGAAAGGAAAGAAGAACAAAGACAAAGACAAAGATAAAAATTAGCCCTGCTGGAGATCGCCGCTTTCGACTGGTGAACCGCTGATTGCATCCGCAAAAGCATTCCCTCCCTGCTAGGCTGCCCGCCAAATTTCTGCGTGTTACCGCCACTCGGTGGCCGTTTTTGCGCCGGGCGAGGTATAATCACCTGATGGCGATGATGCGAAAAAGTGAACCGATACACGGCACGACAGTGCTGTGCGTGCGCCGTGACAACAAAGTGGTGCTGGCCGGCGACGGGCAAGTGACACTGGGTGAAGGCGTGATCAAGCACAGCGCAAAAAAGACGCGGCGGCTCTTCAACGATAAAATTGTCGCAGGATTTGCCGGCAGCACGGCGGACGCGCTTTCGCTCTTCGGGCGCTTCGAAGGGAAGTTGCAGGAATACCATGGAAATCTGCCACGTGCAGCCGTCGAGCTGGCAAAAGAGTGGCGAACAGACCGTTCCCTGCGCCATCTGGACGCGCTACTGATCGTGGCTGACGCAAAATCCACATTTCTGCTCTCGGGCAATGGTGACGTGATCGAGCCGGATGACGGTATCTGCGCGATTGGGTCAGGCGGCCCTTATGCACTGGCGGCCGCTCGGGCGCTCGCGAAATTCACAAAGCTGGCCGCAAAGGACATCGCCCAGGAAGCCATGCGCATTGCCAGCGAAATCTGCATCTTCACGAACGCCAATTTCAGCATCGAAGAATTATGACCGGGAAGTCGGAGAAAGACATGGTGATCTACTTGACCGGAGAATCGCAGACCGCAGAACCCGAACCGCTTCCCTCGTTTGACGAGTTGACGCCGCGGGAAATCGTCGTCGAGCTCGATAAGTACATCGTGGGCCAGAATGCGGCGAAAAAAGCAGTGGCAATTGCGCTGCGCAACCGCGTCCGCCGGCAGAAACTTCAGCCCGAGCTTGCCGAAGAGATCCTTCCGAAGAATATTCTGATGATTGGACCCACCGGAGTCGGCAAGACGGAAATCGCGCGCAGGCTGGCACGCCTGGCGGGCTGCCCCTTCGTAAAGGTTGAGGCTTCCAAGTACACGGAAGTGGGGTACGTAGGGCGCGATGTGGAGTCCATGGTGCGCGACCTGGTGGAGACTTCGATTGACATGGTGCGCGAAGAAAAGCTCGACGAAGTGGCCGAGCGCGCGGAGCAGTCCGCCGAGGAGCGCTTGTTGGATTTGCTTCTGCCGTCGTCGCCCATCTCTGCGGATGCGAATGCGGCCGCGGAAGCGGCGCGGCGCGAACAGGCGCAGCGCACGCGCGATAAGCTACGGACCCAACTTCGTGAGGGAAAACTCGATCAGCGACTTGTGGAAGTGGAAGTGCGGGAACGCGCCATGCCCGCATTCGAAATCATCAGCAACCAGGGCGTCGAGGAAATGGACATCAACGTCAAGGACATGCTCTCAGGGTTCTTCGGCCAGCAGAAAAAGAAGCGGAAGATGACGGTGGCAGAGGCCTTTGATTACCTGATTCAAGAAGAAGAAAACCGATTGATTGACATGGACCAGGTAACGCGCATCGCCGTGGACCGCGTGGAGCAGATGGGGATTCTTTTTATCGACGAGATCGACAAGATTGCGGGGCGCGAAACCGGACACGGCCCGGACGTTTCGCGCGAAGGCGTGCAACGCGACATTCTGCCGATCGTGGAAGGCACCACGGTGAACACACGCTACGGAATGGTGCGCACGGACCATATTCTTTTTATCGCGGCCGGCGCGTTCCACACTACGAAGCCCTCGGACCTGATTCCCGAGCTGCAGGGGCGCTTCCCGATTCGCGTGGAACTCAGCTCGCTCTCCGAAGCTGATTTTGTCCGCATCCTCACGGAACCAAAGAACGCGCTCATCAAGCAATATATGGCGTTGCTCGACACGGAAGGATTGAAGCTGACGTTCACCGAGGATTCGATCGCCACGATCGCGCGGTTTGCCGCCAAAGTGAACGAACACACCGAAAATATCGGCGCGCGCCGCCTGCACACGATTCTCGAAAAAGTCCTAGAAGACATTTCGTTCGAAGCGCCCGAGATGAAGAAGAAGACGGTGAAAGTGGATGGCGCCTACGTCCAAAAGCAGCTTGCGAATATCGTAAAAGACCAGGATCTGAGCCGCTACATTTTATAGAAAATCGAAGATGGAAAATCGAAAAGGGCCACGAGCGTCGGAGCCCGCTCGGAATCGACCGACTTCACAGACGACTCTCCATCTTCCTCTTTCCATTTTCCTGCTTTCAATCATTCTGAGCGGCTGCGCGGCCCCCGCAGAACCTCTAGAGCGAAAAGCGCCGGTACCGAAAGGGGTGACAGACCTTATTGCTGTTCAAGCAGGCAATGACGTCGTCCTTCGATTTACCCTCCCGAAAGAGACTGTCGACCGCCGCCCGCTTAAGCAGTTGCCGGCGATTGAGATCTATCGCGTGATTCGACCTACCGGCTCAGCCACTCTGGCTGCACCCGCAATTTCTCCGGCACCGCGGCTGATCCTGACCATTCCATCAGCGATGGTGGATCAATATTCCGAGCAGGGGCATATCCGTGCTGTTGATTCGTTGAAGGCTGAGGATTTCCAGCCGAATGAGGAGGAGGTTGCGGAATACTCAGTTCGAACGCGAGCATCAACCAAGAAGGAGTCCGCAGATTCGAATTCCGTCATACTGCGCATTTATCCTGTGGCGGACCCGATCACGGACTTGAAGGTGGAAACCACGCATTCGGGCATCTTGCTCACCTGGACGCCGCCTCAGAAGTCGCTGGCCGGTTCGGCTCCAACCATCGTGAAGTATCACGTGTATCGCTCGGAGCTCGACACGGCTGGCACCGCGGCCGCGAATGTAGCAGAGAACCCGAAACAGAAAACACCGCTGCTGAAGATTGGCGAGAGCGAAGCCGCGACGTATCGGGACACGCTTGCCGAGCTGGAGAAAACGTACAACTATTCGGTTCGGAGCGTCACGCAAAGCCCTAGCGGCGTGATCGAGTCTGGCGATTCGAACCTGGCCAGGGTGACACCCCATGATGCGTTCCCGCCGGCAGTACCGCAGGGGCTCGTTGCAGTCTTCGTTCCCTCCGTCAGCGAGACACCCGCGCATATCGACCTTTCCTGGGCCATCAATTCTGAAACCGATATCGCCGGTTACAACGTCTATCGAAGTGAGCAGGAAGGCGCTCCTGGAACGCGCCTGAACCTGGAGTTGTTGCTTACTCCTGCGTTTCGCGATATGAATGCAGGATCCGGCCGCCGTTACCTTTATACAGTTACTGCGGTGGACCGCTCCGGCAATGAAAGCCCTGCCAGCGCGGCTGCACCCGGCGGCGTCCCGGCAGAGAACCAACCGGCCCCATGAACGATCCTTCAACGAAGCCGAGACCGGATCATCTGCAGGACGGCAGCCCAGCGCTGCACACGGGACTCTATACCGGTGCGCTACTGGTGGTGGTCATGGTCGGCGCCTTGGTTGCGGCGAACCGGATCGCCGGCTTGGAGCTCTATGCTCTCGAGCGAAATGCGGTTTCCTACGGAATGTTCGTCATGTTCATGCTGATTCCCGTATGCCGGTTCCTGAACCACCCCCTTCAAATGTTCACTTCGGCGATGATCGGTTGGGTGATGTTCGTGGTCGCTTACGACATTGCCGGAATTTACTTTCAAAATCTGTTCGAATCGCTGCGCCACACGCCGTTCGCAGCGTTGGTTGAAGGGGCCGTAGTGTACGGTGTGTGTGCCGTGGGCTCCTGGGTAGGAGCAATGATCCTCCATGCGCGTCATCACTCGATTTCCCCGGAGCGGCGGCGAACGGACGATACGGCGCCCCACCATCCATGAAGCTCTGCAGGTTTCAGCCACTCGAATTTTCCGCGAACGAAATTGGCCGCTCTGAGCATACAACTCACCCTCAGCCCGGCTGCGGAGTCATTGAAGGCGACACGCTTTGGGAAATTTCGGGCGAGTTGTGGGGACCGCGCGAGCGCATCGGACGTTCCCGGCCGCTCGAGAGTGTAAAATTGCTCCCGCCTGCGGCACCGAGCAAGATCGTGTGCGTGGGGAAAAATTATGTGAACCACGCCGCGGAAATGGGCGGGCCACCACCAAAAGAGCCGATCCTCTTTCTGAAGCCACCCTCCTCCATCACCGCCCCGGAAGATCCGGTGATCCTGCCGCCGATTTCGCGTCGCGTGGATTATGAAGGCGAAATCGCAGTCGTGATGAGCCGCCGCTGCCGTCATCTGCGCGCGAACGAAGAGGTGCATCCTTATATCCTGGGCTACACGTGCTTCAACGATGTCACCGCGCGTGACTTGCAGAAACTCGATGGCCAATGGACGCGCGGGAAAAGCTTCGACACTTTCTGCCCGTTCGGTCCAGTCCTGGAGACAAATGTTCCTCCGGCGGATGCCAGAGTGGAAACCTTCGTGAATGGCGTGAGGAAACAATCGGCGCGGCTGGCAGAAATGATTTTTTCTGTTGATGTTATAATCCGATTCATCGCACAAGTTATGACGCTCGAACCGGGCGATTTGATCGCCACGGGGACGCCGGCGGGGATAGGGCCGGTGGTAGCCGGGGACGTAATGGAAGTTAGCGTCACTGGAATCGGAACGCTGCGGAATACTGTGATTGATTCGTCTGACAGTCCTTAAGATTGACCCAGTGCGATTAGGACAGCCTGAGTGACTGCGTAGGCGAGGCGATGAAACTCTCTCTCGAATTGACGAACGTTGGGAGAATTGCAGTGAAAGCAGTCAGGCGCGAAGGCGGGCTGTGAAAGAAATACTCGCGGATTGGCACAATTGGATTCCGGCCGCCGGGATCGGCATCGTGGTGATCGGCGGGATCATTTTTTGGCTGCGCAGGAAGCCGGAAGATGCGAGCGAGCTCGAACGCCAACGCCGCGCCTATCTCAATCGCGTGGGGCGAATCGTCGAAGGACAGGTGCTCGAGGTAGTGAATTACCAGGACAGTCCTCGCCAGGCGAAGAACTCGGGTTTGTTCAGCAAGCGCGCCGCTGTCGGTACCGCAAACGGCAAGCAAAAGCTTCTTTATTACACCTATTCAATTTCCGGCGTGACCTATGAGACCGCACAAGATATCACCGGCCTCGAAGAACAGGCGCATCTCAGCAGCGTGATCGCCGGGCAGCCTGCCAGCGTAAAGTACGACCCATCGAATCCCAGCAATTCGATTCTGCTTGCGGACGACTGGTCCGGCCTGCACTGAACGAATCTCCACGGTTTCTAAGCACCGGAATGAATAATTCAGCTTTCGAAAGCCTTACGAAAATTGCCTGCGCGCGTCTAAAAGCGCTCAAAGAACGGGACCCATCCAGTGGTACACTTTCAGGTTTTCCGGAGGACCAACTTGACTCGCATTCAAGGCTTGCTTGCGGCGGTGGCTCTAATTGCTGCGACGTTAGCTGCGCCAGCATCCGCACAGCAGGCGGGGCAGCAGATTGATCCGAGCCTCTATTCCGGCATGCGCTGGCGGCTGATCGGGCCGCATCGCGGCGGACGTGTATCGGCTGTCGCCGGCATCCCGGGCGATCCGGCGACGTATTACATGGGCACACCGGGAGGAGGGATCTGGAAAACAACGGACAGCGGAGAAGTGTGGACTCCGATTTTCGATCAGGAGCATGTCGCCTCGATTGGTGCCTTGGCAATAGCGCCGTCGAACCCCGCGATCATCTATGCGGGTACCGGTGAGCAAACGCCCGGCAACGGGGTGTACAAATCCACCGACGCGGGTGCCACTTGGACGAACATCGGGTTGCAAGCGACGGGCTACATCAGCTCGATCATTGTGGATCCTCGCGATCCCAACATTCTGGTTGTCGGAGTGATCGGACATCCCATCCTCGGAATTGCCGCCTCCGGCCCTGACCGCGGTGTGTTCAAGACTACCGATGGCGGCAAGACCTGGACCAAGACGCTATATCGCGATGAAGTAGCCGGTGTTTCAGATATGTGTGTGGACCCGGGGAACCCGCGCGTGCTGTATGCAGCAGTTTGGCATCCGCGCGATTTTCATACCGACCGGGAGCCACCGACTGCTTCTGATGCCTGGCTTTATAAGTCCACCGATCAGGGCAGCACATGGAGTCAGTTGCCCGGCACGGGCTTGCCGCCAGGAGCGTGGGACCGCACCGGCGTCGCAGTAGCGCCAGGAAATCACGGACGGCGGATTTTCGCCATCATGGGCCCAGGCCTGTTTCGCTCCGACGACGCTGGCGTCACTTGGCGCCAGATCACGAAAGACCCACGCGTGGTCGGAAACTTGTATTTCAGCCGCGTTTTCGTGGACCCGCGCAATGCCGATGTGGTGTATGTAATGCAGACGTCACTCTATCGCTCAACGGACGGCGGTCATACTTTTGAGGCATTCAAAGGTGCGCCGGGTGGCGATGATTACCATGTGATGTGGATCGATCCGCAGAATTCGCAGCGAATGATTCTCGGGGTGGACCAGGGCGCAGTCATTACGCTGAATGGCGGCAAGACTTGGAGTAACTGGTACAACCAAGCGACCGGGCAGTTTTATCACGCGTTCACAGACAATCAGTTTCCCTACATTGTGTACGCGCCGCAGCAGGACAGCGGCACCGTGGCGATCACCAGTCGCAGCGACTACGGCTCGATCACCTATCGCGATTGGTTCTCGATCGCGGGATTTGAATACTCCTACATAGCACCGGATCCCCTGAACCCGAATATCACGTACTCGGGCGGGTGGTTCGGCAGCGTGGTGCGTTTCGACAAGACCGCCGGACAATTTGCCCACGTATTTATCCGCACCGAGAAATACCACACCGCCACCATGGCCCCCGTTGTTTTCTCACCACAGGACCCGCACACACTTTACTTTGCCACACAGTACGTGATGAAGACGACCGATGAGGGCAAGAGTTGGAAGGAAATCAGCCCCGACCTGACGGTGCGGCCGAAAATTCCTGGTGATGAGGAACACAAACACGCCGCAGTCGCGGAACCAAGCATTTCTGTTCCGAGTGATTCGCGGGGGGCGTATTTGGCCGTGCGGTTCACCGATGAGAATGCGAACAATGGTGAGGTCCGGGGCATCGAGAATCCCGAGCGCGCAAGTGAGGCCGAACCGGATCCGTACGAGAGGGGCGAAGAAGAACAACCCTCAAGAAGGGCAAGCGCGATTACTGTTGTCTCGCCGTCCCCCCTGCAGGCAAGCATGATTTGGGCGGGCACGAACAACGGACTGGTTCAACTCACGCAGGACGGTGCTGCAACCTGGCGAAATGTTTCCCCCGGGGAACTGGCCGACAAAGCCAACGTGTGGACCATCGAGCCGTCGCACTACGACCCCAACACGGCATATCTCACATTCGAAGTGCGCCGAGATAGGACACCCTACATTTACCGCACTCGAGATGCAGGCAAGACGTGGCAGAAAATCACGGAAGGGCTGCGGGCCAACTGGCTTGCCCGGGCAGTCCGCGAAGACGTGGTGCGCAAGGGATTGCTTTATGCCGCCACAGAAGACGGCGTGTACGTTTCGTTCGACGATGGCGACCACTGGCAATCGCTGCAACTCAACCTGCCCACCTCGGACGTACAAGACATCACCGTTCACGGCAACGATCTGGTGGCCGCGACCTACGGCCGCGCGCTGTGGATTCTCGACGATCTTTCGCCGCTGCGACAGGCCAGCACGGAACTTGGGAGCTCTAATGCTTACCTGTTCCGCCCCGCAGAAACGATCCGCGCGCGCTGGGACAACGACCAGGAGACACCGCTCTCACCGGAATTTCCTGCAGCGAAAAATCCGCCGGACGGAGTAATCTTCAATTACTTCCTGAAATCGGTTCCCACAGGAGAGTTGACACTGGAAATTCATGACGCGCAAGGGAATCTGACGCGGCGGTTTACCAGCGTTGCACCGCCCCCGGTGACGACTCTCGCGAACGTGCCGGATTACTGGTTTGAGGACCCCAAGGTGCTGTCGAAGAACGCGGGGATGAACCGTTTCGCATGGGATCTGCGGATTGCGCCTCCGCCCGCACTGAACTACAGCTACTACGGAGAAGCGCTTGATTACATCGAGTACACGCTGTCCGATCACGCCATTCCCTACGACACGCCACGGGAGCAGACGCTGGGTCCATTCGTGATTCCGGGGCAGTACGAAGCCGTGTTTATCGGCAACGGCCAGTTGGTGCGGCAAAAGTTCACTGTGACGGAAGATCCGCGCGTGCATGTTTCGCAGGACGATCTTGTCGCCCAATGGAAAGCGGCAAAACGGATCATGGCAGGTCTGAAAACGAGCTACGATTCCTATCAAGCAGCCAGCGCATTGCGCGCTGCCGTCGCCGACAGGCTGAAGGGCATCGGAGCGAATGCCGAGGCCAAGAATGCCAGTGACGCGTTAAAGGATCTCGACAAGAATCTCGAAGCGGTAATGGAAGGCACGATTGCACTTCCGGGTGTTGGACCAGTCCATCGGGACCTCTCGCGGACCATGTTTATGGTGGAGAGCGCGGATGTCGCGCCGTCGGATTTCGCCCGCGCGGCCATCGAAGAATCCTGCGCGGAGCTCAACGGTGCACTCTCGCAATGGCGCGAAATCAACGCGCAAACCGTTCCGCGAGCAAATGCGCTTCTCGAGAAATACAAGCTTCCGGCTCTCCCGATCGCCGCGGCGATCCCAACCGGCGACGCGTGCCACGAGTAGAGATCCTGCCTTGCTCGCAGGGTGGGGGTGTGGCACGCTAACCCGGCCTGTGAACGACACCACAATATGAGTGAACATCGAAAACATCATGATCGGCTGGAAGAGCTGCGCCAGCGGAACGCTGAGGCAGAAGCGGGCGGCGGAGCCGAGCGCCGCGAGCGACAACACAAAGAGGGCAAGCTCAGCGCGCGCGAGCGGATCGATCTGCTGCTCGATGAAGGGTCCTTCGAGGAGCTCGACAAATTTGTCCGCCACCATTGCACCGATTTCGGCATGGAGGAGCAGCAGCCTGCGGGCGACGGCTTCGTCACCGGCTACGGCCGAATTGAGGGCCGACTCGTGTACGTATTTGCGCAGGATTTCACTGTCTTCGGCGGATCACTCTCGGCAGCAAACGCCTCGAAAATTACGAAAATCATGGATCTCGCTATGCGTCAGGGTGCGCCTGTAATCGGGCTGAATGATTCCGGTGGTGCACGGATTCAGGAAGGCGTGATGTCGCTGGCGGGCTACGCGGATATTTTTCTGCGCAACACTCTGGCGAGTGGCGTAATTCCACAGATCAGCGCGATCATGGGGCCGTGCGCCGGCGGCGCGGTCTATTCCCCTGCGATCACCGATTTCATCTTTATGACTCGCGATACTTCCTACATGTTTGTCACCGGCCCGGACGTGATTAAGACGGTGACGCACGAAGAAGTGACCAAGCACGAGCTGGGCGGCGCGATGACGCACAACGCTACCAGCGGCGTCGCTCATTTCCTGTCGCGCGATGACACGGAATGCCTGGCCATGATCCGCGAACTGTTGAGCTATCTGCCTTCGAATAATCTGGAAGACCCGCCGCGGCGCGCATCTGGCGACGCCTGGGACCGCGCGGACACTGCGTTGAACGCGCTGGTACCCGTCGATCCGCTCAAACCATATGACATCAAGGACGCAATTCATGCGATTGCCGACGGGGGCGAGTTTTTTGAGGTTCACGAGCACTTCGCGAAAAATCTGGTTGTGGGCTTTGCACGACTCGACGCACGGCCGATCGGAATCGTCGCGAATCAGCCGGCGTTTCTTGCTGGGGTGCTCGACATCAACGCGTCCGTAAAAGGCGCTCGATTCGTGCGGTTCTGCGACGCGTTCAATATTCCTCTGATCACTTTCGAAGATGTGCCCGGATTTCTTCCGGGCACACAGCAGGAATTCGGCGGGATCATCAAGCACGGCGCGAAGCTGCTTTTTGCATTTGCCGAGGCGACGGTGCCGAAGATTACGGTGATCACTCGCAAGGCTTACGGAGGCGCTTACTGCGTGATGTCGTCGAAACACATCCGCACCGACCTCAATTTCGCCTGGCCGACGGCGGAAATCGCTGTGATGGGCCCGGAGGGGGCGGTAGGTATTGTGTACAAGCGAGAGATTGATCGCGCGCCAGAACCGGACCGCGACAAGCTGCGCCGCGACAAGATCGAAGATTTCCGCGAGCGGTTTGCGAACCCTTATGTAGCGGCGGAGCACGGATACATTGATACCATCATCGAGCCTTCGCAGACGCGCGCCAAGCTCGTTGCCGCGCTGCGATCGCTTGAGAACAAACGAGATACCAACCCTCGCAAGAAGCACGGTAACATCCCGCTTTAACGGGAAGGGATGAACTCTTTGGAGCCGTTCCCGCCAATCAGAG
>Ga0307475_10002600_pt1 | contig 10890 bp, 11 predicted proteins | sample atmos_gasesECM1C_FD_203317 | JGI IMG/M metagenome (GOLD analysis project Ga0307475, IMG submission 203317) | Hardwood forest soil microbial communities from Morgan-Monroe State Forest, Indiana, United States - atmos_gasesECM1C_515 | ecosystem: Environmental > Terrestrial > Soil > Temperate...
CAGCTCGGCTTGCGTTCCGGTGGAGACGCGCGACCATGGCAAATGGCTCCCCAAGGCAGCCAGCAGGGAAAAGGGGGCGAGGAACTTCAGGGAAGCTGCAAACCACAGCCAATAGCGCGTTCGCGCCTGGTTCTTTCGAAATAGGAATGCCAACAAAGCGGCCGCGGTGGCAAAGAGAGTCGTTTGCCAGAGATGGTTGGCCACGGAAGGCGCAATCGCCGAAGCTATCTCAGACAAAGGTTTCAAGATCATGATGCTTTGTCCCCTCGCTCAAGCTTCCGAAGTGTTTTCTCGGCTTCCTTTACGTCCTGAAGGGTCAGCCGGCCGGACTCGATCAGGCGGGCCATTACGGGCTGCGGCCGTCCCCCAAAAAGCGCCAAAAGGTCGTCGACCAACCTGCGCTGCGCTGCATCACGAGTAACTGCAGCTTCGAAGATGTGAAAGTTCCCAACCTTTTTGACGCGGCGCACCGCCTTTTTGCTTTCCAAGCGGTAAACGGTTGTTTGCACCGTGGTGTAGGCTGGTCGGTTTCTTTCTGGGAAGCTTTCTTGAATCTCACGAATGGAGGCGTGCTGCCGGGTCCAAAGCACTTCCATGATTTGAAGTTCGAGCCTGCTGAGTTTAGGTTCGGCCATCGGTCCTCTACTATCGACGTGTGGAACGCTACTACATTCGTAGGCACATTGCAAGCTTCCTGACAAGCCGGCTATCCGTTGCGTCCCCGAGCGTTCCTACCCGCCCCAAAATAGAATCGATTAGGCCTCGCTCAACTAGAGCATCTTCCTCCCGACAAAGGACGCAGAAAATCTAAATTCTTTGCTGGGCGTCACTTACGCGCGCTCTCCCGAAATCTCTCTGTCAGTTGCCCGGCCCGGAGCAGGGGCTACAGGAAACACTACGAAAGTGTTAAAGGCGGTCGATAACACTTCCAGAACCTGGCCTTCCCATCCCGCTCAAGACCATTTTCTGAGCACTGCGGCACCGCTTCTCCGGCCGTCAGGAGTGGAAAAAACAGCAAGCGCGGCTAAAGACCATTTTGCGGGTGCCGGTTTAGCAAAGCTGCGGTGCCGTCATGAAGACTGTGAGCGTGGCGCGGGCTATGGAAATTAATGCGCCAGCACCTGATTCCGGGCTGTAACTGGGACAGGCGCGTTGTGAAGTGGCAGAAGCCACCGAAGCTTTGAGCCGTCTTAGGGCATTTCGTTGATTAAGTTGTCTTCGTGGGTCCGGCGCGATTGCTCGAAGCGTTGCTTGGCCCCAGAATGTCGGCGAAGTTGAGCAAATGTTGGGCTACAATCGACACCCACTTGTCCGGGGCATCGTGTGTCACATTGAAATCCGCGCTGGGGATTTGTTGACCAGGCGGATTAAGTGCAAGAATTTTCGCCTTCGCGTAGTTGGCCCTGAGCCAATCAACGATCTCTCTCCTAGTTTCTTCGGCGGCTGCGTAATCGACGATAAAGAGATCGTAATGCTGAGTCGAGCTTAAGACAACTTTGGCTGGCTCGTTACCGATTACGGAAATTACGATATAACCTTGCGCCGTCAGGAGTTGTGTTCTTTGAAGCGCTAGTTCCTCGTCGTAGGCGATCTGGAAAACTCTCTTCGTCGCCTGCAACTTTGCCGACTCTACATTCAACTGCATCACAACTTGGCGGGTTTTCGCATCGACGGCCAAGCACTCGCACTGCGTGCGCTTCGCGAGCCCTTCAAGCGCTGCCTTCGCAAACTCCAGGCCCGAGACAACTGAGACCGTCTGCCGTGAGCCGTTCGGCAGAACTTCGATGACTTCATATACCCGGTACATGGGGCCGAATTCCTTCCGGGTCTTTACCCACGCTCCTTGTACGCGACGAGGAACTACGGATTGGAAATGACAACAACGTTGGACGCCTGCGGACCCTTGGGACCTTGAGCAATTTCGAAATCGACGGAATCCCCTTCTTGCAACGTACGATAACCGTCGCCGACAATGGCCGAGTAATGAACAAAAATATCCGGGCCGCCATCACGTCCGATAAAGCCATACCCCTTCGAGTTGTTGAACCACTTGACTTTCCTTTGCACCTTAGTCTGCCTCACTGAGTCGCGATGATAATCCACGGCAGGAAACGATTTTGCCCACCGAAGGATCCATCAAAGCGCATTTCCGAAAGCTGGCAAAGTCGTCGGCAACCAAAACTCTAGAGGTTTGCCTCTCGGGCAGACGATATCCAAGAATTCTGGGCTTTGCAAGGGCCTTATATCATGCGATATAACCAGCTTCGGGTGTTTGCCCTAAACATTTTCCCTGTCGTTACTCGATTGAGCCATTTTCCCGGGCCTGCTACTCATTCCTGGACGTCTGGGTGAATTACGGGCCCTCCCAGCAAGGCCCGAAGAAGTGGTTGGTCGCTATTTCAAGATGAGGGGTGCAGCCCATGCCCGAAGTGCAATCTGCAGGATCTTACGGCGGTGTTGTGGCGCCGATAGCGGTGGCGTCCGCGCGAGAATGCAATACTTTGCGCAAGGTGACGTTGGTTCAGCACTCCCCGCTGTTCGCAGATATTCCCGCGGCCGACTCCCGGGAAATCGTATCCGCGGCGCGGGAGAGCAAATTCTCGCGCCGCGAGACGATCTTCCTCGAAGGCGATCCCATCCGCCACGTCGCCCTGCTGACCTCCGGTAGCGCCAAGGTCGTAAAAATCGGTCAGAATGGCGCGGAGGTGATTCTCCGGCTCGCAGGGCCAGGTGACGTAGTAGAGGTGACGGGGCTTCCGGGCCAGGGTCGTCACTGCTCCATGGCGCAAGCACTCAGTGCTTCCACCGCCCTGATCTGGGAATCCAGCGCATTCCAGGTCCTGGCAGAGCGCTTCCCTGCGCTGCGTCGCAATATTTTAAAAGTCGTTGCGCAGCGCTTGGAGGAACTCGAGGAGCGTTACCGCGAGATTTCCACGGAGAAGGTGGCGACACGGCTGAGTCATCAACTGCTGCGCCTGTTTAACCAACTGGGGCATCGCGTAAACGAGAATGGCACGCTCAAGATCAACCTTTCTCGCGAGGAGTTAGCGCAGTTGACCGGCACGACTTTGTTTACCGTGAGCCGCCGGCTCTCCGAGTGGGGGGCGTGCGGCCTGCTGACCGCGGGACGCAAGTGCGTCTCCGTTCGCAACATCCAAGCTCTTCGCGAATTCGCCGAAAATGTCTAAACGATTCCGGAGCGCCGACTCTACCCGGCTTTTAAGTACAAGCCGAGAATTGCGGCCCGTAGGGAAGCCGGAAACGGCCCAGCCACAAACACACAAGCGCTGGCCACCCCTGCCGGTCGGCCTCTGTCCAACTGAAAAACTCAATTTGAGCAACAGCCTCGGGTTGCAGCCAAACCGCATTCCCTCAGTTTCGCCGCTCTCGAGTTCGTCGCCCCACCGCGGTTTGCAAGCCGTTAGGATCACTTTAGCTGCCGCTGCGCGCAGCCTCGGATGCTGGGCTGTCTTTTATTGATTCAAAGGGCGCGTACCATTCTATTAGTCTCGGCAATCTCCTCCCGCGATGGCGCTCATGCGGATGTCGTTCTCGTGTCTTGTCGGTGAAAATCAGGTGGCAAAGCAAGGGCACGATAATATCGTGCCCCTACTTTGGCCGTGTAGAAGGGTGACGACATTTAGCGGGCAGCGATTCCTGCTGCGGTATTGGGGAGGCCGCTGGCTCGCGCGACCGGCGTCAAGCTGCCGTCGGAATGGATCAGGAAGCCGCTGACGGTTTGGTTCCCGCCGTTGCGAACGTACAGATAGCGGCCGTCGTTGCTCAGGGCCATGCCAGCCGGCATGAGACTGCTGCCGTCCTGGGCCACCAGAGATGCGGCGGTGGGTTGCACCAAGCTGAGGCTGCCCGTCTTCGGTGAGACTGCGTAACTGGAGATCGTGCCACTCACGGTATTGGACGTGAAGGCGATCCTCCCATTTTCTGTGACCGTCGCCCAAGTCGAGGCAGTTTGGTTGTCCATCACTGGCGGTGAGACCGGAGCCAACTCACCGCTTTCCGACACTCGATAGGAGCTCATGCTGCCGCTCTGAGGAGCGCCGTTAGCGGTGTTAGCCGTGACCGCAACGCTGTTTTGGCTAAACGCAAAGCCGAAGGGTCCGCTGCCCATGACGGAGGAGGTATTGACAAGGCTGACCTGCCCGCCCTGGCTAACGGCAAAGGAAACGATTTGGTTAGCGCCTGGCTCCGTCACAAGTATGGCCCTGCCATCGGGGCTAAACGATATCTCGGCCGGAGTAGCCGCACTGCCATTGGGCAGGCCTTGCGTCGAGCCCACGATGGGTACCAGCGTCCTTGACTGTTGCGCTTCTGGCACGATCCGGAAACCGGTAATGTTAGGTGACGCTCCACCCGCGTTCAGCACATAGAGCAGGTCGCGGTGGACGGTCAGGCTGACGGGCTGCGTCCCTCCCGACGAGATGGTTTGCAACGGCGTGAGAGCGTCGCCAGCCACCGCGAAAGCGGTGATGGAATCGCTTCCCGCGTTGACTGCGAACAGCAGGCGGTTATCTGCACTCAGAGTCAACGACCCTTGCGAGCCCAGAGGATTAGACCCGCTGCCGAAGCCGGCGCCGCCTGTGGGAAAGCTGCCCCCGGGCTCCAGCGCCCCGTGGGCATTTCTGTGGAAGACGATCACGGCATTTTCAGTTTGGTTCGACAACACGTAAACAGCGCCGGAGTTGGTGGACTGGGCAGCCAGACGTGGTCGAGGGGTGAATCCAAGCAGTGCCAAAGCGGCCACTGCTGAGAACATGCAAAACAACTTTGCGACTGACTTTCCACCTATCATGATCTTGACGACCTCCAAGTTTGGTTGACCTCGAGCAAAAGTCACAAATGCCTTCATCGGACCTTCACTCGAAGTGGCGGACAGTTTTGCTGTCGCGCTCTTGTTAAGTCGCGGCAGCGGGGAAAATCCCCCGCGGAAATCTTTCGCAGAAAGATTTTTTTAGGAAATTCTTTCATTTGATGGTCCAGGCGGAATGGAGCGAGCGTCATTCGAACCAAAATCTCCAAATAGCAGCGGCGCCCCGCTTTCGGAGCCGGCGAAGCGCGAATCCCTGGACTACTGATCCCAAACCAATCGAAACTCATCGCGGGCACGCGCCAGCATTCGTTCCGTGGATTTTCCAGTCTTGCCGATTCGTGCGGCAATCGCTCTGACGGGATATTCGTTCCAGTACCTCCAGGTCAAAATGATCCGGTATTTTTCTGGCAATTCGTTCAGCACTCTCCGGGCTTTTATTCGCGCGCGTTCCTTATCCAAGTGGTCGTCGATCTGCGGGGGAGCGATTTTTGCGCCGGACTTTTCTTTAGCCGTCTCGAGGGGACCTGGTTCGCGCAAGTGGGCCCGATAATAATCTTTGATCTTATTGCGCGCAATGCCCAACAGCCAAGATTTCAGGGATGAGTTTCCGCGATAAGCGCCCAGATTTTCCCAAGCCGCCAGAAACACATCTTGGACCACGTCGTCGGCATGCTCGGCGCGCGGTGCTAAGCGGAAATAGACGTACTTTTTGACTGCCCGTGCATAGCGGGAAAGCATCATCACGATTTACCCCGAATTGGCGGCTGCACCGAAAACGGCGTCGCGCAGCGAAATTTACATGCTAGGTTGTTCATGCGACGCGCATTGCAGGACGTCGCATACGACATGCCTCTCTTCTCGATTGAGGGACACGCCCCCAACCGCGAGGAAACACCCGATGAGCTAGGCGATTAGGCTGGACAATTCGGCAGGAGCCCTGTGGCGAGCACTGGAAGAAGTCGGATGCGTAGCAGCATGGGCTCCGACATTTTGAATGCGGGGCGGGCCTTAACAACACAAAGCCGTTCTGTTGTAGTTCCCGGGAGCCGCGCAGTCAAGTCAGGTGAACACCTTAAGACCTTGGTCCCGCTTTCTTGATTAGACTCCGGCGAAATTCTAGCTCTAGCGGCTGGAATTTTTCTTGCTTCGCAGCCCACCTAAATGAGCAGGATCTGTTTTGACCTGGCCGCGCCATTCGCTCGGTCGGTCGAGCAGCTTACGTTGAGACTTTTTTCGGTTTCTCAGCGTACTGCCCGCGTAGGAGCGTCCGAAATGGAAATCGAATCAGCCAATAAACCTGACCGATCCTGGCGTGATAGCCGATGGTTGGTCCTCGCAGAACTTGCTCTGGTGGTCACCATCTACGTTGCGCGCCAGCATCACATCTTGAAGGTTAGCGCCACGCCATATCTATTCCTCCTCGCATGGATTTCCCTTCGTTTTCGCAAGCTCCAATGGAAACAGATTGGCTTCACGCGGTATCGCACGTGGGCAATGACTCTTCTGCTTGGAATTGCCTGTGGCGTGGCCCTGGAGCTCTTTGACCTGTTCGGCAAGCAGCCGATTCTCACGCGTCTCCTTGGGAAGCCCCCCGACCTGTCGGGCTTTCCTGCGGTTAGGGGAAACCTCAAATTCGCCCTGGTCATCATCGCTCTCATCTGGATTCTTGCCGCCTTTGGAGAAGAGCTTGTCTATCGTGGCTACCTGATGAATCGCGTGGCCGATTTCGGTCGCGGCACAGGCATCGCCTGGGTCGCGAGTCTAATCCTGATTAGCGCGCTCTTCGGTTTGTCTCATTATCAGCAGGGCCTGACCGGCATCCTCGAAGAGGGGTCCGACGGGCTGATCTTGGGATTGATCTATTTGGCCTGTCGCCGGAACCTCGCGATTCCGATTCTCACACACGGAGTCTGCGATACCATCGACGTCGTTCTACTTTTCTTGGGCAAGTATCCGAGCCCGTAGGGTGCCCCGGGCCGGCTCGCGTCCAGGCGAAGACCCAAGGCCTTATAACGATGATTGTCGGGACTACTGCCTGACCGTCATAAAAACCGGAATCGTCTTCAACTCAGAACGACGCGCGAAGCCTCATCATACGGCAACTGCCGCGGGAGAAGAAGCTGGATGCCGCGCCCCCGGGGAGCAGCTTCTTATTCTCCCCCGGCCAAGTGGCTGGTCTTACTCTCGCCTGCTATTCGCGGCGTGGCCGAAGCCCGGCCCCTGACCACCCAATAGGCTACCGAGATTAAGAGTAGAAGAGGAGCGAACGCAGGAACCGTGTACTGCAACCCTTCTACATAAAAAGTGCTCGCGGCGATTCCCACAAGGGCTGCCACGCCCAGAATGACCGAATACGGAAAAAAGCTTAGTCGCATCGGAAGGTCTGCGACACGTTCGCGGCCAAGCGCGCGTCGAAATGCGAAATGTGTCAGAAGAATGATCACCCATACAAAAAACATCCCCGCCACAGCCACGCCGTAGAGCATCAGGAAGGCGCGGCCCGGAGCGTAAATGGCCAGCAGAATCGCCGCCACCATTCCCGCCGTGGAGACGGCCAGAGCCCGCCGAGGCACACCATTTCTACTGAGCTGGCCGAGCCAGCGGGGAGCGTAATTCCCTCGCGACAAAGAAAACAGCATGCGCGTGGTGAGGTAAAGATTCGTGTTGGCACTCGAGAGCGCCGCCGTGATAACAACGAGGTTCATGATGCCGGCGGCATAAGGGATGCCAACGGAAGAAAGCGCGCGAACAAACGGGCTTCCTGTGATCCCTGTGCCGGTCTGGTTCCATGGGGTCATCGCCAGCATGATGGTGATGGCAAAAACATAAAAGATGATGAGACGGAAGACGATGGTCCGCATGGCACGCGGAATGGATTCCGCAGGGCGTTCCGCTTCGCCGGCGGTAACGGCGATCACTTCGACTCCCATGTAGCTGGTGATGGCAAGCGTGAGGGCGAGCCACACTCCTTTCCAGCCGAAAGGAAGGAACCCGCCGTGCGCGGTGAGATTCGAGATGCCAATTGGCGGCCCGGTTCCGAGGCCGCAGACCAATGCCAAGCCGATGACAATGAACACCACAATCGCCAGAACTTTGATCATCGCGAACCAGTATTCGAACTCTCCGAAGCGCCCCACATTGAGCGTGTTTACCGCAACCAGGCCGATAGAGATACCTGTTACCCAAACCCATTGCGGCACCGACGGGAACCAGAACGCGAAATAGATGGCCACCGCCGTCATTTCCGCTCCGATCGCAATGATCTGAACCAGTGCGTAGGTCGTGCGTACGGCGAAGCCGGCCCAAGGGCTGAGATAGGTATGAGCGTATACTCCAAACGAGCCTGCCACCGGATGCACTACGGCCATTTCGGCCAACGAATACGCCACAATCAGAGCAATGACGGCACCCAAAAGATAAGTGACGATCACGCCCGGCCCAGCGAGCTTGATGGTCACGCTGCTGCCCAAGAAAAGCCCCACACCGATGGCGCCACCGATGCCAAGCATCGTGAGCTGCCGCTGACTCAGGCGGCGCCTTAGTTCGTCGGTGTGCGAAGGAGCGTCGGCTGTAACTCCGCAACCCGAGGACGACTGCTTCTGCGCGGAGACGGATTCGGAAGGCTCAGCCATGCTTCGCCAGACCAGACAACACGTTGCCGAACCGATGAATTTCGTCCAGGGTGTTGTAGTGGACCAGTGAAGCGCGAACCAAACCACTGTCTTGGCTCAGACCCAGCCGCTTCATCAATCTCGGGGCGTACATATGTCCGTCGCGGACGCCGATGCCCGCGCGCGCCATCGCTTCGGTTACCTTCGCGGGAGCGACTTTCGGCAGGTTGAAGCACAGCGTCGGCACTCGCTCGTGGACCCGCTGCTTTTCTATTATCCCGTATGCGGTTGCTCCGCACTCACCCAATAACCGCAGCATCTCCAGTGAAAGCAATTTTTCGTAGGTTCGGATTCGGTTCATTCCACGTCTGAGATTGGCTCGCCTTGACTCTGATTCCCGGATTTCGGCGCCGCCGGACACGGTCTTGCCAAGGCTTTCCAAATAAGACACAGCAGCATCCATACCCGCGACATTCTCGTAAATGAAAGTCCCCGCTTCGATTTTTCCCGGCGGCTCGTCCGGAATGAAATCTTCGCGAAAGGTCTGCAGCTTCTTCAGAAGTTCGCGGCGCCCCCACAGAAATCCCATGTGCGGCGCGAAGATTTTGTAGCCCGAGCAAACGAGATAGTCGCAGTCTAAAGCCTGCACGTCCACGGACCCATGAGGAGCGAAATGCACACAATCGAGAAAGATTTCTGCACCCGCCTCGTGAACAATCTTCGCTGCCGCCGAAACGTCCACGATCGAGCCAAGGGCATTCGAGGCCACGGTGCAGGCCACCAGGCGCGTCTTGGAAGACAACAGCGGAGCGAGATCCTCGGCGTGGAGATTCCCGTCATGGCTCATGTTCCACCACAGGATTTTCGCCCCGTCCTTTTTTAGTGCCAGCCACGTAGCCACGTTGGCTTCATGGTCCATGTCGGTGACGATGATTTCGTTCTTCTGGGCGAGAGTTTGCCCAATCGCCAGACTCACCAAGCGAATGAATGAAGTCGCGTTCATCCCAAACGCGATTTCGCTGGGGTCTCGGGCGTTCAGCAAATCGGCAACACTTTGGCGTGCCTTGGCGATGGTTGCATCCACTTCCCGGCTTTTTGCATAGCGTCCTCCGCGCTGAACATTGCATTCAAGAAGATGATGCTGGACCGCGTCGAGCACGATTTGGGGAACCTGCGCACCCGCGGCGTTATCGAAGAATACGAACGCTGGATCTCGAACCAGTGCGGGAAATGAAGAACGGATAGCCTCGATCGGAAAGTCTGTAGGCGACTCGGAAAGGGTTTCTCGGCCAAGCACGCTTTGCCGTTTAGTCTGCAATCAGTGGCTCCTCGCCAAATCGGAGATTGCCGAATCGAAAGGTTCGCGCAATAAGCTCCACGCAACCTACACGCCGTTTGAAGCACCTGTCAACCGGCGTGTTTTCTGCATGTCACGCTAGAATAGCCCCTTCATTTTCCGAGGCAAGAAACGAGGCCAGGATGCTCAACGCCGTTCGAGAAGTGCACTCAGCGCTCCGGCGCCAATTCAAAGGAGATTTGCTGCGCCCTGGCGATGACTCATTTGAGAGCGCCCGGAGAATCTGGAATGGGATGGTGGCGCGCACGCCCGGCCTGATTGCTCGCTGCGCGGACACTTCCGACGTGCAAGCGGCGGTCCGAGCGGCGGCTGCCACCGGTTTGTCCCCAGCAATTCGCTGTGGCGGCCACAGTCTCGCCGGGTTCAGCACTTGCGACGGCGGCTTGGTCATCGATCTCTCTTTGCTGCGCGAGGTTCACGTGGATCAGCAAACTCGCCGCGCGCGGTTTGCCGGCGGGTGCCTTCTCGGGACGATTGATTCCGCTACGCAAAAAGTCGGACTCGCGTTTCCTTCGGGCGTGGTTTCCCACACCGGCGCTGCTGGATTGGTTTTGGGCGGTGGTACCGGGTGGCTGAACCGCTTGCATAGCCTTTCTTGCGACAACGTCGAGGGCTTCACGTTGGTCCTCGCCGACGGCTCGCTCATCCGCGTGAATGCCAAAGAGAATCCAGGTCTGTTCTGGGCGCTGCGCGGCGGGGGTGGGAACTTCGGAATCGTCATCGAGTTCGAGGTGAACCTCCATCCAGTTCGTTCGGTTTTGTTCGGTGCAGGATTGTGCGCGGGCGATGACATTCCGCGCATCCTGCAGCGTTGGCGCGATTTCATGCCAGACGCCCCCGACAACTTGAGATGGGGAATCTCGCCAACGATCGCGCCGCACGCGGACAATGTTCCTGAAAACCTGCGAGGCCGCCCTGTCGCTAGCCTATCCATGGTGTGGGTTGGCAGCGAAGCGCAGGGCCAACCTTATGTGGATCGCGCGCTATCTTTGTGCCACGCCGACACTGTGACCAAAAGGACGATGTCCTTGCTCGATTTGCAGACCATGGCGGATTCGGAATTCCCGCATGGCCGCAGGTACTATACGAAGTCC
>Ga0307475_10002601_pt1 | contig 10886 bp, 12 predicted proteins | sample atmos_gasesECM1C_FD_203317 | JGI IMG/M metagenome (GOLD analysis project Ga0307475, IMG submission 203317) | Hardwood forest soil microbial communities from Morgan-Monroe State Forest, Indiana, United States - atmos_gasesECM1C_515 | ecosystem: Environmental > Terrestrial > Soil > Temperate...
ACGCAGTCCTGGCGAGCAATGCTTGCAGAAGGTTCCAGGAAATCCGATCTCGATGGGGCACTGGTGTATTATGTGGACCTTGAAGGAGTGGAGAAGGTGGAAGGCCGCGATACCTACGGGCTGAAACTCACCATGAGGGGTGGCCAACTGTGGCGCCTTTGGGTCGATGCGCAGACCTTCTTGGAGACGAAAATCGAGGGTGTCCCCAGACGCATGGGTGGTAGGATGCGGCACGTTGAGATTTATTTTCACGACTATAAGAACGTGAAAGGGTTGATGCTTCCCTGTGTTCTCCAAACGACCGCGCAACAAGTCGGGCAATCTCAGCAGGATGACCGAAAGCGTTGTGGTGAACACCAAGCTCGATGATTCTCTTTTCAAAGCCCCGAATGCGAAGCAGGCTTTTGCGCGAACGGGCGCGCGGAGTGCTCCTGGCGGGAATGCAGATCGACCTCCGCACGCACACCACCTTAGAAAGGGATGCACATGAACAAAGCACGATTTGCGAAACCAGTGGCAGTTGCAGCCGGAGTCTTTTTTCTATCTACCGTACCCGCGCTTACCCGCGCGCAGAGCTCTCCCACTCCTCCAGCGGAGATTCCGCCCAAAACCTCACCCCCGCCTCGAGCAACGAAAGCGCAGCGCACAACGGACATTTTTGCCGGCTTGCCGTATACGGAGGACCAGAAAGCGAAGATTGGCAAGATCCGTGAGGATATGAACTCGCGTAGGGATGCCGTGATCAAAGACGACAAACTAAACCCGGAACAGAAAGACGCGTTTCTCCAGGGGTTTGACCGTATGGAGCGCAGCGAGATTTACGAGGTGCTGACGCCGGACCAGAAGATGGAAGTTCGCAAACGCCTGCTTGCCCTGCGCCATGACGCGCAGAAGGGGCAGAAGGAGAAAAAGCTCCCGCAGCCCCAGAGGTGAACCTAACCGGCCCACCAGCCAAGCAGCGCGCAGGTCGCATAGCCTGGAAGCGCAAGAAGAGGGCGTCGAGAGGAATTTGTGTTTTGGGGCTGAGCCATGCATCGTGGCAAGGCCGACGAAGCCGAGAAATTCTTCCGCAAAGTGATCCAAATGGCTCCGGAATTGGCGGACGGTTACCTTGACTTGGGCTTGGCGCAGCTCAAGCAGGGCAAGCTCGCCGAAGCCGTCGAGTCGCTCGAAACCGCCCTCCAACGCAATCCCAAATCGCCCGGAGCTTCCATGTTCCTCGGCATTGCTTATTTCCAGATGAATCACCTGGACCACGCTCGCGCGGCCCTGCAGCAGGAAATTGATCTGAACCCGCAGAATCCCGAAGCGCTGATGTGGTTGGGCATCACCGAACTAGCCGCAGGAAATCCCGAGAAAGCCGTGGGTCCCCTCAACAAAGCAGCGGAGCTCTCGCCGAAGGACATCAATATTTTGGACTATCGCGGCCGCGCGCATCTCCTGGTCTCAAAGGAAAGTTACGCGCGCATTTACGCCCTGGATCCGAATTCCTGGCGCATGCACCGGTTGAGTGCGCAAATCTATGCCGAATCCAATCAGCACAAGGAAGCGATCCGCGAGTACAAAGCAGCCATCAAGCTCGCGCCCAAGCAGGCGGACCTGTACGAAGAATTGGGAGACGAATACCGCAAGGATGGCTCGCTCGATTTCACCGCGATTGCTTACAGAAACGAGTTACAGCTGACGCCGCACAATGCCGTAGCGCGTCCACGACGCCAGTCAGCATCGCGCTCTTGAACCCGAGAGCTGTTGCCGTGACGTCGTACGTGCCCAGCGGAAGCTCCGGGAATCGATACACGCCGGCACTGGTCGACTGCGTTGTTGTGATTACACCTGTATCGTGGTTCTTCGCCGTTATGGTTGCACCGGCAATTGCCTCTCCGCTGGGATCCGTAACCGTTCCCGCGAGCACACCGCGCACCGACTGCGCCTCCGGAATTCCTGGCAGACACGAAACGGCGGTTAGCAACAACACGAGTCGATAAACTGGTCGCATTTTTCACCCCGCGCCGGAATGAAGCGGCCCTCAGGGCTTCCTTCGCTAACTTGCGGAACAACCCTCAAACACTTGCGGTACTCAGAAGCTGGCATCCTAGGGGACGCTGACACGGATGCAGACCGATATTGAAAGCGCCACCACCTTACGGTCAATCGGGTGATTACCCGGTGACGCGAGTGGCAATGAATTTGTGAGAAAAAAGCTCGGCTTCTTTGGCAGAGGCGGCAGTATCCGTCGAGGAGGCCACGCATACTGGAGCTTGGAGGGCCAGTCTAGTTCTTCCTGCGCAGTTCGATGGTCGTCACGCTTTCATGCCGAAAGGTAAATTCCAGTTCCGTGCCTTGCAATCTCAATGATCTCTCTCTCGGAATCACGAATTCAGGATGAGCCTCGTCGTTTTTGTCATAAATGCTGGCGGCAAACAGTGTTTGCGCGGATGCTTCTGGTCCTGGGGTAAATCCGGTGACAGAAATTCGAGCCGCGACATCCTCTGTCAGGTTGCGATTCACGCAAAAGAGCGTCAGCTTGTCGCCCGGATCGTTGCGCGCTGCTACCACGTCAAGGTAGGGAACGTCCGCAATGCTCGGCAGCCGCACCGACCCTTGCTCTATGTCATATTTTCCCACTTGGGTTCGCGCTTCTACGACTTGGCTAACATTTGCATTCGAATACATTCGAAAGGTCCAGTACGCGGGCGCGCCAAACACGCGCCCGCGCTTCTTCCAAATCCCGCCAAACTCCATAATTCCCGTCATATCCGCGATCGGAACGATATCCGCCACGCGCAGCAGCATATTCAGGAACCCCGCGGTGCAAATCGCGCCACCCATATTGTCGTAACGCGGCGCGTCGCCCTGGCGGGCCCAAAACAGCCACTCCGTGAATGCAGTCTTCACCCTGTCGCGTGCCCGGGGGTTTTCCTGCATCTGCTCGTTCATTTCGCGAAGTTTTCGTTCTAGCCCGACCGGCAGCGCGAAATCCGCCTGTGCGACGAAATCCGCCGTCGGATTTTGCCGTTGCACCCTGTCGTCCGTGACCACGAAATGCGTCGAAAGGTAATCAAAAGCCTCCGCATTTGTTAGTTGTGTCTCATTCCAGTCGCGGTAGGAGTCCTCATCCCCTCCCGTCGCAATCCATTTCGCGTTCGAATCCACCTTGCGCACGGCATCGCTGAACGACTTGGTTCGCTCAGCCACTCGCTGCCTTGTCGGATACCCTACCTGGAATGTCCCCCACAACTCGTTCCCCAGCTCCCACAGGAATCCGCCCGTGGGTTCGCCCCAATGTTCGTTGACATACTTCACCCACCCGGCCGCTTCCTCGGCCGTTCCGCTCCCCAGGTTGAGCGCGATCTGCGGCCGCGCCCCGATCAGTTCGCAAAACTGCAGGAACTCGTCTGTCCCGAACGTGTTGTATTCCGGCATGCCCCACGCGATATTCAGCATGCTCACGCGTTTCTCGCGCGGCCCGATGCCGTCGCGCCAGTGATACGCCGACGTGAAGTTCCCGCCAAAACGAAGAACCGGCGTCTTCATCGCTTTGGCCATCCGGATGATCTCCGGATCCATCCCGTCCACGTTGTCCGCCGGCATCAGCGAGGCTTGATCCACCAGCACTCGGCTTTCGTTTCCGACTGCGATCACAAAATCAACCGGTTCGAGCGACGCTCTCTTTCCCGCCTCCACATCGAGACGAAACTCGTAGCGCTTCCAATCCTCTCCGCTAAGCCGAATCTTGCTACGCGCAAACACCTCTTCCGGGTGATCGCGCCCCCGGAGGGAAACCTCGATTTCCGGGGGCCCGCTTTCATCTTTCGCGTACAAGCTCCCGACATATCTCGACATTCGATGAACCGGAAGAAAAACCTTTTGCCGCACTCCCACTTGCTTGTCCGGCAAGCCCATCAAGAAAAGCGAACGGTAAGAATTGGCAGCATCGTTCCATCGCGGCTCGTAACGGTTCCCCTCGGTCGCATCGAGCGGCTCCCAGGGAAGCGGCAGCCCCAGCGCTGAAGCCCGCGCCAATTGCGGCTCGTCGCTGAGCATCTTTTGGATCGTCCCGGCATTCCAGAGATTGTCTTCAAAGCTCGGATTCTGCAGAAGGTCCGCCCACAATCCGCCGTAAATCGAATTGCCAATCGGCTCCAAGAACGTTCCAAAGATCGTTTGCGGAATTTTGTAGCTTGCAGGCTTGGAAGCATCAATCGTAATCGTTGCCTGTAGCGTTGCATTCCTCGCCGGCCCCTGCGCCCCGGCAGCCAAAACCAGTGAGGCGCCGACGCAGGACAAAAAAACAGCCGAAACGAGTATCCTTCTCATCCCTACAACCTCCCGCTCCCCGCCGGTTCAAGAACTGCCACGGCAGTCCTCCTTCATGCTGAAAGAGGGAACCTCTTTCTCTTACTACAAATCACCGAGGGGAAGAATCAAATTCAAGGCTCAATTCGAACGCCCGCCTCGCCTTCCGCAATTCTCCTCGCGTACTACTTTCCAATTCGCAAAATCCGGGTATAATTCGCCCTATATGGTCCCTCCAACCGAAGTGAAAGCGCCCGGGATGGTCCCTGACGAGCTGAAGCACGAGCCGCGCTCGAAAGGCATTGCCACCGCGCGCAAGAAAAGGCCCAAAGAACTCGCCGTCATTACCGAATGCTGCACCGGTTGCGCCGGCTCGCCCGCCTGCGTCGAATACTGTCCCGTCGAAGACTGCATGTTCTGGGTTCCTGACGAGGACCATCCGCCGTTCGGACGAATTCAGATCGATCCGATTCTTTGCATCGGCTGCAAGAAGTGCCTCAGCAAGGGCCCGGACGGCTGCTTCCTCGATGGCTGCCCCTGGGACGCCATCGTCATGGTGGACACGACGGAAGTGGAGAAAGAAGTCGGCCCCATGGCCTACTGAAGTTCTCATGTCCCAACGAACCTCCCCTTGCCGGCGCCCAGCTGATGCGGCCGTTTCTTCGTAAACCGCATCGCAGGAGAATGTTGTCCGAATAGGTCGCCAAGCCTCAGGGCGCTGGTTTGGAGCTTGTCGTACGCGGCGGAAAGAGGCCCCGCGTGTTATCCGTACGAAATCGGTTCCTTGTATTTTCAGGCGCGGCCATTTTCGTTTCGCTAACGCTCCCCCACCCGTCTTTCGCTCAGTGCGGATTCGCCGCAGAGCAATTCCGAAACATCGCCCTTGAGATGTCGATGGCGGTGGAAAAAGGGGCCAAAAGAGCGGTCGTGTGTTTACTCTTGACTCTGACCCTTTCCCTCTTGGAAGAGGTGTTGTTGCAGAACGGCCCGCAGCGGTCAAGGGCGCGCCGGTGTTGCGTGGCGAAGCGAACCCTTGACGGCGAGGACCGTTCTGCGATCCTCGTGCAAGAGGGAAAGGTGTGGCCCTGAATGGACCGCCAAAATGGCCCAGTCGCTCACCGCCTCTGACACCTTGAGACTTCCAAACCTTTCGTGGCTGAGTTTTCAACCAATTTCAGCTCGCCCCTGGGCGGCCGCTTTGAGTTACGCGGGCCTCAGGTCCGCGGCTCGCGACTCCGAACGGCGCGTGCGGCTCGTTCTAGCGGCGGGGAAATCCACCGTGAAGAGCCCAAACGATGCGGCACCCGACGCGGAGCGACAAATGATCTTCATCTGCGACCCCACAACCCGCACCACGATCACGCTCGATACTGCTAACAAGTCCGCCACCGTCAGGGCTCCGCGCGGCAATCCCCCGGACGCCCTGAAACCACTCCCAGGTCTGGCACTGAGTTTCTGCGCGGGCATGATTGCCCGGCGCAAACGCGCGCCGGGGACGCAATCTGAAGATTTGGGCAACAGACTATTTGCGGCTACGACGCCGTGGGGCTTCGGCTACGCTATGAGCCCGGTTCAGACTGGTATTCCGCGGGCGCCAGATATAGCGAAATGTGGTGTTCCGACTCTCTTGGCGCGGTCGTCCGGCAAGCCCATGGTCGGGAGTCGCGAGATGGAAAGGAGTCGAGCAATGAAAGCACAATGCAGAACATTGAGCGGCGCGAACCCGATCCTTCACTCTTCCAAATCCCCTATGACTACACCATCCTCAAACGCGTAGAGGGAAATCCCGACCTCTCGTTGCGTCCTGACGCCGAGCCCCCCTACCCCACAATCGTCAATAGCTCGCCGCTTCTTCTTTCAACATCCACAGCGGCATTCTGAATACGAAATGGGTCATGGCTTTTGCGGCGGGTCCGGAGTCGGCAAGCCGGGCTGCGCTTCTTGCCGGATCTGCGGTTTTGGCGGAGCGTCCATCTGTGCGGCAGCGTCTGCGCTAATGGCAGCAGGCGCTGACTGTGAATTCTCCGCGCGCGTCAGGTAGAACATAAACGGCGTGATCTGGAACGGCGTATTCTCCGCTTCGGCCACGGTTCCTACCGGTTTGGACTTCAGCATGTGTAACTGATCGTTCCACGGATCAACCTTGATGCGTCCGCCGAGCGGCAGCGCCACGATCGCTTTGGCCGCCGGCTTTTGCTCGGGCGGAGTCGTCGGCTTATCGCTCGCAGAAGATTTGTCACCCGTCGCTGGCGCAGCGGAGACCGCCGATGCCGCCGTCCAGCTGGCCGAAACGCGGTCGCCCAAGTGCGGACTGATCAGGTTCGGAATTTCCTTCGCGCGGCTCCGGACTGCGTCCAGAAACAGTTGCGCGCTCGCGGCCTTGTCCTTGTAAGGCGAGTTTTTCAGCAGCTCCATCCCTTTTTGCCGTGCGGCTTCTTCCTCTTCCGGCGTGCGCGCAAAATCAAAATGCTTGAACGTGTCCTTGTCGTCGAACCGCATCCGGCTGAAGAACGCATATTGCGAGTCGATGCGGTGTCCCAGCACCACGTGGCCTAGTTCGTGCGCCAGGATGGACGCGAGGCTGGCTTCGTCCGGAAGCACGTCAATCAACCCGCGGCTCAGAATGATGCTGTGGCCCAGAATGAACGACTCCAGCGTTGAGGTCATCAGCACGCGGCAGCGCACTTCGGGCTGGATGTCGAGATCATTCGTGACCTCCAGGTTGTTGACCACCGTCTCAAGCACTTTGTCCACTTCGCCGTAGGGCGCCAGCAGGCCCAGCCGCTCCAGCCGGTCCGTTACGTTGTCTTCCGCCTGATGGTCCCAGGAACGCCCCGCTTGCAGCGGCGAATAATCATTCTGGTTTTCAGACTGATCGCGGATTCCCGCCGAAGACTCGATGAGCACCTTGCTCAACTCTTGTTGCTGCCGGGCGTGCCCCAGGTCGTAGCCCCACAGGCGCGTCTGCGCACGAAATGCCTTGTATCCAATGTTCACGGACCGCTTGTCGCGCAGGCTGCCTTCTTCGCTGTAGATAAACGACGGGAGCCAGAGATTTTTCCCGACGTTGGTGCGCCAACTGTCGAAATTGAAATAGTTGCTGGTGAGCGACGACCCGCCATACGCGCCGTTGAAGCGCACGATGTGAAAGTCCTGATCCTCCACCCAGATGCGTCCGACGAAGCGCCCTTTGTCTTTCCTGTTGGCCGGATCGACGTCAAAAACCAGGCAGCGCACCTCGCCCAAAAACTGGCGCCGCACGTACTCCAGCCGGTAATGCAAGCGGTCGAAGCCGTTCACGTCTAGGTAAATCATCTGTAGGAAGCCACGTGGGAGAAACTCTGAGTTGAAGAACTCTCCCCAGCTTCCGAGCAGCTTGTGCTTTACGCCTTGGTCGCGGTCCAGCGGCTCCAGCTCGATGCCTTTGGACAGCTCGGCGCGGCCAAGATAATACTTGTCGGCGGCGGGAGCTGCCCCGAACTGCTTGTCCGGCCGGAGATACTGGATGTAGGTCTCCACCAGCGGCGAGTACTGGCGAACCAGGCCCACTTCGGCCTGCTCCAGCGCCATGATCTTTTCGATTACCTCTTCAGGGGTTAACGGCTGCTGCGTCGTTGGCCCCGGGAACGAGAGTTGGGCGCTGGCTGCCTGCGGCAGGGGCTGGTCCCCAGGGGCCGGGGGCGCTTGCTGAGCGGTTGGGGCGGGCGGCGATTGTTGCGCGCTTGACGTCAGAGGCCACGCAAGAGGAGCCAGCGCCAGCAGTGCAAGCAAAGCCGCGGTGGGTAACGCGGCCGGCCGCGCGGAACGCACTCGAGGGGATAGCCGGGAAGTCGGAGGGGATGACGCGAAATTGGCCAAATCCGGCCGCGGGCGAAATGTTGGGGCACGCAAAATCCTGGGGCTGCGCATCACGCCTCCCAAACGGGACCTCATGAATAGGGCTGTACGTCGCAGCGTAGCCCCCGGGAATAGCCCCTGCCACCTGTTCTAAGGGGCAGTTTCCGTCCAGCCGTCCGCGCGGGGGGGAGAACAGCAGTCGTAGGTCGAAGGGGCAAGTCGTGAGTCGTGAGCGACGAAGGGAGAAAGAATGCCCGAAGGCCGTGAGCAGGGCGGGGGATGCTGGGAGCATCGGTTCCCCTCGAAGCTCGGGGTGAACCAGAATGAGTCGTTCGCCAGCAGAAAGCGGGGAGTAGTATGATGGTAGTATGAAAGAGAAGACATCTATCACACTATCGAAGGAGCTTCTGGCAAGAGTGGACCGCCTGGCGGGGTCGAAGCAGTCGCGCTCGGCGTTCATTGAGCGCGTGCTTCGCAAATACTTCAAGGATCGACGGCAGGCCAGCATTCATGCGCGAGACCTGAAGCTGCTCAATCAAGCGGCCGACCGGCTGAACCGGGAGGCCGATGATGTACTGAAATATCAGCCATCGACGGAATAGTTGCCCAGCTGCAACCAGCGCGGCTAACGCGCAGCACGCCTCCGCGTTTAAGAGGCGCGAGCGGACGAACGTGTCGCGCACCATTTTTCAGCAAGCGCCCAAGGACATCGATGTGATCGTTGAGAGGTCTTCATGAAACGAGGAGAACTCTACCGCGTCTACAAACCCGGCGGCGATCCGAAGCTTTACCGTACGTTCCTGATTGTGAGCCGTCAGGCACTCATCGATTCGAAGTTCTCGACGATTATCTGCGCGCCCGTTTACAGCAGCGGAGAAGGCCTAGCAACGCAAGTGGCGATCGCTCCTGAAGAAGGTCTGAAACATGCGAGCTGGATCATGTGTGACAACCTGGTGAGCCTGCGCAAGTCCGATCTAACGCATTACGTCGGTTCGCTACGCACAGCAAAGCAGGCTGAGGTGGATAAGGCATTGAGACTAGCGCTCGATCTGGGATGACGAGCGGCGCGACGCAGTCGCCGCTTCACAAAAACGGGGGCACCATGTTCCGGCAGCTGCCTGCAACCAGGGATTTCGTGCACCAAGGCAGGAATGGGCCAGGCCACGTTGGTGCAACTAAATGTGCATGCCGGGGTTGGTATGGGCAAGCCTTACAAAACCAAGAAGGGGTCCCAGTGAACATGCGGCTTCGGAATCCAATTCTGGTTCTCCCGGCTGCGGCCTGCCTGCTTGCCGCCGGATTGCTCGTAAACTCCAGCGGATGCGGCGGAGGGGGAACATCGATAACGCCGCCACCGCCACCACCACCTCCTCCGTCGCCCTTTGGGCAGAAAATTCAGCACGTGGTGGTGATTTTTCAGGAGAATCGCACGCCGGACAATCTTTTCCACGGGCTGCCGAACGCGGACATCGCCAACGCGGGTGTGAACTCGCTGGGGCAAACCATCACTTTGCAACCCATCACGCTGGCGAATAACTATGACCTGAGCCACGCGCATCCGGCGTTTGTGAAGATGTATGACGCCGGGAAAATGGATGGCGCCGACCTCGTGGGCGTGGGCTGCCAGACCGGGGCCGTCGGCTGTCCGCCGCCGAACCCGCAGTTCATGTACGTCAATCCATCGGAAGTGGCGCCGTATTTCCAGTTGGCGCAAACCTACACGTTTGGCGACCGCATGTTCCAGACGAATCAGGGGCCGAGCTTCCCGGCGCACCAATTCATTATTTCCGGCACTTCGGCTCCGACGGCGACGAGCAACCTGTTTGCGTCGGAGAATCCGCATGTGCCCACGGCGGGCGCAGTCGTGGGGTGCACGGCTCCCGCAGGTGAGTTTGTACTGCTGATCGATCCTACAGGCGCGGAGAATTCATCGCAGTATCCGTGCTTCGAGCATCCGACGCTGGTGGATGCACTGGATGCGAAGAACATTACCTGGAAATACTACACGCCGACGCCGGGCTCGATCTGGACGGGGCCGAACGCGATTCAGCACCTGCGCATGGGCCCGGACTGGACCAACAACGTAATCACGCCGTCGACGCAGCTTTTGGCGGATATCACGAACGGGCAACTGGCCGAGGTGAGCTGGGTAATTCCCACGGCGGCGGCCTCCGATCACGCGTCATCGAACGACGGCTCCGGTCCGTCGTGGGTGGCCTCGATCGTTAACGCGGTGGGGAATAGCCAATATTGGTCGAGCACGGCGATCATTATTACCTGGGACGACTGGGGCGGGTGGTATGACCACGTGGCGCCGAAAATCACGAATTCGTATGAATACGGTTTCCGCGTCCCGCTGATTGTGGTGTCACCATTCGCGAAGCCCGCGTACGTGTCGCATGTGACGCACGATTTTGGGAGTATCCTGAAGTTCATTGAGGAGGTCTTCCAGGTGCCCACCCTGGGGTATGCGGATACGCCGGCCGACGACCTCTCTGATTGCTTTGACCTCACGCGAACTCCGGGGCCATTTCAATTCATCGCTGCGCCGCGGGACGCAACGTATTTCCTGAACGACAAGCGCCCGCCAGAAGGTCCGGATAACGACGATTTGTGAAGGTACTAAGACCTCTTCCCGAAAGAGGTACTAGGGTATTCACTGTATTGCTATTCCAGGCGATGACATCTACTTTGGGTCACGGCCCGAAAAACTCCTCGAAGAAAGAGCCAGAAGCAACAACAGGAAATAAGAT
>Ga0307475_10002603_pt1 | contig 10882 bp, 8 predicted proteins | sample atmos_gasesECM1C_FD_203317 | JGI IMG/M metagenome (GOLD analysis project Ga0307475, IMG submission 203317) | Hardwood forest soil microbial communities from Morgan-Monroe State Forest, Indiana, United States - atmos_gasesECM1C_515 | ecosystem: Environmental > Terrestrial > Soil > Temperate...
GCGGACAGAAAAACCGAGGCGCCTTCCTTCGCGAAGAGCAACGCAATAGCGCGGCCGATACCGCGGCCTGAGCCGGTGATCAATGCAGACTGTCCCTGGAGAATCATAGGGAAGGAGAATAGAAGCACCGAGGAAACCATGCAAGCACAACTGAGAACTCGGGCTTGGCTTAGTCCCAATTTTTGATGTCAGGCCAATCGGTCTGAAGATTCTTCTTGCGATGGCGGCAAAGCAAAATCGGCTTTCGTTCATAGGGCATGGTGTAAGGATTGTTGAGAGTGGCTGCGACGCTGACGCTCTCATAATAGTCACGCGCATCTTCGGGTTTTGTTCCAATGCGAATAACGATTTCGCCGGTATAGTTGCGCGGCCCCCAAAGAAAATAATTCTGGTGCGTACATATCGCTTTCGGCAAGCCGTACCGGCTGCCAAAAAAATCCACCGCGCCAGCTTCTCCGTAATTGCTGGCAAAAATTGCCGTCCGGGATTGTTCTTCGAGCGTGAGCGAATGATAAACGCCGGCCACCTGGGCGACCATGTCTTCCCAGCCGAACTCATCGGCGTAATGCTGAGGCAGAGTAGCTTCATCCTGGTTATGCTCGGACTTCGGCACGCCAAACGGCAGATGTTTTTGGTAGCGAAGATAAGCGTCGATCGGTAAAACGGGAAAAACGATCGGTAACAGAAGCAATATCCCGATGAACAGCCAGGCGAACATGGTCACTTTCAATGCAGTGTGCATGCCGGGGCGCGCATCGAAACGTGCGCTGGCCAATAACTTCTCTGTGGCTGCTGCACCGGCGGCGAGAACCAATGGATAAACCGGTGCGGAATAATAATTCTTCCCGTGCGCCAGCAGAAAAAAACCTATAGTAAAAATAAACGCCCAGCCAAACGCGCGAAACCTTTCCCCGGCAGCGGAGAAATAAAACCACAACCCGCCCAACCAGAAGGGAAGCGTGGCCGGAGTCATGATGAGAATTTGTTGTGCCAGGAAAGCCGCCGGCGACGAAACCACATCGCGACCGGACGCGCGAATGTTGCGCATCAACTCCAGAAACGGCCAATGATGCTGAATGTTCCAAAGCAGGTTAGGCAGAAAGAACAGTAACGCTGTAAACCCGCCAGCCAAAATCCACGGCGAAAAAAGGAATTTTCGCTGAGGCGTTAGTAGCAGCCCTGCCAGCAGAAAAAACGCGAACGCGGCAATGGAATATTTATTTTCCAGGCCCAGGCCACCGATGGCACCGAAAACGATCCACCATTTGGGATTGTTGGTATGGATCATGCGCGCGACGGCAAACGCGCAGCCAGTCCAGAACAATGGCTCGAAGGCGTTCATCGCGAATTGGTGGTCGTTGACGTACCAAACTGCAGGTGTAGTAGCCAGCGCCGCTGCCAGTGCTGTTCCAAATTTGTTCGCTCCAAGTTCGCGCGCGAAGGCCGCCGTCAAAACGATGCGCGCTGCGCCCGCCAACGCCGGCCACAAGAGGAGCGCAGGGAGCGGATCACCTAAAGTGCGACGAGCAATCCACGCGATGAAGGCGATCAGCGGTGGCTGATCGACATAACCCCATGCAAGATGCTCCGAGCAGGCCAGGTAATAAAGCGCATCGCGAAAATAGCCATAGCGCGTCGCGGTGGCTAGATGCGCGAGAAAATAAATGGCCGCGATAATCGTCGGCACCAAAAAGGGAAACCGTGGCTTTCCTTCATTGGGAGTTCCCGAGGCTTCAGACATGGAAACACACACAATATCAGATCAAATGGGATGCAAAATTGGATATCCAAAAACAAAAGCTGGATGGATAATTGCCATCCAGCTTTTCCAGAAGCATTTAACTCGCGGAAAACCGCCCAGGAAGTTATCGGCTATTAATCTTTGCCATGTTTTAAATCGCGCAATAGCCGATGCACCGCATCCCGAACATGGTCAGTCGAAAATGATTCGTGGTTCATTTCCTTCCGTCCCACAGCGCGGAAGGCCACTTTATTCGAGTCTTGATTCAGGAAGTCAAACACGATCGTGCCTTCGCGGTAGTTCGGATCCCGGTAGCCATACGGCCCGCCCCAATAGCCCCACGTATAGGACGCCCAGCAACCAAACGGACCGCACACAAAGGCGGGATATCCGCCGCGATAACCGCCTCCCTCAGCCGCGGTATGGCGACGAATGGCAAAGTGGTAGTCCGCGACAAATTCGGCAGCCGCGGGATCGTCAACTTGCTTGAAGCCCTTGGAACGCATCTCCTGCTCTATATCCGTGCGGATGGCCAGGCGCAGTGTTTCGTTATCCGAACGGGGATCGCGCGAAATGGTCTCAGAGCGGCCGTCATCAGAAATAACATCGCGAGAAATAACGTCGCGGTCCCGAGACGCGGCATCTTTATCTTTGTCTTTATTCTCACCCGTGTCGGGTCGCCAAGCCCAGGTAGCATGTTTTGGGATACGCACACTATGATCTCGAACTACATCTACGTGCTCGTCACAGCCCGCAAAGACCAGGCCCGAGGCCACCAAAGCTCCCAGCAACACCGCCGAACTTCGTGTCTTGCTTAAGGTTGGATGCCACATTTCAGAATCCTCCAGATTCCAAACCAATCCACGGCGTTTAACCCTATAGAGGCGCAATAGTTGCGGGAAGTTGCCGGTGGAATACCGCATCATGCCCCAGTCAGGCATCGTGAGCAAAGTGTTAGATCAGGTGGCAGGAAGCTGGAAACCGATGCAGGTCGACAGGTGGTAAGGTATGATAGAGTCTTCGAATTCTAGAGCTAGGATGGCAATGGATACTGCAACCAACGGAAAAGTACTACTTAGGGTCAGGCCCCGAGGGTTCTGCGCGGGCGTGGTGCGTGCCGTGGACATCGTGGAGTTGGCGCTTGAAGCGTATGGCGCCCCGGTGTATGTGCACCATGAAATTGTCCATAACACCTACGTAGTAGAGCAGTTGCGGCGGCGTGGGGCGATCTTCGTGGAGTCCATTGATGACGTGCCCCATGGCGCGGTGCTGGTATTCAGCGCCCATGGAGTGCCGCCTACGGTGCGGGAAGAAGCTAAGGCCAGGTCACTTAAGGTCATCGACGCCACTTGCCCGCTGGTGACCAAGGTTCACCTTGAGGCGTTGAAGTTCGCGCGCGAGAAACGCACCATCATCTTGATTGGTCACCGCGACCACCAGGAAATTGTAGGGACCTCCGGCGAAGCTCCCGACCGCACGATTGTGGTGGATTCGGTGGCCGCCGTCGATGAGCTTCAAGTGGATGATCCGGATAAGCTGTCCTTTCTAACGCAGACAACCTTGAGCCTTTACGACACGCAGGAAATTGTGGCTCGCTTGCGGCAAAAGTTCCCGGCCATAAAAGGCCCTGCTAGCGATGACATCTGCTATGCCACCCAAAATCGGCAAGAAGCAGTGGAGCAGGTCGCGAAAGACGTGGACCTGATTCTGGTGGTCGGCTCGCCAAATAGTTCCAACTCAAACCGCCTCGTGGAAGTGGCGCAACGCAGTGGAGTTCGCGCGCAATTGATCGATTCCGCCGCGGATATAGATGTCAGCTGGCTGGAGGGCGTGGCTCGCGTGGGACTAACCGCAGGCGCGTCCGCTCCGGAGGTGCTGGTCGAGCAGGTGAGCCAGCGGCTGGCGGAGTTTGGATTTACCGATCAGCGCGATCTGGATTTGATTCGCGAAGACGTGCGCTTCACGTTGCCGCCGGAGTTGGCGACGATTGCGGCCGCGCCGCGCCGCTAATTTGCGGGTCGCAAGTTGGAACTTAGAAGTTCGAAGCAGATTAGAAACTTTAGGGCGCGCTTTCGCCCTCGATTCACGGCAAGCAATTCGCTGAACCGGAGCCGTAAGGAGCAAAATTGGCGGCGAAAATCACGCGGCAGCCGAAGAAAATCGCTTTGGTTGGCGCTCCGTCGAGCGCTGCGGCGTTCTTGGGTGGCAGCGAAAAAGCACCCGCGGCTTTGCGTGCAGCCGGCCTGGTACAGCGCCTACAAGACGCCGGATACGAAGTTATCGATCATGGCGACTGCGCCGTCCGCCATTTTGCCGATGATGACGAAAATCGTCGCGCGCGAAACCTCAAGGAAATTGTCGCCGGATTGAATGATTTAAAATTGCGCGCTGAAATTGCCGTGAAGAGCGGCGCGCTAGTTCTGGTTCTGGGCGGAGATTGCGCTCAGGTAATTGGCCTTTTGACCGGCGCCCGCCGGTATTACAAACGAATCAGCTTGCTGTGGTTTGATCGCGATGCCGATTTAAATACTCCCGCGACAACTCCTTCGGGCCGCATCGATGGCATGGTCGTGGCCCACATTATTGGAAAAGGCGCGCCGGAGTTGGTGCGTTTCTGGGGTGAACCGCCGCTGGTGCGCGAGCCAGACGTAACGCTCTTCGGATTGGAGCGCATAGATCCGCCCGAGCAGGAGTTTCTCGATAAATCGCCCATGCGAAGAGTTTCGTCCGAGGCTGTACAAGCCAAGGGCGCGAGCGAAGCGGCCAAGACGACGTTAATGCAGATGCACGCGGATGCGCGCCAGGTGATCTTGCATCTTGATACTGACGTGATCAGCCAGGAAGAATTTCCAGCGGTAAACGTTCCCGGACCCGGGGGACTGGCCTTCGCGGATGTACGCAGTGCGCTGATCGAGTTTGTAAAGAATCCGAACTTGTTAGGTATGGATGTGGCGCAGTACAACCCTGACAAAGACAGTGACGGTTCAGGCGCGAAAAAACTGGTGGACGTGTTGGTGCAGGCGCTAACTGCAAGATTGCAGATGGTTGCGGAAAGTGAAACGGCGGCTACGGGAACTGATGCTGCCTCGCCAGACGCAAGCCCGGTCACGGCGCACGATGACGCGACCTCGCCCGTCTCACGAGCGTCAGACGAGCACAGGCAAGAAAATAGCTCGAGTGACGCTGCTAGCTCCGAGGAAGAATCCTCAAGCGGGATGTCTCCGCACGAAACGAACGCATAATTCCACCCGCCGGGTATGAGCGTATTCCGTTAATTCCGTTTAATTCTCCCCAAAAAATTCAGTGAGTGTTGTTATTCCGCAGCAGCGCTGCGTTTGCGGATGTGGCGCGCCAACCCCAGGAAAGACAGCGGGAGCCCCGCGGTAAAGGCATGCTGCTCGGCGTCGGCGGCGGAGAGATATTCGAGCATTTCTGCTTGAGTCTGCTCCAAGAAAGATTGCAGCGCACCTTCCACATCCGAACTTGATTGCAACGCTTTTTCAGTGATATCTGCCCACAGATGCAGTCGCTCTCGAAAGTCGGCGATGTGCTTCGCGGGATTTTCCGCATAACCAAAGTGTGTGACGAAAAGTTTCGAAGGTTGACGCTCCAGGATCGCCGCGAAGGATCCCTCCCATACCGCAAGATCAATATCCGGCGGCGGAGTTGCGGGCATGATGTACGGACCGTTCGCGATGCGAATCCCGGCGGTGTCGCCAGCGAACGCAACGCCCTCTCGCTGATCAAAATAGGTGACGTGGTGCGACGCATGGCCTGGAGTATAAATAACGTCGATTTTTCGCGTGCCCACTGAAACGGTTTCTGCGCCTTCCAGGATTTGAATATTTTGCTCGGGAACTGGAAGGGTTTCGCCGAATAAACGTTGTAGATCATCGCCCCACAATCGCCCCGCACTGGCGAGTAGTTTCGAAGGATCGGCTAAGTGCCCGGCGCCTTTGCTATGAACGAAGACGCGGAGCTTTGGATTTTCGCGAAGCAGAGATCCCGTTGCGCCGGCATGGTCAAGATGAATGTGCGTGAGCAGGATGGCCTCAAGATCCGAGAGCGAGAGTCCCCGAGACAGTAACTGCCCGCGCAAGGTTTCCAAAGTGGATGCCGGGCCGGGATCGAGAATCGCGTAGTGGCCGCCGGATTCAAGAAGAACAGCGCCAATCGACCGCGGGCGTCCCATCCAGTTGAGATCGAGTACCGTCGTGGAATCCATATATTAGGAATGGTACGAGAGCATCGCGGCTGGAACAAATTTGCGAATGCTCGCTGACGCTTTTGATGCCTGCCGCATCTAACCGCCGAGAGTATACTAACGAGATGGAACGCTTGCGGCGCGCTTTCGGAATACTCCTGTCGGCGATGTTGTTGCTGGCGATGGCTTTACCCGCGCTTTGCGGAAAATGCCAAGGCGTGGCGGCGAATCCTGATTGCGCCCAAGACCATGGCGGCAAGAAGAAGCAGCCTGCTGGACCCTCTTCTGGCTTCGCCGACTGCGACCATTGTGATCAGTCACCGGGAATTTCTGCGAATAGGCATGTGAACCCAGGCGCGCGCGAGTTTCTGATTTTTCTCCCTGACTCGCCCAAGTCGCAACCGCATAATTCCAATCGAATAGCAGCCACATCAGCAACCAGCCTCACGAATTCTGGGCATGGAGCGGCTCAAGAATATATTTTTGTACGCGAAACACGCCTCCCTAAGTCCGTCTATCGTCCCCTCACCGTCAGTCTGAAGATCTAGTTCCACACTTCTAATAATCCGCGTTTCCTCTATCTGTTTCGCGTGCGTGCGCCTCACTGTGCGCATCGCGCAAGTCGCAGATAAAAATACCACCCCTATAAGCGAGGGCGCCGCACCTCGCGATATAACCCCGAATGCGTGCGGAAGAGTCATGAATGAACATCAAATATCGAAGCAGACTGCGATTGATGAGCGTGATTTTGCTTTTCCCTATGCGTGTATCGGCGCAAGGTGAACCCGAACCCCCACGTGCGCTGGCCTCTCAGCTCCAGGATATGGGGCAGATGGATATGCCGGGGGAAACAATGGATGACGCCGCCATGATGAACATGCATCCGCAAACCTTCATTCAGGAGATTGAGCACCACAGCGGCGGAGGCACGAGCGCACAACCCACCTCCACACCCACGCCCATGCTGATGGGCATGAAGGGCCAATGGCAGTTCATGTTTCACGCCAATGTTTTTATCAACGAACTGCAGCAATCCGGCCCGCGAGGCGCGGACAGATTTTTCTCTACCAACTGGTTTATGGGCATGGCGCAGCACCGGGCGGGTCCGGGAACATTCACCGCTCGCCTGATGTTGAGTCTTGAGCCAGCAACAGTTACGAACCGCCAGTATCCTTTGCTTCTCCAGCAGGGCGAGACTGCCTTTGGACTCCCTATTGTGGACGGACAGCATCCTCACGACTTCTTCATGGAACTGGCGATTCTCTATGACTTGAAATTAGGAGAGAAAAGCCTGCTGTCATTTTATTTTGCACCGATGGGTGACCCCGCTATCGGCCCGACCGCGTATCCGCACCGTGCGTCGGCCCTAGAAAATCCCGTCGGCACACTAGGCCATCACCAGGAAGATTCCACGCACATCGCGGACGACGTGCTGACGGTGGGATTCACACATCGAATCGTGAGGCTGGAAGTTTCGGGATTTCATGGCCAGGAACCTGATGAGTTTCGCTGGGATCTTGATTCCGGGAAGATCGACTCGTGGTCCACGCGTTTGACCATCCAGCCGGGAAAAAATTGGAGCGGCCAGTATTCCTACGCGCGGCTCACCAGTCCAGAAGCATTGTTCCCCACCGACAATCAGGAACGTATGACCGCGTCAGCGATGTACAACCGGCCGCTAACGAATGGGCGATTGGGCAATGGGAATTGGGCCAGCACCGTGCTGTGGGGCCGCACCCGGTCATTGCAAGACGGCACCGTGTTTAATAGCTATTTGCTGGAGTCCACGCTGCGCTTTGCCACCCACAATTACATTTGGACCAGAATTGAAAATGCCGACCGCTCCAACGAATTGCTTCTTGGCCATCAGCCATTGCCACCAGGTTTCACCGAGAAGCGCATCGGGCGGGTGCAGGCTTACACCTTGGGATATTCGCGCGACATCGACCTCATCCCGCACCTGGCCTCGGCCATCGGAGTGCAATTCACCACGTATGGCGTGCCCAATGTCTTGCAGCCCATTTACGGAACTGGGCCTGTCGGCGGCATGATATTTTTGCGCCTGCGGCCCTACTCCGGCGAGCGCTAATAATTTTGTCCCGCTCTAAGCGCCTGTGAAGTGAATACCTGATGGGAAGGACATCACAGCTCTTCTAACTTCAAAGCCACGAAGTTTGTCCAGCACAATCGCAAAGACGCGATCTTAGTGCGACAAACAATATAAATTACGAAAGAAGGCAAGAAATGATGGCGGAGAATATCAGGAGACGCGAATTCATCGGCGGACTAGCGGCTATGTCCGTGGCGGCCAAGGTCCCCGGGTCTCGTAGGCAAAGTAGCAACGGAGAGATGCCCTACCGCACGCTGGGAAAAACGGGCGGTTTCTGCTATTGGCCTGGGCGGATTTCATCTTGGGCAATCACATCTCGAAGAACCGGACGCCATCAGGATTTTTCATTCCGCAGTCGACTGCGGAATAAATTTTTCAGACAACTCCTGGGATTACAACCAGGGCATAGAATTTTGAAGAAGACCATTACTGTCGCGGCCGATGGCAAGTACGAACCCTTTAAGACCACGCCCATATTTGATTCGACTGCGGCCCATCCGGAATGGCTGGGATACGCGGCGCAGGCTTGAAAATCCACCGGTGCGGCGCGCTGTCTGCACTTTCGTCTCCGTAGGAACGCGGGAAATACCATCGTTGCGACTTCGAATTACTCTCACCGAGACTACAGTAAAAATTTGTTTGCTCTACAGAAGTTGGGGGATACGCGACTCGAGGTTGGCTAGCAATACTCTTGCGCAGCCGGAGGTACTAGTCTACGATTAAGCCCATTTGTTGACGCGCGTCGGACGGCTCCCTCGGGAAATTTAGATAAAAGGCAAGTCCGCGGCCGCGTTCAACAATAGTTTTTCCAGCGGGTGGGGATCCAGGTCGGGCGGCGCCGTCACCGCCTCAATAAATTCAACGCCAAGCTGTACCCGGCATTTTAAAGCATCGCATCATAAGCGCAGTGGCGAATTTAGGGGAGGAACATGATGTTCAAGTGGTGTCTAACCGTAGTGGTAAGTGCGCTTCTGGCTCTTCCGGGTTTTGCGCGGCACAAAAACAGCGGCGTGGAAGACGGAACGACCACGGAGTCGGCAGCAAAGACTTCCGATGCCAGCAATGCCGTGAATGTGGCGCCTGCGCCTGATTTTTTCGCTATGCCCGCGCTGCCCAAGGCCACCCCTTTTCCTGGTCCGGCAGCACAGGCTGCCGCAGAAGAGCCGGGACGTTTGGTTCCGCGATTCGAATTAGCGTTCATGTATGAGTACATCAGCTTCCATCCGCAGGACCCCTTTCCTAACTTCAACAACCACGGCGGCACCGGATCTATAACGGTGAACGTGTCGAAACATTGGGGCCTGACCGCCGAACTCGGCGGCACCGACTTCAGTCGCGATCTGACTCCTATCGGAGGTAATCCTTCTCAGGAAGGCGGCTTCATTACCTACCTGTTTGGGCCGCGCTTGAATCTTCGCAGAGACCGCTTCGTGCCCTTTGCCGAAGTGTTAATTGGCGGCGCGCACGGAGGGTCGGCCATGACCGGGGACCGCAGCCAATACACCTTTGCGCTGGCCGCTGGCGGCGGCGTGGATATCGTTTTGTGGAAAAATCTGGCGTGGCGCTTCGCACAGATCGATTATCTGCAGACCAACTTCACGGGTATCGGGCTGAACGTCAATGGACGTCAAAACAGTATTCGCGCCGCGACGGGCATTGTTCTGCGCTTTGGAATTCCCAACCCGCCTCCGCCACCGAACCATCCTCCGGTGGCTTCGTGCTCGGCAAGTCCGACATCGGTGTACGCCGGCTCAGGCGACAGCGTGGCGATACACGTGACCGCCAGCGATCCGGATAATGATCCGCTGACCTACGGCTACAGCGCCACCGGTGGAGCCGTCGAAGGAACGGGCCCGGATGCTCGCTTCAGCACCGCCGGACTCAACGAAGGAACTTACACCGTGAACGCCAAGGTCGACGACGGCAGGGGCGGAACGGTCACTTGCTCTGCGGACGTAAAGGTAGAACCGCGACCCAACCGGCCACCGACAATTTCGTGCTCCACCGACCGCAGCCCGATTATGCCGGGTGAGCGTACCGGAATTACAGCCACCGCCAGCGATCCGGATAATGATCCGCTGACTTATAGCTACAGCGCCTCGGACGGTCACGTAACAGGTGACGGACCGAAAGCGGAGTTTGACTCCACGGGATTGCAGCCCGGCAGTTACACGGTGAAATGTTCGGTCAGCGACGGTAGGGGAGGTAATGCGGATGCGACCACCACGGTCGATGTGCAGCAACCGCCGCCACCACCGCAAGCCACCAAGGTAGGAGACTGCAGCTACGGTAAACCGGGCGCGTCGCGTGTGGACAATGTCTGCAAGCGCGTACTCGACGACGTGTCGCTGCGCCTGAAGAATGACCCGAACGCCAAGCTGGTGATTACCGGCTATGCGGACCCACGTGAACCGCGAGCAGCGAAACTGGCTGATACGCGAGCCGACCTCGCCAGAAAATTCCTGGGTGAGAAGGGCATCGACGCTTCGCGCATCACCACCCGCACGGGTACGGCTTCGAAGGAGAAAGGCGCGGAGAAGGAAAATCGCCGCGTGGAGTTCATCTTCGTGCCGGAAGGCGCTACCTACTAAATTCATCATTTGCCGACGACACCGAAATCATCCGGTGTCATCGGTCCAGCTTCAGAACGGGCCTTCCCGGAAACGCGAAGGCCCGTTTTCTTTGTGTGCCGAGCATGTTCGACAGCTAGGAGGTGCAAGTCCTCTTCACAACGTGATGGACGTGAAGTGATAGCGAAGCGCAAGGGTGAAATAACACCCGCCGCGAGGCGGGGCCTGAAAGAAGCGCGGAGCAAAGACGCGAGCCG
>Ga0307475_10002604_pt1 | contig 10876 bp, 9 predicted proteins | sample atmos_gasesECM1C_FD_203317 | JGI IMG/M metagenome (GOLD analysis project Ga0307475, IMG submission 203317) | Hardwood forest soil microbial communities from Morgan-Monroe State Forest, Indiana, United States - atmos_gasesECM1C_515 | ecosystem: Environmental > Terrestrial > Soil > Temperate...
TGCCACTGGACGCGACACTTTTTCAAAGCACAACTATGACCAAACCATGAAAGCATTGCACCAAACCGATGTGCCGATCTTCATCGTGGGATTGAGCCAGGTGGTCATGCTTACGCAAGAGATGCGGGGCCGCAACGGAAGCGAAATCGATTTCCTGCAGGACGAAAATCAGATGAAGACGTTTGCTCACGAAACGGGAGGATTTGCCTGGTTCCCGAGATTCGAGGGCGAAATTCCGGGCATCTTTCAGCAGGTCGCGTCGTTTCTGCGCAACCAGTACAGCCTGACCTACAGCCCCACCAACCGCAATCGCGACGGGAAATTCCGCAAAGTGAAAATCGATCTGGTCGCCCCCGACGGATCTCCACTCACGGTTACGGATCAGAAAGGCAAGAAACAAAAATATGTCGTGTACGCCCGTGAAGGGTACACGGCACCAAAGCCCGGCATAGACTAGTGCAACTTTTTTTGAGCGCGACGGCTCGTCGGTTTTGCAAGCTCAACGATAGCTTGTCATCCTGAGGCGATCGACAGGACCGCCGAAGGATCTCAACTTCGAAGTTTTCACCATGTCCACGTGGAGATCCTTCGGGCGCGTGCCGCGCCGCTCAGGATGACCAGGCAGTGGAGTTGCCAGAGAACAAGGGTTTTGCACACACACGTCCAGAAAACTCTTGTCGTAATCAATAGCCGCGCAGAAAATCCACGCGGTTGGAGAGCGGTTTTCCCTCGAACCATTCGCCGAGCAGCCTCAGGAATAATTCTGTCTCGCGCATCCACAGCCGCTCGCTGATTGCGCTGGTATGCGGGGTTATAAAAAGATTGGGCGTGTGCCACAGCAGAGATTGCGGTGGCAAAGGCTCCATACCAGTGACGTCCAGCGCCGCGCCGCCCAGCGCTCCAGCTTGTAGTGCGTTCATCAATGCCAACTCATCGAGCAGCGAACCACGCGCGATATTGATTAGCCGGGCTCCATGCTTCATTCGCGCAATCTGCTCGGCTCCAATCAGGTGTTTGGTCGCAGAAGTTTCCGGCGCAGAAATCACAACACAGTCGGCTTGCGCAAGCGCTTCGTTCAATTGCGCAACGGGAAGAATCCTTTCCGCGTGCGTGGAATCACCGTTGCCGGATCGGGTCACTCCCCACACCCGCATACCAAAGGCTTTTGCCCGCCGCGCCAATTCGCGCCCGATCGATCCGTAGCCGACAATGAGCAGCACGCTGCCGTTTATTTCCGTTAGGTGTTGGGGCTTGTCCCACAAGTCCTGCACTGACCACTTCGATTGATCTTGGTAACGAACCGAGTCTGGAAAATTGCGCACCATCGCCAGGATCAAGCCCATGGTGTGCTCCGCCATCGGCACGGAAAAAATGCCGCTGGCATTGGTGACAGTAATTCCGGATTGTCGCAACTCCGGATACATCAATTGCGCCACGCCTGCGGCCGTAGAGTGAATCCATTTCAGTTCGCGTGCATGAACGAGCTGTTCCGCGCGCAGCGAGTAGCCCACAAAGATATTTGTGTCTGGCAACTCGTCCGGCAGCGTGTCGTAGTTCGGCAGGTGCAGCACGCGCATTTCGGGGTAGCGCGCGCGAATGGATTCCGCAAGCACCGGCTTCGGCCGCCACTCCGAAAATGGGTGCCATACGCAGATCAGTAATTTTGTTTCGGCAGGTGTCGCTCTCACGATTGTTGTTCCAGCGGATTTTCCGCCAAGAAGCTGTCTCTTCCGGCCTGAATATGGTACTTGCAGTTTACGTTGAGATGCTTCGGCTATCCTTATCGGATAGCCTCAGGATGACAACTTCCCGGGCCTTGGGCATTGCGCGAGGTATATAAGGTCGGCGCGGCGGAAATGAAAATCTACTTCGTATACATAATGAGCAACGAGTCTCCAGGATGATTTACGTGACCAACAAGAATCGAAAGCGAAATGCGATAGAACGAACACAACGTACGCCCTCGAGACAATGACCTACACAATTGTCGTCAACGCCTGCGGAGCCACCAACGATCCGCTAAGGCAGGATGCGCGGATCCGTGCGATACGCAAATCACCTTTTTTGTCTAGGCGGCCGTGGTTCGATTCATTCGCAGGAATCAACGGTTGCTTCCAGCAAAGAATTAAGCCGAGGCGTATCCCTCGACCGCCAGACGCCAACAAAACGGACGCGCTTCGAGGATACCTACAAGTCCCATTGCCAGAAGCGAGATCGCGACGCCAGGCTGCCAGTGACAATGAGCGCGGTCATATTCATGTCCGGACGCGCACTTGATTCAAGTGGGAGGTGGGTCATTCTCTTCACCCGGCTGATCTCTACTTGGCCACAATTCTCAGGTCGCTGCCGGTCATGTCGGCGGGCTGCTTCTGGCCGAGTACGCCGAGCAGAGTGGGAGCGATGTCGCGCAGCGCGCCCCCTGACTTCAACTGCAGTTTTTCGTTTTCGGTCAGCAGAATAAGCGGGACAGGATTGGTAGTGTGATAAGTGTGCGGCCCGCCAGTCGCCGGATCAATCATGGTTTCCGCGTTGCCGTGATCCGCGGTGATAATCCACGCGCCGCCGCGCGGCTTCAGCGTCTGAAAAATTGTGCCAAGCCCGGCGTCAACCGCTTCTACTGCCTTGATTGCGGCTTCCAGCTTTCCGGAGTGACCCACCATGTCGGCGTTGGCATAATTCATGATGATGGCGTCGAAATTGCTCCTTTCAATCGCGCTTACGACGGTATCGGTAATTCCCTGTGCCGACATTTCGGGCTTCAAATCGTAGGTGGCGACTTTCGGCGATGGCACCAGGATTCGCTCCTCGCCGAAAAAAGGTTTCTCGACTCCTCCATTAAAAAAATAAGTAACATGCGCATATTTTTCTGTTTCTGCAGTACGCAGGTTCTTGTAATTCAGGTCAGCAAATACCTGCGCTAGAATTTGTTCGAGTTTGTCCGGCTTGATCACCGATTGCAGCCAGGGCCAGTTCTTGTCGTAGTGCGTCATCGCGACATAAAAAAGATTTTTAGGCCGCTTGGGGTCAACGAACTTGTCGAAATCGGGCGCAGCCAGCGCATAGGTCATTTGCCGCGCGCGATCCGCACGGAAATTATAAAAAATAATCGCATCGTCATCGCGAATCAGGCCGACTGGCTTTCCTCCAACACCTTGGTCATTCACGATGACGATCGGCTTCACGAATTCATCGGTCACGCCCGCTTCGTAGCTGGCATTGAGCGCGGCGACAGGATTTGTGCTACGGGTTTCCGCTTCGCCGTGCACCAGCGCGCGGTAGGCGAGTTCGATGCGCTCCCAGCGGTTGTCGCGGTCCATCGCGTAGTACCGGCCCACAAGTGTCGCGATTTTACCGACGCCGAGTTCGCGCATTCTCCGTTGCAGTTGCTCTACGAATTCGTGGCCGCTATGTGGTGGAGTGTCGCGGCCGTCCATAAAGCAGTGCACAAAAACGTTTTCTACTCCGTATTGCTTTGCCATTTCCAGCAGCGCAAAAAGATGCTGGATATGCGAATGCACTCCGCCATTGCTCAGCAGCCCGAGAAAATGCAACTGCCGCCGGCGGCCGCGTTCCATGGCTTTCTGAAACAGTGCCACTTGGTCGAGCGTTTTGTTGGCCACCATCAGATCGATTTTCGTGATGTCCATGTGCACGATGCGCCCGGCACCGATATTCATGTGGCCCACTTCGCTGTTGCCCATCTGCCCATCCGGCAAACCAACCGCCGGCCCCGAAGTCTGAATTAGAGTACTGGGAAAATCCTTAATGAGCCGGTCGTAATGCGGCTTGCGCGCGAGAGCGATCGCGTTGCCTTTCGTTTCCGCGCGATATCCCCAGCCGTCCAGCACGGTCAAAACAATCGGTTTCGGTCGTTTGCTCATTTTTCCTCAGGGATATTTCTTAGGATGGGCAGAACTCTTTAAGTGCGATCAGCAGGCGATCAACTTCTTCCGCAGTGTTGTAGTGGACCAGGCCGACGCGCAGCACGCCGCCGGATTTTTCCACGCCAAGACGTTCCGTCAGGTTGAGCGCGTAGAAATTTCCGTCCCAGGTGAAGATGCCTCGTTCGCCCAAGAATGTTGCGGCGTCGGTCGGCGTGCCTTTCGGCAGACGGAAAGAAACTGTGGAGCAACGGTCGCCCATGCGTTGCGGATCGCTGATGCCGAAGAACTGCAAGCCCGGAATCGTCAGCAAACCTGCAATTAATTTCGTTACTAACACACGTTCGTAGGCGACCGTTGAGCGATAAGCGGCAAGTAACGCTTCCCGGCGATCTTTTGCGGATGGATCGCAACGTCGGCCAAGCTCAGCGAGGTACTCGACAGCAGCGTAAATTCCTGCGATCAATTCCTGGACTTGCGTTCCGGTTTCCCAGCACTCAGGAATCGAATCGGTCGCCGGACGAACTTTATATGGCTTGAACCGCTCGAGGTGCTTCTTCTTTCCGTAAAGCGCGCCCATGTGCGGGCCGAAAAATTTGTAGGGCGAGGACACCAGAAAATCGCAGTCGAGCGCTTTCACGTCAATCGGCCCATGCGGCGCGTAGTGCACCGCATCCACATAAATCAGCGTGCCGGCTGCGTGCGCGAGCTTGGTAATTTCCGCGATGGGATTAACTGTACCAACTATGTTCGATGCGTAGCCCACCGCGACCAGCTTGGTTTTTGAATTCAGCTTGCTTTTTAAATCCCCCAGATCAAGCGTACAATCCGATTCGCGAATATCCACGGTACGAATCACGACGCCTTTTTCTTCCAAGGCCTTCCAGGGCGAATAATTTGCGTCGTGATCGAGGACGGTTACGAGAATTTCGTCGCCAGATTCTAGTTCGCGGCCAATCGCGCGTGCCAGCCCCAGCGTGATGGTGGTCATGTTCTGTCCGAAGACCACTTCTTCCGGCGCACAGTTCAAGAGATCAGCCATCGCCGCGCGGGCGTTAGCAATCATTTCATTGGTGCGGCGGCTGGTGAGAAAGGCTCCGTAGGTATTGGCATTCGCTTCGAGAAAATATTTCTGAACCGCGTCCATCACCTTGCGTGGCACCTGGGTCCCGGCCGGGCCATCAAGGAACGCGGCTGGCTGGCCGTTCACTTCTAATTGCAGCGACGGAAATTGTTCGCGAACCCAGCCAACGTCGAATGTCTTCGAGATTGCTTCATGCCAGGCCGGTGTGCTCATCGCGCTCCCCGAGGGCAAAGTTGAAGCCGTTAGTTTCTCACAGTCGCGCGAACGGGAAAACACCGCGCCGTGCTAGCATTGCAAGATAAGTTCACACATGCCGCGTTGGCGCCGGCTAAAAATCAAACCAGCAGTCCCGACAGGATTCGCTCCGCGCCACGATTCATCCCAGGATTATCATGCCCGAAAAAGTTGCCATGTCAGACCGGACCCGCGTGGTACGCGAACCGCAGCGCGCCGTTTACGATCACCAAGCGATCTACAAAATTCTGGACGAGGGATTCGTGTGTCACGTTGGCTTTACCTCGGACGAGCAGACTTTTGTGATTCCCACGATGTACGCGCGAGTGGGCGACGCGATTTATTTTCACGGGTCTGCCGCCAGCCGTATGCTGCGCGGTGTTAGCCCAGGCCTGAATGTTTGCGTTACCGTCACGCTTGCGGATGGATTGGTACTGGCTCGCTCCGTTTTTAATCACTCCATGAATTACCGCTCGGTGGTGGCGCTGGGTAAAGCCGCAGTCGTGGACCAACCCGGCGAAAAATTGGCGGCGCTGCATGCGTTCACGGAAAAAATTCTGCCCGGACGATGGAACGACGCGCGACAACCGAACCAAAAAGAATTGCAGGCGACAAGTATTCTGCGCTTGCCGCTCACGGAAGTTTCCGCGAAGGTTCGCGTCGGAGGCGTTGAGGACGATGCGGAGGATTACGCGTTGCAGGTGTGGGCGGGAATCGTGCCGCTGCGGCTGGTCGCCAATCCACCGATCCGCGACGAGCGTTGCGATGCCTCGCTCGCCACTCCGCCATACGCTCTAAATTTTCGAACGTAGCAGCGGCTTTATGCCGTTGCTCTTTCTTTTTCCTGCTGGCGCGTGCATGTCGAACGAAAACCCGCCCGCGCCCCGGAGGGCGGCCGCTACAAAAGCATTTTACAGCGCCCGATGTAGAGGCGGCCTTCTGAAGCTGGCGTTTTTCGTAACGAGAGAAGACCGGCCTAAACCACCGGACGCACCGCCCGTAGAAAATCGGCAAGCAAACCGTATGCCGTCGCATCAATTCCGGGATTGTGCTCGACCAGCGACAACCCGAACACATCCAGATCGAAATGAATCGCCGAGCTTGTAGCTTCGAGATTCGCCAGCGGGTCACCGGCAAGCAAAAGCTCCGGCCGTACCCGGCAATCCACACCCGCTCCTCGGCGTTCCGCGCGGCAGACCAGTTTGTAGCGCATGCCTGCGGCACGCACGCTGCGGATTTTCTCCTCGCTCAGCTCGCGAATTCCGGTGCGCTGCACCTGCTCCAGCTTCACCGGCAATCCCATCAGGATTATCGTGAGCGCAACCACTTTGACCGCGGAATCCCATCCATCGAGGTCGTTCGAAGGATCGGTTTCCGCAATTCCCAGCGCCTGCGCGCGACGGACCGCGTCATCGAACGACAATCCCTTTTCCACTTCGGTCAGCACAACGTTGCTGGTGGAATTCAGTACGCCGGAAAATCCGCGCAGCTCGGTCGCGGGCAATCCGGATGGGAACATGGAAAAGATTGGCACACCGTCCATCACTGTCGCTTCGCATAGAAACTTTCGGCCACGCTCGCGCGCCAGTGCCATCAATTCTTCGTAGGCGTGAACCACCGGGCCTTTGTTTGCGGAAATCGCATGCGCGCCATGATTCAGCGCGGCCCTGAGGTGATCGGTGGCCGGCTGTCCGCTCTGCGGATTCAACGAACTGGTCTCGAAAAAGACATCCGCGCGAGCCTGCTCGAGCCATTCAGAAACGTTTTGCGGATTCACAGAAGATCCCCGGGGGGCCGGCAGGTGCCCACTCAGCAGCGCGATGGGATTCAGGCCGTCGGGATCGGCAACCCAACCCGCGCGCCGCGTCGCGACGCCCGTGAGCCGCCAGCGCACGTCATAACGTCGCCGCATCTCAGTCTCCTTCGCTACCAGGAGCCGCAAGAGCGCGCGCCCAACGTTACCAAAGCCAACAATGGCGAGATTGTAGAGCGGAATATTAACCTCTCTTATTCACGAAGAATCAGCGAAGGGCTGCGTCCAGTTTTTGCGCGACGGAGAAAATGTGCGAGGCTTCCGTTTCCAGAACCTGCGCTGTGACCACGATTCCCGCCTCGGCTTCTTTCCACTGCTTTTGCTCGATCGCTTCACGCACCACGGGAAGCGTCTTGGCCTCGTAGCCGGTATATTGCCCGGGAGCATCCACAAAATGTTTGAACCACGGACGTCCGGGCAGTCCCTGCTCCAGCGTGAGCTTGTGCTCGCTTTCCATTAGGGCTTGGTTTACTTCGGCCAGGGAAGCCTTGGCAATTGCGGCTCCGCCATCGGCTGTGGCGCGTTCAAGAGCCTTGCGATATTCCGCGCTGGCGCGTGCCAGTGCGTCTGTCGCATTGTCGAGCGGCGCAAAATTCAAATACGGCGGGACGGTTTCTTTCGCGGGCGGCGCGGACTTCACGCGCGGATCGGTCATCGCGGCAAATACGCCTTCTTCCAGCTCGCGATTGCGCTCGATAATTTCATCGCGCGATTTTTGCGCAAGCGTTTTGAGTTCTTTTACATAAGATTGCATGGTGTCCGAAAAATTGCCGAATTCGAACGGCAGCAAATCCGCATCCGCCAGCCGCATGATTGCGGTTCCGGCGGTCTGCGCGAGCGCGCGGCCATAAACAAAGTCCGTGTCGCTGAAATGCGTGAACCAGTAGAAATCATCGTAAATCGAATGGTAGATTCCGCCGCCGTCTTCTCCACCGAAGCCGAGATTCAACGCGGCTACCCCGTCGTGTTGAAGAAAAGCGCCGTAATCCGAGCCTGATCCAAGCGCGCCGATGCGCAAATCGCTGCGAGAGCGCGCTTCCTGGCGCTCGGAAATTTCTTCCGGCCGGCCTATTTGCCGCAGCTGCGCGCGTTTCCATACCGAAAGTTTCGTCTCAGGATCCTGAACATCCCGCGCGACATCATTGATAAATTTTTCCAGTGTGTGCGAACCTTCCGCGCCAAAGAATCCGCGCCCGTTCGTGTCAGAGTTGATGTACACCACCGCGTGCGCTTTCAATTCGTCGATGTGCGCTTCGGCAAATTCCGTAGAGCCAATCAGGCCCGGCTCTTCCGCGTCCCATGCGCAAAAAATAATGCTGCGTTTGGGCTTCCATCCCGCTTTCACCAGTTCGCCCACGGAGCGAGCTTCTTCGATCACCGCGATCAGCCCGGAAATCGGGTCCTCCGCGCCATTCACCCATGCATCATGATGATTGCCGCGAATAACCCACTGATCCGAGTCGGTTGTTCCGGGAATTTTTCCGATCACATCATAAATCGTCTTCAAGCCGGCCCAATCCGATTTCACTTTCAAGTGCACCTTCGCGGGTCCTGGGCCGACGTGATAGGTCATGCCGAGACCGCCGCGCCACGCTCGCGGAGCAACCGCTCCGCTGATTGCCGCCAGCAGAGGTTCTGCGTCGCCATATGAAATCGGCAACACGGGAATTTTTGTGATGACCGGAACATCTTTTAGATCGAGGCGCTTCGCATTCTTCGTAGCGCCGACGCCCGGTGTCAGGGGATCGCCCGGATATATCGGATCATCGGCCACGCTGCCACGCTGCACACCATCGCGCGGACGCCAAGCGCCCGCCGGAAAAGTTTCACCTTGCTTGAAGCCATCCTCGTTCGGATCGGAGTAAATCAAGCAGCCCACCGCGCCATGTTCCGCCGCAACTTTCGGCTTGATGCCACGCCAGGAGTGACCGTACTTGGCGATCACGATCGCGCCTTTTGCGGACACGCCCAACCGAGCGAGCTGCTCGTAATCTTCCGGGATGCCATAATTCACGAACAGCAACGGCGCCGTCACATCGCCGTCGATCGAGTAGGCGTTGTACGTTGGCAATTGTTCGCTTTGCTGATTCGAAGTGGGATCACCCGCGACCGGCGGTTCCTGCAACTTGGCGACAAACTTCGGTCCGCCAGCTACCAGCTCGACTGCGCGCTCCTTTGGTGTCGGATACAAAACTTCGAAGGTTTCGATGTGCGTGTCGAGCCCGAACTCCTTGAATTTCGCCGCCAGCCATTCGGCGTTGTCTTTGTCGTATGGCGTTCCGACGTTGTGCGGCCGCGCGGAAAGGCGCTGCATGTACTCGCGCATCAGTTGCGGACTCGGAATGGCCTTGAATCTCTCTTCCCACTGGCGCTCGGCGTGAGAAGACTCAGAGGAAAAACCGGTAAGCACAGCTTCGTCTGTCAGGCCGGATGGCGTCCGCGACAGCAAACCAAACACAATCGCGAAAGCGACCAACAGGATGGCGCTCCGTTTCATAAGCCTCCTTGAGGTGATCCGGGAAATTGTTGCTTGGGAAGAATCCGGTGCAGAACAAAATTACCGATCAACGGATAGCGCGCCCATTCGCCCTGATTCGCCTTGATTCCGTAAACGATTCCAAAAATCATGTTGAGCACCCAGCCGCCCATTCCCCATAGCCACATGACCGCAAAAAAAACAAAAAATGCCAAAGGCGGCGGTTCTGCTGGCGCGGGGTGCGGGTGAGCCGCAATCGAGACGATCAGGAATGTTAGGGAAAGGATCATTCCGGCGACGAAGATCACCACATAAGTGGCTTGCCAGATCAGAACCTGCAACGAATGAAATACCACGAAACGCGAATCACGTTTCAAAACAAAAAAAGCCAGCGGTGCGATGAAACCGGTAAAGATCGATAAGACATGGACCAGGAGAGCATTGGAGCGGTCGTCCGCCGACGGAGCGGGCAGAGGAAATCCACTGGTCGCCGAACTGGATAGGCTTGGTGATCCCGATGGCTGTCGCCTGAGCATGTGGGCAAAGGATTATTTCGCGGGAACGGAATTCCTGCAAGCCCACGTTTCTCGCAATGTGCGATCAGGAGTCTTCTTTCTTGGTGTGCGTGGTGTTCAGGATCTCGTCGGGAATGCGCAGCCGCTCGACTGGCTTTCCGTTCAAAATGTGCGATTCGATAATTTCGTCCACGTCCTCGGGATGCACGCCGCCGTAGAAAATACCCTCGGGATAAACCGCCACCGTCGGACCCAACTCGCATTGATCGAGGCAGCCGGATTTGTTCGCGCGCACCAATTTCAATCCGCGCTGCGCCAGCTTGATCTTGAACAGGCGCTGCAAATCGCCTTGCCCAGTGGGATCGCAGCAGCCGCGCGGATGGCCAGTCTCGCGCTGATTCATGCAGATGAAAATGTGTTTTTCGAATTTTGCCATGGGCTTGCGTCGCGTTTACCAAGATACCGGGCCGCGAGCACAAGCACAAATTGTTGGTGAAAAGGAGCGGACTCACGAATGGAAGCGGGCACCGGAGTCCTAACGTTGGGCCCTAGATGACTTCGTGCGCGTCCGCGGATTTCCTGGGAATCCGTCCCGAACGAAGGTCTTCTTCGTACCAGACCCCTGCCAGCCTGTCGAGTTGCTCTAATACCGGGCGCATCTGGTCCATGCGGCTGGTCAGGCCATAGGTAACAGCCGGCGGGATCGTCGCTTCGTATTTGCGGTACACAAACCCGCGTGCTTCAAGCATGCGTAGCCGCTCCGCCAACACGCGCGACGATATTCCGGTCGTTTTCCTTCGCAATACTCCGAACCGGGTCGGGCCGTCATGTCCAAGCACCCAAAGGATGTGCATCGTCCATGGCCGCGTCAGA
>Ga0307475_10002605_pt1 | contig 10874 bp, 7 predicted proteins | sample atmos_gasesECM1C_FD_203317 | JGI IMG/M metagenome (GOLD analysis project Ga0307475, IMG submission 203317) | Hardwood forest soil microbial communities from Morgan-Monroe State Forest, Indiana, United States - atmos_gasesECM1C_515 | ecosystem: Environmental > Terrestrial > Soil > Temperate...
AAAAAAACCCCTGAGAAATTCATGGAGAATGGTAATCGCACCGAAAACGACGATGGATTGGGCGGCGTGAAAACGGACGTAAGGGCGTTTGTCAACGAAGTAGAAAATGAGCCCGGTAACTCAGCCTAGCGCGTAACAGAGCGTTCCTGCAACGTTTTCCGCCATTCCTGGGTGCGCGGTCGCCAAATGAGGAGCACCGCGCGGCGGCGCCTGCGTTGCTTGCGCAGCACCGCAATTTCCGCAAAAAGCGGCGTTTTCGTCAACAGCGGTTCCGCATTTCGTACAGTGTGGCATGGCACACCTCGCTGAAAGCTGCTTGTTGCTTCGCTTGCGGCGGACCCTAGCAAAACGTGCCCACAACGACAAGCGTAACTGGACTTGTTTTAGAAGGCGGGGAATTCACCGGGGGAGCCAGCGACTTTGGGGCGATGCTATACTCACAAGGCAACGCGGAAGTGGCGGAATTGGCAGACGCGCCAGCCTTAGGAGCTGGTGGCCGAAAGGCCGTAGGGGTTCGAGTCCCTTCTTCCGCACCAGCTTTTGCAACCAGGAAATGCTCCCCTAACCGAGTCTGCCGCGGCAGATGAACTGAGGGATTTTTATAGTTCACCAGGCATTTCAGCCCAGGGTCTGAGTTTGGGACCAACCCCGCGGCGCCGTGTCGTGCCGTTCGCTTCCATCCCGATTGACACCTGGAATTCCCTTGACGCTGCGCCGACTTCCGAATATAGACGTGCGCACCTGGAGGTAGCGAAATGACCTCGGACCCGAAATCAACCCGCCCGAATCGCCGCGAGTTTCTGGCCGGTTCGCTGGGCGGTTTCGTTGGTGCTAGCCTCGGAGCTCTCAGCGCGTCTGCAACCGTATCCGCCGCGCGATATGCTACGAGCGGTCTTGCTTCAAGCGTCGCGCCAGTCCAGCGCGTCATCATTGACACCGATCCGGGCGTGGACGACGCGCTGGCCATTCTGCTCGCCCTTCGCTCTCCCGAATTGAAGGTCGAGGCGATTACTCCGGTCGCTGGCAATGTGCCCCTCGATTACACACTGCCGAATGCGCTGCGGCTTGTTGAGATCGCGGGAAGAACGGATGTTCCCGTTGCCGCCGGCGCCAGCCATCCGCTGGTCAGAAATTTGATCACCGCCGCTCACGTCCATGGCAACAATGGATTGGCGGGCGTTGATTTTCCTCCGCCAAAAATCAAGCCGGTGCAGGAGACCGCAACAGAAATCATTCGCCGCCTGGTGCGCGCGAACCCCGGCGAGATCACCATTGTCGCCGTCGGCCCGTTAACAAACGTCGCCACCGCGCTGCGAGCCGATCCCGGATTGTCAGGTTTGCTCCGCAGCATTGTCATCATGGGTGGCTCCTTATCCGGCGGCAATGTCACCCCGGCCGCGGAATTCAATCTCTACGCTGATCCAGAGGCGGCACGCATCGTGTTCGACGCCGGTGTTCCGCTAACCATGGTCGGACTCGACGTGACTCGCAAAGTCCTGTTCACTCCCGATCACTTGAAAGTCCTGCAAGCCGGCGCCAGTCCCTGGAGTCTGGCGGCTGCGCGTATTATGGGCGCGACGATCGAGCGCCTGAATCGGGGCCCGCACCCGATGCTGGAGGCCATGCACGATCCACTGACCGTTGCCAATCTAATTGACCCTGGAATCCTCACCCTCAAGGACTATTACGTCGAGGTTGAGACCCAGGGCGAATTCACCGCCGGGGAAACGGTTGGATACGCCTACGCGCCCGCACGCAAATCCGAGTCGTTCGTTAGCGCGCAAGCAACCCCTCCCACTTCTGCGGCGGATGATTCCTTCCGCCCAAATGCTAGGGTGGCAATGGAGGTTGATCCGGATCGCTTTTTCCGCCTCCTTCTCGGCCGATTGACCGCAGCGGCGTAACGGTTGCGCGCTCGCGGGCACGTCTTGGCCGGTTGACGTCCACGCGTGGATTCCCTATACTAGTATTTCAATTGCGGTGCAGGTTGGCCGCTCTTCCCTGCCCTCTTCCTCCTTCGATTTCGAATAGGCGAACGGCAGATTGGAAACAGGCGCAGCCAAATTCTGCTCTCACCAAAACTTCAAATGACAGAAGCAAATTGCAAGCGGGAACTCGAGTTGGAGATTCCGGCCGAGAACGTGAAAAAGGCCGCCGAAAAAGTGGCGCGAGATCTCGCGCGCGTGGCACGGATTCCAGGATTCCGCCCCGGCAAGGCCCCAGTGACGCTGATTCGGCGCCGCTTCGCCGACGATATTCAGGGCGAAGTGGTGCAGTCGCTCGTGCCCGAATATCTCGAGAAGGCGCTGGATGAAAAGAAACTGATTCCGGTCACTCGCCCCGAAGTGGACAAGGTGGAGTTCAAAGAAGGCGAGCCGCTCCGGTTTCGCGCGGTGTTTGAAGTGCTGCCTGAGTTCGAATTGGGCGACTACAAGAACCTGGAAGTGCAAGTTGATGCAATCGAGATTGGCGATGCGCAAGTCAATAAGACGCTCGAAGAAATGCGCGAGCGCGCAGCAACATTTGTTCCGGTGGAGGGACGCGCGGCGAAGGACGGCGACTACGTCCTGATGAAGCTGGCCGGAACTCCTGTCGGCGGCGGCGACCCGGTCCAGGCGGACAACATTCTCTGCCACCTCGGAGCTGAAGAAACGCTCGGAAGTTTCACGGAAAATCTCCGCGGAGCGCAGCCTGGCGAAACCAAGAAGTTCCAGTCTAAATATCCAGACGACTACCCGGACCCAAAGCTCGCGGGCAAGACGTACGACTACTCCGTCGAAGTGCAAGGCATCAAGGAAAAGAAGCTCCCCGATCTGAATGACGAATTTGCTAAGGATGCTGCCGGGGAAACCGGCGGCTTTACGACGCTCGCGGAGATGCGCAAAAAAATCCTGGAAGATCTGGAGGCGGCGAAGGGACAGCGGCAGCAAGCGCAGGCGCGCGAAAAAATTCTCGAACTGCTCGTGAAGCGCCACGATTTCCCGGTGCCCGAGGCGCTGGTGGAGAGTCAGATGGATACGCGCCTCGAGCGTGTGGTGCGCTCGTTGGCCGCTCAGGGCGTAGATCCCCGCGCAGTGAACGTGGATTGGGTGTCGCTGCGCCGGCGCCAGCACGACCCGGCCGTGGACGATGTGAAGGCCGAGCTTTTGCTCGACCGCATCGCCACCGCAGAAAATATTGAAGCAACAGACGAAGATGTGGAAAAGGAGATTGCAACGCTCGCGGAACACAGTGGCGAATCGGCAACGGCCTTGCGGGCTCGCTTGACAAAGCAAGGGGCGCTCGATAGGATGAAATCGAAGTTGCGTAGCGACAAAACGATCGAATGGCTCTACCGCACTGCCCGGATCGAGACGACAGCCAAAAGTGAAAAGTAATTTCTGGTTCGGGTGCCTCAGCGCGCTAAACATTTCCCAATGACACAAACTGACGATTCCTATCCGCGTGCCACAACGCTGGTTCCCATGGTCGTCGAGCAGACGAACCGGGGCGAGCGGGCCTACGATATTTACTCTCGGCTCCTGAAAGACCACATCATCTTCATCGGCACGCCGATTGACGATCACGTGGCCAATCTCGTGACCGCTCAACTCCTCTTCCTCGAGTCCGAGGATCCGGAAAAAGACATCTCGATCTACATCAACTCTCCGGGCGGCTCGATCTCCGCCGGAATGGCGATTTACGATACTATGCAATTTGTGCGGCCCGACGTAGTGACGTACTGCATCGGCCAGTCTGCTTCGATTGCTGCCGTCTTGCTGGCCGCAGGGACGCCCAAGAAGCGCTATGCCCTGCCGAATTCCCGCGTGCTCATCCATCAGCCGTGGATGTCTGGCCTTTCCGGCCAGGCCACCGACATTGATATTCACGCCAAAGAAATTATCCGGACTCGTGAAGCGCTCAATAAACTGCTGGCAATGCACTCCGGCCAGCCGGTCGAGAAGATTGAAAAGGACGTGGAGCGCGATTTCATCATGACCGCGGAACAGGCCAAGGCCTACGGCATCGTGGACGAAATCATCACGAAGCACCGTTAGTGCGTTCCAAACGGTTAGTAGCGAAAGCGGTGAATGGCTCCCGGAGAGCGGGCTTCCGTCCTAGAATAGAGTTCAGAAGTAACCGGGGTGTGGTGGTTTCCCACGGGAAGGGGCAAACTTGGTGAAGCGGTTCAGTCCAGAAGAGCCGTTACGCTGTTCCTTTTGCCATAAAACGCAGGAGCAGGTGGAGAAGCTTATCAGCTCTCCATCGGAGTATCCCCGCTCGTATATTTGCAATGAGTGCGTGGGCGTCTGCCAGCAGATTCTCGAGGATGAGAAGCGCGAGCAAGCCAGCCCCGCGAATCGGCGCTTGCCGCGGCCGCCCGAAATCAAGGCGTTCCTCGATGGCTACGTCATCGGGCAGGACAAAACAAAGAAGAAATTGGCGGTGGCGGTCTATAACCACTACAAGCGTATTTTCCTGAATCGCCAGCCCGGCGATGTGGAATTAACCAAGTCAAACATCTTGCTGATTGGTCCAACGGGCACCGGCAAGACCTTGCTGGCACAAACGCTTTCGCGGATGCTGGAAGTGCCGTTCGCGATCGTGGATGCCACGACGCTTACCGAGGCAGGCTACGTCGGTGAAGACGTCGAGAACATCATCCTAAAGCTCCTGCAGGCTGCAGATGGCGACGTCCAAAAGGCACAGCAAGGCATCATATATATAGACGAGATTGACAAGATTTCGAAGAAGGACGAAAACCCCTCGATCACCCGTGACGTCTCGGGCGAGGGCGTGCAGCAGGCGCTGCTGAAGATACTCGAAGGGACGGTCGCAAACGTCCCGCCGCAGGGTGGCCGTAAGCATCCGCATCAGGAATTTACGCCCGTGGACACGACGAACATCCTCTTCATATGCGGCGGCGCTTTCGTGGGGCTTGAAAAGACCATCGAGCGGCGTGTGGGACAGAAGTCGCTGGGCTTCCAAGCTGATACGCAGCCATCCACGGCGACACGGCGCAATATTGAAGTACTCGAGCAGGTGCAGCCCACGGACTTGATTCATTACGGACTGATCCCGGAATTTGTGGGCCGGCTGCCGGTGGTGGGCGTGCTAAGTGATCTCGACAAGTCGGCTCTAGTGCGCATCCTCACGGAGCCCAAAAACGCTCTCGTGAAACAGTACCAGCGGCTCTTCGAGTTTGAAAATGTGCGGCTGCGATTTACTGACGACGCGCTCGAAACCGTGGCGGATCTGGCGTTGCAGCGCAAAGTGGGAGCGCGCGGCCTGCGCATGATCCTCGAAGATCTGATGCTCGAAATGATGTACCACCTGCCCGCGCAGAGGAAATTGCGCGACTTTGTCGTGACCGCGGACATGGTCAAGGGGCGCGAAATCAATTGGAGCCTGCTCGAGAAGGCGGGCTAACGATTGGGGACAAGGGACTCAATGTTTAACCGGGAAAAACTTGAAGTGAAGCGCGTGCCGATGATGCCGGTGCGGGACATGGTCATCTTTCCGGAGATGATGCATCCCTTCATCGTGGGACGTGAAGCCTCGGTGCGGGCGCTCGAAGAGGCGCTGGCCGGCGACAAGAAAATATTTCTCGTCACGCAGCATGATGCTTCAGTGGACGATCCAAAGCCTGAAGAGATTTTCCAGGTTGGAACGCTCGCCAACATCGTGCAGAGCGTAAAGCTGCCCGATGGCAACATCAAAGTCCTCGTCGAAGGCACGGAACGCGCCAAGATCGTTCAGGTAGCCAGCGAAGAAGGGTTCTTCCGCGCCACCGTGCGCCTCGTTCCCGTGAAAGCTGAGCCTTCACCGCAGCTCGAGCAGTCTTCCGCGCGCGTCACAACTCTTTTTGAGCAGTACGTAAAGCTCTCTCAGAGCTTGAATTACGACACCATGATTGCCGCCGTGCGCGTGGAAGATGCCGGCAAACTATCCGACGCCATTGCTGCCAACCTTCAGATTCCAGTCGAGGAAAAGCAGGAGCTCCTCGAACTCTTCGAGCCGCTCGAACGGCTGAACCGCATCGCCGACATCCTCGAAGTGGAAATCGAAAAGCTGAATGTGGACCGCTCGATCAACACGCGCGTGAAGCGCCAGATGGAACGCGCCCAGAAAGAGTATTACCTCAACGAGAAGCTGAAGGCAATTCAGAAAGAACTCGGGCGCGGCGAAGCGAACGAAATCGAGCAGCTTAAGAAAAAGATTGAGACTTCCGGCATGCCCGAGGGCCCGCAGGAAAAGGCCATGCAGGAGCTGAAGCGGCTGGAAATGATGCCGCCCATGTCCGCTGAATCCACCGTCTCGCGGAATTATCTCGACTGGCTTCTGGCCGTGCCGTGGAAGAAAAGATCCAAGGAGATTCGTGACATCAAGCGTGCGGAGGTCATTCTCTCCGAAGATCACTATGGCCTCGAGAAAATTAAGGACCGCATCCTTGAATACCTGGCAGTCCGCCAGCTCGTGAAGAATCCGAAGGGTTCGATTCTCTGCTTCCTCGGACCTCCGGGAGTTGGCAAAACTTCTCTGGCGATGTCTATCGGCCGCGCCACCGGGCGCAAGTTCGTGCGCGTCTCGTTGGGTGGCGTTCGCGACGAAGCTGAGATCCGCGGTCACCGCCGGACCTATATCGGCGCTCTCCCCGGTCAGATTGTTCAGATGATGCGCAAGGCCGGAACCGTGAATCCCGTTTTCGTGCTCGATGAAGTGGACAAGATGTCCATGGATTTCCGCGGCGACCCTTCAGCAGCCCTGATGGAAGTGCTCGATCCCGAGTTGAACCATTCCTTCACCGACCACTACCTCGACGTGGAATACGATCTGTCGAAGGTCATGTTTATCTGCACGGCCAACGTGCTGCACACCATCCCGCAACCGCTGCAAGATCGCATGGAAGTCCTCCGACTCCCGGGCTATACCGAGCAGGAAAAACACCAGATCGCGCAGCGCTTTCTGGTGAAAAAGCAGCTCGAAGCAACCGGGCTGACGCTGGACAGTTTGAAGTTTACCGACGAGTCTGTGACGCACATCATCCGCCACTACACGCATGAGGCAGGCGTGCGGAATCTTGATCGTGAAATCGCCAACGTTTGCCGCAAAGTGGCGCGCAAAGTTGTCGCCGAGGGAAAGGACTTCAAGCTCGAAGTCACGGCGCAAAATGTGAACGACTATCTCGGCATCATCAAGTACCGCGACTGGTTCGCCGAGAAAAAGAACGAAGTGGGCTTGACCACCGGCCTGGCGTGGACGGAAGTCGGCGGCGAAGTGCTCTCAACCGAAGCAACGCTGATGCAGGGCAAGGGTCGCCTCACACTCACCGGCAAGCTCGGCGACGTCATGCAGGAATCAGCGCAGGCGGGAATGAGCTACGTGCGCTCGCGCAGCCACCTGTTCAGCCTGCCCAAAGATTTTTACCGTCATCTTGACATTCACGTGCACGTGCCCGAAGGCGCCATCCCGAAGGACGGCCCTTCGGCAGGCATTACGCTTTGCACCTCCATCGTCAGCGCCCTCACTCGCATTCCGGTTCGTTGCGATGTGGCTATGACCGGCGAAATCACACTCCGCGGCAAAGTGCTTCCGATTGGCGGCGTGAAAGAAAAACTGCTGGCGGCCCACCGCCTCGGCTTGCGCACCGTAATTCTGCCGAAAGACAATGAAAAAGATCTGGCGGATATTCCGCCGGAGATTCAAGCACAGATGTCCATTCATTTTGTGGAGTCAATGGACGAAGTCCTGCAAATTGCGCTCGAGCATCCGCTTCCGATTCCCGGCCTCACACCGGTCGGCGGCGTGGAGCCCAACCTCGGCCCAGATGTCGCGCAGGACAACGAATTAGCCAATTGAAACTCTTCGGTCACCCCACTTTCTGCTCAACAGGGCTCGGCCCGCGACCGAAGGATTTAGATTGTCTGTAGTCTAGCCCGTATCGGATTTTGGACTGAGTGGCCGGTTTTAGCACGCACCCGCTCGGAATCCTTTCACATCACAATCGCGCCTGATAATTCAGGCTTGAGAAGGAAAGAACTCGATGAGTATTAGCCTTGCAGAATTGAAAGACAAGAACATCACGGACCTGGCGAAGATTGCAAAGGAGCTGAATATCCCCGGCGCCTCCGGCATGCGCAAACAGGAGCTTATTTTCCAGATCCTCCGCGCCCAGACCGAGAAGAATGGATTGATCTTCTCCGAAGGCGTCCTGGAATGCCTGCCCGACGGCTTCGGCTTCCTGCGCGCGCCGGAATACAACTATCTTCCCGGCCCGGACGACATTTATGTCTCGCCCTCGCAAATCCGAAAGTTCGATCTGCGCACTGGCGACACTGTCTCCGGCCAGGTGCGGCCACCGAAAGACGGCGAGCGTTACTTTGCGCTCATTAAAGTCGAAGCCGTCAATTTCGAAGACCCTGAAGTCGCTCGCAGCAAAATTTTCTTCGACAATTTGACGCCACTCTACCCGCAGGAACGCATTCGGCTCGAGACTACGAAGGAAAACCTCACCGGGCGCGTGCTCGACATGCTCTGCCCTATCGGAAAGGGCCAGCGCGGGTTGATCGTCGCCCCACCGCGCACCGGAAAAACCATGATGTTGCAGTCCATCGCCAATTCAGTCACCACGAATCATCCGGAAATTGCGCTCATCGTACTGCTGATCGACGAGCGCCCGGAAGAAGTCACGGACATGCAACGTACAGTGAAAGGCGAGGTGATCAGCTCCACGTTCGACGAGCCACCGCAACGCCATATTCAAGTTGCGGAAATGGTTCTTGAGAAGGCCAAGCGGCTGGTTGAACACAAGCGCGACGTTGTTGTGCTCCTCGACTCGCTCACGCGTCTTGGCCGCGCCTACAACGCTGTCACCCCGCCTTCCGGCAAAGTTCTCTCGGGCGGTATTGACGCCAACGCATTGCAGCGTCCGCGGCGCTTTTTTGCCGCAGCGCGTAATATCGAAGAGGGCGGCTCGCTGACAATCATCGCGACTGCGTTGATTGATACCGGCAGCCGTATGGACGACGTCATCTTCGAAGAGTTCAAGGGCACCGGCAACATGGAAATCAATCTCGACCGCCGCCTGGTGGACAAGCGCGTGTTCCCGACGATTGATATCAACCGGTCCGGAACCCGCAAGGACGAGCTTTTGTTGCCGCCCGACGAATTGAACCGCATCTGGGTGCTGCGCAAAGTTCTCAGCCCACTGTCAACTGTCGAAGCGATGGAACTGCTGCTCGGCCGCCTCTCGAAGACTAAAACGAACGGCGAATTTCTTGCCTCGATGTCGAGCCCAGCCTAGTTATCGTTTCCGCGCGCCGCTGACCTCGTTCTTCTTATCGTGTTGCGGTAGAATTTTTCGCTCGGCAATTCATCACCAAAAAATGTAGCGCACCGTCGCAGGGATTCAAGTTGCCTTCCCTGCCGACTGGCCTTTTGCGAGCATCACTACGAGTCGCGCCACTTCTTCCGGCTCCATCGCGGTACTGTCCACTACAACGGCGTCGGGAGCGCGCACCAGTGGCGAGGTAGAACGCTCGCGGTCGCGCTGATCGCGCTCGCGAATTTCTTCAAGCGTCCGTGCGAGATCAATCGCTTCACCCTTCTGTTGGTGTTCGCGCCAGCGGCGCTCGGCGCGCACCTCAGGTGATGCAGTAAGAAAAATCTTCAGCCCGGCATCGGGAAACACTACACTGCCAATGTCGCGCCCTTCCATCACCACGCCCCCCTGCTCCCCCGCGCGGCGCTGCTCTGCCACCAAAACTTTTCGCACGCCTGGAACGACTGCGACCTTCGACGCTGCCTGTGAAACTTCGGGCGTGCGAATTGCTGCGGTCACGTCCTCGCCATCTAGGAAAACGCGCTGCGTGCCGTCCTGCGCGCGCAGATCAATGCGGGTCTCGCGCGCGAGCGCGACCAACTGGTCGGTAGCGTCGAGCGAAATCCCGCGGCGCAGCGCCTTCAACGCGAGCGCTCGATACATCGCTCCAGTGTCGATGTACACATAGCCCATCATCTGCGCCACACGCCGCGCCAGCGTGCTCTTCCCCGAGCCCACCGGCCCGTCAATCGCAACAATCAGTTTTTTCATTGGGCGATCAGCAATTGTGTGCCTATGAAAATGCAAACGAGACCACTGACGCCGAGTACATTTGCTACAGTCCGACGCCTGCTGCCAGGAAAATGCTTCTCGTGGTCCGCGTAAATACGGCGGGTGTCCATGGATTCGGAGAGATTCCGCAGGGGATGCCGAGCTCTAGAAGGTGAGCGGCGCGCCACTTCGATTGTCGTCTTCAAATTCAGCAAGACTCCGAGCGTGGCACTCAGAAAACCAAAGCTCACAAGCGACAAGCCGATGGCTTCTTTCGCCGAAGCATCAAATATCTGAACGTTGATCACTTTAGATTCTCTTGAAGGCACGCTGGATTTCGGTGACGGAATAGCGCAGGACGACTGGCCGACCGTGCGGGCAACTCATCGGGTATTCCGTTTTCGCGAGCTCGCCAAGGAGCCATTCCATTTTAGTGGTGTCGAGCGGCGTGTTCACTTTAATGGCCGCGTGGCAGGACGTCGAAGCGGCGATTTTCGATTGCAACGAGTCAATCGAGATGGCTTGACTTTCGCGCGCGACGCCGTCGAGGATTTCGCAAAGCAGTTTTTCGGCATCGCTGCTCGCAATCCCCGCGGGCGCGGCCTGAATCGCTACTTCGCGCGCGCCCATAAGTTCTGCCTCGAACCCATTCGCGCGCAGTTCTTCGCCGATCTGCTCGAAGATGGCGAGCTGGCGAGGATTCAGTTCGACAATCAGCGGGACGAGCATGCGCTGGCCGCCAAGCTCGCCCTCGCGCCGCGCCCGCAAGTGCTGCTCGAAGAGGACGCGCTCGTGCGCCACA
>Ga0307475_10002606_pt1 | contig 10873 bp, 7 predicted proteins | sample atmos_gasesECM1C_FD_203317 | JGI IMG/M metagenome (GOLD analysis project Ga0307475, IMG submission 203317) | Hardwood forest soil microbial communities from Morgan-Monroe State Forest, Indiana, United States - atmos_gasesECM1C_515 | ecosystem: Environmental > Terrestrial > Soil > Temperate...
GCATCAGTGATCAAACGTGTCAGTCGGGAAGCAGGACCGACCAGGTAAGGCAGAGATGTCCCCATTTTCCCAAGTGAAATCAGGCCAACCACTTCCGTTGAAGCCCCGATCATCGCTTGCTTCACGTACGCTTCTTCTCGGTCGCCGACGGTTATTCCGACCTCCGGGTGCAAACTGCACATTCCGAGAAAACATAGATCAGCGCGAATGGATTCGACACGACGAATGGTCTCGATGCCTGTGGTGACCAGCGCCTCTTTAAGAAAATTTCCTCCGAGCATCAGCACGCTCAAGTTCGGATGATCCGCCAACGCCAGCGCAAGCGGTGGGCTGTTGGTAACAATCGTCGCCGAACGCTCTCTTGAAAGGTAGGAAGCAATTCTTAGATTAGTGGTACCTCCATCAATCAGCACCACCTGACCGTCGCGGATCATGTCAGCCGCCACTCGAGCAATTCCGATCTTGCTCTCCAGGTCGATTTGTTGGCGAGACACGAAAGGAACGGCCTCGGCACGGCGAGGCAGGGCGCCGCCGTGTACCCGTTGGATCTTTCCCGAACTGGCCAATTCGCGCAGATCTCGACGAATCGTGTCTTCAGAGACCCTGTATCGACTGCTAAGGTCCGCGGCGAGGACTCGGCCCTCACTGCCAAGGAGCTCCAGGATGTACTGGTGGCGCTCTTCCTTTAGGGCAATTTGGCCTGCTTCCGCTTCTGGTTTCAATCCGTCCATTTGCACGAATATACTTGGGTATGCACGTATATACGTGTATTATCCGACTTATGCATGATACTGCCAGACGTAGCGCCATGCAAGGTCTTTCGCAAAAGCGTTCGCTTCGGGCAGTCGTCTTCGATTACGGAAACGTTCTTTGCCTCGAGCAAACGCTGGAGGATGTGAAAGGTATGGCGCTCGTGTGCGGCATTCCTCATGAGCGATTCTCGGAACTTTACTGGAAGCTACGGCCGCCCTACGACCGGGGTGATATCGATGGACCTGCCTACTGGACAGCGATTGTTGGCCAGCAAGAACTGGGTTTGAGCAGAGATCAAATAGCAACGCTAATCAAGCTCGATAGCGAAAGTATCACTCGACCAAATCAAGGCGCTGTGCAATGGGCAAAGCTGTTGCACCATGAAGGCTTCCCCTTAACCCTTCTCTCAAACATGCCGCTCGAACTCAGTCGCCATGTGACCCAGTCCTTTCCGGGCCTCTCTACATTTGAATACCTGATTTATTCCTGCGACTACGGATCCATAAAGCCGGAGCTGTCGATCTATCGAAATTGTCTAGAACTACTCAAAGTGGCCCCGCAAGACATCCTGTACCTGGATGATCGCGCCGAAAACGTCGAGGCGGCAGCTCGCTTGGGAATTAACTCTGTACTGTTTGACACGGTCGAAAAGACTGCATCGAGAGTCGAAAGTCGATTCGACATCCCCGTCCCGAGTTATGGCCGCTGCCGCCATCAGCCAGGGGCAATGCGCGTAGTCCCTAATACGGTTGATCCGCTGGCCATCCACTTCTAGGCGCACAACTGAATACGGAGCCCAGGTGTACGTGGTGCGCTGCAGGACCCGTTTCGGATAGTGGAAGTCACCGAGCTACTGCGACGACTCCACTCTGCTGGCTAGCCAGGAAAGGCAACGCGACTTACGATTCTCTTAAACCGTGGCTCATCTCGGATGGCGTCCCATCGCGGGTCGAGTCTTATCCAGACCAGCCAGTGCGAGCGGTCGTCGAGCGCCTTGTCCAGCCAACTCAGCGCCTGATCCTTCTCTCCGAGGCCATCATAGACCAGCGCCACTCCGTAGGGCGTAACGTACTTTTTCTGAGCGAGCGTGTTTAGTTTCGCCAGAATGTCGCGCGCTGCTCTTCTCTTCCCGGCCACACCTTCCACGTTCCCAATAGCTGCGAGCGTCACCACCCAGTCAGGTAGGGCGGCGTCCGTCTCACGATACTCGGCGATAGCTTCTTCATACATTTGCTTCTGCTGGTATGCGCGTCCCAGCCAGAGGTGAGCCAGCGGAAACTTTGGGTTCATTTGAAGCGTTTTCCGCAACTGTGAGATGGCCTCGTCATACCTCTTTTGGTAGTACAACTGAAAGCCTATGTCCGTGCTGATGACGAGAGACAAGGGGTCGATTTCTTGGGCCCGCCGGATCTCCACCAGAGCTTCTTCCGGTCGACCCACTGCCGTCAGAAAGTAGCTGTACCAATCGTGAGCGGCCGCGTAGTTGGGATTGAGAGCGACGGCTTGCCTGAATTCCGCCTCGGCCCCCGGCCAATCCCAGTCGTGGTAAAAGCGCACATAGGCGAGCGAGGCATGCGGCTCCGCGAGAGTGCTATCCAGCTCCAGTGCCTTCACGGCCGCGGCTCGTGCCTGAGGGAAGGCTTCCTTCGGTGCGATGTAACTCAAGTAGCCCATTGTGGTGTATGAATCCGCTAATCCCGAATATGCCGCTGCGTAGTTGGGGTCGATTGCGATGGCCTGTTGAAAGTGTTCGATGCCCTCTTGGAGACCGGCCTCGCTTCGCTTGTTCCAAGCGAAACGTCCTTTTAAGTACTCCTCATAAACAGCCGACTTTACAGGGCGAACGCCGCCGCGGGGTCCTGGCAGTAGTTTGACCTGAACCTGGCGGGCAATCGCTGAAGCGACTTCGCTCTGCAAAGCTAGTATGTCCTCCGGCTCCCGTTCGAAGGTCTCAGCCCACAGGTGCCGGTCATCCGCCGCGCGAATGAGCTGGGCCCTCACACGCACATGGTCTCCATAGCGTTCGACCGTGCCTTCCACCACCGCGTCCACGTTCAGTTCGCGCGCGATTTCCGGCAGGGGCTTGCGTGTGCCTTTGAAGCGCATCACGGAAGTTCGAGATATCACGCGCAATTCGCCGATTTGGGCCAAGTCGGTAATCAGTTCATCCGTCATTCCATCGGTGAAATACTCCTCGCCAGGATCGCGGGAAAGATTCTCAAGTGGCAGCACAGCAAGGGAACGAATTGCGGCTGGCCTTGACCTGCCAAGAAGCCAATCCCGCGAGCCTCGGACGTTTGCTCCCAGGAGAACCAAGACAAATACTACAAGCACGGAAACCACGGCCCAAATCATCCAGGAGTGTGGCGACGGCACCTCTCGCGGGACGATCGATTGGCTGTCGACGGTGTTCGTCGAAGTCTCGTTCAAGTCTACGGGAGGTTCCTTGACAACCTTGATGAGTGGGAGGAAGCGATAGCCGCGGCCTACTACCGTCTGGATGAAACGCGGATTTTCGGGATCGTCATGTAAAGACTGCCTGATTTTCCGAATGGCCGTGTTGATGCCGGCCTCGGAATCTACGAAAACGTCCTTTCCCCAGATGCGCTCGATGATCTCTTCCCGCGAAACCAGATCACCTTTCTTCTCAAGAAGAAGGATCAAAAGGTCCATGGGGATCTTTTCGAGAGGAACGTTGCGACCCTTGCGCCTGAGCTCGTACCGGCCGGGGTCAAGCTCGAAATCTAGGAAGCGGTAGGAGACCATACTGATCTCCATTTTCGGGGTGAGCAGAGTCTATCGTATAAGCACATCACATGTCACCTGGGGGGCTAAGTAACTTGTTTCGTGTGTGATGCAGATTCACGTGAACTTCACAGAAGATTTAGGTCTTCTCCATTGCCTTAGCCTGCGTTTGTTTGTACATCCGCCGTACGCCGACGGAAGATCTTCGGGGCGCGCTCACTTCAGGGGGCGCAGGAATGAAAAGGAGAATCTATGAGCACCATCCGAATTTCCAACAGCTTCCTTCTTCTCGTTTCACTGTTCAGTTGGCCGACCCTGGTTCCGACCGCAGCTAGCCAAGATGCAAACGTGAAAAAGATCTGCGTTGCGGAGGACCAGGAGCTCTTCGAATTGGTTGGTCAAGTCAAGAATGCCCCTCCGGCGGGGCCAGGCCTGCCTGCCACCTCGGTGCAGTACGGCTATCTCAGCTCCTTCAAAGGCCTCGAGAAGGTCTTTTCGACTGACGACGCTACGCAACAGAACGAGAAGACCGCGCGCTTCACCTTCTACAACGAATCCGTGACGCAACGCGTGATCCATCACGGGAATCTGCTCATCATCAACCGGGAGGGCATTTCCACGATATATTTCAATGATAGCCCGAACGGTGATCTCACCACTCCGAACCCGGATTCTTTCCGGAGCGGGAAGGCGATTCTTACCACTACTTGGCGACATCAGGTGATCTTTGAGCCGTCGCCACTATCGGGACATTTCTTCGTTCATTTCGAAAACACCGTCACATCTACAGAAACTTTTGAAATGGACGGCCAGGAATTCCGCATCGGCAACGCGGGAGACCAGTTCCGGACCAATCTCGTAGGCGATCCGGATCCAACAGGTAAAGTCAACGGTAAATTCGCAGGTTATGCAGTGGGCCTCAGTTCTCATCAGAACTGAACTGCCTGCTAGAAGGCCACACCGACGCGCCGAGAAGCCTGACCCTGACAACGAGCTCAGAGGTTCGGCATCGCCGCGAAACACAATTCTTAGAGTGGAGGCGAAAATGGAAAGAAGAAAGTTTTGCAGGAGCACGGCGGGAATTACTGTGGGCATCGGAGGCCTTGCGGGATCCACTCTCTTTCCGCTCCGCGCCGACGATCACGAACTGGAGAGCGTGCGCGTGCGGGCCGCCAAGGGGGAGATCTACGAACTCCAAGCAGCCTTCCATCGGGCGAAGTCCACGCAGAACATTGACCTCATGATGTCGCAGTGGGCCGAGGACGCGAGCTTGACCATTCCCGGCAATCCCCAGTCGCCCTTTGTGGGCTTGGAAAAGATCCGGGCATTCTTGCTGACCACCGGCTCATTCGTCCATCTCCGACTTTCGCTCGTGCCGTCTTTCAAGATTCAGATCGACGTCCATGGCGACGAGGCTTTCTTCTACGAGGAATGCCACGATATCGGCGACTTCAATTTGCCAACACGGTTTATCGCCTCCTCCACATTTCTCGCAGGCACTCTCCGCAAAGTGGACGGTGCGTGGCTTTTCTGGAACATGAATGGCGGCAGTGCCTCTCCCCTCTCCGTCAACCATTACTACTTCCCATGAGGTGAATCGTCGCCACGACAGTGGTGTTGGGCGAGCGGAGATCGGAATTGCGGTGGGTGGAGTTCATCGGTCACCCGCGCACAAGCGCGTCACCTCATTCGCATTAGGAATGAATGCTTGCGAGGGAAGAGAGTGTAGCCCGAGCATGTCCCGAAAGACCTTGCTGAGCATGCGTGCGATGATCCCTGCCATTCTCGACGGTTGAGCATTTCTTGTAGTTCCGAATGGTCATGGCATGAATCTGTCTGCTGCACAAGAATGAAAAGAGTGGCGTTGCGCAACTCCCCGGTAGCTCAACGGTAGAGCATTCGGCTGTTAACTTTAAAACTAACCGTTGATTCCGCATCGTTTAACCCCGAAAAAGCTCCCTAAAACCGGGCCTAGTTCGACCCAATGTTGTGGGGTGAACCCCTAAGATGGCCTCGACTCACGTTCTACAGAGCCGGGGCTTTTCTTTTGCTACTGGCAACCTGAGATAGTCGAGAACCGAGGGTTCGCTGCGAACTTCGGGGTCTGGCGGAATTTTTGCAGGTATGAACAAGCGATGAGCTGGCTTGCCCGTCATCCCAAGTTCGCCGCGCACGAGCCCGTGGAATAAACAGCTTAAGGGGAATCAACTAGCGCTACCGGTGGCTTCTGGCTGGCCGAGTGATGGGCTTCCGACCATGCGGGAGTTATGTCATGTGCGGCGGCGAAGTTTGCGGATTGACGTTCACATCGAAGTAAGGACCAAGTGCAAAGCAATTTTTTTCAGGGCACACGGATCCGGTAGATGTTACGGTGCGTGGTGACACGAGGAAACGCGTAAACGGACGGGACAGGGCCCACAAAGGCGCGCTGCTCGGAGATTGTCGTGGCCCCTGGCAAATCGGCCGCTGCTTCCATTGAAACCATCCCCGAGGGCGGCAGATAAGGCAAGAGCTGGCCGGATGGGAGAGGAACCACGTGGGTCTGGCGAGTGGAGGTTGAATGCAGGTAAAGAAACTTAGCGTCGGGCGACCAACTTACTAGTGATGGTGTAACTCCGCGATTCTCCTCCCCCGCGGTGGCGCACTGGGAGCAGACGCGCACACGATTGCCACGGTCCAAGGGATACACGATTACCGAATCTCCCACCCAAAGCGCCACAGCTTCTCCATCGGGTGACACACTGTAAATAAAGATTACGGGCATGGATGTTACTTTCCGTAGCTGGCTGCCGTCTTCTTGAACGTGCCACAGGAAGGGCGAACCCCGCTCTCCGCCGACAAAAAACACTCCGCCTTTGGGATCGAACAATGCGCGCACGGACTCCATGGATGCGAGGCGGCGTGGCGGAACGCTTCCGTCAAGCGTGGCGATCCAAACCGCGGAGTGCCCCGCATCGTCAATGCGAACGAAGACCACGCGTTTGCCGTCGGGAGCGACGCAGTAATGCTCCATCAGAAAATCGGTCAGAAGGCGCTCCCGTTTACCAGTCGCCAGGTCCGCGACCCAAAGTTCCCCGCTCACGAAACGCCGATTCGCCCGGGATCGTTGAAGGAAATAGAGCCGTTTGTTATCCGACGAAAATGACGGAAGATACGCATAGCCCTGGGAAGTGATCTGCCGCTCACCTCGCGGATCGTGTAACCACAGGGTACTCTGACTCTCACCAACCGAGGTAACGAATGACCTACCATCCGGGTCAAACGCGATGCCCTGTTCTTCGGTTGCGCCAAAGGTGGTTTGTTCGGGCGAACCATCGGGAAATCGCTGACGCCAGATGTGGAATCCATTCCCGGTATTCGCGGAAAAATACATCCAATGGCCATCTGGCGACCAAGCTGCATCGGTACACTGGGCTCGCGAAGGACCCACGGGCTTTCCCATTGAGCCCCCGTCAAACGGCACCACTCGGCACGGTAGCCAGCCACTCACGTCCATTTCGACCAAGAGCACCGAGCGACCGTCGGGAGAAAGAAAGGAACGGTGGGCCATACCATTCACATCGGTAGGAAGATAGATCTGCCGTTCATCAGAGCGACTTTCTGTAGATGTAAAGACACCCATGTGAATGCCTTCATTAACGATGTTCGAGAAAAGAATGCCGCGCCCGCCTGGGCTGCCGTGGATCCAAGTCAATCCCGAAGCGTTTACCAGCATGCGACTCGGTTCGCCTCCTAAAACTGGTACGGTCCACGTGTTCCGGCCATGGACGGCATAGGCAATACGCGAGCCGTCGGGAGAAAAGACAACAGGGCCCATTTTGGGTACTCCATCATGCGTCAATTGCACGGGCTCGCCGTCAGGAAGGAGTTTGACGTAAACCTCCCCGGGTCCAATGAAGGTGTTTTCGCCGCGGATAAAAGCCAGCATGCGGCCGTCCGGTGATATCGCAGGGGCCACAGCGGAATCGGCAAAGCTGGTGAGCTGTGCATATTCCAACCGGGCCGGATCGGTAGACCGCCGCAAACGGGGCACCAGCAGCAGGCTTCCACCGAGAAGCAGGGTGACGCTTGCCGCGGCGATTACGAGCCAACTGCGCGAGTGCTTGTACCGCGGTGCAGGCGCAAAAGCCGGGTGAATCTCTGCCGTTCTCCGTGTCGCACGCCGAAGATCCGTAACCATGTCCCGCATGGTCTGGAAACGATTCCCAGGATCCTTCTCGAGCGTCTTCTCGATAAGAAGCCGCATTGGAAGGGGAACGTCATCCGGCAATGGCGGGGCCGGCGAGCGCACGATGGAATGCAGGACATCGATGTTAGACCCACCGGTGAAAGGCCTGCGTCCGGCGAGCAGCTCGTACAAAACAACTCCCAAAGAAAAAATATCGCTGCGCGCGTCGGCGGCGCGTCCTGAGGCTTGCTCGGGCGAGAGGTACGGAATCGTCCCAAGGATTGTCCCTGGCATTGTGGGTCCGGTTAGCGTGCGACTTTCGTCCAGCGATGCCGAAGCTTCGGGGAGCTTGGCCAGACCAAAGTCTGCCAACTTGGCGTATCCGCTTTTCGTGATGAGAATGTTGTCCGGCTTGATGTCGCGGTGTAAAATGCCCGCCTCGTGCGCGGCGGCCAGTCCATCGGCAACGCCGACCAATAATTCGAAGCTCTGTTGGTAATTTGGTGTCGTTCGCTTTGCCCAATCCGTCAGCGTGCCGCCATCTACGAACTCGGTTACCAGATACTGCCGACCCTCGAACTCCGCTGCGTCATATACGGTGAGAATATGCGGGTGATTCAAGGCAGAAGCCATTTGTGCTTCACGTTGGAAACGACGCCGAGCGGCGGGATCAGCCAGTTCATCGGAAATAAACTTAATGGCGACAGCACGGTTCAGCCTAGTATCGAGCGCGCGGTACACAACGCCCATGCCACCAGCGCCCAGCGGCGCAACGATCTCGTAGGAACCCACTCTGGTGCCATTCGGCAGGCCCATAGATAGCGAGATTATAGGCCTCTAAGAAATCTCTCAGCAAAATAAATCACGGCTTGAGGCACAGTTTGCGAAACCTTTTGCGGTTCGACTTGGCTGCCAGGCGTGAAAAACTTGGCTACGCTGTTGAGCACACCTTTGCATTTATGCGCCGGAATCTCCTTTTCAAGAGGCGACGCCAATTCCTGGGTGATTGGTCCTCGGCAATCCGGAACCAACCGGCTCACAAGTGCAATCGGCCAGCACCGCAGGCGAGTAATCTCGGAACATCGCGTCGCGTATGGAAGACCCGGACGATACGCGGGCGTGAGTGCCCAGACGTCGTCCCGAACGCTCATGGCACGAACCAACGAAGTGTAATAGAATGAAAATGAAGATGTTGAGCCATTCCCCGGTAGCTCAACGGTAGAGCATTCGGCTGTTAACAGAGAACCTTAAATCCAATAACTCGTTTCTCTGGCGTCAGTTAACAGCTTCCGGGCCATCCCCAAATACCTTTTTCTTGTCCCCCAAATGTCCCCCGGCGTGGGCCTCTGCCGTCACAGCCCGTCTGGATTACTTCCGGTTTGCCCGCTCGGGCACCTACAGGAGAGGCGTCGCCAATCGGCTGAGAAGGGGGCCACTTCTCAGCTGACGCTATGTCCGCTACCGCAGGATGGGACTTGACGGTCAATCCCCGTCGCCTGTCCTCCCTGCAGCAGGCCGTTGCGGCGCAGCAGGTCGAACGGGCCGTGCAAGTCATTTCAATCCTTCCACCAGGTACAGGTCGGAAAGAAGGCGGCGATGGCCATACACATAGGACTTCCCGTCGGGCGCGATAAGAATTGGGGAAATAAAATTCACTCCAGCGTGATCCACAGGCATCAGTTGTTTCCAACGCTTTTTTTGGCCGGTCGCGATTTCCAGCCGAAAGACCTTTACCGGGAGTTCTCCGTACCGATATACGTAGAGCGAGCGTCCATCCGCGCTCCAAGCGGTCGGCGTGTCTCCGGCCACAAAGCCGAGAATCGGGCGTGGTTCTCCTCCCGCAAGCGGATAAAGATAGCCAAGCTGGTCGGGGCCGATCGCGGCGACCAATGTGCCGTCAGGCGAGGGCACAGGCCAAGATGTCGCGGTGGTGCCCACAACTTCCGGCGAAATCGGCTCTGGCTTTCCCCCCTCGAAACCCTGGACGTACAGCCTTATGCCATGCCCTGGCTCGTTTCCTGAGAAAACGATTCGCTTTCCGTCGGGAAGCCAGCGCGCCTGAAAATGGCTGATACTGTCCTGAGTCAGCATTTTCAGCTCTCCAGCTTTGTTCGGGAGAAGGAAGAGTTCCCCAGGCGACCTGAGAGGAATGGAAACGACCCATTTCTGGTCTGGCGACAAGGTCTGGGCGCTACCGTCACCGAGGCGAACTGCCGGGGATCCGTCCGTCCTCCGCAGGTAGGTCGAGTAGGTTGATCCGCCTCACTGCCCTTGCTCATCTATGAGGAGAGTCTTGCCATCAGCCGAGAGATCCACGGGGAACGACCAGTCCAGCCAGGTCAAATCGCGCTCTTTGCTCTCGTTAGGGGCCAGCACGGCCACTTCGCGCCGCCAGGTCTCGCGCCCGAGCAGGACGCGTCCGTCGCGAGAAACGTCCTGAAGTGTCAGAATTCCTGGAACCCGCGCCATCTCGCGTTGTCGTCCTGAGAGGGTTACCGTATACAGGTCGCGAGCATTGCTCACATCCGCCTCGGTGAACCAAATTTCCTGCCCGTTCGGAGACCAAGCGAGGCCCTGGGCGCTGGTGCCCCTGTTGGATAGCGTTCGCTTGTTGCCGGCTAGATCGACGACCGTGAGCGTCCCCGCATCGTCCCCTGGCAGGGGATGATCAAAAAAGGCAACCTGGTTGCCTTTGAGACGCGGGGATGGCTGATCCAGCCGACAGTCTCATAGAGCACCCTTCCGATTGGGAATTCCAGACGATTCCGTCCGCCGACGTCGCGCACCACGGCCAAAGAATGGTTTGACCAGGCCGCAATCAGCGACTCCGACCGCGCGAAGATCGCCCGCGGTAATGCCCAGAAGTTATTCCGCCTTTAAGGCAGAATCTGGGTCTATCACTACGTGAGTTGAGGTTAACTTCCGCCTTGTCGGCAACCCTTACCTAATCGCGTTACGTCAGAGTTGCCCGTCATCCGACCTTGTCCGTTTATCGGATGCTGAAATTTCGCGGCCGCTCGCATCGACATGACCCGGGGTCCAAGCCTCAGCCCAGTCTCGATGGACCGCGACAATCAGCGCCGGCGATTACATTGTGAGGACGGCGCGGAACCGGGCCTTGCCCTCCACGACACGCTGGTATGCCTTCGGAGCCTCGGCCAATGGATACGTCTCGACTATCGTTTTAACTTTCCCTTGCGCTACGAA
>Ga0307475_10002607_pt1 | contig 10869 bp, 9 predicted proteins | sample atmos_gasesECM1C_FD_203317 | JGI IMG/M metagenome (GOLD analysis project Ga0307475, IMG submission 203317) | Hardwood forest soil microbial communities from Morgan-Monroe State Forest, Indiana, United States - atmos_gasesECM1C_515 | ecosystem: Environmental > Terrestrial > Soil > Temperate...
AAGCGCGATCCAGATTTTGAGCAGAGAGGGTTGAATTGTTCAACACTTGACTTCTCCAACATGTGAGCGCAAGATATCGCGCATTCCGCTCAAGCTCGTCCGTGTCAAGCATCATTATGGAGCACTCGCAGATCCACCGAGTCAGCGTTGCCGATCAGGTGGCGTCGGTCCTGCGGCAGAGGATTCTTAACGGCGAATTGCGTCCCGGAACTCCGCTCCAGGAGGTGCCCCTCAGTGCATCCCTCGGCGTATCGAGGAATACGATGCGGGAAGCCACCCGCATTCTGTCATTGGAAGGCCTGCTCAAACGCAGCGTCCACCGCGGGGTAGCGGTCTCCCAGCTCTCCCTGAAGGATGTTCAGGAGATCTACCAGCTGCGGCGGATGTTGGAAATCCCAGCAATACTCGCGGCCAAGTCGAACCATACCGACGTGCTTCCGGAACTGCAGAATGCCCTCGAGGGCTATGAGGGAGCGGTACGCAGGCGCGACTGGGTGCGTGCCGTCGAATTCGATCTGCAGTTCCACAGCCTGCTCATCCGATTTCTCCATAACCGGCGCCTGGAATCGTTCTATCAGCGGGTTATCGGAGAGCTGCGGATGGGGATGGTGCTGGTGGATCGCCGTCACGACGATCCCGGTGGGTTGGTTCCGGCGCACCGCAAGATTTGGCAGCTGTTGGCAGCCGGAAAACTTAAGCAGTGCGCAACCGTCCTGGCCCGCCATCTGGATGACTCCGAATTGAGGCTCAGCAAGGTAATGACGGAGATTTCAAAGAAGAGGTGACACGGCGAGGTCTTGGCGAAAATTCAGCACTAAAGGAGGCGACGATGGAGCCCAAAGTTACAACCCGAGTCGTGGGCAACGGGTTTAGGAGCCTGAACTTCGCGCTATGCCTGATCGCAGTAAGCCTTGCGGCTTTGCCGCTGCACGCTCAGGTAGTAACCGTAACCATTCAGGGGCGTGTTTACGACACGACTGGAGCTGCGATTTCACAAGCCACAGTCAACGTAGTCAATGCCGACACGGGCTTCGCGCGTTCTACAACGGCCACTGCGACTGGAGATTACCAAATCTCGTCGCTTCCTGTTGGAGAGTACACCGTGACCGCAGAGAAGACAGGATTTCAGAAGTCGGCCAAGAAGGTCCATCTCGATGTTGGAGCGACTGGAAACCTGGACTTCAACCTTTCGCCTGGTCAAGTCCTGGCAGAGGTAACAGTGCAGGATGTTGGCGAAGTCGCGGAGCCTACGCGGACCATGATCAGCTCGGTGATCGACGAGCAGAAAATTGAAAACTTGCCAGTCAATGGCCGGGAATTCATTGACTTTGCGCTCTTGGCGCCCGGAGTCACGATAGGGGACACGACATCGGGTAGCACAGATGTGATTGTCGAGCCGGTCACCAAGCTTTCCTTTGCCGGGCAAAATATCCATTTCAACTTCATCGCAGTGGACGGAGCTGATGACATCTCGACTGCGTCAGGCATCCAGCGGGGGACGCCACCGCAAGAGGCGGTTCAGGAATTTCGCGTGATCAATACCGATTACACCACAGAGTTCGGCCGCGCCACGGCTGGCATTGTGAACATAATTACAAAAAGCGGAACCAACAACTGGCATGGATCGCTCTATGAATACTTTCGCAACAATGTCATGGACGCCAAGAGCATTCTGTCTGCGCCCGGATTTAATATCCTGCGGCAAAACCAGTTTGGAGCTTCGCTAGGCGGGCCCGTCAAGAAGGATAAAACGTTCATCTTCGCCAATTACGAAGGCCAAAGGCGGGGTGAATCGCCGACTTACAATTCCGCGGTCCTGGGCAACATCACCGCCATTAACCAGGTTAAGACCCAAGTATTCGGCTTGCCGGCCGAAAACCTATTCGTACTGCGAGCGGCGAACACCGACAACGGCTTCTTTCGGCTAGACGAAAATCTGAGTAGTCGGAACTACTTGTATGTGCGTTATTTTATCAACGACGATCGCCTGACCAATCAATCGCCGCTTAACAACGGGTTCGATCTGCCCTCGGCCTTTAAAAACAACAATATTCGCGATCAGTCGCTGGCTGGCGGTCTGACGACCACATTTTCGCCGTCCTGGATCAATGATCTCCGAATGCAGTATGCGCATCGTACGTTTGATTTTCCAGTTGTTTCAACTCAACCGCACCTGGAGGTGGCAAACACCTTCGCGGTCGGGGTAAACCGGGGTAACCCAGACATTTACCGCGAGGGACGCTACGAACTGGTGGACAACGTGGCGCACAATGTGTCCAACCATACCATCAGCTTTGGCGGCAACTTCGATCGCGTGTCGACCTACGAATCCTTTCCGCTCTTCTACCCATTCGAGGCCGACTTCTCAAACCTTCCGGCTTTTCTCGGCACCGACGGTGCGGCCGGATGCCCCCCTGTTGCGGCTTGCCCCGACCCATTCGTAATTTTCTTTGAGCGGTTCAGTACAACTACGAATCCGCCGTTCACCGAGCCTACACTGCAGGGAGGAACCGCGGTCTATCACGGCGGTCCCATATCGCAATCCATCCGGCAACAGGCTTCTGCGACTCTGGATCATACCTACAACGGCCTCTACATTCAGGACAAGTGGCGCGCTTCGCAAAGGCTGACTCTCAACGCAGGACTACGCTGGGAGTTCGAAACCTGGCCGTCGCATGTGTTGAACACGCAGTCTAAGAATTTTGATCCGCGGATTGGGTTAGCCTACGATTTGGGGACGTCCCATAGTGCCGTATTCCGCGCGGGCTTTGGGTTGTTTCACGGAATCATTCCGTCGCCTTTGCTCATGTGCCAGCAGCCTTCTTGTGGGGGGCTTGCAAAGTATCCCGGTCGTTCGTTTGAAGACGGCCTCAATGCCAATACTGGCCTTTTCAGCTATGCCAGTACCCCAGGCATCAACTTCCTTGCTCTCAATGCGCTGCTCACGCAGGGAACCTACCCCAACGGTACATCGTGTACGTTCATTTTCCCCGGTTGCACATTGGATAAGGTAGGCTTCCTGCAAGATGCAACCATCGTGCGTTTCAACCAGGACCACCAGAACCCTTACGGGATTCAGGCCAGCGCCGCTTTGGAGTTCCAGCCGTTCAAAGATACAGTGCTAAGCATTTCAGGCGTGCACGTGCGCGGCGTACACCTTGGTAGCTTCTACAACGTAAACCAACCCGACCCCAGTGGCAGTGTCCTCGTACACAATTCAAATGGAAGCACCAGTTGTAAGAATGTTTATTTCGATTTCGCGTCGCCGCTCAATCCAGGAGGGCCGATCACGCCCCCAAACTGCACAGCTTATCCATCGCAAATGGTCATTCCAACCGTGCCTCACGTAGCCGGTGTCCCCGGCTTTCGCGACCCGCAATTCAGCGTGTTCTTCGAGGCGGATTCGAAGTGGGATTCCGTCTACGACGGACTGCTGGTGAACCTGAACAAGCGGCTAGCGCGAAATTTCTCCTTCGCCATCAGTTATACGTATTCCCACTCGATTGATGACGGGCCGAATCCGAGCTTCGTCCTGATTCCCCAAGACAGCGCCAATTTTCGAGCCGAGCGGGCAAGCTCGGCGGATGACGCCCGCCATCGCTTTGTCGGCAATGCAATATTCTCAAGCCCTACGAGTTGGAATCTCCTTCTACGCGACTTTACTTTCAGTACGATCGTCACCCTGCAGTCGCCGCAATACTTCACCAAGTATGCCGGTTTTGATGTCAACGGCGACGTCTTCGGAAACAATGATCGAGTCGGTGGAGAACCACGCAACACCTTCAAGGGCGATTCACTGCAGACTGTTGACATGCGGCTGGAACGCGCTTTCTCCATTCGAGAAAAGTTGAAGCTTCGTCTCCTATTCGAAGCGTTCAACCTCATGAACACGGTAAATGTTCACTACTTCAATACCAGCTATGGAGCGGCTGACTTCTGCCCGTCGGCTCCTGGGGCTCCCGGTTGCGGGGGCGCGACCTTCAGGGAGGGTTCACCTAATCCGCTCTACGGAACACCTAGCGCAGTGTTCAACCCGCGCCAGTTACAATTGGCAGCACGCTTCACTTGGTAAGGCTTTACAGGGCGGGGCGGGCGAGGCTTGCTCCGTTTAGGATCTCGACAAGGACAATAGCAGCCCCAGCCTTTCTATGAGTGTTACCCAAGATGAATTCCGCAAGGCGCTGGGCTGTTTTGCCACCGGGGTAACGGTGATCACCGTGGACCACGAAGGCGAAGTACATGGTATGACGGCAAACGCATTTACGTCCGTGTCGCTCGATCCCATGCTGGTGCTGGTTTGTGTGGATCATCGGGCGCGCACCCATGCACACCTGCACGCTAAAAAGCGATTCGGAGTGAATGTGCTCACGGAAAACCAGCGCGCCATCTCGGAATATTACGCGCTTGCCAGCCAGACCCACCAGGATGCCGAGCGAGAAGCCGGCGCACAGTTTGACCGAACCACGCACGGGACGCCGGTGCTTCATGGCGCTCTGGCCTATTTGGAGTGCCGTCTGCGCACCGCCGAAGACGCGGGAGACCACACTATCTTTATCGCTGAAGTCGAGGATGTAGTGGTACGCGATGGCGATCCGTTGCTATTCTTTCGTGGAAAGTATCGTGCGATAGGGGCGGAGGCGTACGATTCCTCCACCACAACGGCAAGTCGCGCAAGCTCTGAATTCGACCGCTCGAGTCGCTCCAAACACTAAAAGGGGACAAGCAATGCGATTTGGCATCTATTGCGAAATTCAGACGCCGCCAGGCAAGTCGCACCACGACATGATTTGGGAAATCATGCGCCAGATCGAACACGCGGACGAATGTGGCTTCGACGTCTACTCTGTGATTGATCATCACTTCTTCCAGAAGTTCTCCATTTCTGCCAATCCCCTGGCCATGTTCGCGGCGGCCGCGCAGCGCACCAATCACATCCGCTTTCGCACCGCGCTTCACACTCTGCCGCTGGAAAATCCGATGCGGTTGGCAGGCATGATCGCCGAGACCGACATCCTCACCAATGGGCGCCTGGAGTGCGGTTTGGGCCGTGGGCATGCATGGCTCTTCGGGCCTTCCGCCCTGCCACTTGAAGAAAGCCGCCCACGCTACAACGAAGCCATTGACATTCTGGAGTTGGCATTCACCAAGGAGAAATTTTCTTATGATGGGCAGTTTTACAAAGTGAAGGATGTCAGTGTAGTGCCACGGCCGCTGCAGAAACCTCATCCTAAGTTCTATACCGGCGGAACCAGTGACATCACGTACCAGATGGCGGGCGAAAAGGGTTGGGGAATATTCGTGCCTCCATTGCTTCCATGGAAGGTGTTAGATGCCCCACTAAACATCTACAAGAAGGCTTGCTCTGAACACCGCCACCAGCCTGACATCGTTTACATCCGACCGGTGTACATCGACGAAGATGAGAAGATGATTCGCCGCGAGGTCGAACAGGCCTTGCACAACTTTCTGGCATTCAATGCGTCTCCGATTGAGTCGCTGCAGAGTGAGGAGAAGAAAGCTGAGCTTCGCGCCAAGGGGTATGGCTTCTACGCCAGCGGCGCGCTCGAGTCGCTCACGAAGCTGAGCTATGAGGAAATCGTGGAACAGGAGATTGGATTCATCGGACCGCCCGAGAGAGTCATCCGTCAGGTGCAGGCCCTCGAAGCGAAAGGTGGCATCGGCGAGTTGGCGATTGTTTCGAACTTTGGCGGGCTGGATCACTGGAAAAGCATCAAGACGCAACACATGTTTGCCAAACACGTGATGCCGGCGTTCCGTCCAGTGCGTGTGGATGCGAAGGCAGCGGACTAGATATGGCTGTGTGGGAACCACCTCCGTCCGGGCCAACCGTCCGTAGTTCGACAGTCGCTCAAACCCGCCAGGCGGCGGGCGCCGTTTCCTCTAGTGTCGCTGCGACGTTTTCAACCATGAGTGCGCGCCGCCTGTTGGTATTCGGCGGGATCGCGCTCATCGCAAGCGGCATGCTGTTTGGCGACATCTTTGCCATATTTATTCTTCACCAGAACGCAGGACGCACAGGCGCAGCCTTGCTTGCGGCCGTGCAAGCGGTGCAGGCACGGAATCCGGCGGCGGTGAAGGAAGCGTTTGGGCACATGGGGGAATTCCTGGAGGACCGCGGCACCAAGGTAGACACGCACGTTCACATGATTGATGCCGGCTACCTCGCGTTGCTATTGGCGCTGATCCAGCCGTACGTAGCTCTTTCGGCGTCGCGTAAGAAGCTGCTAGCCAAAGTCCTAATAACCGGCGGAGTGCTGCTGCCGGTCGGAATTTTTCTCATCCACTATGTCGGCCTGGCTCATAGTCCATTCGCTGCGATTGGATGGGCGAGTGTCCTGGCCGATTCCGCCGGAGGACTGTTAATCATTGCCTTGATCGGCGAGGGGTGGGGCTTGTGGAATTACTTCCGCAGCCGCCGCGTGGGCACAACCGAGCCCGAATTGCCGCAGGACCACACATGGGAGCGGCGGACGCTGCTGGCGGGCGGAACGGTGCTGGTGCTGTTGGGTTTCTTGCATGGCGCCTGGTATGCCGGTGCAAACTTGTATGAACATGAGAATCGGGAAATGGTGATCCTGAAAGCTATGCTCGACCAGGGTCCAGGCCACGACATTTCTGTCGCTTCAGTAAATGCATACGGTGGGTTGCAGGCGGAGAAAGCAGTCGAGGTCGCGGCGCATTCTCATGTGATCGAGTTCGGATTGCTGGCGATTCTGCTTTCCTTCCTCCAGCCCTACGTGTTTCTCAGCGACCGGTGGAAGAGGCGATGGATCTATTTGTTGCTCACCGGATCCGTAATCCTGCCTATATTTGTTTTATTGGAAATTAAAATCGGATTGCTCGCCGGTGGCATTGCCGATGCGGGCGGGCTCATGGTCATTATCGCTTTGATCGGGATGCTGGTCGGCGTGCTTCGCTACAGCGGCAGACTGGACGCAGAAATCGGGAGCGCTCCATGAACGGGGCACGCAAGCTTCTTGTTTTTGGGGGCATCGCGCTGGCGACGTTGGGCATGCTCTACGGCCTGTACTACGCGGTTTTTGTGGAGCACCAGACGCTCGGCCGCATGGGCGGGTCGTTGGCAACAGCGTTTACGGAAGCTGCCGAGCGCAGGCTGCCCGAGGCGCACACGGCGATCGATATGTATGGCGCGACCAAATTTGACTATGTGAGACAGGTCGACGTCCACTCGCACTGGATCGGCTTAGCCATGCTGATGATCGCGCTAGGCGTCGTGTTTGACGATGTGGCGTTCGGAGAGCGAATTCGTTTTGGAATCGCGCTAGTGCTGCTGATCGGGTCGGTGATCTTTCCTTTGGGAGTAATCCTGCAAACGACAGATGGCGGGATGCTGGCGTCCGCGCTTGCAATTGTGGGCTCTGCCCTGATCATCGTTGCGTTGGCCGCAGTGGCCGTCGGTTTCGCGCGGACGAGCGCGTGAGCCTTCTCGGAACCATGACCGTCGATGCGGCACCGGTTTGTTAAGCTTGTTCTCTGTCCTGAGCGATAGGTGACCCGGGCACAGGTGACCCAGGCGCGAGGAATAACGGAAGCATGTATCCGCGAGCATTTCGCTACCACCGTGCTGGCTCGCTGCAGGAAGCGGTGACTATGCTTTCGCAACTCGGCGATGAAGCAAAGGTGCTGGCTGGCGGTCAAAGCTTGATCCCACTCATGAAGCTGCGCTTTGCCAATCCCAGCCATCTTGTCGACTTGAACTTTATTTCTGGAACTTCATATATCAAGGAGGAAAACAATGCGCTCCGCTTTGGCGCCCTAACGCGGCACGCCGAAATCGAGGCTTCGCCCATCGCTGCGAAGATTCCCATCCTTCATGATTGCGCTGCTGGAATTGCTGATGTGCAAGTGCGCAATCGTGGAACGATTGGTGGCTCATTGGCTGAGGCCGATCCCAGCGGCGACTGGGCTACAGTCCTTATCACGCTTCCTACCGAGGTTCGCTGTCTGGGCCGGACTGGCGAACGCTCGCTTCCGCTCTCGGATTTCATTAAAGATGCTTACACGACCACGCTCGCGAATGATGAACTGGTTAGAGAAGTCGTGCTCAAAGTGCCACCTAAAGGCAGCAGCGGAGCGTATCTTGCATTCAAGCGCTCTGCGCCTGTGTATCCCACCGCGAGCGCAGCCGTGCAACTCACTATGGAAGGGGACATCTGTAAGGATGCAGCCATCGCTCTCGGCTGCGTCGGCCTAACTGCGATTAGGGCCAAGGAGGCGGAGGCAGCGCTTCGCGGGCAACTAATTACGGACAAGACCAAGTCAGCCGCGATGGAAGCCGCCCGGATTGCAGCCGATCCACAAACCGACATGCGCGGTTCGGCTGACTACAAACGCACTCTAGTAGCCGCTCTGGTAAAGCGTGCGATTGATATTGCGATGCGGCGCGCTGCCGGCCAACAGGTCGAGGTAAGCCATATCTATGCCTGAAGCGGTCGAAAATGTGACCCTTCAACTAACGGTGAACGGGAAACCGCGTTCGTTGAGCGTGGAACCGCGCGTGTTGCTTGTGGAACTGTTGCGGGAGATACTCGACCTGACCGGAACGCATGTGGGTTGCGATACCACATATTGCGGTGCATGCACGGTGTTGATGAACGGAGCGGCCGTGAAATCATGCACGATGTTCGCGGTACAAGCCGAAGGCGCGGAGGTCCTCACCGTCGAGGGCCTCGAGAAAGATGGTGAACTTCACCCCATTCAGAAAGCCTTTGGAGATTCCTATGGCTTGCAGTGCGGATACTGCACGCCCGGACTCATGCTCTCAACACTTCAGTTGTTGTCAAAGAATAAGAAGCCAACTGAAAACGCGATACGTAAAGCGATCGCCGGCAACACCTGCCGCTGCACCGGCTACCAGAACATCCTCAAGGCAATTCAATTGGCGGCGCAGAACATGGATGGAGCTTGATTCGTGGCGATTAAATTTGGCGGCGAATTCGAAGTCAAGCGGACTCCAGAAGAAGTTTATGACTTTCTCACTGATCCGAAGAAGTTCGCGCCTCTACTGCCGGATTTCCAGAGCATGACGGTGCAGGATGCGACCCACTTTAAGGTTAAGGTGAACGTCGGCATCTCCTACATCAAGGGAGCAGCGGACGTGAGGATGGAACTGACTGAGGCTGATCGCCCCAAAAGGGCGCAGTACAAAGGCAATGGCAGGGTTTCCGGAGGAAATGTTTCGCTGACAGCTGGTTTTGATCTCTCGCCTAGCGATAGTGGAACGAAAGTCGCGTGGCAGGGCGAGGCCCAGGTTTTTGGTGGCCTGGCCTCGGTCGCAGGCGGACTACTAGAGCCGCTGGGCCAAAAAAACCTGCAGAAGTTGATCGATGGATTGCAGACAGCACTGCAGTGAGGTCGCCTGATGCGAGCATTCTGTGTCTGGAGTTAATTTGTGAGTCCCGAAGCTGACAAGAGGAATTGGGTAGGCAAGTCGCTGCCACGAAAGGAGGAGAATCGTCTTCTGCGTGGCCGAGGCAAGTTCAGTGATGACATCAAGCTGCGCGAGATGCTCTACCTGCGGTTTATCCGTTCGCCCTACGCACATGCCAAAATCGTCGGCATTGATGTTTCTGGTGCCGAGGCCCTGCCCGGCGTAGTTTACGCGCTGACCGGCACTGAGGTCGCTCAGGAGACGCAGCCATTTATTGAAATTGGTCCCGACCCCTTCGCCAAAATCAAAGACTATCCCCTGGCAGTTTCGAAGGTGCGCTATCAAGGTGAGCCTTTAGCAGCTGTGGTCGCCGAGTCACCAGCCTTAGCGGATGACGCGGCTGAGTTGGTTCAGGTTGAATACGACCCGCTCGATCCAGTTGTGGATGCGGAAAACGCACTGACCAATAAAAGTATTCTGCATGAGGAAGCCGGAACCAATTTGGTCTGGAACGGGATATTCGAATACGGCGACATCGAGAAGGCCTTCAGGGATGCCGCTTATGTGGTCAAGGTCGATCACCTGCATTTCCATCGTTTCTCCAGCACACCGCTGGAGAACAACGTAGTGATCGCTCAGTGGAATCGTAAGGATGAGCGTATCTATTACCAGTGCAACAACTCTTTCCCGTCATTTGCAATTCAGTTTTTAGCGGCGCACTTAGGCGTTCATATCGATCGCATCCGGGTTGAGACTTCTGATATCGGCGGCAGCTTCGGAATCAAAATCACGAGTTATCCCCAAATGGCGGTCTGCGCGCTGGCTTCGAAGAAAGCCGGTGGGCGTCCGGTGAAATGGGTGGAAACCCGCTCCGAGCACATTACATCGAGCGCACATGGCAATGAGCGGACCTTCCGTGACACTCGAGTTGCGCTCGATAAGAACGGCGTGATCACAGCCATTGCCTCGCGGCATATCGATGACTGCGGGGCCTATCCTCGCTACGAGCCGTTGGGCTGCGTCATCTGGTCGCAGGTGTTTCCCGGGGTTTATCGCTTCAAGAATGCCCGAATCGATTTCAGCCAGGCGGTGACGAACAAGTGTCCCGTTGGGCCGAACCGCGGCTACTCGCGCATGCAGCATCTGTGGTTTCTGGAGCGAGTCGTGGACATCTGCGCGCACGAATTGGATATTCCAGCGGACGAGATGCGGCTGCGCAACTACATACGTCCCGATGAATTTCCCTACACGACACCAAATGGCTGCGTATACGACTCGGGGAACTATCCGAAAATGCTGCAACTAGCGAAGGATCTCATCGGCTGGGACGATTGGAAAAAGAAACAAGTTACAGCCCGCGAACAAGGACGACTGATCGGGATTGGGATTGGAACGACTCTCGACTCGGGGACAAACAACTTCGGCCAGTCTCAGATTGTGAATCCATTTCTACCCTA
>Ga0307475_10002608_pt1 | contig 10866 bp, 10 predicted proteins | sample atmos_gasesECM1C_FD_203317 | JGI IMG/M metagenome (GOLD analysis project Ga0307475, IMG submission 203317) | Hardwood forest soil microbial communities from Morgan-Monroe State Forest, Indiana, United States - atmos_gasesECM1C_515 | ecosystem: Environmental > Terrestrial > Soil > Temperate...
TTATTCGGCTGACCGAGGATGGCGACCACTTGATCGGGAGTCTGGCCCAACTGGATCGCCGCCGGAGGCTGCGGGGGAGCCGCAGGCGCCGTCTGCTCAGCCGGTCGCTGCGCCTGCCGAGGCTGTGACAGTGCGACCGTTCTCGTTACCTTGTCATTTGTAAATAGAATTATTATATCCTTGTACTTATAAACTTTTACCGTTCCGCCGGGATCGGTGATCCTATCCGGCTGACCGAGGATGGCGACCACTTGATCAGGAGTCTGGCCCAACTGAACGGCGGCGGAAGACTGCGGGGGACCGTCTGGCGCCTGCTGGGCTTGTTGCTGCCCCTGATTGTCCTGTGCTTGCGCTTGTTGCTGGCCGCCAGTGTTGTTGCCCGTATCGAGCGCCAGCACCTGGTCGATCAGGTCCTCGACTTGTCCGGGATCGGCGGTTTCCAGGTACCCCTTGGGGAATTGAAAATTAACCTTGCCCTTCCAGGATGATTGCTGGACTCCGTTGCAGGCATCGCACTCGGTGAGCGAAATCGAGACTGTTTCCTTTTTCACGTCGACTTCAACCTTCGTGGGGTTCACCTTTTCGCCGACCCTGAACGGGGTCGCGTTTTTACTCACCATTGCGGATGCGAACATATTGGGTCCGTGGATCTGCCCATCCTGGTATTTCGAGGCAGGAACCCACGTAACATCCGTACCCGGCGGAAACGCGGTGATGCCCTCCTTTTTAACGGTAAGTACGGCGCCGGGTTTGTATTGCGCCTTGAGCTGGTCTGTCAATGCGGAAGTGGCAGCGGCTTGCGGATCCTGAGCGAAGCAAGGAACGCCGAAAGCCGGCGCCAGGAGAAGCAGTCCAAGTGCTACGCCGAATTTTCCTCTCATCATAATACCCTCCCAGCAAGAAAGTTGATCCGGACTTCCCCAGAGTGCAGCTCGAGTTATTTCAGGCCCAACGTCCGGTTCTTGATGCTCTCGACGTTGCGATCGCTACCATGCGAGAGGCAGCTCAGCGGTTTTCAATTGCCCGCGCCAGGGTTTGCGCTCTGCGCTACTTCCTTCTCCGCCGCATCCGCATCTTGCTCTTGCTTTTGCAAACTTGCCACCGCGTCCAGGTCGGGCTGAGCCTGCGAGCCGGGAACCGGAGTGGTAGCCGTGGAGGGGGCGGGCGGCAAACCGTTCTTCCCCTGATTGTCCGCGAGGGTCTTGAGACCGTCGTCAATCCTCTCGCGGAAGGCGTTGTGCATGTCTTGCAAGTCGTTGACGGCGACAGCGATCTGGGCACTGGCATTGCAGTCGTTCTTTTGCCCGGCGCTGACCAGGACCTTTACATTCTGGTTGGCGTCCGGGGTGTCGTCGACGCGGGTGAGAACGTCTCCCTGAGACAGGGAGCATTCCATGCCGTCGGGAAGCCGTCCGCTGAGAGCCGTGGCAACGATGAAAGTGCGATGAGCGGGATCGAGGGCGTCCGGCAACTGGTCACCGCTTGGCGCAGAAGTTGCTCCTTGAGGATTTGCAGCGGCGGCCTTCGCCGCTGCGAGCTCCGCTTTGACCTCGTCCGCGATGGCCTGCTTTATTTCAGGCGTGAGAACGACGGGGTTTGAGCCACCGGCGTTGCCTGAATTCTCGGCGACTTGTCCCTGCGCAGGGGCATTTGCCTGGGCGCTTGCGGCACCCGCTTCATAGGCAGCTTGCAGGTTTTGGGAGATGACGTAATCCGTGAGCCAGAGATTAGCGGCGGGATAGACCGGATAGGGAGCAAAATAGCCGCCATAGTAGCCGTACCAAGCGGCGCCGCCCCAACCCCAGCCGTAGGCAACCGGCGCTCCCCACGGGTCGTACGCCCAGCCATAGAAAGCGGGACCATAGTAGAACCCAGGCGCGTAACCGTAGTAGATGCGGCCGCGATAGTAATAGCCGGGATAGGCGCGCGCATAGGCGCGGCCATTGACGACGTACGTCCGCCGCATGTAGGGACGGCCGCCTCGCACAAAGGTATGATCCACATAACCGCGATGGCCACCCATGTTGACCGCCCGGATATGCTCGCCGCGCGCGTTCACGTGCTCGGAGGAGACCACGTGTCCTCCCCGGGCGTCGTGGTTGATGGTCATTCCATTCGCTGTATGGATGGAACTGAGCCTTCCATTGGAATTCATCCTCCCGGTCGTTCCGCTTCGTGTGGTAATGCTGGTTGTCTTGCCGGACCCGTTGACTTCAGCGCGGCTTCCATCCGCGCGCGTGACAGTTTTTGAGCCATTGGTGTGCAATTCAGTACCAGGCCGCGGTGCGGATGTAGCCCCGCCGGCTTTCGACGACGCGTTCGCCGCTGGCGCCCCAGCCCTGGCCGGCGTCGCTCCAGCCCTGGATGGAGTCGCTGTCGTTGAGCCAGAGCGAGCGCCTGTTCCCGTCCCGGTGGGTTTCGCGCCGGGCGCAGTAGATCTGTTTCCGGCAGCCGCCGCAGGACCCGTCTTTGAGGGACCGGACGCCGCAGGACCCGTCTTCGAGGGGCCGGACGCCGCAGGACCCGTCTTCGAGGGACCGGACGCCGCAGGACCCGTCTTCGAGGGGCCGGACGCCGAGGGGCCTGTCTTCGATGCCCCTGAACTGGAGGTGCCACCGCTGGCCGCAGGTTTATTTTTCTGAGCCGCGCTCGATTCCGTCCTGGCCAGCGCGGGAATCATCAGAATCAAGGCAAGGACGCCAACCCATTTCACAGTTAAGTACATAAACTACTCCTTTGCTGGTTTATCTTTCAGCGGCTCGCTTGACTCCTATTTTTCAGTGAACCTCACCACCACCCAACCTGGTCAAATTCGTGACGGTCGCCTCACTGCGACCAATTTCTTCCTAACTCGCTAATTTTCGCGGCTAAAGTTGACGCGGGGTCTGAGTCCGGGGTGATAGCCGCTACTCTTTTTTAAATTTCAACTAAGGGCGGGACAATTTCGATACTTCTACCTGCGCTTGGACTTGTTTCCTGAACTCAAAAGGCTCACTTATTGACTTGAATGGTTCCTTGGTTCCGCCAGTCCCGTTAACAAAAATCGTGCCGTATCCCAAGGCACGACCTAACAAGCCTTGATTCACACCGATCCCTTCGATTTTGTTCAAGAGTAATTCGAGGGAACGCCGATTTATAACCCCAACTTTCACAAGGACGCGCTTGTCTGTTACTGCAAACTCAGAAGTGTTGTATTCCAAAAACGCCAAACCGAGTAACAACACAGCAAGGAATAAGAGAATTATCCCAAGTGTAGTTGAACCGGCAGCAAACGCAGTCAGTGTCAGCAGTAGCAAAAACGCGGCGATTACACCACGCAACAGGAAAACTACCCAATGCAAAGAAGTGCGGTACACGATTGTTTCTTGGGGTAGCAAATGCTCATTGACGTATCCCACGGTGCCTCCCAATGCGGCCTTTAATCTGTAATGCGACGAAGCGCTGTCTGGAAGCGGCTTAATTCCAGCAGTTTCCACATATAAAACGGATCCGAGCGTCCTCACAAGCGGTTTGCCCCGTGCATTCTCGCGTCGCACTGCGCAAATTCGTCCGCAATTGTGCATTCGACCAATTGCACCAAAATTGTGCGGGGCAGTTTTCGAAACCTGAACCGCGCTGTCCTTGCAAGCTCATGGTCGGATGTTCGATCACTTCTACTCTTTTTTCAGTATCATCCCCATCTGGCCTTGAATCGACCCGTCTTTCAGCATCGTCAAGACCATGGATGCACTGCCTTGCGGCCCCGTCAATATCTTGATCTTGTCACCGTCGACTTCATACTTCATTTCGACTTCCATGCCCATGACGGAATATGTGACCGTTCCGTTTGTCCTGAACGCATAACAGGCCCCCACGGACCGATCACAGTAAGTGCCATCGATCTTCGAGCCGCCGCAACCTGATAGAAGTAGAACTGTAATTACCAAAACGGCTTTCTTCATATTAGATCTTCCTTTTGAGAACTTAACCGGAATCTCAGTTCTTAGCTCCAAATGACTCCACTCAAAGCACACATAGGCAGCTGGCTTTTCTTACGCCTACCGCAGAAGAACCTGCTAACAATGTCGGGGGCCGACCCAGAGAAAGACCTTGCGATGCGAAGGATTAGTCAGGAGTGATCGCGGGACTCGATGACTGTAGGTAGGCTACGTGCCGAGTGTGTTCTCCGTTTTTTCATAAGTCAAGTTCTTTCTTTATAAAACGAGCTTGAGCATTTGGCTGTCTGTTTATTGAGGCAGGGTCGGTTGTTCGTCTGGCAGTTCTCCTCGGAGTAGAACTGCCTCTGGCTTTGGCATTTTGGTCTAAATTTTCTTCGAGGAATGCCGCTGCAAGACTTGTATGAGGAGTGTGAGAGCAATGCTTTATCGCCGCAAAATCTGAATACGCCAAGCTGAAGTAATCGCTTTCCAATCCTCGAGCTTCGCCAATGCCGGCGCAGCCTCTTCGCGTCTTGCCGCGTTGCTAGACAAGAAAGCCCTGGGTGCGATACAGCTGCACGATATCCAGCCGGTCTTCCGCGCCGGTCTTTTGCTTCATGCGATAGAGGTGGTTCTTTACCGTTTGCTCGGAGATCGAGAAATGATTGGCGATCTCTTTGTTGGACAGGCCCTTCGCAATCAGCGGAACCAACTGCTGCTCCCGCCGTGTCAGCCCCAACCTGCGCTTCGGGCTGCCGCACACCATCGACGCCGCCTCGCTTTCAAAATGCCGGAACAGCGTCGTACATAACGCGCCGGGACACACCGCTTCCCCGGCATGCACCGCGCGCACTCCCTCCAGCACTTCGTCCGAAGACGCGTCATGCCACAGGTATCCGCTAATACCGGCCCCCACACACTGCAGGAATTCTTGCTCGTCCTTGACCATGCCGAGCAGCAAGATGCGTATCTCGGGGACTTCCGCGCGTACCTGCTGAATCATCCGCAAGTCCTCCTGCAGCGTCCCTCGCGAAGTGAGCAGCAAAACGCCTGCATTGGTTTGCGCGATCGATTCCACCCGCAGCGGCACGGTCGACTCCAGGCCGCTTACCTCGATGTTTCCCTTCTTCGCCAGCATGTGCCCCAGCGCTTCCCGCAGTAGGCGATTGTCCGCCGCGACAAACACACTCAGCTTTGCCTTTGGTGCTCCGCTGGCATCCGGCCCCGCCTTCCCCGTCAATTCACTTGTTTGCCCGGTTCCATTCGGCGCCGACCCCGTGTCAGTTGCCAGACTTCTCTGCGCGCTTGCACTCATCGTGGGACACTCTCCGGAAATTGTTTCGGCTTCTCCGCATTCAAACGGCCAGCAGACCGATCTGGCACGTTCGGTGCCTCCTCGCTGCAATTCCACCGCCGCATCCCTCAGGAGCTTCTAATCTTGACACCGCGATATCTCGTTTGCTGCTAACACTTAGCACCGGCTCTCCTACGCCTTTTGAGAGTGGGAGTGTCGTTCCGGTACCAGACCTAGGCTACGATTTCAGTTCGATACTCGCGTCACACCCGTTGAAGATTTTCGTTGATGGTTTCGCTATCCGCCTATCTTTCCTGGTACTTCCGTACTACCATCGCCGGGAGACGTTCTATCTTCATGGGTACGTTTCCCCTATAGGCTTTTTGTTGCCCTTGCCTTAGGCTTACCAGACGCGGAGTATCGCTCTGCAAAAGTGGCCCCAGGCGAATGCCGGATGAAAGGATAGGCCGGTTCAAGAATTCAATGGATAAGCTCACGCAAAATCGGGTTTCCACAACGCGTGCAAAGTCCGAGCGGCGCGGCAGCCGCCGCTGCAAATTCACGCAGCTTATGCGCATTCAACCTTCCGATCCACAGCGGCAGCATTTTGACGATATGCGCGGCACCATCAGCGTCTCGCGCACCGGCGTCTACTTCCAGACCAGCGAAAAGGGCTACGAAGTGGGCATGCGCCTGTTTCTCATCATGCCCTATTCGCAGGATCCTGGCTCGGCCAACCGAGAATACCTGGCGGAAGTCGTGCGCACCGATGCTTTGCCCAACGGCTTGACCGGAATCGGCGTCAAGCTCCTTCTCGAAACCGGCCCGCAGCACAACTATTCGTTCGAACCGCCGCGCGCATAATTCCCGGCGCACCAAAAAAATTCGGCGCAAAAGAAAAGGCGTTCCGGCAGAGCCGGAACGCCTTCCCTTTGTGTTTGGGGGTGGAGGAATTTCTGAAATTTATGTCTGCCCGAGGGCCTGCAGCGCGCGATGCCTTATTTTGCCGAGTTGCCGGTTTACCGGGTGCTGCCGCGAAAGAAAGTTGAGGACGGGCGTTTTGCGCGGCACCAGTCGGTTCTTCGCGATGGTCAGCCGGATGTCGCGCCGCGCATATTTCAGGCCCGCTTCCAGCACTTCCAGCGCTTCGTCGCGGCGCCCAGCCGCGCTATACACTTCCGCAAGATTCAAATAAAGCTGCGCCTGATTTCGCTTCATGCGCACGGCTGCGTCGCACAGCCTTTCTGCTTCTCCAAATTTCTCTTCGGAGCGCGCCAGCACTACACCCAGATAAGACATGTAGTAGGGATTATTCTTGTCCAGTTCGGCGGCGCGGCGCATGTGGGGCAATGCTTTCACTGCATAATCGTCGCGCAAAAACGCCAGGCCTTGCTTGAACTCGCGGAAAGCTTCCGTATCCAACATCAATTCACCTCCAGGGACTTAGAGGGATTTTTGGATTTCGCGTAGCGCCGAAAATCGCCGCTGCCCTTTGCGGGGCATTTTCCCGAGGCCGTTCCCGCCATGCGGGATGCGCCTGGGAGACCATGGAAGCGATTCTCGCGTCGCGCTTGTTTATTCATCCCTGCAGGGAAGCTACGCGGAATGCTTGCTGCAATCTACTGACCGGTGGTCCAGTCTTGGGACAGCGCGCAAAAGCCGCCGTAAAGTTTGGCGGCTGGCCATGCTGCCCGGTCGCCCGGACAGCACCCAAACCTGGGAACGCCATTCTCCGGAATGGCGTGTAGCCGGGCCGTATTTCATAGGCTCCATGCCGCGCTGTACATCCCTAAAACGTGCGCTTCCACCCCGCGCGCCAGTCTTCCCAATCCGTCATGGTGGCCTTGAGCATAGCCTTCGCCGCTTTGTGCAACCAACGCCCACGCCGCGCGCCAAGATCACGTTTTACCTGCGGAATCGCGCGGCTGCTCGCGAAATGCATGTTCGCGGTTTCCCAGCCCATGCAATAGAGCAAACGCGCCTCGTCACGCTCCGCGGGCAGGGTGGCGATCTCAATTCGCGAACAATCCGGAGCCAGCCGCCGCACCAGCCAATGCCCGTGAAATCGCACGCACGGGTCCTGCACCCGAATGGCGCTCCGCACGAGCTCTGGGCCGTACAGACGCATCGCAGAATCTCCACGATACCAGGCCCACGCTGAGGTGCGGATGGCCTTCGCCTCGCGCGCTACGTACGCGCCTTTCCACGAAGACAGCGCCAGAATGCGCGGATGCCCGAGGCTTCCCAATCCGGCGATCCGTCGCTTCAGCACGTACTGCGGATGAGGATGTGGAAACGATGCCTCCAGTAAGCGCCGCACTTCCGCGGGCGGCTTCGCGGTGTACGGCGGATTTTGCCTCATCTTCGCCCAGAAGTGCACCGGGTCGCGCAGCTTGCCGAGCGCTATCAGGCGCAGCCACTGATGATGCTCCGCCAAAATAAAGGCCTGGCCGCCGTCGTTTAGCGCGTCGCGGTATCCCTCTTCGATCGCCTCCGAGGCTTCTCGCTTCGTGAGCCCCAAATGCTCGCCGGAGATCGCGAGGTAAGCGCTGGTGGTCAAGCGGATCAGGTCCAGCGTGTACGGCCCAGGCCACACCTCGTCCAAATCGTTCACGCCCCAGATGAGCCGGCCTTCCTGATCGCGCCAGGTGCCGAAATTTTCGATGTGCAGATCGCCGACCGCCAGCACCTTGGGCGCGCCGGCCACGTCCACACAATTTGCATGCCACAGTTGCAGCCAGCGGTAAAACGTGGCGCGAAAAAACGCGAAGGGCGACTCCGCCATGTGCTGGTGTTTCAGCGCGACGTCGCCCCGCACTAGCGGGATTTGCTTCGCGAGCCAGCGCTCAAAATCGCGCGTCGCCTTTATGATGTTCATCTATGTTTGGTGTGGCACAAAATTGTCATCCCGAGCGAAGCCGAGGGACCTGCTTTTCTCTTAGACATGCGCGAATCCGGCGCGGCTCGGCGCGCCTTTCAAGCGCGATTCGTAGATGGGGAAGCGCGCGGCGAGTTCCGCCACTTGTTTGCGCACGCGCTGCTCGACGGCGGCGTCGCCGATGTGGCCGAGGACCTCCGCGATCCACGCGCCGATCTGCTCCATTTCCGCTTCGCGCATGCCGCGCGTAGTGATCGATGGGCTGCCCAGGCGGATGCCGCCGGCTTTCATCGGCGGCAGCGGATCGAACGGAATGGCGTTTTTGTTCACCGTGATTCCGGCGCGGTCCAGCGCCTTTTCCGCATCGCTGCCGGTCAAGCCGCGGGAGTGCAGCTCGATCAGGAAAAGGTGATTGTCCGTTCCGCCGCTCACGATGCGGAATCCCTGCTTCGCGATGGATGCCGCGAGCGCCCGCGCGTTGGCGACCACTTGCCTCTGGTATTCGCGGAAGGACGGCTCCATGGCTTCTTTGAGGCACACCGCTTTTGCGGCGATGGTGTGCACCAGCGGGCCGCCTTGCATGCCGGGGAAAGTCAGCCGGTCCAGTTCCTTCGCATACGCCCCGCGGGAAAGCACCATTCCCGCGCGCGGACCGCGCAGCGTCTTGTGCGTTGTGGTGGAGACGATGTCGGCATGCGGCACCGGGCTGGGATGCACGCCCGCGGCGACCAGGCCGGCGATGTGCGCCATGTCCACAAAGAAAATCGCGTCGACGGCTTTGGCGACTTTGCCCATGCGCTCGAAGTCGATGATGCGCGAATACGCGCTCGCTCCCGCCACGATCATGCGCGGCTTGTGTTCGTGCGCCAGCTTTTCCACTTCTTCGTAATCGATGCGCTCATCTTCCTGGCGCACGCCGTAAGCGATGAACTTGTACATGCGGCCGGAAAAATTCAGCGGGTGCCCATGCGTCAAGTGACCGCCGTGCGCCAGGTTCATGCCCAGCACGGTGTCGCCGGGCTTCAGCGTGGCCATGTACACCGCGATGTTCGCCGACGTTCCCGAATGCGCCTGCACGTTAGCGTGCTCCGCGCCAAACAATTCCTTGGCGCGATCGATGGCCAGTTGCTCGACCTTGTCGGCATATTCGCAGCCGCCGTAGTAGCGCTTGCCCGGATAGCCTTCCGCGTATTTGTTCGTGAAAATCGAGCCCATGGCCTCGAGCACCGCCTCAGAGACCAGGTTCTCCGAGGGAATCAGCTCCAAGGTAGTGGCCTGCCGCTTCGCTTCCTCACGAAGAAGCTCCGCGATTTGCGCATCGACCGCGTCCAGCGGCCGGTTCATACGATTGTTGGCTTCGGTAGTCGTCGTCATGTGTAATCCCCGGATTTGGCGGACACCATCTTAGCACTGGAGACTGGATGCTGGAGACTTGGGGATGGAATCCCTGAGCGAGCGGGGGTACCTGTGGTGTCTCAGGACGTTGTTCCCTTCTAGAGTGAAGACTTGGTGGCAGACGGGTGATTGGCACATTTTGGCGGACAGGACAGGATCTTGCGGCTCCGGAAGCAAGTCGCGCATCCTGGTGGATTTCCGGTGGCTTAGCGTTCTGCCAGGCCTTTGCCCGCCAGCAGGTTCTCAGGTTCAGTCGGAAGGAAAATGCATTCTTACAGGGAACAACGTGTTGAAAGATCACAGGTACCACCCCCGTCACGATGGAAAGAGTGTGCAAGGCATTGAGAATAGAAGGGTTAGAGGAGCGCCGTTGCGCAAAAGAGTGCGTAATTACATGAAAATGCTGGGGTTGCAGGGATGTGATAGGAAGGAAACGAGTTAGGAGGGACGTAGGGTACACGTTGGGTCCCGGGCGAAAGGAAGGACCAAACGGGGACACTTATCAGCGACCTTCGTGCAAGATTACCGCATCTGTTACTATTGGTCAAGTGGGAATTAAAAGCTGTGAATTGAATGGGTCGCGGGCGGGCCTGTCAGGTAAGATGAAGAAAAAGGGGCAAACGTCCGATTTAAAAGGCTGCACTCTTGAAAAGCGCAAGGATGCACACCTCGCCCGCCATTCCTCGGGCAAACCGACGCTGTAGCTTACGGGCAGTGCGTGATCAGATACTGCGCATCGGCGATCAGAATCGCCGCGGCTGCCGGCGTAATCCCCTTCCCGGTCTGCGCCATCACTTGATTAATGAACGCCGCATAGATATTAGCCGCCGTGCCGCACTGGCCTGCGTTGCGCGCCGTCAGCGCGTCATTCAGCTTCGTGAGCAACGCCGCCGCGATACCTGCGCTGATTGCCCCACTTCCCTGAAATTGATTCACGTCAGCAATGATGCTCGCTGGCGTAACGATAATGGTGAAGGTCACGGACGCCGAACTCATGTTGTTGACCTTGTCGGTAGCCTTGATGGCGAATGTGTTCGGCCCGAGCGGCAGAGTCGTCAGCAGGTTAATCATCTGGCCGCTCGGCAACCCGCTGCCCGCAACGGTTGTGCTGCCATTCATGGTCGGTGTAAACGTGCTCACTCCGGACCCGCCGTCCGTGACCGTATAGTTGAGCGTCAATGTGCTGCTGTGCGTGTATTGCGTGGCCATAGGCTGGTTGATGATGATCGTGGGCGGCTTCTTGTCCACCATATTCAGCCCGATCGGGCCGCCCGTGGTGCTGTTGCCGGCTACGTCGAACACCGTGTGGCTGTTCGTGAACGCGCCTGCCGTCTCTGTCCCCACCGGCACCGATGTCGTCAAACTGAAGCTTGCGTCTGAAG
>Ga0307475_10002609_pt1 | contig 10866 bp, 8 predicted proteins | sample atmos_gasesECM1C_FD_203317 | JGI IMG/M metagenome (GOLD analysis project Ga0307475, IMG submission 203317) | Hardwood forest soil microbial communities from Morgan-Monroe State Forest, Indiana, United States - atmos_gasesECM1C_515 | ecosystem: Environmental > Terrestrial > Soil > Temperate...
CTGAATGGCGACGGCCCCGACAATCCCGCAGCCTGCAGACGCTCCGCGACATAACTGTGGGTTTCCGCAAGATCCAATGGCCGTAGCGAACAGTATTGAGTAATCCGTTGCTGTAGAGCTCTCAGTTCTGGCCGTTGCAAGAACGGAGTCAGTTCAGGCTGGCCGCACAGGATCACCTGCAGCAGTTTTTCTCGGTACGTATCGGCATTGCTTAGCAGGCGGATCTCCTCGAGGAGTTCCATGCTCATCAAATGGGCCTCGTCCACGATCAGAATCGAGGTTCCTCCATGCTTTTGCTTCTCAAGAAACATGTTGTAAAGCGCCGTCAGGCGTGCCGGTTTGCTGGCGGACGTGCAGGTCACCTCGAATTCTGTTATCAAGGTTTCGAGAAATTCCTCACGGCTGAGTACCGGGTTCAGCACAAAGGCCGATGCAAGTGGAGCGTTGTTGGTGTTCAACCGGGAAAGAATCTGCATCGCTGCATGCAACAGCGTCGTTTTGCCCGTGCCTATCGGGCCGTTGACTACTACAAATCCTTTTCTCCGGACGATCGATTGGACCACTGTCTCAAGGGCAACCCGATAGGGCTGGGCCAGATGTAGAAATCTAGGATCCGGAGTCAGGCTAAAGGGCTCTTCGCGTAATTGAAAGTATCTTAAGTACATTAGAATGTACCAATCTTCCGGGTAACAACGGCGATTAATAAGCCTAACCCGGAGGCAAACGACCCCGTAAGAATCGCTGCAAAGGCGAATTTCATTCTCCGAGAACGCACCTGAGCTGCCGTGAACATCTGAGGAATTCCCACTAGCACCGGAATCCCGAGAAGCTCCGTTGCTTCATGCTCGCTTCGAACCGATACATCCATCATGTCGATCGCGATTGCCGAACCAATCCCTCCTATAAGACCGAGGAGCAGACCGGCCAAGCCAATGATCACCCGTTGCGGCCCAGAAGGCTGAAGCGGAATAGGGGCAGGATCCAGGATTACAAAACGTTCCCCCTTTTGGCGGGCTTCGAGCGCGCTCGCCATCTGTGCCGATAGCTTCTTGTCTAATAGACTTTGGTAGTGAGCGCGCAATGAATCATAGTCCCGCATCAAGCCGGCTATTTGTTGTTCGAAAATAGGCACGCGCGCGAGCTTGGTTACGTGAAAATCAATCTGCTGCTGCAATGGGCCTTGAAGCTTGTTCTGCTCGTCGATCTCCTGGTTTAGCTTCTCCAGTTGTGCAGTAATTACCGGGTTCCTGATGTTTGACGGTGGTACGACAATTTCCGTTTGAATTGGAGCGGGTGCCTGCGCTTTCATAGCAGCTTCTTTCTTTTTCAACCGATCTAAATCTGCTTGTGTCTTGCGAACGTCGGGAAAGTTGGGGCCGTATTGCGTTCGCAGCTCAGCCAGGCGCGACTCCAATTTTCCAATCTGGGCCTGAAACGGTGAAGCGCTGCTGGCGCTGCCTTCGTCCATCTCAATAGTGGGGTGATTAGTGTTCATCATGGACTCGAGCATGATCTTGTTTTGCTTCGCCTGGCGAACACGGTCTTCGCTTGCCGCCAACTGTGTCCGCAGGTTATTCAGAGTTTCCAAGTGAAACTGTTTAGATTCGGGCAGATCCATGACGTTGGTAGCCTTGATGGCCTGAAGTTGGTGCTCTTTGGCCTCTAACTCACTTTTTGTTTCTTGCAGTTCGTTGTCTAAAAATTCCGCTGTGCCGGAAAACTGCGCCTGCCGCGCCTGAATATTTTCGGTAATGAAGGTCTCAGCTAGTTGGTTGGCAATCTGAGCGACTTCCTTCGGGTTCTCACCCTCATAGGCAATCTTGAATGAATTAAAATGCCCGGCTACGTCAACGGAAGTCGATTTCTGTATTTTCAGGATTAGAGAATCTTCACTAACCTTACCGCGAAGCTCGGGAAAGAGCGCATTCTTCACGATCATGTTCTTCAACCGGGTCGGTGACATCACTTGTTGTTGAATCGTGGAGAGTCGATCTTGAAGACTGGTGCTGACGGTGCTTTGTACATAGGACGCGGGAACCTGCTGGGCATCAACCAGGATCACGGTCTGCGAGCGGTACTTGTCTGGCAACCTACGAGCGAATACCGCGGCACAGCAGAAGAATCCAATGGTCACCAAAATTACGACAGACTTCCGGCGACGAATGATGTCGACATAGTGGCGGAATTCCTCAAATCCCTCTCCGTTGAGGGAACCCTGAAGGGTTGGTTGGGTCGTGCTCACTTGGCTTCCTCCACTTCTGCAGGCACCGGTGGCAACAATTTGTGTCAAGCTGATCTCGGGCAATTTGCATACCAAGATAGCCAAGAAATAAGAAGGCCTACTAATTGAAAAGAAAAGGTTTACATGCTGCTAGGGCAGGGGAGACCTCTCGTTTCGAGCAATCGACGGCATCGCAAGGGAAAAGTAGTTCCACTCAATTGGTTCCTTCCCGAGAATTTCGCAGCCACCTGAATAATTGGCAAACTTCGACCTCTAGGATTGAGTCCAGATGACATTCGCTGGTACAGCCAGGGAAGGTTCTAACCGGGCCACACAATGCCACGCGGTCTTACAGCGCTAGTACTGTACCGTAGCTGCGGGAGTCCAAGTGATACCAACCATCGCTGTCCGCGTGTGGCCGTTCGATACGAAAATCCCCTCTCCCGTCTGCTTGGTGTAGCCAAAGCCTCCGGTGAAGCTCAGAGTGCGATTAAGCCCGAAGCTCAATTGCTCCATCGCATAAGTGCCGGATGGCCCGGGAGTAGGACTATTCGTCGTTCGGAAGTGCGCCACGGATGTGCTAGACGAAAATCGCCGAGTCCACCGGATCGTATTTACTAAGTCGATCCGATCAGTGCCCGACGACGTAATATACCCATTGAATTGATGGCCACGGTAGTAGTTGACCGCAAAATCTGTTCTTCGGAGCGATTTGGATATTCCAGCACTCGCCCCTAACCCTATTCGACTGTAGCCAACGGTGTTACTCGTCAGGCCTAACCCTACGTTTAGATGCCAGCTCGCCCCAATTTTTTGGCCATATGTAACAAGAAAATCCTGCTGAAAATCATTGGATTGGGGCCCCGCCGTTTTGGATGTATTCGTGTACGTGGCGTACTGGCCTGAGTAAATGGCTCCGATGGTTCGCGTCGCGCTTAGGGAGTGGGAAATGGTAACTGCCGAGCCTCCGTAAATGCCGGTGAGCTCTTGCCTACCGTTACTTTCTGCGCTGGTAGAGTTCTGATAGCTAAAAGTCGGCGTGAAGGTTACCGTAGTTACGGGGCTCCAAAGATATGAAAATGCGGCTCCCACGGTATTGTAGATAACTCTTCCTGGACCGTTTAGAAAGCTATTCTGCGCGATTGTGCCCTGCGAATAATCGACGCCAAGCGACAACCCTGAAAAATAGCGCTGATTGCCAAAATAACTGAATCGATCCGAGAGATGCAGACCCCACCTCGGACTCAACTGAAATGTGGTATCCACTCCAGCGTTTTGGTTTAAGACATTTGAATATACATTACCATTAGAAACCAAAAGGCTGGGTGCGTACTGTATCGTCAGTTCAGTTGGTCTCGAAGTTCCAAATGTGCGACTACCCACAATCGAGGTCGAGAATTCGCTCCCACTCACATCCTGGCTCACCGGCGGCATACCCGGATTTTGCAGAGTCACGTTGTTGAAATACTGCAGGAACGATGCTGACCGCACCGAGAACCAACCCCACTGCAATGGACCCTTGTCTCCACCCAACGGACTTGCGCTGTTAAGCGTACGGGCGAATAAGCCCAGCGTTGTTGCGGCTGGATTTGGCGCACCCTCTCTGGCGTCAGCTTCTGCGTTTGAATTTTGTGTTTGCTGGGGTGGATTCAGAGAAGCTGGATCCTGTGTAGAACCAGAGTCGGCCTGCTGTTGAGAGAATGCCAACGGAGGAGCCAGCAGAGCCAAGGCAACCAACAATTTCCTAACCTGCCCGCTTCGTTCCTTAAGCATGTTCGTGACCTCCCCGTTTCATTGGACCGCCGCGCGTGAGCGCTACGGCACGACGATTAGATCTCCGGGCTGAAGGAGGATATCTTCCTTGACCTTGCCCTTTAAAGCTTTCTTGTACTGAAAGGGAATACGCACCTGCTTGTTATTCTCCGTTCGCAAAATATAGATTGAATCAGCCTTGGCGAATGGACCGACTCCACCAGAAGCGGCCAGAAGTTGCAGCACTGTCTCCCCACCGTCAAGTGGATAAGATCCCTGCTTACTTACGTTACCGACTAAATAGACTTTACGACTTCGAATGCCTTGAACGATTACCGTGACCTGCGGCTCCGTCACAAAGGGCTTCAGCTTCTCAATCAAAACTTGCTGTAACTCAATCGGCTTCAGACCCACGACGTTAAGATCATTAATGAGTGGCAGCGTTATTACCCCGTCGGGACGCACAACCACCATCATCGAAAGCTCTGGCTCCTTCCACACAGAAATCATTAGTTGATCAGCCAATCCGATTCGGTAGTCAGGGTCAACGGTAGGGTTGTCAGTCTTGATTGATTTTGCACCAACTGTGCCGTCTGTCTTGGCCTTCGATTGCTCCCCAACCTTTGCAGAGCCATCTGTAGAAGGACTCGATTGGGCAATAGCCCACTGGCCGGAAACCGCCATGCTTATTCCGATCACAATTAGCAGTAATGAATTTAGTCGATGACCAGAGGTGCTGCCGCTCAATGGAATTCCGCACATCAGACTCAAAGTAGTTCCCTCCGCTTGGCTATCTTGTAACCGCAGCCCGATTCTTCTTGCGAAGTCAGCGCAGCTGGATTTCGTGCCACGATCAGCTGCGTGGCAGCGACTTCCGCTTGCTAGGCAACAGGCGCCCAAGAGCGTTGGCAACTCGAAAAATGATCAACACGCCCACGTAAGCTGCGACCCACGCTGAGATTAGAAATGTGTCCTTGAAAGTCCGCTCCTTCGGTCCGCTGGATTTGCGATCGACCTCTAACCCGGACTCGAATACTCGTGGCGACTCATTCATTTGGCTCCGCGTCCATAGATCATGACTTTGGCCGTCTCGAACAATATCACCAAGTCCAAGACGATAGACATGTGCTTTACGTAGAAGAAGTCGTATTCAAGTTTCGTCTTCGATTCTTCCACGCTGGCCCCGTACTGATATTTAACCTGCGCCCAGCCGGTGATCCCTGGTCGAACTGTGTGGCGCAAGTCAAAAAACGGAATATTTCCCCCGAGTAGTTCGCAGAAATGCGGTCGCTCCGGGCGTGGTCCGACCAAACTCATCTCACCGCGTAGCACATTTAGGATCTGCGGAAGCTCATCAAGCCGGTATTTGCGAATGAAACGCCCTAACCGGGTGACCCGCTTATCGTTACTTACCGCCCATACAGGACCGCCATCCTCTGCTTTGTGGCACATCGAGCGGAATTTCATGATTTTGAACGTACGGCCCTGGAAGCCCGTTCGCTCTTGGCGAAACAATACCGGGCTACCCGTCTCCAGCCAGATGGCAACTGCTACTAGGACCATCAAGGGCAACGTTAGAACCAATGTGATCAGAGCAATGACGACGTCGAACGTTCGCTTGATCGCATAGAGAAATTGAGATTTCCGGAATCCATCTGACAATATGAGCCAGCTTGGCGAGAGGTGCTCCAAGTGAATTCGTCCTGTCACCTTCTCTATGAAGGCGTGAGCATCTTCCACCTCTACACCGCCAAACTTTAAGTGGAGGAGCTCCGACACAGGCATGTTCCCGCGCCGTTCCTTCAACGAAAGAATGATGCTGCCTATTCGTCGGTCGCGCACAATCGATTCGATTTGCCTTACGGCTCCGATGATCCCAGGATTCACCAGGGACTTACCAATGTTTTCTCCTCGCTCATCGAGAAATCCTTCGACTCTCAGGTTTAATTCCGGCCGGGAGATGATTTCCCTCACCGCGGAGATTCCCGTTGCTCCCGTACCCACAACGAGCACTCGCTTTGGGCCATACAAGAATAGGCTCGTTCTGCTCAAAATGGCTCGAGAACCCAGCATCAGCGCGAAAACTGCCGGTCCAGACATGGCGGTGATTCCCCGCCCCAGACTGATTTCTTCGTCCAAATAGTAAATCATAGCCAGCACAAGGCAGGCACTGCCCAGTGCCTGCAGCAATCCCATGAACACTTCCACGCCACTACTGAAGTTACTACGCTCGTACAGATCGCTGTAGTAGAGAGCCACTGCAAATACCACGACAACCAAGGCAAACCGAGAAATGATGTGGGGGCCGTTCAGATAGTGGGCGATTGCACGATGGTCTCCTAGCCGCAAACTGATGGCCGTCAAAAGACCTACGATCACTGAAGCAGCATCCGTTAGCAGGAGGAGGAGCGTGCTTTGCGGAATTCTTTGTGCACCAATTCTAACCATTGAGGTCTTTGCTTGTTGCCAGAGTCTTGAATGGTCTCCAGCTGCCGCGATTTGGGCACTGCCGAGCCACTGCTCACTCTTGAGGGCTCTACTGCTCGGTTTTGGGAGTCAATTTTCCCGTCAAAAGGCCAAACGGCTGCTAGATGAACAACCGACCCTGAGGCACGTGGATTTCCGACAAGCAGACAATCGTGCACCCGGACTGTCTATTACTGTATCTGATTGATAGAACATGATTTACCAATATCGCGATCCGGCCCGGTCTATGATTCCCTCGCCTCTAGTAACTGGATGAAGGAAAGGGAGTGCCCACAACCGAAATACTTTTCTCCACCCCGAGGGCTTTCCGGCCGATGTCAGCGACCATCCCAACTCGCAAGACCTCGCGTAGTTGCACCTCTTAGTTTGGCCTCAGTCATGCAGCTGGTCCTGGCGATATTCCCAGCCTGGCAATTCGAGGCTCTGGCACGCGACGTGCTCCGCCGGTTAGCTTTGGGCGGCACGGGCAAAATAAGACAAGTAAGCTGGTCTAAGTTCGCTTTCAATATGCCTTAGGAGGGTGGCAAAACTAGGTTCGAGTATGCCAGATCACATCCGCGCTGCGGACCCGGAAGCAGACCGAGCGCTTCTCGCTGACGTGCTAACCCAAAATTTAGGGCCGGCGTCTGGAGCGCGCAGATATGAGTGGCTTTATCTCCAAAACCCACACGGAAGGGCCCGTACGTGGCTCGCAACCGACGCCAACACCGGGCGGGGCGTTGCTGCCGCCGCAGCTTTTCCTCGAATGCTTTTTGTCGATGGGGCGGTTCGCTGCGGTTACGTCCTGGGCGACTTTTGTGTCGATCAGCACCATCGGAGTTTGGGTCTAGCGCTTCAGTTACAGCGGGCTTGCCTTGCGGGGGTGGCCTCAGCTGGGCCCTCTATCGCCTTTGACTTTCCGAGCGATCGCATGATGGCGGTCTACCGGCGTATGCAGATCTTCCCTGCTGGTCAGATGGTCCGCTGGGCGAAACCGCTGCGAGCAAATCGAACGATTGGCCGCTTTTTAGGTTCGTCCAATCTGGCTGGACTGCTAGCCGCCCCCGTCAATGAGCTGCTAAAGCTGCGGGATCTCGTGTACCTGGGGAAGGACGATTGGACAATCTCGCAGCACGAGGGGTCCTGCAAAGAGGAGTTTACAAATCTGGCGCATTCTATAGGGTCACGTTATGGCTGCTGCGTCGAACGTTCGGCCGAGTATCTGAATTGGCGGTACTTGCATCATCCCCTTGTGCACCACGAGCTGTTGGCTGCGCATCAGAGTCAAAACCTAAGAGGCTACGTTGTTTTTTCGCATACCGTTGACGACGCCAAGATTGTGGATTTGTTCGGCTTCAGTGACACTCAAATGTGGACAGCCCTGATATCTCGAGTCGTTTCATTGCTGCGCGATCGGGGTGTCGTTACCCTGAGCGTCCCCACCCTGGACTCCAGTCCTTGGGTCGGTCTCCTCAAAGGCTGGGGATTTCATCCCCGCGAGGCCGCGCCTATCGTATTGTGTACGCCCGGCGAGCTGGGAGATGCCGCTGAAGACAGATCGAGTTGGTTTCTAATGGATGGCGATCGAGAAAGCTAATTGGACGAAAACGAATATGAATGGAAGTCAGGTAAACCTAGAGATCCGGAAATTCATACTGGACAAATTTCCCTTGTCGCGCAAGCAGCAGATCAAAGATTCCGACCCTCTACTGGAAAGCGGCGTCCTTGATTCTCTGGGAGTCCTGGATCTGGTGAGCTTTGTGGAGCAGGAGTTCTCCGTGCACGTTGCAGATGACGAACTCGTTCCCGAGAATTTCCAGTCGATTAATCGAATCGCGGCGTTTGTCGAAGGCAAGTCAAGGACTTCACGAGACAAATGACGACTTCTGCACGGCCCGTTCAGGAACAATCCGATGACCAACAGTTCCTAACGCTCGCAGCTTGTTTGGTGATGATCAAACGCTCCGTCGCTGGAGGCAATTCCGAATGGATTTTTTGATTCACCACATGCTACGCACAAGTGCATACCAGTGGGCGGATAAGGAAGCGCTGGTACATGGCCACCATCGGCTTAGCTATCGTGAAGTGGCGCGGCGTTCTACGGGGCTCGCCAAAGGACTCCGGCGTGCCGGACTCATTCGTGGCGACCGCATTGGTATCTATCTTGATCCTTCGATCGCCCAAGTCGTCTCCATTTTTGGTATATCCCAAGCCGGCGGGGTTTTCGTGCCGATCAATGCTACGCTATTTCCTGATCAAGTCGGATACATCGCCAGCGATTGCGGAATGAAAGGCCTGATTACCACCCCAGCTAAACTTTCTGCATTGGCCCCGCTTCTTCAACAGCTTCCTGCCCTCGAGTTTCTCGTGTTGACTGGCGATGGAGACGCTCCGCAGATTACTGTTCCGTTGCATCGCTTGGAAGAGTTATATGAGATGTCTGGTTTTCCTGAATGGCGCGAGCAAACCGTCAGCAAAGACTTGGGCGCGATCCTGTATACTTCCGGTTCGACAGGTAGACCAAAAGGCGTGATGTTGAGTCATGCCAACGTCATGGCAGGAAGCACGATCGTTTCCACCTATCTGGGGATTACCAGCACGGAGCGCATTCTCGCCGTACTCCCTTTCAGCTTTGATGCTGGACTGAACCAGCTAATGACCGCGTTTCAACAGGGCGGCACGATCGTCCTGATCAATTTTGTCTTTGCTCGCGAAATTGTCCAAATGCTTCTGAAGGAGTGCATCACCGGCCTTGCCGGAGTACCCACGCTTTGGAGTTTACTGACGCAGCCCAATTCCACGCTGCAAAAGCAGCCATTGCCTGATTTGCGCTACATCACGAACACCGGCGGGGCAATGCCCCAACCAGTACTGAAAGTCTTGCGCCAAGCGCTCTCCACCACCAAGATTTTTTTGATGTATGGCCTTACGGAGGCGTTTCGCTCGACGTTTCTTCCTCCGGAAGAACTGGATCGACGGCCCACTTCGATGGGCAAGGCAATCCCGGATACGGAGATTCTTGTGCTCAATGAATACGGCAAGCTGTGCGAACCCGGGGAAGCCGGGGAACTTGTTCATCGAGGACCGACCGTTTCCCTCGGATATTGGAACCGTCCCGAAGACACGGCAAGAGCACTACGTCCAAACCCGATTTTGCCTCCAGAAATGGGCGATAGCGAAAAGGTCTGTTATTCCGGTGATCTGGTTAAGATGGATGACGACGGTTTTTTGTATTTCGTCGGTCGTCGAGACACCATGATCAAATCTTCCGGCTTCCGAATCAGCCCGACAGAGGTGGAAGAGGTTCTATTTCAAACGGGAAAACTTCGAGGAGCGGCCGTCATTGGAATTCCCGATGATGTGCTTGGCCAAGTGATTAAAGCATTTGTGGTGGCGAAGGATGGCTTATCACTCGACCCCCAAGTGCTGCTTGCCATCTGCGCGGAAAAGATGCCGCGGTACATGGTGCCGAAATTCATAGAAGTATTGGGCGAGCTGCCTAAAACCTCCAGCGGCAAGGTGGACTATCCTGCGTTGCGTAGGAGGGAAGGGCTTTGAGGACGGACCAGGCTCTCGGCCTTATCAAGCGTTATTTTCCTTTATCAAATGAGGAACTCCGCATTGGAGATGTATCCATATCTGCCGTGGCCAATCAATACGGAACTCCGTTCTTTGTTTACGATCGCGGGATTATCGATACGAAATGGACTCTTCTGCGTGACGCATTGCCTGACATCTTTTCAATCTGCTACTCAGTAAAAGCGAACCCTAGCCAGACCATTCTCAAACATTTTCTTTCTAAAGGTGCGGGTCTTGAGATCGCTTCTGCCGGAGAATTCTGCCAGGCGCTGCACGCCGGGTGTCCGCCTGAAAACATTATTTTTGCCGGACCGGGAAAGACTCAAGCAGAACTCGAATTTGTCCTGGGCCAGGGCATTGGAGAGATTCACGTCGAATCCGTTCGGGAGGCCGAGCGTATATCTGCGATTGCGCAAACGCAATCCATTCACGCTCGAATTGCCCTCCGCGTGAATCCAGGCGGAGAGGCTGAGGGAGGTGCGATGCGCATGGGAGGACGCCCCGCAGCCTTCGGCATCGATGAAGAGTCTCTGGATTCCGTTCTTGATTGTCTATTAGCACTAGGCGGCTTGGATTTTCGTGGCGTCCACCTATTTGCCGGCACTCAGATATTGGACCACCAGACCCTTGGCAGCCAGTATCGCAAGGGATTGGAGATCGCTCTCCGGGTCGCCGACCGTTTGGAAAAACCCCTCCGTACCGTTGACTTCGGTGGAGGTCTGGGGATTCCCTATTTCCCCCATGAGACTGCGCTGGACACGCAGCAGCTTAAGCAAGAATTGGACGCGCTTTTCGGAGGCGTGCGAGATGAGCCTCGTCTGTCAGGTACCCGCTTCATGGTTGAACCG
>Ga0307475_10002612_pt1 | contig 10858 bp, 7 predicted proteins | sample atmos_gasesECM1C_FD_203317 | JGI IMG/M metagenome (GOLD analysis project Ga0307475, IMG submission 203317) | Hardwood forest soil microbial communities from Morgan-Monroe State Forest, Indiana, United States - atmos_gasesECM1C_515 | ecosystem: Environmental > Terrestrial > Soil > Temperate...
ACTGGTTGACGAACCCGAGGAAACGCACGCGGGAAGCAATGCCAAGGCTAGCAGCTTCGGACTCGAGCTGGGGAAGAAGGGGGCCGGTGCCGGCATAAAGGAGGAACGCGTTCGGAAGATTGGCTTTGGCGAATGCGCGGAGAAGATCGAGCGGACGCTTCCACGGTTGGAGTTTGGCCGAAAAAAGAATGACGGCGTCGTTCGGCGAAACGCCCCATGAGGCCCGGACGGCGGCGCGATCGACTTGCCGCGATTGCGCCATCCACCAATCGTTATCAACGGAATAGGGCGTAAGAGTTACGCGGCCGGCGGGAATGCCCAGGGAAACCATAAGGTCGCGCGAGCCCGAAGAGGGGACAAGCACTTGATCGGCAAGGCGGAATAGCGGCGGCCAGAGGATTTTCTTGACCGCAGTCTTCCAAACGCGGCCGTCGCGCGGCGCCAGGGTAGTTGTGTCTGTGCCGAAGAGGAAAGCGCTCTTTGAAAGTTTCGCCGCCAAGAGCGCCATCCAAAAGCTGGCGCGAACGTACCCGATGAAACAAAGCACAGCGTCGTAATTTCCGCGGCGGATGAGCTTCCACAGCCCCGGGTTGAAGAGGCCGAAGAACGATTCCGCGCCGGAGCCGCGATTGGGGACGTGCGTCCAGGAGTGGGCGTCGAGAACAGGCACGTCCCATTGAATGTTCGCGCCAAATTCCGGGTCGTGGGCGGCTTCCGCGCCGCGAAGAGTGCAGTAGGCCACCTGGAAGTCCAGCAAAGGGTGCTGGGCCATGCGGCGGAAAATGGGCGTCATGTATTGGACGGGATGCGTCGCGACAGCGAGGACGCGGCAGCGGCGGTCAGGCATGGCAAGCCTCTGGGTTTTCGGCGCGACGGTTGGCGACGAAGCGGAAGCCAGTCTGATTCAACGAGATGCCCCGCAGTGGAGTATAACCCGTTTCCCGATGTTGGCGGCTGTGCTAAACTACCGTGGGTCCGCAGGGGTTTGCGGTTCACCGTAAGTCTCCGCACTGGTGTCGTTATTCTTGGCGGCCGTAAGTACGTCCGACTTCCCTGGCGGCCGTAAGACGGCCGACTTTCTCGGCGACCGTACGTCGGTTCGCGTGATGTTTGGCGGCTGCAAGGCCACCTGGGTTTGGCCGCAAAGGGCCGTAATCAGCGAAACCGCTCTGCGGCGCAAAAAATCTTCCATCGATGACCTCGTCCAAGCCGCGGTCACGTGAAACAAAAGAGGATGTGTCATGTCCGGGCATTCAAAATGGGCCACGATTAAACATAAAAAAGGGGCCACTGACGCCAAGCGCGGCCGCGTATTCACGCGAATCATCCGCGAAATCAGCATTGCCGCGCGCATCGGCGGCGGCGATCCGAACTCCAACCCGCGGCTGCGAACCGCCATTTTGGCGGCTAAGGCTGCGAACATGCCAGGTGAAAACGTGGAGCGCGCGATTCTTCGCGGCACCGGGCAGCTCGAAGGCGAGCAATATGAGGAAGCCACCTTTGAAGGCTACGGCCCGGGTGGCGTAGGCATGCTGATCCAAGTTGTCACCACGAACCGCAACCGCGTGGTCGGCGAATTTCGCCATCTTATGAGCAAAAACGGCGGAAATCTGGCCGAAGCCGGCGCTGTCGGATGGATGTTCCAGCGTAAGGGCGAGATCTCCGTTCCCAAGGAAGCCGCGACCGAAGACAAGCTGCTGGACCTGGTGCTGGAAGCGGGCGCCGAAGATCTGAAGGACGATGGCTCCGCGTGGTACATCGTGACTCCGCCGGATGCGCTCGAGAAGGTGAAGGAAGCGTTGACCAAGGCTGGTGTCACGCCCGCTTCCGCGGAAATCGGCATGGTGCCGCAAAACTACATCAAGCTGACCGGGCCGCAGGCCACGCAGATGGTGCGCCTGGTCGAAGCGCTCGAAGAGCATGACGACGTGCAACACGTCTACGCCAATTTCGACATCGACGAATCCGAAATCCAGGCGGCCGTCGGCGCAAACTGAATTGTTTGATCTGTTAGGCCACTGAGGTGACGCAGTGGCCTTTTTCTTTTCTCACGAAACATTTACAAAAGGTTGGCGGGAGTCCGGTGTTCGCCGTAAACTTGGTGCCATGGCAGAGACAACCTTCACCGGCAGAAGCTACGGAAAGAATGGCTGGCTGCGCGTTCTGGGGATAGACCCTGCGGCAGCGGGTGCAACCGGATTCGGGATCGTCGAGAGCGATGGACGTCGCTGCCGCATGCTTCATTACTGTTTTCTGAAAGTGGCGGCGAAGCGGCAGAAGGAATTCGCAGGCGCAGCGCTTCAAGATGTACACGCCCGAGTGTGCGGCCTGATTGAACAGTATTCCCCCGATGCCATGGCGGTCGAGAGTGTGTTCACCGCCCTAAATATGCGCACGGCGCTGCGGCTGGCCGAAGTGCGAGGCGTGATCCTGCTTGCCGCGGCTCAGCACGGCGTCGTCGTGCACAGCTACGCGCCTCGAGAAGTGAAGGCTTCGGTGGCCGGCTACGGCCACGCCGGCAAACGCCAAATGCAATTGATGATCCGTGCGCTGCTCTCGATGAACGAGACACCCGAGCCGTCGGATGCCGCCGACGCCTTGGCGGTCGCGCTCTGCCACTTGCAGGCGGAACGGGTTCGATGGCGGTTTGGATTGCCCGATGGAAATTCCTCGGCGAAGCCGCGGGCCCTGCCCGTCGCCATAAGTTCGACTGGCTTGACGAACGAACTTCGACCGAGCAGCGCAACGCGTGGCGGGCCGCCGCGCATCCTATCGACGCGTTGACCGCTTTGCAGTCACAAAGGACCATGAGAACCTTTCTTCTTCGATTTTCTCTGCTGATTGGCGCGGCATGCCTGGTGGCATCCGCGACATTCTCCGTCCCCGCTCCTTCCGGCGCCAAGCTGACTTTTCGCCGGGTCTTCAAAGGAAGTTCGCCGGAGTTTATCGAGATTACCGTGCGTGAAGATGCGGATTCCGCCGCTTATGAAATCCGCCAGTTGGATGAGGATCCCGGCTCATTGCCCTTTCAGGTGAGCGCGGCTTGGCGCACAAAGATGTTCGATCTGGCGGCGCAACTAAAGCATTTCCAGGGACAGGATCTGGATGTGCATCGCAAGATCGCCAACCTCGGCGAGAAAACCTTTCGCTGGGAATCCGGGGCCGAAGTCCACGAAGTAAAATTCAACTACACCTTGAATTCGGCTGCGGCGCAGCTCTTGCAGATTTTTGAGGGCCTCGCGCGCCAGCAGGAACATGTGGACTTGATTACCCGGCGCATGAAGTACGACCGGCTGGGAATCAACGATGCCTTGTTGCAATTTGAAACGGATCTCAATCGCAGCCTGCTGCCGGAACCACAGCGAGTCCTGCCTATGCTCGATCAGATTGCGGGGGATTCGCATTTTGTTGACATCGCCCGCCAGCGCGCCCGCTCCCTCGCCGAACGCATCCGCCACCAAGGGTAATTCCACGGGTCACTTGCACACTGAAGGGCCTCCGCACGTTTTTGTAAGTGTTGCATCTAAAGGGCTTAGCAAGGACATTAAGTCTTTTGTTTGCAACACTTGCGGGGAGATCCATAGGTGTTGCATCTAAAGGACTTAGAGAGGTGCACTGGCGGCGAGTTTGCGGAATGGGAAGATGGGGTACACCCTCCGTCGTGGTGAAAAGAGTGCGGAAGTGATTGAAAGAGAAGGAGATGGATCGCGGCCATTGTGTCGATGAGCATGCAAGTGACTGAAAGTAACTGGTTTGCATGAGAGGGAAGGAAAGAGCATCCGAGCAAGCGAACGTCGGCTGGTGGTCTAGTCGCTGGTGGAGCGTGGCGCTTCGAGGCTCGGTGTCAAAAAACACGGGAGAGAATACCACACCTTACTGAAGTTGTTAAGTATTTTGCAGTGAATGGTCGAAAATGAGGGTTGAACGGCAATTGTGGGGATTGGAAAGCAGATGGTAGAAATTTAGAAACTAGAAATCAGAAACTAGAAATGTGAAAGAGGGAACACAGCGAGACAAGATGTCCGGATAAGAGGTGGGTTGAATGGTTAGAAAGCGTCCCGTCTGTCCCCGGTTTCCGAGCCCGCCCCGCCAAGACGAGACATAGTTACCGGCAGGAAGCGCCTGACGAGAAGAAGGACATACAAGACGAGGACTGCGCGGACTAGCAAGGCTTGGAGCAAGCGGAACTGGTCCGCTCCAGACAAAACCGGGTCATGAAGGCATTGTCGTGTGCGGTCCACGCCATACCAGCCAATTAGGGAACCTACAACGATCAGAATTCCCCTTGCGTACAAACGCAGTTTCGGAGATGTAAGAACACGAACCTCCTCTCCAAGGGAATGGAAAATGGGAAAACCAACAATCCAAAAGAACAGAAACGCTAGGAATGCCCAGGAGCTAATCGCGTACCGAGTCATTGAGCGCGTTGTAGGTTCCAGCATTGCTGAGTGGGCGGCAGCAACCGCGCGCGACTCTAACAAGAACCAACTGACGCAGGAAACCGTTGTCCAGAACAGCCGCTTCTTCAGGGTAGGGCCGCTCAGTGCCTCGGGTCGTCCTACATCCGACCTCCCTGACGCTTCGCTGATACCGGGCACCTCGAATGGAGCGTTGTGTCTAAACGGCTCAGGGCCTGCCCACCACCAGGACAGGACGAGCAGGATCAGCAACGGACTGTCTGCCAGAGGAAAATCACCCTGAGCCGCACGATGAGAAGCCATTCGATAAACCGAGAATCCAAAGCCCACCACTAGGCTTATCTGGATTACCTGCGTCGCCCACAAACGTAGCCTTCCTTGCACTAGGCACCCTTTCTCAAAAATGGCACGTGAAACTGGCCGCCCACCCGCCGCCACCTACGAAGCCCAAGACCACGCCGGATCCAGCCCCGACGAGAACCCCAGGACCATTTCCAATGCTTCCAAGGATTCCGCCAATCACGGCACCCTTCTTGGCACCACCAACGGCCGCATCCCACGTACACGAAAGGTAGTTGCCTGCCATCATGCCTGCGGCATGCAGGGCGTCGAACCCTGTCGGGCCTGGAGGGATAAGGGTTATGCTTCCATTCGGATTCAATCTGCCATCCCAACCGGGAGGCACCCACTGCCCGCCGGCGTCCCGGCACTTTTTGGGGTCGGCGATGCTGGTGTCTGGGGTTGCAGTCCAAGTTGCCCCGTCCTTTTTCGTGAAGTAACACGGGTCGTCGGCGCCTGTGATACCCCAAGGGCCATATCCCTGCGCATAGTCCTGGGGGTTGGCACATTGCGCGCTCTCGGGATTCGTGCAGGGGTCCATGTTCACCCGACCGCCACACGTAGGGTCCACTCTCAGGTCACAACCCTGGTCATCTGGACTTCCGCCTTGATTCCCGCCTTGACTCCCGCCGCATGATTGACTGGTTGCTGAACAGTTGTTACCGCCGTTGCCTGGGTCGCCGCCGCTTGACGGATCACCACCATTACTCGGGTCACCGCCAGACGCGGGATCGCCACCGGCGCCTCCATCGCCGCCACCAGAACTTCCACCGTCTCCACCGTCCAGTTCGGGGCAGTGGTCGCTGCAATCTTCATCAGTGCCAAACGCATCGATCAGAGCCAAGGGATTATTCAGGGAGTAGGCATAGCGATTGAGAGACTGCGGATCCCTCCAGTGAACGGAGGCGAGTCCCGATGGGTCGGGAGAGGGCCAACGGCCTTGGATCGAATATTCGCGATAAAGGAAGTCGTAATCGGTGTAAACGGTGTCGGCGTTTTGGCCGGTGAAGGATATATCTGCCGTTCCTGCCTGGGCGTAGGGCTCCCCAAACGGAGCGTAGGCCGTATCGGCGTACATCGTGCGGCCGGTGGTCGAAATCAGTCGTGCGCTTCCAAGCCAATCGGGATGGCGGTAATAAAACACTCCGCCTCCATGGTACTCGGCTACCACGCCGCCGGGGAGCGGAACAAAGGCAAAAAGCAGGGATTGGCCGCTCATAAGCGCGAGCTTGGAGCCACTGGGAGCGTACACGACCTGACTAATCGAACCGCTATTGTTCCGCTCGACCATGCGATCCAGCGCGTCATACGTGACGGTAACGCCGTCGATGGTTGCTGGCCGTCCGTGGACATTCCAGGCGTAGGTGTGGGAGCCGTCGGCGAGGACGTTTCCGTTCGCGTCGTAGCTCGGAGTGAATCCAGGAAGAGTGGAGAAACGGTTCGTGGAGGAAGAATACGTCGGCTGAAAGGACATGCTGCCGCTCTTGGTGATGTTGCCAAAGGCATCATAGCTGAAGGTCTGGGACCAAGTCGAGCCGCAGTTGTCGCTGGAAAGGCGCTTGAGGTCGTCATAGGAGAATGTGCAGGTCTGAGTGTCCGCGCTGTTGAAAGGGTCGGTGATCTGAAGCGTTTGCAGGGTGTGATTGGCATTCCAAGTGAGAACGCCGACCAAAGATTGGCCGTTCAAAGTGAATTGATACTGCGTCATCCTGTTCGTGGTCGAGTCGTAGCTAAAGGAGTCACTGTCGCCCGAGCCAAACGTGACCGAGGTGGGCAGGCTGGCGCTGTTGAAGACGGTGTTGGTGACCAGGTTTTGAGGAGAGGAGTCGGAGACTTGATAAGACCGGCCTTCGCCGTCTGGCGTGTACGTGATGGTTGGCAGGCCCGTGAGAGAGCTAAGTTGTTTCAGGCCGGAGTTTGCCCAGTACTGGGCGCTGACGTGGTAATAGCCGCCGGAGTTTGCAGTCGATTCGTAAACGTCGGACGGTTCGCCGCGCACGGTATAGCTGAATCCTTCGTCGGTGATTTTCGTCGAGCACGGGGAAAAGCAAGTATAAGCTTCGGCCATGCGCGTCTTAGCGTACGTCATGGCGACTCCGTTGACCGTGGCTGAATCATAGACGAAGTTCTTTGTAGGCGTGACGGAGACGTAGGGGCCGGATGGGTAGGTAATCTGAGTTGGCCGGTGGAGCGCATCGTAGGCCGTGCAGATTACGTTGCCCACAGCGTCCACTTTTTTGACGAGGTCGCCATTGGAAGTGCCACAGGTGGCGTCCGTGTCGTACGTATATGTGGTGGTTCCAGATTCGGCGTTTGTTTCGGAGGTCAAGCGGCCCATAAAATCGTACACATAGCTCCGCGATTGCGTTGAGCCCGAGGCCTGGGCATTCTGCGTGACGCCAGTTACGTGTCCAAGTGAGTCGTACGAGTACTTGGTCCAATAGCCCGTCTGAGAATTCGTCTGAGCGCAAGAGCCGCTTCCCGAAAGAGAAGTCATTTCGCAAACAGAAGTCAGGCGGTCGAGCGCATCGTACTCGTGCTGACGGCGCTTGGCATTCTCGCCGCTGGGCGCAGGGCCAAGAGTGAAAGTAACGTCATTCTGTGGATAGGTGAAAGTCTGCGTTCCGCCTCCCGAGTTTGTCACACTCAAAGTGCGGCTGAGGGCATCGTAGGTCGTGGTCTTACCGGGGGCCGAAGGGTTCGTCTGCCCCGATGTGCCGGAGTACGGCAGCGTGACTCTAGATGGCCTGCCCAGGGAGTCGTAGTCGGTTTCGACGGTATCGAAGTTTGCCGAGCCGGGGCTCTGCCTTTTCTGCGTCAATGAGGGTCGGCCCATGCCATCGAGACTGCCGAGGGCATCGGCGGCAGAGCTGCCGCCGTTGAATGTGACGGCGCCTTCCCCCTGCGTTGGACTGAGGTAGGTCAGGTTGGCGACCGCGTTCGTCGGATCAGTGACTGATTGGGGCCGCCAAAAATAGGGATCGGTGTTGTAGGCGACGCTCGTGACCTGGTTATTTTCGTCCGTGGTCGATGTCTGCACGCCGCCGGTGCAATTCCATGTCATGGAGCTAGAAAGGCTCAAGGGTTCGCTAACGCTTGTTGGAAAAGAGTTCCCGCACGCGCCGTAGGCGTATGTAGTTTGGGCGTTGTTCAGGTCTGTGACGGTTTGAACATTTCCCGTATCGAAGTAGCTGAACTTTTTCGTCAGGAAATTCGTGCCATTCGTGTAGTAGTTGATGCTGGTGAGATTGCCACGCGAACCCGTGACGGAGGTGTGCTGTGGCGTGCCCGATGTGGCGACAACGGCGGTTTCGTCGTAATTATAATTCGTTTTTGAAACCGTACTCCCGCTTCCGTCGGTCACGCTAACTTGCTGCCGATACTTAGTGATGTTGTTGCCCAGGGATGCGTAGGTGAGTGTGGTTTTTTTCAAGAGGGGGCCGACGGCGCCGGAGCCGTAGTCGTAATCGTCTTGCTCCGTGATCGAGCCAGACGCGCCATAGTAGTAGACGTGCTGCGCGGTCAAATTGCTGGCTCCCGGTAATTGGACGGTAACGTTTCGCTGTGAAATCGGTGCTGCGAACACGGTGCTCGTGCAGTTCGTGGTGTTCCCGTTGTAGCAGACCGTGGTGGTTTTGAGCAGATTTGAGGGCGAGATAGCGCCCTGGTAGACCTGGCGCTGGGTTTCGTAAATTCCCTGGAATTGAATGACGGTGTTGTTGCCCTGGGGGTCGGTAACGGTGGTGGTGTAGGCTGCGCCGGAGCCGGGCGTTCGCGCGTAATTCCAATAATTGCTTCCCGTATCTGGAGTGTAGCGTTGCAATCCGGAAGTGCTGCCGTCGGCGCAAGTAATACCGTTGTTTCCGCCCGTATAGGTATAGGAAATCGTGCCGCCGGTAGGGAGGGTGATGGAGGCAAGGCGACCGGTGACGTTGGCAGGTACGCCGGGTGTCTGCTCGTAGGCGAAGGTGTATTTTGAGCCGTCGGGGAGATCGATTTCACTGACGAGATTGTTACTGGTAGGCCCGTATTCGCTGATGCCGCTGCAGCCAAAAGCCGTCTGGACCGTGTAGGCTGCGTACCTCATGGTGTAGGAAGCGTTTGCTCCCGAAGGAGCCGTGTAAGTCATCAAGGTGGGACTCGCCGGCGTGCCTGCGCCCGAGATAGTTAAAGCGGTCGTGCCAAGGGTATCGGTGAAGTGGCCGGACGTATCCACACTCAGTTGGTTTCCATTTCTGTCGGTGTACACCGCGGCGCCTGAAGTAGTTAATAGGGGTGCATCGATTAGCGCGCCGGAACTTGAGTATACCGACGCCGACGGTCCGCTCCCGTATGCTGAAATTACATAACCAGAGCCGTCAGTGGCAGTCGCGCTGCCGCTGGTCGTTTGGCCACAATCGTTGTCTTCAACTGCGAAAAGACCAAAGCCGTGTGTTTTTCCGAGAAAGTCCGTGTACGCCCAATGCGTATATTCATATCTGGTTCCATACTGCCTCGGTGGTCCGGGGTCTAGGAGGCACTGATAAGCGCGCGCAGTGTAGGTGATATATCCGGTAGCTCCTGCGGTTTGTGCGAGCCAGCCCCAGTTAGACATCGGCTGCCAGGATTGAGCCCCAGATGCCCCCGCTGGGAACCAAACAGAGGTGTCGTAGTCGAGATCGTAGGTAAAGTTCGTTCCGCGACCGGATTTGTTCATCACAGGGATTGTCAAATGGGAATTCAGATTGGCGAGATTGATGATATCAGGGCCGCCGCCGAAGGAGCCGAAGGGAGGGGTGCCGGTCTGGGCAGAGGCGACGGTGGCGCTAGATGCGAGGAGTATCAGGATTTGGAGTAAACGAATAGGGCGAATCATCGGTCGGCTCCTTATCTCGCCTATTGAACTGTGAACTGGCTCGGCGACATGCCGGAGTTGAGGGTGACGGAGTCTGCTTGAAAATCGAGGACGAGGCCATTGTTCAGGAGTTTCTGAACGCGAAAAGGGACCTGGGCACCGCTGACAGGGCGGTAGTCTGAGAAGCGGACTTCGACGGGAATGTCCAGGAGAGCATTGTTGTCCGCGTGGATGTTAAAGCTGATAGCGGAAGGCAGGAGAGTTGTTGAGTCCAGGAAGAAGTCAACTTGACTTAAGTGCTTGAGCAGAAGTGCGCCGGAGGCAGAGCGGGTGGAAATTACTTGCAAAGCAGAGACGTGTTCGACGGCTTGACCGTTGTGCGTCTCGTGGCCGACATAGGTGGCGACGTAGCTGGAATTCGAGAGCCTGCGGGCGATGGCGAAGGCGGGAAAGAACCAGGCGGGATCGGTCAGGAGATTGTGATAGGCGATCGCGTGGGAAACTGCGTCCGGGCCGGACCAGCTTCCGGCCGGCGTGTCCGCAGTGAGATTCTGAATTTCACTGCGCGGGCCGGCGGAGAAGCTCAGGTCCATGCGACCTGCGCCCGAAGCTATGGCCTTGAAGACGCCGGTACCGGATTCATCGTCGGAGCCGACGATGCGGCGGGCCGTGCCGGAGAGAGTGACGTCGCTGACGAGTATGTTGCCGTTCAAGGCGGCCAGAGACTTAGACAGCAGGGTTGTGGCCGTGGGGTCCGAAGTTTGCGCTGGCGGTGAGGGCGGTTGAGCCGCGGCGAACGTGGCCAGGAAAATGGAGAGGCACGTTGAGAGGAGTTTGGCGGAAAATTTCATGGCCACACCTCCAAGAATGACTGTAGGCGCTTGTACAGATTTCGCCGCAGGCAGGCAATCGGGTGGATTCCGCAAAAACGACGCAGGTAATCACCCGAGAACGGTACTACGGGAGTACTAGTGGACGCGGCCCGGTTCGTGCGGGACGAGAGCGGGCAATTAATCCGTCTATTTGGGAGGTTCGAGGGCGACGGGCAAGTCGGCGGTGCCGATGTATCCGCTGTGTTGGTCCACGACGCCCAGGCGGAGCATGTAGCGGCCGGGCGGCAATTCCACATCGACGTGATACGGCACGCCTTGCTGCTGGATGCGAGTGAAGTCGGCGGGCTTGAGGGTGGGCTTGATGGCGACATCTTTTTGTCCGGCTATCTTGCGGTCGACGCCGTAAGCCGCGACATGAAATTCCAAGCCAAGCG
>Ga0307475_10002613_pt1 | contig 10856 bp, 8 predicted proteins | sample atmos_gasesECM1C_FD_203317 | JGI IMG/M metagenome (GOLD analysis project Ga0307475, IMG submission 203317) | Hardwood forest soil microbial communities from Morgan-Monroe State Forest, Indiana, United States - atmos_gasesECM1C_515 | ecosystem: Environmental > Terrestrial > Soil > Temperate...
CGCGGACAATCACCGTCGACGTCATCTTCGATTTGGACCGTATGAACATGACGTATTTCCCGCACTTCCCGCGCGTCCAGCAGGCACTGCTGCCATCGGCAAGCCGGCGCAGAACGCAGGAGGAAGTGATCCAGGCGTTCTCGGAAGAGCAGGCGGTCGAGGAGGCCAACCGCTGTTTCAGCTGCGGCACTTGCAACGCCTGCGACAACTGTTATCTGGTCTGTCCCGAGCCTTGCATCGTGCGTGACGTGCGTTCGAACGGCCTCTATAAGATTCTGGTTGACTACTGCAAAGGTTGCCGAGTGTGCATCGAGGAATGTCCGACGGGCTGCCTCGAGGGCGTGCCCGAACTAGATTTTGACACCGGCGTCGTGCGAATGGACACGGCGTTCGCCATCTCGCCTGGGCTACACGGACGGCAGGCGAAAGAGCTGAGGAATCTGGGCGACCGGGCGGCGAAGAACATTTAGAATCGGAGTGAACTATGGCAACGGTTACCGAAACAAAAAAGAAAACGGTCCGCATCAACGGCTGCGTCGCGGCGGCCCAAGCTGCCAAGTACGCCGATGTCGATGTGATTACCGCCTACCCCATCCGGCCTTACACTGCAACGATGATGGCGCTCGCACAAATGGTGGCCAATGGCGAACTCGACGCCGAGTACATCGTGGCTGATAGCGAGCACTCGCAATTGAGCATCGCGCACGGCGCAGCGTCGAGCGGCGCGCGCGTGTTCACCGGCAGCTCGGGCGTCGGCGTGCAGTTCGCGTACGAGCTTTATTCGCCCATCTCGGGCAGTCGTATGCCGGTGCAAATGATGATCGCCGACCGCACTCTCGATCCGCCCGGCGATTTCGGCTCCGAGCACACCGACGCGCTCTCCACGCGCGACATGGGCTGGCTCATGGGCTGGTCCTGCGACGCCCAGGAAGCATTCGACAATCACCTCATGGCCTATCGCATCGGTGAGGACCGCCAGGTGCTCTTGCCCCAGATGGTCTGCCAGGATGGCTTCTTCGTTTCTCACATCACCTGCGACGTCGAATTGCCCGACCCGGGCCAGGTGAAGGAATTCCTGCCGCCCTACAAACATCCCTACCCGCTCGATCCGCGGCATCCGGTGTCGCACGGTCCGCAGATCATGCCCGAGCAGGGTCCGCCACTGCAGCTGGAGCGAGCTCGCGCTATGGAAGATTCGATGGCGGTCATTGAGCGGGTCCACGACGAGTTCGCAAACATCTTCGGGCGGCGATACGACCCCTGGGTAGAAGAATTCATGACCGATGGCGCCGAGGTCGTCTTTTTCATGCAGGGCGGCCACGCGGTGACGGCGCGTTTCGCGATTCAGCATATGCGCGATCAGGGCCTGAAGGTCGGTCTCGTCCGGCTGCGAACCATCAGGCCATACCCGACCGATCGCGTGAAGGAGATCCTCAGTAAGTTCAAAGTGGTCGGCGTGATTGAGACTAACATGGGACTCGGCAGCGTGAGCAGCGGCGGTGTGCTCTATGCCGAGGTCTGTGCGGCTCTCTACGAAAGCCAACAGCGGCCGCTCATCGTCTCGTTCATGGCTGGCATGGGTGGCGAGGCGATCGTGTTGAAGGAATTCTACTGGATGGCTGAGAAAATGACGGAAGCGCAGAAACGTGGGAAAATCGCAAAGCGCACGCATTGGGTCGGATTCGAAGAGTAGCGGGTAATTTTTTATTGACTAAGGTCTGCACAACGACAGTGGTGGGGCACGGTCTCCGGGTTCCGCCATTGGGAGGAACTGATATGGCAACAATTGAAGTTCAGCGGCAGCTTCTGCCAATTCTCGACAGCCCAAATCAGGGGGCGCGTTTCTACAACCCTGAATTACCGTCGTCCGAGCCTTTCGTCCCCGGCCACCGCACCTGTGCCGGCTGCGGGCCCTCGATACAGTACCGGATCACGAGCAAAGCGGCGGGCGACAATACGATTCTGGTCGGACCGACAGGCTGCATGTATGTCGCGAACAGTTCGTATTTGTGCACGCCCTACAATGTGCCCTGGGCGCACACGCAGATTGGCAGCGCGGGCAGCTTCACCGCGGGCGTTGCCGCCGCCTATGAAGCGATGATCCGAAAGGGCAAGTGGAAGGGTGCCTTTCCGAACATTATTTGCGAGGCGGGCGACGGCAGCGCGTCCGACATCGGCCTCGCCTCTATTTCAGGCGCGCTCTATCGCAATCACGACTGCCTGATTATCTGCTACGACAACGAGCAGTACGCAAACACCGGTATCCAGGCGTCGTCGCGCACCCCCTATGGCGGCATGACAACCTTCTCCCCTCCCGGCCCGAAGGTTCCGGAGGCGAAGACGCTCTTTCCCAAGGACCTCGCCCGCATGATGGCGGCTGGCCATCCCCACTGCTATGTGGCGACCGCGAGTGTGGGCTATCCCATCGACTTGATGAACAAGGTACGCAAGGGACTCAACCACAAGGGCGCTGCGTACCTGATGATCTACACCCCCTGCCAGAAGGGCTTTGTGTACGAGACACCGCGCTCGATCGACCTTGGCCGGCTTGTCGTCGAATGCGGACTCTACCCCATCTGGGAGTGGAACCCCGAGAAGCGTGCGTATGATTACAGCTTCCGCCCGCAGAACATGCGGCCGGTATCGGAGTACTTGAAGTTGCAAGGACGCTTCGGCCACCTCCACGCCGAGCACATCGCCAAATTGCAAAAGTTTGCCAACGAGCAATGGCGAATGATGGGTGTCGAGCTGCCCGAGGCCTTGATCCTCGCCGCGGACGCGAAAAACCTGGTCAATATGGCGAGTGCGGCGGAGGCCGAGGCGGTGGCGCAAACTCTATGAATACCAAAGCAACCCCTCCGCCTGCCGCTCCCGAAGCGCAAGAAAGCTATATCGTCAGCGAAGGCAAAAAGCGCGGGTCGACGCGCGAGGTACGTCCGGAAGCGGCGTTCGACCGCTACTACACTGTCCTGCGCGTGCATGCGGGTGACGCTATTCTCACTGACAACTGGCACACCAATGAGGTGCTGGATCACGCTCGCAACAACTTCGAGGGATATACGTTCGCGATGCGCACTCTGGAGGCCTGGGGCGCAATGTTCGAGAACGACCACAGGGCTTACTACACGGCCGGCGGGCGAGTGTGGGTCATGGATCTGGAGCCCTCCGAAGGCAAGAAGAAGCGGCTGCCTGGCGCCGGAGTCGGCAAGAAGTAGCGTACGCTTGCGCCGCATCTTGCTCATCGACGACACGCCGGAGATTGCCGAGCTTCTGACGTTTGCGCTGCGTGACCTCGGCTATGAGGTCTTGGCAGCGGGATATACGGTCACCGTCAACGAACTGGTTCTCGAGCAACGAGCCGATGCGCTCGTACTCGATTGTTCTGCCTTCGACATGAGCGAGTCGATCTTTGACGCTGTGCGTCACCACCCGGATCACGTCGAGCTTCCCGTCGTCATTATCAGCGACACGCCAGAGGAGGCTGACGCGAGCCTCCGTTCCCGGAACGCCCGAAAAGTCTTGCTGATCCCGAAACCGTTCACCGGGTCGCAGGTCGCAAGAGCGCTCGATCAGCTGCTGGAATAAATATGGCATTGTGGAGCATGGACGAATGGCAATACCTCGAGCGCGAGGTCGTCACCGACTCAAAAGGTCAGCAGTGGACGGTCGCGCTGATGGACGTGCTGGGACAGGAGGGGGATCCCGACATGCCGAACAAGTTGCTCGAACTTCAGTATTCATCGGGCCGCTATTTCACACTCATCTACTCGGCCAGTGGAGCGCTACAGCGGGAGCGCGGCTACGCCTCATTGCCAGAGGCAACGAACGCATACGGAGACCTGCTTGTGGCCGTTATCGATGGTAGCCTCGATCCATCGCAACCGGTGTTCCGGCAAGACCTGGAAGATTGACGGTGCGATGAGAGTGTCGGCGACCGTTAGTATCTCTCTCGTGTCGAATCGTCCTGGCCGAACGGCGGGACGTTTACCAGTCCCTATCGACCGGGATCCAGATCTCTCATCACGACATGTAGCACCTGCCGGGCCACGCGCGCATTGCGCTCGGAAACCGTCGCCTTCGCGCTGCTCTCACCGTTGGCATGGGTGAGATCTCGATAGGTCCGCGCGACTGCTGGCAGCCGGGCGCACCCGCTGCGAATGAGTCCCGTCCTCTCTGCGACAGCGAGCCGCGTTTCAAACGACCAATCGGCAATTTCCCCGTCGAGTGTGCCTGAGGCAGCCAACGCAGTCAGCCCCTTGTATTCCAGCGCGTCGGTTACGATGGCCTCCAGGATTCCGCAAGAAGTCCGCAGCGCCAAGTCATAGTCCCCTTGCTCAAACGCGCGCCGGCCATCGGTGTAGGCCTGCTCAACAACGGGTCGGAGCTCGGGGTTGTGGACGAAATCGAACCGGCGAGGAGGCGGCGTTTCCGAAGATGCAGAAATGGCTTGGCCATAGTCCATTCGGGAGAGCGAGGCAACGGCTTGCTCGAGGACGTCGAGCAGTCGCTTGACGATCTCGGCTGGCGCCACCCCTTCGACGGCACGGCCGACCGCTGAGCGCATCAGGAAGGCTTCGCTAAACGACCGGGCAAGCCAATGGGCCTTGTTGCCCCCAGACAATTGATTGACCGTTACGCCACAGTCTTGCTGCCAAACGCGCGTGGCCGCGACCGCCGAGCTATTGCAGGGATCGGCCGCCAAAGCGTCGCGAACCTGACGCCCGCGGCGGATCAATGAATCGACGTGGGACACGTAAGTCTCGATTTGCGCTCGCAGGTTCTCATCCATTGGTCGCGTCTCGCGCTTTTGCCGACGTCACGGCGAAGCTCGCGGGCATGACGAGCCCCTTCCATTGCGAGGATTCGTGAGTCCTTGACACCCTGGGGCGAGCATGTTAGATTCCGCCGCAAGTGGTTCGGTCAGTGGACCAGTATATAGCAGGGTTGGCTATGAGCCAAGAGAGTCTTGAGTTGAACGTGGCTGGTTCCCCGTGTGATCCGAGTCCAGACAGAAGTAGAGTCCGACGCTCCGCCCATTTAGAGGATAGTGGCGGGCAAAGCTAACTCTGGTAGTGCACGTTTGGTGAGTACGGATCGCGCAGCGGGGAAGTGGGAGTTTTGAAGTGGGCCTTAAAGTCTGACGAGACACTCAGGAGGTGTATCTATGGCCGAATCCGTAACCCCCCTTATTCACCCATCGCGCATAGTCAACCGTTGGGCCCAGTTGATCGCTGGCATTATCGCCATGATGGCGGTCGCGAATCTGCAGTACGCCTGGACTCTTTTCACCAAACCCATGCAGGCCCACCTGCATGTCACCCTGACGGCTATCCAGGGAATCTTCAGTCTCTTCATTCTGGTCGAGACGTGGCTGGTTCCGTTTGAAGGATATCTTGTTGACCGAATCGGTCCGCGCTTGATGCTAGGCGTTGGTGGCATTCTGGTTGGCCTGGGCTGGATCTTCTCAGGTCAAGCCGAAACTCTGCGAGGCCTGTACTTCTGGTATTGCCTGGGCGGCGTTGGCGCTGGCATCGTCTACGGGGGAACCATCGGAAACGCACTGAAATGGTTTCCGGACCATCGTGGTCTTTGTGTTGGTCTAACGGCTGGCGCGTACGGCATCGGAACTGCACTGACAGTCGCTCCCATCGACAAAATGATCAGAGCTTCTGGCTACCAGCACACGCTCGTCTTTTGGGGGATTATCCAGGGTTTTGTCGTGCTCTGTGCGGCGCTATTCCTCGCGAGGCCACCCGTAGGGTGGACTCCTCCAGGCTGGGCGGAAAAGGAACTCAAGATCAAGCAACACGTCCGCAGTTCGGCCGTGGACATGACCCCCCGACAGATGCTGCGTCAGCCCTCCTTCTATGTCATCTACCTGATGATGACCATGTTATCTTTCGGGGGCTTGGTGGTTACGGCCCAACTCAACCCCATGGCCGTCTCCTACCATGTCGATAAAGTCGTCGTCGCCTTTGGCATGACTGCACTCGTCCTGGCGATCTCGGTGGACCGCTATCTGAACGGGCTTACACGCCCCTTCTGGGGATGGGTATCGGACCATATCGGCCGGGAAAACACAATGTTCATCGCTTTCACCCTGGAGGCAGTCGCGGTATTTGCGCTGCTCCAATTAATCAGCCATCCGGTCTGGTTCATCGCCCTCTCGGGCCTGTGCTTCTTCGCCTGGGGCGAGATCTTCTCGCTGTTTCCCTCTATCACGGGAGACTTGTTCGGCAAGACATGGGCAACTACAAACTACGGCATCGTCTACACCGCCAAGGGTGCGGGCGCGCTCTTCGCCGGTTTCGGCGCCGCGTGGTTGTTTGAGAAGACCGGTTCTTGGACAAAGGTCTTCTGGGCGATGATTGCCTGCGACCTTATCGCCGCGTTTTTAGCTTTATTCTGGCTGAAGCCGGTGGCCGCACGCACGATCGAGGAATCGATGAGCGGCCTGCAGGCTGTCGACATGACAGCGCCAACAAAGGCGCGAGGTGTAGCATAGTCGGCATATGAAGCGCCTGTCTGCATGAGTGTCTATTTCGTCCTTCCGCTCTCTGCCTTCAACTTATCGCTCGCACCGGCTTGTGCCGCAGCGAGCCGCGCAGTTAGCACGCGAAATGGCGAGCAGGCAACATAATCCATCCCCACCGCGTGGCAGAACTCAACGGATGAAGGGTCGCCACCATGCTCGCCGCAAATTCCCACCTCAAGATTGGGGCGGGTCTTGCGTCCGCGTTCGATTCCGATGCGAACCAGTTCGCCCACCCCCTCGCGATCAATTACCGCGAAGGGATCCTGTTTAATGATGCCTTCCGCGAGATAGGTCGGCAGCACTTTGTTCACGTCGTCGCGGGAGAAGCCGAAAGTGGTCTGGGTGAGGTCATTGGTGCCGAAGCTGAAGAACTCGGCTTCCTTGGCGATCTCCTCCGCGATCAGCGCAGCTCGCGGTAACTCGATCATCGTCCCCACCATGTAATGCACTTTCGCTCCCTTTTCCTTAAAGACTTCTTCGGCGACTCGCCGAACGATGCCGCCCTGGTGGGCCATCTCTTTCAACGTGGCCGTCAGTGGGATCATTACCTCCGCGTGGGGCTTTACACCTTCCTTCGCGACGACTACCGCCGCCTCGAAAATTGCGCGCGCTTGCATCTCGGTAATCTCGGGATACGTGATGCCCAGCCGGCAGCCGCGATGTCCGAGCATGGGATTAAACTCGTGTAGTTCTTCTACCCTTCGGAGCAGGCCCTTCAGCTTTTTCAACTTTGGTGAGCGCGGTTTCGTTGCTTCCAGCACCGCAATCTCGACCATCAATTCTTCGCGCTTGGGCAGGAACTCGTGCAGCGGCGGATCCAGGAGGCGAATGGTTACCGGCAGACCATCCATAACGCGGAACAGGCCGATGAAATCGGCGCGCTGCATGGGAAGCAGTTTTTTCAGCGCCGCGCGGCGATCTTTCTCATTGTCGGTCAGAATCATGGCACGCATGTGAGGGATCCGGTCCTCGGCGAAGAACATGTGCTCGGTGCGACACAATCCGATGCCCTCGGCACCAAACGCGCGCGCCTGGGTGGCATCTCGTGGAATGTCCGCGTTGGCTCGCACGCCCAGTTTGCGGAACGGCTCCGCCCAGCCCATGAACTTCATCAGTTCAGGATCATCGGGCTTTGCATCCAGGGTATTGAGCTTGCCCTTGATCACACGGCCGGTGGTTCCGTCGAGCGAAATCCAATCGCCCTGCTTGAATACCTGGCCTCTCACCCTCATCTCGCGAGCCTTCTCGTTCACTTCTATGTCGCCCGCCCCCGCAACACAACACTTACCCATACCGCGCGTGACTACCGCTGCATGGCTGGTCATGCCGCCGCGCGAAGTTAGAATGCCCGCAGCGACTTCCATGCCGTGAATATCTTCCGGAGTAGTTTCCGCTCTGACCAGAATGACTGGATTTTTCTCGCTGCCATGTCCCGCCTTTTCCACCGCCTCATCCGCGGTGAACACAATCTGCCCGACGGCAGCGCCCGGGGACGCCGGCAAGCCGGTTGCGAGAACTTCGATCTTCACTTTCTTCTCATCCAATCGTGGAACCAAAAAGTCGTAAAGCTGGTTGGGTTCGACACGGAAGATCGCTTCTTCCTTGGTGATCAGACCCTCTTCCACCATCTGAATGGCAACGCGCACGGCAGCTAATCCTGTCCGCTTGCCATTGCGCGTCTGCAGCATGTAAAGCTTGCCGTCCTGTATGGTGAATTCAAAATCTTGCAAGTCGCGATAATGCTTTTCCAGGCGAGTGGTGATCTCGCGCAGCTGCTTGAAAACTTCCGGCATGACCTTCTGCAGTTCAAGAATCGGAACCGGCGTGCGGATGCCGGCCACCACATCTTCGCCCTGCGCATTCATCAGGAATTCGCCATAGAACTCCTTCGTGCCGATTGCCGGATTGCGCGTGAAACCCACGCCGGTACCGCTGGTCTCGCCAAGATTCCCAAATACCATTGCTTGCACATTGACGGCGGTTCCGAGCATGTCATCGATGTTGTTAATGCGCCGGTAAGTCTGCGCGCGCTGGTTGTTCCAAGAGCGGAAGACGGCATCTCGAGCCATGATGAGCTGTTCGCGCGGGTCCTGGGGAAACTCCCGCCCGGCGTGCTTCTTAACGACTTTCTTGTATTCCTGAATCACTTCCTTCAGAGCCCGGGCATCGAGCTCTGTGTCGAGCTTAGCCTTCTTCTGTTTCTTCTTTTTGTCGAAGAGTTCGTCGAAAGCGAGTTTGGGAATCTCAAGAACGACATTCCCGAACATTTGGATGAGACGTCGGTAAGAATCGTAAGCAAACCGGGAATTGTTGCTTCGCCGGGCCAGCGCTTCCACGCTCTGATCGTTGAGCCCGAGGTTGAGGATGGTGTCCATCATTCCCGGCATGGAGAATTTTGCTCCGGAGCGTACGCTGACCAGTAGCGGGTTTTCGCCTGTGCCCAACCCCTGCCTCTGCAGTTGCTCCAGGCGGCGGAGCGCGTCTTCCAGTTGGTGTGTGACTTCAGGAGACACGTTTCCGCCACTACGCATGTACTCACGGCATGCCTCCGTCTGGATGGTGAAGCCGGGAGGCACCGGCAGTCCTGCATTGGTCATCTCGGCCAAGCCTGCGCCTTTACCCCCTAGCTCGTTCTTCATCGTGCCGTTGCCTTCGGCTTTTCCCTCACCGAAAAAATAAACATACTTGACGGGGCTCACCCCGGCTGGCTCTTGGTGCGTTTCAGGTAGCGTGTAAGTACTCACGGATTTGTCCTTTTGGGTGGAACTAAGTTCTGAATTCGAGCTCCACGTGTTATGAAGCTTTTCTCTCGATAACGGCCTTCTGCAACGGCGGTAGTCGTGACGCCCGCTGGGAAGACTATCGAGGAGAGCAAACCAGTTTACCCGATTATCCGCCTTGTTGATCATAGCTACCGCCGAAAAACCCGCAGATAGCTCCATTCGCACGCTGATTAAGTGTCTTTGACGCAAGCCTCGATCGGAAATTCCACTGGAATCAAATTTCCGTCGACCTCATCATTCAGCCGCTTCCACGCTGCCTGCGGAGGCCAATTCGCATCCGACGGCCGCCGCCGAATCCCCGAACCAACGCGCGTCGCAATTCGCAGGTCCGCAGTTCCCGCATGGCGCGCAAGATTCTTTGCGCCTCCCCATACCTCGTCCGCCCACAGCGGACCCAGAGCCGCCATTCCTGATCGTTTTAAGAATGTTCTTCTGTCCATTGAACTCGGAATTTTGCCACGGCTTCCAGCTACACCGCTGAACCGTTATCGGCAGCTTCTTATATTAAAGGATTCTTCTCACCGGGCCATCTCCGGCTTCTATCGGCATTCGGACTTCGCCTCAGTTGACATTTGGAATCACACTCTCTCTGCGTAGACCGTTCGCTCCACGGGGGTAGGTGCGAGCCGTCGGCCGGTCGGTAGCCAAGCCATCATCGATAACGCCCTGCGCCTTTGGAAAGTATTGCTCGAGGGAAGGGGTGCCGAACACTCGCTCAGAAACTCTTCTCTCGCTTCCCACAATGGCGATAGTAGGATCCTGACATTAATGGCTGCCCGCACATACAATATTGGGCACATTCTGTCCCTTTAGCACTAGCGGCCCATAGCTATACGCGCTTCCGCCTGCCAGGCTGTTGGCGTTGGCATTTGACTGAGGTGCGTGGCGGAAAGCGGCAGCGGAGCGAGTCGAATCGGGTAGCGAGCCGCCATTCCTTTCCTATCCTTCTTGGTTATTGTGTCTGGAGTTTCTCAACGGGGAGACGCGTCCATGAGCTTTCGAGCTAGGGCCCCGATTGCAGCTTTCTTTATGTTCACCCTGCTTTCCGCAGCGCGACCGCAGGGACCAATCCAGACGCCGGCCCAAGCGACGACGACGGCGGTGCCGCAGGACCAAGACTTCTATTCTCTTCGCGAGCCCGCCGCTGCGGGAGATGCGCAGGCGCAGTTCGCCCTCGGGAACCATTATTTTAGCGGCGTCGGCGTTCCTCAAGACTACGGTCAGGCGCTCCTCTGGTTTACGAAGTCCGCGAACCAGGGCTTTGCTCCGGCTCAAAATCAATTGGGCTACATGTACCAACATAAGTTTGGCGTGCCGCGGGATTACAAGCGAGCCGTAGCCTACTATCGTTCCGCAGCGAAGCAGGGCTATGCGCTGGGGCAATATAATGTGGGCGGCATGTTCGAGGATGAGGTTGGCGTCAAGCGTGATTACAAACAGGCCTTTGATTGGTACCGCAAAGCGGCGGGCCAAAATCTGCCGCAGGCGGAAAAGCAAGTCGGCTACTTTTACCAGTGCGGATATGGAGTGAAGCAGGA
>Ga0307475_10002614_pt1 | contig 10854 bp, 5 predicted proteins | sample atmos_gasesECM1C_FD_203317 | JGI IMG/M metagenome (GOLD analysis project Ga0307475, IMG submission 203317) | Hardwood forest soil microbial communities from Morgan-Monroe State Forest, Indiana, United States - atmos_gasesECM1C_515 | ecosystem: Environmental > Terrestrial > Soil > Temperate...
CTTCGAAACCGACCCCGTACGTAATTTCGTTGCGTTTGGCTTCATGCACCTTGACCAACGCTTCTTCTTCGCTCTGATCAATAATCGGTTTTCTTGGCCCGACGCTCGACCAATCGAATACATTCAGGTCATACAGGCGGGTTTCGGCTTCCAGCAACTGACCCCTGCTCATGGCGGTCTCGGGAGGAATTGCCGCCGTCTTCTTTATCAGCGCAAGCCGCGTTTGTTTTTGTCCGAGATACACAACGTCGCCGACGCGCACCATTTGCCGCTCGGTAACAGCGTATGTAATGTCTACCCGAGGCGGATTATCTTGGTGCCGGTTCACCGTCGCCTTGACCTCGGCGTTAAGGTATCCACGATTCAAGTAGGTAGCTGAAATGCGGTTGCGATCCTCTGACAGACGCCTGGTAGAAAACGGCGCGCCTGATCGCATCTGAAAACCTTTTGGGGCAGTTAATTGGTCGTAGGGAATGCTGTTATTTCCTGTCACTTGAATGTTGTCGACGAGCGTCTGTGGGCCTTCCTGACCTTCAAATGCGACATCGATTTTGGGCTCGTGGTCAGCGACCTTTGAGGCGATTTTGACATTTTCGTATCCCTTGTCCCGGTATAGCGCTTCGAGATTATCCACGCTCTGCTTCAGCAGCTTCTGGCTGATGGCACCGTGAGTCCAGATGTGAGATTTCTTTACAGTGACCTGGGCGAGCAGATCCTCTTTCGCTATTGCGTAGTTTCCGCTGAACGATATGCGATCGACTTTGTGTTTCTTTCCGCGGTCGATTTCATACACGATCGCGATCCGATCTGCCTGACGCTGAAAATTGGTCTTTACGTCTGCGTCGAAGAAACCTTTCTTCTGAAAATAGTCGACGAGATTCCGCCGGCCTTCTTCCACTAAATCGCGATCAACCGCGCCTTCCGAGTAAATGGGAATCAGCTTCTTCATTTGGCGCCCCGCCATGAATGGAATCGCGGAGAGCCGCGCGCCCGTCGTTTGAATAGTTACCACCGGGCCTAGCTCGATCTTGAATGAGACGTCCACTCGGTTCGTCTCTGGGTGATACTGCGGTGGATTTTCCTGAACCGTGCTGGCCAGGCGATGCTGTTGTGCAAGAGCTTTCTTCAGGAGCGTGGTCGCGGCCTTGATCCGCTCCGGCGTGTATGGCTTCCCACGCTTAAGCAGCGCTCCCGTGAATCTGGCGCGCAGCGAACGAACGGCGCGAACAAGTCGGGCGTCCTCGGAGTCGGGCGGACCTTGCATCTCAACGCTTCCGATGCGCGCCTGTTTTCCCGTTTTCACGGAGAAGCTGACATCGACCAATTCATGGGCATCATCGATTCTGGACTCGACTCCAAGTTGGGCCCGGAAGTATCCGTTCTTGTGAAGGAATTGGAGCAATGCTTCTTCGGCGATCGGGAGGCGAGCCTTGTCGTAGGGGTCTTCATCCGGAAGATTCACAACTTGTAACAGACGGCTGTAAGAGAAGTATTTGGCGACGCCGGGAAAGTCGATCATGCCGAGGTAGTAGGTGGGTTCGAGAATAAAATTAAGCCTCAATCCACCCGGATCTGGAATTACGTTAACCTCGACCTTCTCGAAGCCTCCATTTTGTTCCAGCGATTCAATGCTTGCTTGCACATTCGCCTGAGAATACGGCTCTCCTGCTTTCTGAGAGACGAATCGACGCAGTGGCTCCACGTCGCGATGGGGATTGGCAATCAAGTCGACCGCACTTACAGGTTGACCTTCATAGAGCGCCTGCGGACCCACGGGCGATACTTGGGCCCCAGTGGCTGCAGCGAATATCAGGAACAATAATGGCGACCAGCGCATATAAAGTCGTAGACCTGCTCACCAAGCGATCGACCCGTCCTCCTTGAATACGAAGGGCTTTCGTGCGGCGCGCTACACACGGATTCGCAAGTGGACGATGTGTGATGCGATTGAATGAGTAGGAGTTGTCACTCCGGAAAACTCCGCAGTCTGGCCGATCCTGATCGTGCCAATTGTCATGTAAGGCCGTTGAGGCTAAATTGATTGTTATTATCTAGAAGCGTGGTCAAGGTGGGCGGAATTAGTTTGTTGGCATAATGAATTTCAGGAGACGAAGCATGAATGATGCGGAAGCAACAATGGATCGCCGAGCCTTCTTGACGAAATCTGCCGCCGTGATTGCCGGAGGCGCTGCCTTTGCGAGTTCCGCACTTTCCTACGGTAAAATTCTGGGCGCGAACGATCGCATTTCGTTATGCCACATCGGCAATGGAAGCCGGGGAGAGGACTTGGATTGGATTGCCGGGCAACTGAAAACCAGTCACCACGTGGAGATGACTGCGGTTTGCGATCTGTGGAAACTGAAGCGCGAGAAAGCGGTTGCGACCAACGCGAAATATTATGGTCGAACACCGCGATCATTCCAGTACCTGGAGGACGTCCTTACCCTTAAGGATGTTGATGCGGTGTTGATTTCCACTCCGGAGCACTCCCATTCGCCGATCCTGAAAATGGCGGTCGAAGCCGGTAAGGATGCTTACGTTGAAAAACCCATGGGCAATGTGCTCTCAGAAGTAAAGGCTGCCCGGGACGCTGCCATTCAGAACAACCGGATCGTCCAGGTGGGCACTCAGCATCGCAGTGAGCCGCATCCCAAGGCTGCGCACGACTTGGTGCAGACCGGGGTTCTCGGAGAGATAAGCAAAGTGGAAATCGTCTGGAATTACCATGGTCCCCGATGGCGTGGGCGCCCGGAAACAAAATTGATTCGCGAAGAAGACACGGACTGGAGTAAATGGCTGCTCACCAAACCCTATCGCCCGTTTGATCCCCAGATTTATTGCGAATTCCGGCTGTACAAGGAATTCTCCAGCGGTATCCCCGACCAATGGATGAGCCACGCGATCGATCTGGTGCACTGGTTCATGAACGACAGCTATCCTCGTTCCGTTGTAGCGCACGGGGGCATTCTTGCATGGCGAGATGGCCGCGAAAACGCAGACACATTCCAAGCGCTTCTGGAATATCCGAAGGGCTTCTTGGTGAGCTACTCAACCAGCTTTGGTAATGACTCGCCGGGCTCTACTCGCTACATGGGGAAGAAGGCAACATTGACCAACATCGGCGACGAGGGCAGTCCGCGCTATCAACTGGTCGAAGAAAAAGGAAATCACGAAGACGACGCTGCCATCGACCAAAAGCGACCCGCGAAATACGTACTTTTGCCCGGCGAAACGAAACTGCCTCCTATGGGCATTGATGACCGGTCACTTGAGCACATGGCCAACTGGTTCGAGTGCATGCGCTCGCGCCAACAGCCTCATTGCACGGTGCAAGATGGGGTTGCTCACTCGGTGGCCTGCATCATGTCAGCGCAGGCCTACTGGTCTGGCAAGAGACAATACTGGGATGCTGCAAACGAGCAAATTGCAGATCAGCCAGTCTAGATCAGATGGTCTGGAGCACGCAGTCAGATTGAGGAGCGGACGGCGACAATTCGAGGAGACTTCGCACTTAGCGGCCACGCGATCAGGGTGATGATAGGTACTGGATGCTCTGCTCGATCAGTTTGAGGGTTGGACCGTATGGTTCTCCCGGCGCGTCGAACTCCATCGAACAATATCCCCGGTAGCCGCTGGACCTCAATATGTCGAAGGATTTCTTCAGATCTATCTTGAACAACCGGCCTCGATCATCTGCTTCGTTGTCTTTAACATGACAGATACTGTAGGCATGCTTGAACATTGCCTGCACGGCGCGATAATTGAACTCTGCATTGCCGGTTAACATGGAATTACAGAAATCGGGCAAGGCGCGCAAATACGGATGATCGACGAGTTCGATCACCTTTACGAGAAAAAAGGCGTCTTCGCTAACTAAATCATCGTTCTCCAAATTGACCACTACATCCTTTTGTGCGGCGTAGTCGGTGACCTCCCGCAGACTTTCAGCCGTGCGATGCAAATTCGGGGATGAGTTCTTTGCAGGACGAATGTGAGTACGTATGCTGGGGGAGCCAATACTAACCCCGACGTCCACCCACGTCTTGGCAAACGCAACAGCCTTGTTACGGGCGGAACGCTCGGCATCGTAGAAGCTGTCATCCGCGCTAACGGCAATATCCACAGCTCTCACACCCGCCTTCTGAAATGCTTCCTGGACGCGCGCGAGATAAGCAGGTCCAAGCGAACTAAAATGCCGGCTGTGAGGTTCAATGTTGTGAACTTTGAATTTCGACACCACGTGGGCGGCAAACTCCGTGAGGTCCATGCCTGGCAGTTTCCGGTCACGGTCCCGGTTGGCAGGGCTTTCGATGTATGCGCGAAATGGGTACGACGCAACCGCAATCCGATCGCGCGGTGAGACCGGAAAGGACAAGTGTGGCTCGGAGCGGGTATCTGAACTCGCGGTCCGTACCTTGCGCGTCGCGAGGAACATGCCAGCCGCCGCAGTGGACCCTTTTTCAAGAAAAGCACGCCGAGTGATCGAGTCCATGTAATTTCCTGTCGCGAAAAGATCGGGTTACGAACGGCAGTTACTACTTCCTGAGTGCTCCAACATGTCCTCGGGGAGAGGATATCAGACACGATTCCGAAGGTTGAAAACCGAACCATCCCACCCCATTCAGGGGTAATCGCGGAGGTCACCGCATCTTGCTGCTCGCGGCAGTATCCGTCCAATTCTCATATACTGTGGAATCGGCGCGGTCTGCAGCGTCATCGAATCCAATGTCGTTCCTGACCGCACGTACTTTCGCCCTACCTCGGGTCGGAGACCAGTTAATAGATGTGGATTGTTGCCTTAGCCCTCAGGCGCCCTTATACGTTCGTGGTGATGGCGTTGGTGCTCATCCTCCTGACGCCGCTGGTCGTTCTGCGGATGCCGGTAGACGTCCTGCCGGACATCAATATCCCCGTAATCAGCGTGGTCTGGAACTATGCTGGCATGTCCCCCGAGGAAATAGCCGACCGCATTGTTTCCAACTCCGAGCGCGGTCTCACAATCACGGTCAACGACATTGAGCACATCGAATCTCAGTCGCTGAACGGCATCGGCGTCATCAAGATTTTCTTTCAGCCCACGGCGAACATCCAGACCGCTTTGGCGCAAACCACCGCGATGTCACAGACCATCCTGCGTGGCCTGCCGCCCGGAACCACTCCTCCTTTGATTGTTACCTACTCCGCCTCTTCGACTCCAATCGTCCAGCTCGGCCTTAGCAGCAAAACGCTTCCGGAGCAGCAGCTCTTCGATCTAGGGAACAACTTCCTCCGCTCGCAGTTAGCGACGGTACCGGGGGCGGCGACGCCCTATCCCTACGGTGGCAAAATACGGCAGATCCAAGTCGACCTCGACCTGCCACGGCTTCAGGCCAACGGCCTTTCGCCCAACGACATCGTGAACGCGCTCAACGCGCAGAATCTGATCCTCCCCGCTGGCACTACCAAGATCGGTTCTTTGGAATATCAAGTCGAGATGAACGGCAACCCCCAGACCATCGGGGAATTGAACGACCTTCCGGTCAAGACCGTGAATGGTTCGACCATCTACATGCGCGATGTGGCGCACATTCGCGACGGCTTCGCGCCCCAAACTAACATCGTACATATGGATGGGGTGCGGGGCGCTTTGATGTCGATGTTGAAGGTCGGCAGCGCTTCCACGATTACCATCGTCGATGGTGTGAAGCGCATGGCTGATCTAGCGTCTCAGTCCCTACCGCCGGAAATGAAGATCACCCCACTATTTGACCAATCTCTGTTCGTGCGGGCCTCTATTCGGGGTGTCATCGTGGAAGGATTGACCGCGGCGCTTCTGACTGCGGCCATGATCCTACTCTTTCTCGGGGATTGGCGCCCAACGATTGTTATCTCAATCTCGATTCCGCTTTCCATCTTCGTCTCCATTCTTGTGCTCAGCGCGCTCGGACAGACCATAAACATCATGACTCTAGGCGGTTTGGCGCTGGCAGTCGGGATCCTGGTCGATGACGCGACGGTGGAGATCGAGAACATCGAACGAAACCTGGCACAGGGCAAGGAGATGAAGCAGGCAATTTTGGATGGCGCGGCGCAGATCGCGGTCCCGGCCTTTGTTTCCACGATCTGCATCTGCATCGTGTTTGTGCCTATGTTTTTTCTGACCGGCGTTGCGAAGTTTCTATTCGTGCCGCTCGCCGAGGCGGTCGTCTTTGCCATGCTGGCGTCGTATTTCCTTTCGCGAACGCTCATCCCCACCCTCGTGATGTACATCATGCGCGGACACGAGCATAGGGCCACGGGGCCGAAGACTTTCATGGGGCACTTTCAGCGTGGATTTGAAAGGGGATTCGATAAATTTCGCGGCGGCTACTATCAGCTTCTGGAAACTACGATGGAGCATCGCCTGCTCTTCGCATCCCTCTTTCTTGCGTTCTGCCTACTATCTCTGGGATGGATCTTCTTCCTGGGCCAGGACTTTTTCCCGTCAGTCGACGCCGGACTCATACGCTTGCACTTGCGCGGACGCGCGGGTCTCAGGGTGGAAGAGACGGCTCGGCTGTGCGCGCAGGTGGAGCAATTTCTGCATCAGGACCTTCCCCAAGGCGAGATTGCCACCGTGCTAGACAATATTGGATTACCGAACTCCAGCATCAATTTGTCCTATAGCAATTCAGGAGTGATCGGCACGAGCGACGCGGAAATCCTGGTGGGCCTGAACGCGCACCACGGCCGTCCAACTGAAGAGATCGTGCAAGAGTTGCGGCAGCAACTGCCCAGGCAGTTTCCCGGAGTGGAGTTCTTTTTCCAGCCGGCGGACATCGTTACGCAGATCCTGAACTTCGGATTGCCTGCGCCCATTGATATCCAGGTGATAGGGACGGATTTAGACAGTAACTACGGAATCGCCCAGCAGATTGCCAATCGCCTGCGCCGCGTCCCTGGTGCAGCCGATGTCCATGTGCAACAGATGCTGGGCCTGCCAACATTGCATCTCGATATGGATCGCGATCTAGTGACTCAGGTGGGTATGAATCCACGGGACGTAGCGCAGAGCGTGCTGGTTTCTCTGAGCGGCAGCTTTCAAACTGCCCCCTCCTTCTGGCTGAACCCAAAGAATGGGGTCACCTACTCCGTGGCAGTCCAATCACCGCAATACCGCATGACATCGCTGCAAGACCTGTTGAATATGCCAGTCAACGATCCTGCCGTTTCGAACTCGCAGGTGCTAGGGAACCTGGTGCGGTTGTCTCCAACTTCGCGGCCCGCGGTGGTCTCGCACTACAACATCCAGCCCGTTATCGACGTCTACGCCAGCACGCAAGGGCGCGATCTGGGCGCGGTAGCCAAGGAAACGATGAAAGTCCTGCAGCCGTTCATGAATCATCTGCCGCGGGGTTCGCGTATCGTCGTCCGTGGACAGGTGGAAACCATGCAGTCCTCGTTCCTCGGTTTGGGGATCGGTCTCATGGGAGCGATCTTGCTGGTTTATTTCCTGATTGTGGTGAACTTCCAGTCCTGGCTTGATCCATTCGTCATCATCACGGCTCTTCCGGGCGCCTTGGCGGGGATTGCATGGATTCTGCTGCTGACGCATACCACACTGAGCGTACCGTCACTCACCGGAGCTGTGATGTGCATGGGGGTAGCGACGGCTAATTCAATCCTGATGGTGTCGTTTGCACGCGATCGGATGCAGGTCGGCGTTCCAGCGGTACAGGCCGCGCTGGAGGCGGGTTACACTCGAGTTCGACCCGTGCTAATGACCGCCCTGGCCATGGTGATCGGCATGTTCCCGATGTCGTTGGGCCTGGGTGAGGGCGGCGAGCAGAACGCCCCGCTGGGCAGAGCAGTCATCGGAGGCCTGCTGTTCGCGACTGTGGCAACATTATTCTTTGTGCCCTGCGTGTTCGCCATGGTTCACAGTCGTCGAGAAGCGCGGGCGCGAGAGATTAAATCATAAAAAAACGTTAGATTCAGGGAGTGCAGCGAGCAATCATGCGGACGGAACCAGAAACGAATCAATCCATGGAGGAATCGCATCACAGACCTCCGCAGGTCACGCCACCTCCGGAACTTCCGGCAGCGTCGCCACGCAAGGCAGTGATCATCGTCATGCTGGTGGTGGTGCTGCTCGCGCTGAGCGGTGCTGCAAGCATGTTCAGCCGTATTCGTGCCGGGCATGCGTTGGCCAAGGAGACAGAAATCGATTCCGTCCCCACCGTCTCGGTGGTTCATCCCACGGCGGAGAAACCCGACGAAGAATTGGTGCTGCCAGGCTCGTTGCAGGCCTTTGAAGAGTCTCCCATCTACGCCCGCACCAACGGTTACTTGCTGCGCTGGTATAGGGACATCGGCAGCCACGTGAACAAGGGCGAATTGTTGGCGGAGATTGATACTCCGGAAGTCGATCAGGAATTATCGCAGTCGCGCGCCAGCCGCCAGCAAATGGTGGCGCAACGGGATATGGCGAAGATTTCTGCTGATCGGTGGCAGAATCTCCGCAAGACAGACTCCGTTTCCCAGCAGGAAGCCGACACCCAGGCGAGCGCGTACCAGCAGGCCCAAGCCACCATGTCGGCTGCCGACGCCAATGTCCGTCGTCTTGAGCAACTGGAATCCTTTAAGCACGTATATGCGCCTTTCTCTGGCGTGTTGATCAAGCGCAACGTCGATCCTGGCGCGCTCATCAATGCCGGGTCGACGGGCGTGGAACTGTTCATCATTGCTCGGGTCGATCCTCTGCGCGTATTTACTAACGTTCCCCAAGCCTACTCACCCGCCATCAAGAACGGCATGCCGGCCTACGTTACATTGCAGGAAATTCCCGGGCAGAAGTTTCGAGGAACGGTTGCGCGAACGGCTGATGCAATTGATCCAGTGACCCGTACGCTGCTTACGGAAGTGGATGTTCCTAACAAGGATGGTCGTTTGTTACGAGGCTCCTTCGGCGAAGTGCATTTCTCGCCCAAGATCGAAAACGTAAGGGTTACCGTGCCAGTAAATGCCATGCTGTTTCGTCAGGAGGGTGCTCAACTGGCCGTCGTGGGACCAGACAACAAAGTGCAATTGCGGCCCATCTCCATCGGCCGCGACTATGGCACGACGCTGGAGATTCTAGGCGGGGTGAGCCTTGAGGATCGCGTCATCATCAATCCCGCCGAATCCCTGGAGGATGGCCAGAAGGTAAATGTCGCCGCGGAAAACCAGCAAGGAAAGCATTCATGAAATGGTTGGTCGGTGTGGCCCTCGGGGCCGGCGTGTGGCTGGCTGGATGCGCCGTGGGACCGAAATACCAACGTCCCCCAACCCAGTCTCCCCCGGCATGGAAAACTGAGGGTCCCTGGCGCGAGGCTGCACCAAAAGATGCAATTCCTAAGGGAACGTGGTGGGAGATTTTCCGCGACGAAGAGCTCAACCGGTACGAACAGCAATTGCTGGCAGCGAACCAATCGCTCGTTGCCGCCCGGGATCGCTTGGATCAAGCTCGTTCGCTGGCGCGAGTGGCATCTGCTGGGTTATTCCCCACGCTGAGTACAGACCCCAACGCATCGCGCAACCGGTATTCGGGGAATCGTCCTGGGAGTTCGATTCGGACCACGACGCTTACCCAAAGCGTCTATGAGATCCCATTCGCCCTGAATTACGAGGTTGATCTCTTCGGGCGGAATCGAAAAAATCTGCAGGCTGCCAACGCTACCCTGCAAGGCAGCGCGGCCGATCTGCAAAACGTACAACTGGTCTTGACCGCAGAACTCGCGGCTGACTACTTCAGCTTGCGCGAACTCGATTCCGAAACTGACGTGGTGCAGGAGTCGGTCAAGATTCAGCAGCAAGGCTTGGCCGTGGTGAACCATCGCCACGAAGGCGGTATAGCCTCGGGACTGGACTTGGCGCAACAGCAAACTCTGCTGGATTCCACGGTCACGCAACTCTATCTGCTCCAGCAGCAGCGCGCGCAGTTTGAACATGCCATCGCAGTGCTGACCGGAGATCCTGCCTCCTCATTCAACGTGCCGGTCGCACCGTTGCGCGCCGCTCCACCATCCGTTCCTCTCGGAATGCCGTCGGATCTTCTCGAGCGTCGACCCGACATAGCTACTGCCGAGCGAGCCATGGTCAACGAGAATGCCCTTGTAGGAGTTGCCCGGACCGCGTTTTATCCCCAATTTACTATTGCTGGCAGCGGCGGCTTCGAGAGCGTCAGCCTGGGCTCGCTGATCAGAGCTCCCAGCGCCTTTTGGTCGTTGGGCGGCGATCTGCTGCAGCCTATCTTCAATGGCGGACGCAATCGGGCCAATCTTGCCGCCGCAAAATCCGCCTACGACGAATCCGTCGCCAACTACCGCGAGTCCGTGCTCACAGCGGTCCAACAAGTCGAGGACAGTTTGTCGGGTTTGGATTCTTTGTCACGCGCAGCTCAAACCCAGAATGCGGCGGTCGCAGACGCGCACCGCGCGTTGGACATCGCCAACGACCGCTATGTTGGCGGGCTGACGACATTCCTCGATGTCATCACCGCGCAGTCTGTGCTGCTGACGAACGAACGGCTGTCAACCCAGTTATTAGGCCAGCAGATGGTCACCTCGGTTTTCCTTGTCAAAGCATTGGGCGGAGGCTGGGATGCATCGGAGATTCGGAACGAGCAGGTCCATCCAAAGGCGACGCAAGTGATTCAGCCGTAGTGCCGGGGGTTACGCTCGACACGCTGTCTCATGAGTCAGGTTTCGAAACCCGAATTCAAGTGAGCTAAGCTGCGACCACCCACTTTGACCAGAACGGCGAAGTCGTCTTCCTTTTCAGCATTGCTAAAGATATAATTCTTGAAGTCAGTAATCGATTAATTCAGAATGAGATCCTGAGCGACGCGAGATATCG
>Ga0307475_10002615_pt1 | contig 10853 bp, 8 predicted proteins | sample atmos_gasesECM1C_FD_203317 | JGI IMG/M metagenome (GOLD analysis project Ga0307475, IMG submission 203317) | Hardwood forest soil microbial communities from Morgan-Monroe State Forest, Indiana, United States - atmos_gasesECM1C_515 | ecosystem: Environmental > Terrestrial > Soil > Temperate...
TTTTATCTTTATTAATTTTATAAGCTTTTGTAGCAATTAATTTATTATTTTTATAAATTAATTCTCTTTTGTTATCATTAACTTTAATAGTGTAAATTTGATTAAGTAAATTAATTTTACCTTCTGATAGATTTCTAAATCATTTAGTTTGAGATTTTTCAATAAAAACATTTTTAACTAATAAATTTTCAAAATCTTCAAAAGTTAACACCACATCATGATTTAATCCTTTAATTTTATGAATAAATTCACCTGATTCAGTTAATAAGCAATAAACTTTAGGAGTTAAGAAAACTGCTTCTTTACAAACATGTTCTAATTTTAATTTACCTAAAATTTTATTATCTATTAGATTAATATCTATTTCAGAATCTGTGTAAATACTATCAGTATCTGTATAATATAAATTAATTAATGGATTATTTTTGAATTGAGTCATATGGATTCTAGAGTAAGCAGTAATTGCAGAAGCAATTCCTATTGAAACGTTATGAACGGAATTATTATTTTCTATTTCATCAATTTTATGATAAAATACCATAATATATTCACCTAAATCTACTTTTTCAGTAATTTGATCAATAAATTTATTTTCAAAATCCGAATAGAAATCTTTATGAATTACATTTACCTCTATAAAATTATCATCCATACCTAATCTACCATATAAACTGTTTAATAGAATTTTAGCTATATAATTCAAAGGATCTGATTTAGAATAATTCAATCTTAAAGCATATAAGAAATCTACATAATCCTTAAAGATGTAAGCTTTCTCAAAAGTATAACCTCATAAAATATTGAATTTGTATCCATATTTCATGGCATTATCCATTTCAGCTGAGAAAATCATATCTTCTCAAGTTCCAATGGGAGCAATAGTTCTAATTCCATTATTAGTTTTAACGTGAGTTTGGATAATAGGATGTTTAATATTATCAGGAGCAATTATTTTACAATAGAAAAAACCGAAAGCTTGTGGATCAATAGCTCTTATGTCACCTTCAAAATATATTGGTTTACCTACAGGCATAGAACAATCTCTCATTCTAGAAGGATATAATGAATTTACATCATACGCTTTTACCTTAACACTTTTTTTATTATAGGGAATGTACATATCTACTGCACCTCCCGTATAAGAAGATCTAATATCTTTAGCTATTTTTCCAGATAATTGAGGAATTGAATTTTCTCTCATAAAATTACTTCTAAATATAGCAAATGCTAAACTAGGTAAAGTAGGATAATGGTGAACATTTTTACCGAATAAATCAAATATTAGTTCCGAAAATCTATAGATTACTTGATGTAAAGAAATACAATCGATTTCACAATATTTAATAGTTTCATCTCTTAAATTTCAATTATTATTAAATTTAGAAATATAATCGTTATATTCAGATAATTTAATTTTATTACCAAAATATTTAAAATCAGGAACTTCTCCAATATAATCTAAATTATTTTCATTTACAAATAAAAAATTCTAATCAAAGTTATAAGGGAATTAAGTTAATGGTTTAACAATAAAATGCTGCTCGATATTTTATACTGTAGTTCGATTCTACTAATTTCCACAGTCATAATGCTTATTAGAATAGTTCTTTAGGGATCTATTAAAATTTCAATATGATGAATTGCAATCGAAAATAAATATAAAACAACATAAAAATGAACTTAAACAAATATACAAAAGCTGAATTAAAACAAAAAATATTAGATTATAAAAATGAATCTAATAAAAATTCAAGCATAAATAAAATTAACTCTTATTTCTCACAAGTTTGAGATCTATTTAAACTATTTAAAGATATTTTATTGAAATTAACTTTAATTAGTTTCATACTAAAAATATTAAGGAAATATTCTCTATTTAATAGATTATGAAGAATATTAAATACAATTGTTATGACTATATTCGGTATATCTTTATTAGATAATTTTGGAATAGAATTTATATCCAATTTCTCAAAAGAAATAAAATTTATATTTTCAAATACAATTGATTATTTAACTAATACACATTTTTATAAATATTTAAGTAAATTATTTTCAACAAAAGAAATAATTGAAAATAAAGATATTGAAAAGCAAACCAGTAAACCACCAAGAATTCATCAAGAAAACTCAAGAAATGAAGAAAACATTACAAAAGGTGAAAGAAATTCTAAAATCTCTGAATGATTAAATCAAAAAGAAGAAATTAAATCTGAAATTAAAGATGATTCAAGTTATAAATATTATTTTATTTTAGCTTCTGTATTATTTGCATCTTGTTTGACTTGATATTACTGAAATGATATTAAATCAGGTGGTACATCTTTATTTGAATGAATTAAATCATTTTGACCTGATGATGATCCTAATAATAATCCTAATAATAATCCTAGAGAACAATTAAATAGAAGAGCGAATAAAAATCTTAAGTTTAAAGAAAGTGTAATACCCTTAGATGATAATAACGTTCAATCTTCTTCAAGTGTTAAATTAGAAGATTTAAAAGGTAAAACTAAATTAACTTCACCTAGTTTAGATGATTTGGTTAATAGATCTCAAGAATCTTGATCAGAAGAATCTTCATCAACTTCTTCAGATGAAACTATTAAACCACTTTCTGAAAATCAATTAAGTGATATTTCATCAATAAAACAACAATTAAAAATATATTTACCAGAAGAAATTATAGAAGAAATGAATTATATTGAAAGTAGACTACCTTTATCTAATCTAGAAGATGCTACTGAATTAGGAAGTAAAATGTCTGATATCAAAGCTTCTAATATTAATTTTAAAAATATAATAGAATTAAGAAGAAAAGAAGGAAAGTCAGAATTATTAATTAAAATAGCTGAAGAAAATCACAATAACTTAGAAAATTGAATAGAAAAAACTATTAAAGAAATTGAAAAAGATTCTTAGATAATATTATTTTCTAAGAATAATAAATTGAAATTAAAATGATATTTATCATATAGATAAAAGCCTAAAGTTAATGATAACAAAAGAGAATTAATTTATAAAAATAATAAATTAATTGCTACAAAAGCTTATAAAATTAATAAAGATAAAAAAATAATTTTATAATAATTTTCTACCCCCTATTAGTTTTTGTTTTTTAAAATTTTCTTCAAATTTTATTAATTTTTTACAATCTCTTTTAATTAAAAGATTCATTTTAAAACTATCGTTTTTTTTAAACAAAACAAAATATAATTATATTTTTATAAGGGCTTAAATGTTAATGGTTAACAATAACTTGAGACAAAAGTTATTACACTAGTTCGATTCTGGTTAGGTCCAATAAAATAGTTTTAACTTAACGTTAAATCAGTAATTTTGTTTTTGTTTTTAATTTGTTTTAATCGTTAAAATCAAACAGAGGAGTAAATACGAATGTATTCAAGTAAATTTATGACTTTATTTGATTATTTATTATTAACTTTATATTACATTTTTATTATTTTAATAATTTTAATGTGATATATTTTTAGAAATTTAAAACTAGAAACTCAAGGAGTTTCTTTATTACAAGGAGGTCTTTTATTATTCAATAAATTAAATTCAATTCTTTTTATTAAATTAGAAAATCTAAAAAAATCTGAATTAATAGACAAAATTCAAGAAATTGATTCTAAAAAACATTTAGAAAAATCAACTATTAATAAATTGTCACTTATAGATATAACTAGAATATATAATAAAAAATTATCTATTTTATTATTTAAAATGTTTACTTATTTATCAAAATTAACATTAGTTTCTTTTTTTATTAAAATTCTTTTTAAATTTAAATTAATCAGATTTATTTGAATTTTATTCAGTTCATTTATAACATTTGTATTTGGTTTAGCTTATTCTGAAATTTATGGATTTAAAGTTATTTTTGATGGAATAACAGAATATTATTCATTTCTAATTGAATACATTCATTGTTCTAAATATTATCAAATTTTAACCAGAATTTTTAGCTCTATTAAAGGAGTAAATGAAGAGCTAATTAAAGAAAAAACTAATTCTATTGAAATCCAGGAGAAAACATTAGATACAACTCAAATTAAGGACGATTTTTCCAGTGAATGAGATGCAAAATGAGATTCAGAAAACAAAAGATTACAAACTAGAAATTTTGAAACAAATACAGAAGATATTAGAAATTCTTCTGAAGTAGAAAAACCTTTTTATTTAAATGGATATTTTATCTTAACTTTTTCAATTGTTTCTTTATCATTAGTATATTATTATTGAGATAACATATCAGAACTAATTTCAAATTTAATTGAGAGATTAAAAAATTTTAAACCAGATAATAATCCAGATAATAATCCTTCTGGTATTAGAGATATTGAGGTTTTAAATTTTGAGGATATGCCTAAAAGATATGAGAATCTATGTGGTGATACTAAAAGTTTGATTAATAAAATTGAACAGAAATGAAGAGTTTATGAATCTACAAAAAGAGTTTTACCTAAAAATATAATTTTAAATAATGATACAGAATTTATAGGATTATTCGAACAATTAAGATTTAACTATAATGAACATGTGGATTTATTTAATAAATTAGATGGTACAAAATTAGCTGATGGTACTGAAATATTAAAATTTGAAGACAGAACAAAAATGTTACTTAATATTAATAAAATTCTTTCTACTTTAAATAAAGGCTCGGAAATGGTTCCAAATTACACTATTGATTTATCTAATTTACATCAATTAGATATAGATGTAATTCAATCTACTTCTCCTAAATTAGTAGAATCTGCACTAGAAGTTCAAGATTTATCTTCAAAAGTAGAAGAAACATGAGGTTCATCTAGTCCAAGTTCTGATTCTACGATTAGAGCTAATATTAAAGGTAAATTCAAAAATGAAAGTTAATTTTAAATTTGAATTTATTTATTTATTTATTTATTTATTTAATTTAATTTATAAGAATTCTAAATTAATAGGTACTAAAGCATATAAAATTGATAACTCAAAAGTTATAACTCAAAAAGAGTAGAATTGTATTACCCCCTTCAATTTAAAACTATCGTTGGCTATAAAATGATTAGTGTGACACAGTCTTACGAAAATGTGTGTAGTCAAAAATCAAAAAAAAAACTGATTTTTTGAGCAAGTTTGAAATCCAACAAGGCTTTTAAGAAACTTTTGCTATATAATAGGGTTTGTGTGTATTCCTATATACTAATTCGGTCATTAGGAAATATTCTAGTGGAGGGAGATAAGAATATTGATATAATAATTAACTCTTATTTTGTTTTTTAGAGTTTATCTCGCACTCATAATCGGCTGGCACCTTACTTATAAATTTCTAATGACAAACTCTAACATAATAATTATGGTAGTAGCAATAACTATATCTTCAACACTTGGAGTTTATGTTGCAATAAGAAAAACAATTCAATATACAAGACCTCCTGTAAATAGATTAGTAAGAACAGGAGATATTGAATTAGTAGATTACATTGAACCGAGCCATCCTCAGCAAGCTTATACTCATCTAGATCTATTAGAACCACAATTTGAAATAAATTTAGATTTTTCAAGAGTTCCTTCATATCATACTATAGATAGATGAAATATAAATTGTTGTTTAGAAAATAGTATTAATCTAGACTATATTTGGATTATTTTAATCTGTTTTCTAATATTAATATTAATTTGAAAATATATTTTTAAACTGAATGTTATTTCCTTAAAAAATATTTCTCAATTATTTTACCCCTGCTAAACAAATATAAATTTATTCTGTAATTAGCAACTATTTTAAAAAACAAAATAGACAATTAATACAAGTCCCAAAGGGATTACTGCCAAAAATATATTAAACAAAATGAACTTACCACAAAATAAAATTACTTTTTTAAGAGATGTGCCATCAAATATAAAAGTTGATATGTCTTCAGGATGAAGACATTATTACTTTGACGGAAGCATATATGAACTATCAACTTTCATAAAATTAATAGGAGATGATAAAATCTTTTTATTAATTCCATTATTTGCTAATTCAAAATCTCTTAACAGTGCTACATTGAATTTATCTGAACCTTTTTTTGTAAATAACAAAAGCAATTCAGGTTTAATCATTAAATTTATACTAGATCAATGAAAATCCTCTGGTTTTGAAGTAAGAGTAGGTACAATAATTACTTTTTCTTTAAAATTCAAAAGAGTATGATTTAGTTATAAATAGAATACTTTAATAGAATTTACCCCTTTTTATCTTATCTAAATATTAACTAGATTTATTATCTACTACTTACTTTTAGAGATTTACCCCCCTTTATAATTATAAATTTAATATAAAAGTATATGCTTAAAAGTATATATATCAACATAATATTTAATAATGCTTAACTGATATTTAAATATTTAATATCTCTTTTAATTATAAAGTGTATTTTAAAATATTTATTATCGCATACAAATATTTAATATCTCTTTTAATTATAAAGTGTATTTTAAAACTATCTATATATTTATTATCGCATACAAATATTTTTGTGATATAAGATGTTGAGATGACTAGATTTTTATAAAATAAAATATAATGAATAAATTTACAAAAGCAGAATTAATTAATAAATATAAAACATTAGAACAAAAAGTAAAAAATAAAACTGATAATAATACATTATTAGCTAAATTACTATTGTTTAAATCTATTATTTTAAAAATTAGTTTAATTGCTTTATTAATAAAAACCTTTAGAAAATATTCTTTCATAAGAAAAATTTGATCGGTATTAAATTTGATTATTGTATCTATATTTGGTATATCAGTAATGGATATCTATGGAGTAAGTTTCTTTTCTAATATTTTAGATACATTAAGATCAACTTATGTTTATAGCTGATTCTTTGGTTTATTGGATACTAATGTAAATTCAGTGGAACAAGTTCCCTCCAGATTGAAAACGATTAATCAAACTTCAACAGGAAATGAAAAAAGTTCAGGATTGACTGAAGGATTTAAAAGATTAATAATCAAAGAGGAGCCTAAAATAGATGAAGATGAAACTCCTTTATATAAAAATAAATGAGTTATAATAGGATTGATCTTATTATTAGCTGGTCTAACTTGATGATACTTTGGAGATGATATTAAACCATTCTTTCCAGGTGCTGGAGGAGATGGAGGTAATATATCTAGACGAAAAAGATTATTCTATAATGAAAAAACTAAACAGATAGAAGAAGTACCCAACGCTCCAGTTAATTTACCAAATGTACCTACTCAAGATCCTACTGTAGAAAGAACTTGAATTGATGCATTTAAAGATTTCTTTGATATTAGTAAATGAAAATCTAAAGCAAGTGTTAACGATCAACCTAATGTAGTATTTGATGCAGGAGCTCAATCTGATGTTGAGTTAGAAAATAGAATTAATAAATTGAAAGGAAATACACCAGTTAATAAGTCAGATTCTCCTGAGGAAGTAGATTCAATTAATTATTATTTTGATGATAAAACTGTAGAACAAACTACTGATTTAACTGGTAATGAATTATTAGCTAATTTAGAAAATCAAAGACAGCAAACAGGTATTAAAATAATGGAACATTTAACTGGAGAAGCTAATAACAAATTTGATTTAGAATCTAATGAGTTAATAGGTCAAATTAATACATTTTTAGATTATCATGATACTGAATTATTTCCTTCTGACACAATTAAATCTGGTATGTATCAAAGTATTAAATCTAAAATTATAGCTTTATCTATATTAAATTCAGTAAGATATAAAAATTGAGTAGAAAGAACTGATGTTAGTTCTAATATATTAAGATTCTTTAATTTAGAACCTACTATGAAATCTATTGATGAACAATCGGATACTTATAATGAAATTGCTAATGCTACTATAAAAGAACAAGAAGCTTGATCTGATGATGGAACTAGAGCTTCTACTCCTAAATTAGAAGAATTAGAAGTTATTAAACCAGAAACTCCTAAAAGCACGAGTAAACCGTTAGAGGTAGTATCTAATTTTAAAAATAGAATAGAAGAAACTAAAACTAAATTTTCTGATTTATTTAATTCAATTAGCTTAAAACAAAAAGATGTAGAAACTAATTTAGAACAACCTGTAGCATCTTCTTCTAAAACTAAATTAGAAGATTTACCAACTAATAATAAATTAGAACCTAACTTATATCAAGAAACATTAGTTGAAAATAATAAACCAATCTTTAGTTCATTGTTAGATCAGATAAAATCAAAAAGAAATGATGAAAATGTAATTGATGATTTAGTTAAAGAAACTAAACCTTTAATCGAACCTAATGTTTCTGAAAATAGTAATTCTTCTTTAGATAGATATTTTCCTGAAAAATCTCCTGAAATAGTAATTACTCCAGAACAAAATATTGATAATGTTCAGAAACCTGAAAATAAATCGCTGTTTAATAATTTATTTGATCAAATTAACAAATTAAGAAAATCTCCTAAATTAGAATCCACAGATAATACAAATATTGAAAATCCTGTTGATGCTAGTCTTGAAAATACCACTTTAATAAATGAAGAAAATGTTAATGATGATGTTGGTAAAAATATCGGTTTATTTACTAATCTATTTAAAGATATTAAAAGTAAAAGAATAGAATATGGAACTCCTATTTCAAAAGATCAACCTTTAGAAACTGATGTTAATATATTAACGAATAATCCTATAGTAACTAAAACACCTATTGAAAATTATCCGGATCCATTAAATTTATTTGATGATACTAATGAATTATTCGATACTGAAGGTATAGAAGAACATATTGATTTGGAAAAAACTCCTCAAGAAGGGGGTAATACTTCTAGCTCTGATGAAATAATAGATTCTTGAGATAAAATTAAAGTTAATATTTGAGATAAATCTAAACAGATTAATATCACATTTGATAGATTATGAAATGAAGTTCATTCAGTACATTTTGCTACTAATGATAATCATTTAAGTGTATTTGACTTTGAGGATCTAGGTAAAACTGGTGATCAAGTTAAAGTTAGCGATACATTCTGTTGAGATAGAAGACTAGTATTAAAAGATGATAATTTTAAATCTGAACTTAAAGAAGTAATTATCAAAGACTTAAATGGGGATACTCACTCTATTTATAGAAATGAAAAATATTTTAAATAACTCCTGTGATTATAATCACAACTATAAAGGCGATAGGCCAATCTTAAAATTAAACCGGAGGTGCAACCTTAAACACAAATATAATATAATATAATGAACAATTTAATGAAAATAATTAGTGTTAATAAAGTAACTTTCTTAAAAGATATTGATATCTATAAAAAAGTTAAATATTTAGATAAATTTAGATACTTTGATGGGCTAGATTTAGAAAATGGTAAAATTAGACAATTTTTATTTAGTCTAGATGATCTAAGTCTTTACACTGTTATACCGTTTATAACTATTTCCGGTAAATTAGATAACCCATATTTAATTCTATCTAGACAAATATTAGTTAGTATGAATAGTAATCCTATTATTATTCATAATTATATATTTAATCAGTTAGCAATTGCATTGGATGATTTTAACATAGATAATTTAAATAGTTACAGTATTTACTTCAAATATAGAAAAGTAAGTGTTGTTTAATATTAATAATAAATTTTACCCCTTTAAGAGTTTAATTGGTATTAATTATAAACTATAGATAAGTTTATATGAGGAGTTCGATTCTGCTAAATTCTAATAACATATGACAATAATTATTAAATATTTAATATTACCCCCTTTATTTTAAAAAAAGTCTAATTTTTTTTATTTATAAAATGTGATATTTCAATAAAATAATTTGTACTGAGACAAGTTCCCTTAAAATAGCGTGTGTATTGAATAACAAGAAACTCTAAAAAGTTGTTTTCTTCACAAGTTAGATAAAAATATATTGTTTAACTGTAGTTGTAGTCTCTATTTTTCAAAGTAGTGTTTTTGTATATTAGTAATTATCAACAATTAATAAATTGACATTTAATACAAGTCCCAAAGGGTTTAATTTACACAAAATGATTAATTTAATAATCACAATAATAGTATTTTTATATACTATTTATACTATTAGTGGAATATATTTTATTCTTCCATTAGTTATTACTTTAATTAATATTATTATATCTACAATCATTCTTACTAATAATCCTGAATATTCTTTAATAAGAATTGTTAGATGAATTTCAATTATAATAATAATAATATTTATAAATTATAATCTAATTTTTATGTTATAATGAGTACAAACAAAATTACTTATTTAGATCAATTTATACCAAATAAATTTTTGATTATTTCTGATCCGTACATTGATAGATTCTATTTCAATGATTCCTTAGAGGTATCTCACTTTTTAGATAAAATAGAAATAGACAAAGTATATGTGGTAACATTTGAATTCATTTATTCATGACTAATTTATGATGAGGATACTCCAGTTATTACTTTATCTAAACCAATTCTAATTACTAAAAATAGTAATCCAAGAACAATCTCTAAATTTATTATTGAAAGAATTAACTTAGCCGTTGATTCTTATTATTTAGATGATGAAATTGTTCAAGATTTAGGTCATCCTGACGGACCAGGTATATTGTTAAAATATAGAGAAATCAATTTATTTTAGTTTTATACCTATTTCTTTTAGAAACTTACCCCCTTTTGTATGAGTGATTTTTTGTTAGAAATGACCTCTCTCAATTTTAAAACGTATACTTTTAGCTTAATAAGTAGCCTTATTTATTTATTGTGATAGCAGAAAATATTGACCTCCATTTTTTCTTTTGAATCGTCACCCTAAAATTAACCATTTTTTTGTTTTTTGTTTGTTTTTGTTTTT
>Ga0307475_10002618_pt1 | contig 10847 bp, 10 predicted proteins | sample atmos_gasesECM1C_FD_203317 | JGI IMG/M metagenome (GOLD analysis project Ga0307475, IMG submission 203317) | Hardwood forest soil microbial communities from Morgan-Monroe State Forest, Indiana, United States - atmos_gasesECM1C_515 | ecosystem: Environmental > Terrestrial > Soil > Temperate...
ATTACAGTCGCGGCTCGCCCGGCAATTCGGGCATACGACCTTCTCATTCTTGTCGGCCATTTCGTGTAGGAAAGCCGAAAACGTCTGGCCGCATTCCTCGCACAGCATATCGATCTCATCGCTCATATTGTTCTCGCTTTGTTCTCCGGTGAAACGGATCTCACAGCCTCTTCCAATTAGTCTCCGGAATCGTCCGCCGGTTAATCGCTAATTTACATCCGCACTCGAGCGGATTCAAGCCGCATGTCCCGTCTTTCACGTCGAGCAAGCCTTCGCGGAAGGCGCTCACGCTTTCCTCATCGCGCGGGCGAACAGTCCGTCGGCAGACGTCGTCCAATACAATAAACAACAGCATGCCCCTCGGCCTCTACATCTCGGTTCCCTTCTGCCGGACCAAGTGCAGTTACTGCAACTTCGCCTCCGACGTGTTCTCGAAGTCCGCTTACGAAAACTACGTTGCCCGCCTGCTCGAAGATATCGCCAACTCGCGCGAGCTCGCGTCGGAGCTGGGATGTGCTCTTGACGACACCGCTGACTCCATCTATCTCGGCGGAGGAACTCCGTCCATCCTCGAGGCCCCGCAACTTCTGCGCATCTTCGCCGCGGTGCGCGAGCAATTTGCGGTTACGCCCGAGGCCGAGATCACGGTCGAATGCGCTCCGGGCACGCTTACGCCCCCTCTCATCGAAACCCTGCTGCAATGTGGAGTGAGCCGGGTGAGCCTGGGCGTGCAGTCGTTCGTCGATCAGGAAGCGCAGTCCGTGGGACGGCTTCACAAACGCTCGACCGTTCTTGAAGAAATCGGTCGCTTGCGGGAGGCAGGCCTCGGTAACATTAACATTGACCTGATTGCCGGGTTGCCGCACCAGACCGCAGAAAGCTGGGCCTTCTCGGTGTCGGAGACGATTGCGACGGGTGTCCCGCACGGCAGCGTTTACATGCTCGAAGTCGACGAAGATTCTCGCTTGGGCAGGGAACTGATCGCCGGAGGCGCCCGCTACCACGCCCACTTTGTCCCCGATGACGACGCGACTGCGGATTTCTACCAGCAGGCATGCGAGATGTTAGCCTCCGCCGGAATCGCGCAGTACGAAATTTCCAATTTTGCCCGCGTCGCCCCGAGGTCGTCCGGCGACGAGTTACAAAACAACGAGTCGCGCCATAACTTGAAATATTGGACGCGTCAGCCCTATCTGGGCTTCGGCGTAGATGCGCACTCAATGCTAGAGGCGTTCGTGTGGGGACGGGCGCCCTCGCCCGTCCAAGCCGAGCGCAGCTCGGCAGCTGCCGGTGGTCACGGCAGCCATCGATTCATGCAAGCTGCCGACGCCATCGAAGCCGACCATCGCCAAGCCGTCCGCTTCGCAACCCCCGATTCGCTCGACGCCTACATGAATCGCAAGCCGTATACAGTAACGCCCGTTTCCGCGCAGGCAGCAATCGAAGAAAGCTTCTTCCTCGGTCTGCGCCTCAATCGCGGCATCGATCTCGAACGCCTCCGAACAGAGAGCACGCTTTGGGAAGGGCACGACTTTAGTCGTGCCATAAACGCAGCAGGAAAAACCGCTTTAGCCGCTCAGGCCAGCCGCGTCTCGCGACAGGAGTTCACCCCAGCCGCCACTTGGGAATCTGCCATCCAACAATGCGTATACGACGGCCTTCTCGAACAGGAAGGAGCTAACGTGCGCCTAACCGCCCGCGGCCGCCTCTTATCCAACGAAGTATTTGCCAGATTCCTTACCGAAGAAACAAAAGTGGGAACCGGTCACGTGAATCCACGTTAGTTGACCGATTAGTGCCGTTCGGCTTTGGCCTATCCGGTCCCCACCATCTCAAAAACTTTGGGGAGGCCGATGCCCAAAATGGGCGGCTCAAAGGCCAGAGCCTGTATGCCGGCTTCTCCCGAAAGACTGATCCACACAATGCGAAACTGCGCCCGTGCCGCGCCATGTTGCACGTCCAGCACTTCTCCGGTCTGGACCTTCGCGCGCAGGCCGATCAGAACCGCCCCCCGATTGCTGACGTCTCGCACCTGAACCATCTCCGCGAAAGGCCGCGCCATCCTATCCACTCCCCAGATGCGTACCGGCAACTCCAGGTTCAGTCTGCGCTCTTTTCGCCGATCCATCTCCGCTCCGAGGTTCGCGACAATGTCCGAATCCAGGATTCAAACGGATCATAACTAGGCGCCCCCGGGAGCGAAACGTCACGTCAGTTACACGCCAAAGAGTTCCGGAAGTTACGTTGCGTTAGTAAAAAAATAATCGAGCAAATATGCGTTTTCTAGCTATACCTTGCAGCGAATAGAAAACGCTCCTGTGTTTCCACACGGAACACTTTCTATCGCAAACAAAGGACTTAGTCGAAGTCTTTCAGCGAGCAGGCCCCCGGCCCGCGAGCGTCGCCGCATGACCCACAAGGTCCCGACGACGCCGGCATCGACGGCTGGGTCCGAGCCCCGCTCTTCGCCGACACGGCGAACACGGAGAGCTGCGGCTCCAGTTTCTTGCTCTGGCACTTTGGGCACTCGGCTTTTTGTTTGCCGAACACCAGAGCCTCGAACTCGTGCTCGCATTCCTTGCAGATGTACTCGAAGATGGGCATGAAGAAAACTCCGTGAAGAGAAATTGCTGTCTTCAATTTAAACTCAAACCGTGGCCACTTCGCAAACACACGAGGAGACACGTCCCTTCACGCCGCGCCGCTGGTTGCGCGGCGGGCACGTGCAAACGCTTGCCAGCTTTTTAATCGTGCGACGCTTTCATGTGCCCGCGCCTGAGGAGCGGTTGGTCGAAGTAGAGCCGGGCGTCCAGGTCCTTTGCCACTGCCACTGGCAAGCGGATCGCGCGCAAGCGCTGACCGTCATTATTGTGCATGGGCTCGAAGGGTCGAGTACCTCGCAGTACATGCTCGGCGTCACGGAGAAGGCGCTGGCTGCCGGGATGAATGTGATCCGCTACAACCAGCGCAACTGTGGCGGCACGGACGCGCTCGCCCCGGTGCTCTACCACTCGGGCCTGTCGAATGATGTTGCAGCGGTGGCGCGGGAGATCATCGCGCGCGACAAAGTTTCGCGGCTGGCGCTGGTTGGCTTCTCAATGGGCGGCAACATCGTGCTTAAGTTGGCGGGAGAGTGGGGAGCGCAAGCGCCACCGCAGTTTCGAGCTGTCGCTGTCTGTTGTCCGGCGATTGATCTGGCAAAGTCGGCGGATACGCTGCACGAACCGGCGAACCGGATTTACGAAAAATATTTCTTGTGGGCGCTTCACCGGCGCATGCTTCAGAAGGCGCGCCACTTTCCTGACCACTTCGACGTGAGCCGTCTGCGCGGCATCCGGAGCATGCGCGAGTTTGATGACAAAGTCACGGCTTACTATTGCGGCTTCACGGGCGTCGACGATTACTATGATCGCGCTTCGGCGGCGCACGTGGTTGAACGCATCGCGGTGCCGGCGCTGGTGTTGCATGCAGCGAATGATCCGTTCATACGTATCACGGCGGAGACCAGGCGGAAGATTTCGGCGAACCGGAACATCACCTTCGTTGAGACGGAGGATGGCGGACACTGCGCGTTTATTGGGTCCTCTGTCGGAGTATCTGCGGGATCTTCCACCGGATCGGGCACCGGATTGGGGAATGGCAGCGAGGGTTGTTACGACGACGGTTATTGGGCGGAGCATGCGATCGTGAACTTCCTGCGCGCGTTCTGATGGACTCGAATGGATGCTGACTTCTCGATCGAGCTGGGGCGGGAAGATCCGGTGCTGGATTTTCCCTGGAAGGATTCGTCGGGCAAGCTTGCTTATGTCGACTTGAAGCGGCATCCGGAATTGATGGCGCGGATCGAGGAGGCGGAAAAGCTTCCCGAGCTGAAGGAATTTCTTCGGGTGATGAACTCGGCGCGGAGCATGGTGGAGACGGCGAAGTGCGATGCCTGGGCGACGACGGAGCTGAGTCCGGAGGAAGAAGTCTACGATGCTTCGCATAAGTTCGCGAGTTATGTGGACGTCGTGTTTTCTAACATAGATGTGCGTCAATCTCCGTTGCGCGAGTCTTCGTTGCGCGAATCGTTGCCTGCTCACGAACAGTTTGCTCGACGGTTGGTTGAGTTGCTGCGGCGGGCGCCGGAGACTCCATCGGCGGCTGAGGTCTGCGTGCGGCGGTGTTACTTCGGGGAGGATGGCGGCGTCCGGGAAGGCTTTTACTGCACCTTGTATGTAAGCGGCTACGGAAGCGACGACGGCAGCGCGCGCCAGAATTGGGGAGTGGCGCTGAAGCTTATGGGGAACGCGATTGTGCAGTTGTCGGCGAGGGGGGTGGGATGAAGGACGGTGGTGCTCTTCTGTTCCTACCAGCAACTCTTCTATTTAATCTTAAGGTAATTACCATTTCGTAGGGAAACGCCCCGTCTGTCCCCGGGTTTCTTGTCCCCGGGCTTCTGTCCAAGAATCACAGTCACGTTTGCTTAGAATCTTTTGCGAAGGAATTCAAAGAGGATATAACCGATGAGCGCGGCGATCATGGCAATTTCAAAATTGGCAGTGGTAAGAATATCTCCGATTGCCCAAGCTAGACCCCTCGTCTGCGCCATGCCCGAGCGCTCAAATTCTCCCATCAAAAGATTGGAATAAAACAGGAAGATGATAAAAGCTATTTCGATCACCGCTCGCCAGATATTTTTCTTCATGCCTCACCGATTTTGATTCTTCGGGCTCGGGAAATCAAAATCAACACCAAGATCAAGGGCGGCGGACAGCAGTGTCCACCTACCCTAACCCATCAACAACCCTCCGTTGACGTTCAGCACATGGCCGGTGATGTAGGAAGCTTCCTCGGAAGCCAGAAAGCACACCGCACTGGCAACGTCGGTGGGAGCGCCTACGCGGCCGAGCGGGATCATCTTCACGGCACTCTGCTTGAATTCTTCGCTCAGCGCCGCGGTCATGCTGGTCTCAATGAATCCGGGAGCCACCGCATTACAAGTAATACTGCGTGACGCGACCTCCCGCGCCATCGCCATCGTCAGCCCGATCAGCCCGGCTTTCGACGCTGCGTAATTCACCTGCCCTGCCTGCCCTATCTGTCCGAAGACGCTGGTGATGTTGATGATCCGTCCCCAGCGCTGCTTGAGCATCGAACCAATGACCTGCTGGATGCACAGATACGCCGACGTCAGATTCGTGTTGAGGACCGTGTCCCAGTCGGCGCGCTTCATGCGCATTACCAGTTGGTCGCGCGTGATGCCGGCGTTGTTGATCAGGATGTCGATCTTGCCGAATTGCGCCAGCGCCGATTTGATCCCCGACTTCACCTGCTCTTCCTCCGCCACATCCATGACGAAAGCCGAGGCCTTGCCTCCCGCGGCTGTGATCTGCGCGACCAGTTCGTCGAGTTTCTGGCGATTGCGCGCCGCCACCGCGACGGTTGCGCCCTCCCGCGCCAGCGCCAGCGCGCAGGCATGACCGATCCCCTGGGACGCTCCGGTAACCAGCGCGACTCGCCCCTCGAGTTTCATGGGTGCTCCTTCGGAAGTTAGGAAGCGAGGATTATAAACGTCGCGGAAGCCAGTCGGTGGGTAAAGGCTAATGGCTAATGTTCCCTGTGTTCCTCTGTGTACCTCGGTGTCCTCTGTGGTTATGAATTGTTGGACTTCTTAACCATAGGGAACACAGGGGGCACAGGGAAGACACAGCGAAGGGATGCTGCTGGCAAGACGCGGCAAGACGCGTCTCTACAGGATGGTTTAGGTCTTGCTTCGGATCGAATCGATAGTTGGCTGAGTCACTAGCCGGCTTGCGACGCCGCCCGCACCGGCGATATGGCGCTCAGAATCTTTTCAATCTTCTCGACCAGAGTCCGCCTCGAATACGGCTTTGCGAGAAAATATGTGCGCGACCCGGGCTTTTCCGTCTCGTACTCCAGGTTGCTGTAACCGGACGTCACCAGCACCACAACCGCAGGTGAATGCTCCCGCAGATCTTGCCCCAGTTGCTCGCCTGACCGCCCCGGAAGCACCATGTCCGTCATCAGCAGATCAATTGCGCGCTTGCATTCTTCGTAGACCCTCATCGCATCTTGCGCATCTTCGGCCGCCAGCACTTCAAAGCCCGCGCTTTCCAGAATGCAGCACGTCGCCTCGCGCACAAAAGGCTCGTCCTCAACCAGAAGGATGGTGCGCCGACGTGGGCGATCCTTTGCGAACACATAGGGCTGAAGAGTCATATCATCCTCGATTCACTTTTCCTGACAACTCTTCTTCAGCAAGCGCATGGCCTCGCCGGCCCTCGCAGAGCGGCGCGCTTCCTACCAGCGTCTCTTTTAAGCGGAATTTACTTCGGCGCGGTAAGAATCGTCTGCTTCGGATCAAGCACAATCTTACGTACGTTGCTGGGCGCGATCAGCCGAAACCCGGTCTCCGCGCCGTCGGCCAGCACTTCGCCAAGGAAAACAAGCGTGTTTCCCGTCGTCGTCGCATACACCGGAACCGCCGTCACTAGATCGTCGGGTACGTCCTTTTGTACGATCACGCCCGTAATCGTGGTCACTCCGGTCTTCTCCGTGATGCGAATTTCGCGCGCTTCCAGCTCCGGTATTGCCGTGCCGTCGATCCAGCCTTCCAAAAACCAATCCAACTTGGGACGTTTCTCGTACCAAAGTGGGCGCGGCAGTTCCTCTTCGAAGACTTGTATCAGTTCCTGCGTGCTGATGCGCTTTCCCGCATACCTCTCCCTGATTTTCCGCAGCGCGCGAAAAAACGGCTCGTCTGAATTCGCCGCCGGATTCGCGCGCCCTTTCCGGGAGCGGGATGCCGCTTCGGAATCGCGCAGAGTTGAAGCGCGCAGCATGGAATCGCGGAACGTTGCATCGCGCAGCATCATACGCAGCATGTGGAACAGCCACGTCCCTCGTTCGTAGCTGATCGCCTCATATCCTCCGGGAAAATGCGACGACTCCAGCCGCTGCCCGAGCGTCACCGGTCCGGCGTCGCGCAGCCGCTCTCCATCTTTGTTAGTGCTCAGAAGATCGCGGCGATACTTTTCCAGAACCTGCCGGAATAGCGCTGGATCCTGTTGCTCGAGCATCAACAGCGCCGCATAGTTCGCCAGACCTTCCGCAATCCACTGATCCCGATAACTCTTCCACAGCACCAGATCGCCCCACCATTGATGCGCCGTCTCGTGCACCAGAACCTGGCTATCGAGCGTGCGTGTCACCGGATCAAGACGCAGGTCCGTCTGCTCCTGCGGACTGAGGAACGCAAAACTCGACAGGAACACCAGCCCCGGCCATCCCTGGCTCAACTTCCCCGGCATCTGCGTCAGCGCCAGCGAACCATACGGATACGGCCCAAACCACCGTGAGAAGCTCCCAATTGCCTTCGCCGCTTTGTCGGCCACTGCTTGCGCATCGCGTGCCGGAGACGGAGGTGGCGGGATCACCACCATCGGTTCCATCGATCCCGATCTCGGCGGGTGAACGCTGGGAAATGCCGGCTGCTCAACCATCTCCGCCGGCGCTTTCGGAAACGATTTCTCCACCCCCTTCGTGCCGTAGGCTTCCACCAGAATGTTGCCCGCCATCGCTTCCGCCCGAACGTACTTGCCCAGGTTGAACCCCGCCACCGGAATCGGGCGCTCTGAGGTCCACCGCGAAACCTTCTCCCCCGCTGCTTGTTCGTTTGTTTCGGCTTCGTCAGCGCCTGCGCGCGAGATCTGTTTTCCCGTCGCCACCAACGTCCAATTTGCGGGATAGTGAAACTCCATCTCGAACCGCGCCGGGCTCAAACCGAAATTCGGATACCACGTGCCGCGCTCGCCCACATACAGCAATCCGTTGCCGGCCTCCGACAAAACCTCGCCCGCATAGCTGAAGCGCAGTTTCAATTCCTGACCGGGCACGAGCGGACCAGGGAACACCACCGCTACCAGATCGTTCCCTTTTCGCTGACGTTGCGATCCTTCAATCGCCGGGTTCTGGATGAAGTCCACCGCCCGCCCATCCGCCTCAACCGCATCAATCTTCAGATAACGCGACAATTCAAACATCAGCGTTCTTTCCCCACCGCTGCGAATTCGAACATTCACCTCCGTCGAAGCTCGCAACATAGTCGGAGGCTGAACCGACGCCCGAATCCGGAAGCTCGTAATCGAGACGTCGGGGACCGAGGGAGCCGCAGCGGTACTGCCAGTCCCACCCGGCGCAAACGAAGTCCAGATATCGAAGAACAGGCTGCTGTCTTTCATCCGCGGCTGCCCGGCCCACAACGGCTCCGCACCGGCTGCGTCCCAGAAGACTTCAAAGCCGCCCAGTTTCTCTCCCATCAAGTGCGCGTGCAACAGGGGCGGAAATTTTGCATCCGGCTCGCGTAGGGGTGGCCGCCCCTTCGACAAGCTCAGGGCAGGCCCTCGGCCGCCCTCCGCCGGAAGAAAATGACTAAAGTCCAGCAGCAAGCGCAGGGCGTCAAACTCCGCCAGACTGCGGCTCGTGTCATCCCATTCTTTTATGAATTCCGCGCTCTCCGGTAGTGGCAATAGATAGCGCTGCAAGACCGCCGCCGTGTCGTCATTGAAACGCAGATATCCTGAAGTGAACTGCTCTTCGAGAATCGCCCCTCCCGTAAACAGCGCCAGCGATCCGCGTTCGACCCGATTCGGGGGCCGCAGCCGAATCTCACCTTCACCCTCGAAGAACGCGCCCGTAATCCGCCCGCAAATATCTTCCGTAAACGCCAGCGTGCCGTCGTCCAAATCAACATGGAGATTAGGCCGGTCAATCGAGGCATCCCGAACGTGGTACACCCGTTGCGGATCGAGTCCGACCGAACGAATCCGCGCGTAAAGAGCATTTGTCGTTAGCGGACAGTGCGGGCTCGGTCCCGCCGCCTGCGCCCAAGCTGTAGCCGCCAGCAGCAACCACGCGAACCCGATCATCCGCCACAACCGAACCACCGCTGGCTTCATAAATAGGCGGAGAGAGCACACTACGAACCGCCTCTGTGCTCGCTGTGCTCCCTGTGGTTAAAGCTCTTGGCCCCGTCCGCGAAATAGCCGTAGAGGCCAAGCTCGCAGTGCAAGGGGGACCTCTTTCCGCCGCCCCAGTCCCAGCACCTTGGTCACCTTACAGCCCCCTCCGCGGCGTTCTAGAATCAGCCGAGTGCGAGCCCTCGTCCTAATTCTAGTGCTTCTGCCAGCCCTTCCCGCGCCCGCCGACGTCATTCATCTCAAGAATGGACGCACCATCTGGGCCGACCAGGTCCGCGAGAGTAAGAACAAGAATGAAGACCGCGTCGAGTATGACCTCGGCGAAGACACCTACGCCATCCCAAAATCCTCCGTCGAGCGCATCGACGTCGGCGGCGCCGCCCCCGTTCACGCCGCTTCCGGAGCATCCGCTCCCGACATCACTCCGCCCACGCCCTCATTCGACCACGAAGCCGACATAGCCGAAAAAGTCATCCGCGACGGTAAGGTTGATACCGACGCACTCGCCAGCCTCGCACAAGCTGCCAATCCCGAACGCGCCGCCACCGCATACTTCCTCGCCGGCAAGCACGAATCCGATCATGGCAACTTCCCGCAGGCCAAGCATTATTACGAATCCGCGCTCCACTTCGAGCCGGACAACTCCACCTTACTGATCTACTACGCTGCCTGCCTGATGCGCACCGGCCATGCCGCTGAAGCTCTGTCCCATGCACAACACGCCGTTGTCATAGCTCCCGACTCACCTGACGCCATTGCCATGCTAGGCTTCGTTCAATTTGCCAGCGATCGTACGCCGGACGCCATTCGCTCCTGGAAGAAATCACTTGCGCTGCGTCCCGACGCCACCGTCAGCCGATATCTCGCCCGCGCCGAGCGCGAATCGAGCGCCGAGTCCGATTTCTCGCAGCGCGAAAGTAGCCACTTCAACCTCCACTTCGAAGGAAAGGATACTTCCGAGACCTTCCGCCGCGACCTCCTCGCCACGCTCGACTCTGAGTATGACGATCTGGTGCGCGATCTCGGCTACTCGCCCCGCAACAACATCGCGGTCACACTCTACACCCAGCAAGCGTTCTTCGACGTGACCCGCGCGCCTTCCTGGACCGGCGCCATCAATGATGGCAAGCTTCGCATCCCGGTCAGCGGCGTCTCGAGCGTCACACCCGAGCTCGCTCGGGTCCTCAAACATGAGCTGACGCATTCTTTCGTCTCGCAGATGTCCAGCAACCGCTGTCCCGCCTGGCTGAACGAAGGCATCGCACAGATCGAAGAAGGCAAGTCATCCGCTTCCAACGGACATCAACTAGCCCAGCTCTTCGCCGCCGGAAATGAGATCCCCTTTAATCGGCTCGAAGGCAGCTTTATGAGCTTCTCCGCGCCCGAGGCCACCGTCGCCTATGCCGAATCTTTAGCCGCCGCCGAATATCTCCGCGACGCGTATGGTATGAGCGAAATCACGAGCATCCTGGAACGCCTCTCGCAAGGCATCTCCACCGAAGCTGCTCTACGGGCGACCGTCCACTCCGATTACCGTCAACTCCGCGACGAAATGGGCCGCAAGCTAAAAGAACGTTACGACGAATAAGCTAGTCTGTTTGGGCAACGGCCTGCCGAGTTTGGCTCGGTTGGACCGGCAAGACGCCCGTCCCCACACGAGCCGTGCAGCTATTCTTCTGGTTCTTCGGCGTCGTTTACTACATCTACTACGCGGCTTCGGATGGAGAAGACTAGCTTTTGATCGTCATCGGGCTGAAAGGTGACTCGCATGGGAGTGCGCTCCCAAACTGGAGGCGGACACTCGGAGTCGGGGTCGTCGGTTCCGGCGGGTTCGCCCGCATCTTTTTTCAGGATGGGTTTGCGACG
>Ga0307475_10002619_pt1 | contig 10847 bp, 11 predicted proteins | sample atmos_gasesECM1C_FD_203317 | JGI IMG/M metagenome (GOLD analysis project Ga0307475, IMG submission 203317) | Hardwood forest soil microbial communities from Morgan-Monroe State Forest, Indiana, United States - atmos_gasesECM1C_515 | ecosystem: Environmental > Terrestrial > Soil > Temperate...
CCGATGATCTTCCCGTCCACTGCGGGCACCTGGCGCGACCCGAACAACTTCGGCAAACAGTCGCGCACCGCCCGCGAAGACTTCGGAGTGCCCGAGGTGACCACGCACAGCTTCCGCAAGACGGTGGCCGACTTGATCGACGCCGAGGGGCTGTCGGCCCGTGTGGGCGCAGACCAACTCGGGCACTCTCATGTGTCCATGACGCAGGACAAGTACCTGACCAGGGGCCGGGTCCATCCGCAGGTTGCTGACCTGCTGGACCGCACGGTAATAAGCGCCGAATAAACGCCGACTTGGCCGCTCCGGTTGGTCGAAAATGCCTTCTGACGTGGGGCGGGCGGGACTCGAACCCGCGACCAACGGATTATGAGTCCGCGGCTCTAACCAACTGAGCTACCGCCCCTGGTACTAACTAGCTGCGGATACTGCCTCTGCTTCGTCATACGCGGGTCCTGAATACCGCAGCGATACCGCAGTGCTCTCAATAGTTTTGCCCAAGGCGTACGCTACGCCAGCCAAGGTCCTCGCTTAACAAGTGCCCGTAGCGGTCAAGCGTCATGGCCGCTGTGGCGTGTCCAAGAAGCCTCTGCACGACCTTGACATTAGCGCCCGCGCTGATCGCCAGCGACGCCGTGGTGTGCCGTAGCCCGTGGGGTACGAGGCCAGTGATCCCCACAGCATTGCAAGCTTTGTCGAACGCTCTGCGGTACTCCTCGATGGGCAGGTGTCCACCACGACGGCTTGGAAACACGAGTGCATTCGGATCGGTCGGCAACTCTGTTTGCAGCAGCTCCCATACCGGCTCAGAGACAGGGACATTACGGGCACCATTTGTCTTGGTTGTCGATTCGACAATGCCTCTGCCGGTCACGTACGTGGCCGATGAGCGGATGAGCAGCTCCCGATCACCCACATGCTTGCGCCGCAGCGCGGCAGCCTCACCGAAGCGGAGTCCGCAGTAGCCCAGAACCAGGGTTAGCGTCTCGAAGCGCTCGGTCGCCTTCGCGAGCTGCAGCAGCTCGGCGTGGTTCAAGTATCGCCGCTCCCGTTCCGTCGGCATTGGCAAATCTTCGGACCGCTTGATCTCCGCCGCCACGTTTCTGGCAATCTTTCCGGTCCGTTGCGCGTACTTCAGCACTGCGCCGACGAGCTGATGAGCCTGCGTGATACGACTAGCCGAGAGAGCGGTGCCGCGCTGTGAGCCGTCCACCGCCAAACCGCCTAGCCACGTTGAGTATGCCTGGTGGTCAATCTGTTTCAGCGGAACCTCCCCCCACTTTGGCAGCACGAGGGTGTCCAGGATGGACCGGTAACCCGCGACAGTCTTGGGTTTTCGATGCCCCTTGGTAGCGAACCACTGCGCGGCGACCGATCCGAACGTCTCAGCGCTCTTGCGAGGGTCGACGTACGCGCCGCGTTGAATATCCGCCGTCAGGCCTCCTATGGAGGCGCTAAGCAGGTCAGGCGTGTGGCGCCGTGGTGTACACGACGGCGACCGCAATTGTTGAGAAATTAAGCCACGGACGACGGGCACGCCGGTCACCACCACGGTCACGCCCATTAGTAGTGCAGTTGCGGCCTGACCTGGGGAAACAACGGGACCGCTGCGGGTCTAATCGGCAACCATCAGATATTGGATGTGACGGGGCGCCCCTGCGTATGCGGATCGGGGACCGGAGCCTTAGGACCGCCTGATCGTGTAGACGACGTGTGCGGTACGGCGTGAGGCGTTGTACTGGCGCAGCTCTCCGTCGATGGCGTACCGCTTGCCTTGACACCCGTCCGGCGTCGGCGCACAATCCCGCGACGTCAGAGTGTATCGCCGAATTTCCGGAGGCCGCCGCCATGAGCGCCACCGGAACCCCCCAACCGCTGACCATTGTCCGCCCAGGCGAGGGTAGGGCGGGCAACCTGGGCTCGATCGGGGTGGTGTTCAAGCTGTGGGGCGAGGACACCGGCGGCGCGGTGGCCATCGTGGAGCACCCGTTCCCTGTGGGAGCCCTCGTGCGGCCACACTTGCACACCAGGGAAGATGAGTACTCGATCGTCACGGAGGGCGAAATCGGCTTCCGCTCAGGCGACCGCGAGGCCGTGCTCGGCGCCGGCGGCTACATCACAAAGCCGAGAGGCGAACTGCACACCATGTGGAACGCGGGCTCCACGCCTGCCCGCATGATCGAGGTGATCAGCCCAGCCGGTTTCGAAAAGTTCTTCCGCGACCTGGCCGACCTGACGACCGACGGCGCCCCACCCTTCGAGGCCATCGCGACACTCGCAGAGGCCTATGGACTCCAGTTCGGCGAACCCCCCTGGCTGCCCGGCCTCATCACCCGCTACAACCTCATCCCGCCCGGCTGAACGTGTAGCCGTGTCGTCCGTCTCGCTGGCGTAACCGTCTGGACTACGCACGAGCCGGAGGACCACGTCGGGCCTCGACCTGGATCACGTCGGCGTCGATGTCGCTCGCCGTGACCTTGTCGGCAAGGTCTGAGATGCGGGACGATGGCGGACACCCAGCGACTATTTTCGCTGGTCAAAGGAATTTCAGCGTCGCCCTGGAGCACCCGAAATCAGTCCAAATCCGACTGGGGGTCAAGTGGTCGCAGGTTCAAATCCTGTCAGCCCGACACGAGTCTTTGCAGGTCAGATAGGGTTTTCTCCCCGGACCAGCAAAGCGAGTCGGTCCGCGATTGATCTGATCGCCAGCCGGTTGGTTGCCCAACCGATTGGAGACGAGCAGTGTCACGCAACATATACCGGCAGACAGCCCTGATCATAGCCACCGCGCTAACCGGTGCCGACGACATCAAGACGCAGGCAGCCATAGCCGACATTGCCTGCCAGCTCGCGGACATGTTCAAGGCTGACGACGCAGCCTTCCGCTATGGTCGGTTCCTCGCGGCTTGCGGGCTCGACAACTGGGGCGAGCCGACACGAAACCCCGTGGCCTACACCGCGATTGGAGACGCCCAACCATGAGATTCATTGCGGCAGCAGCATTCACCATCGGCGCTCTGGTACTGGGCACTGGCGTGGCCCATGCCAATGCCCTGAGAGGGCAACACGATGGCTTCGCCACGGACGAGCCTGGTGTGGGGTCCTACATCTGCCAGCAGCTGGCGTTTGGGCAGACGCCGGGGCAGATCGCCGACGAGCTGCACCCCATCGTCGAGGTGACGCTGGGATGACCTGGCCGAGGCGGAACGCGCGCTATCCGCTGACGCGACGACAGGAGGCCTGCCCAGAGGTATTAGGCAGGGCTTCTATTTGTCAGGTGCAGACGCTATTCGGGCTTACGTCGGAACATCCCGCCGATTGCATTCTGCACGTCCTCGAAAGCCTTCTTTTGGGCGTTCCACTGCCGTTCCGCCAGGTCCGTGAACGCTTTCCGTTGGGCGCTCCACTGCTGCTCGAGCTGATCGACGATCGCCTTGCGCCGTTCCTCCCACTGGTCCGCTATCTTGACGCTTCGCTCCTGCTCGCGTTCGAGTAGATCCGCGATTGACTTCTGCTGAGCCTTCCACTGCTCGATCAGGTCCCCGAACGCCTGCTGCTGCGTCTCCCACTGGTTTGCGATCTGGTCCTGAATCGCCTTCATCCGGTTCTCGTTCTGCGTCACCAGCTCCTTGATCTGCTCAGAAAGCCACGCCTGCGACTCTTCGGCCATGGTCTGCTTCTCCCTCCGATTTAGGTGATCTCGGCCCGCCTTATCGTGGCACTGCACGGGCTGGGCTGTCACTAAATCCTGACCGGGTGGTTCCGCCCGCTCGTCGTCTATTCACCGTTCATGATCGAGAATCAATGAGAATCACCAGCGATCATTGACAGCCTGCGAACCATCAAAACCCTTGCGCGCCAAGGACCTATGATAACTAATAGCACCAATCCAAAACGGTCGGCTGCAAAAGCCGGTGTCACAGGTTCGAATCCTGCCGGGGGCACTGGTGTTCTTGCAGGTCAGAGGCTGTTTTTACGATAACGTCAAGAGCCGCGCTTGATCTCAGCTTGATTCCGTTTCCCCTGGTGGGTTTGCTGAGCACGTTTGCTGAGAACGGTAGTGTCACAACTCCAGCAGGATTCAGGCCGCCGAACGGTTGATCCGCCACAGATGCCCGCGCGGGCGTCCGCCGCAGTCGACGCCGCCGCGCGGGCAGCGCGCTGCCATGAGAATGGCGTTTAGCCACTCGCAGCCATCACCGAGGGTCGAAGTACGTTTGCCCACCTGGGGAAATACGGCGGTAGGCTGGTCGGACGTGACTCAGGGTAGACGCTCATGCCTGTTCTGCGGTGGACCAGCGAACAGCAGGGAACACATATTCAAGAAGGCCTTCAAGGAAAAGCTCGGCATCACCGAGCCGCTGGATCGGGCGTTCACTCAGCGCGACGGCAAGGGTGTTGTCACGACTCGGCCTGATCCGCTGTTCGAGCAGAAGGTAAGGCGCGTCTGCCGGACGTGCAATAACGGTTGGATGAATCACCTCGACCTGCACGTCGAAGGTTGGATCATCGACCCGGACGATCGCCACGCCTTTGCGGCATGCGACCCCAAGGAATTTCGACGATGGGCAATCAAGCTGGCGCTCATCCGGTCGCTGATGGACAGCGCGACCGCCGTGCCCCGCCGCTACTTCGAGAGCCTCTTCCAGGGTGATGTCATCGAGGATTGGCGCGTGTTCGTGGGCCGTGCCAGCTTCAAGGAGTATCGCCACGCGTTTTCGGCACCTGGGGGTCGGCTTCGACCATGTGATCCGCAACATGGACCACGGGCTAATCCACGCGTCGTGGGCGTTGGGCACAGCGGTTGTTTCGACTGTGTGCATCCAGGGCTTGAATCCCGAAACGGACTTTTTTCCGGCGTTTCGCAACTACAACCGCAACGTGAAAGAGCCATTGGTGGAGATACCGTACGGCACTGCCACGCTCCCCGATGTTTTCGCGCATCGGAAGTTGGGCGCCTTCCAGACTGAGCCGTTTTTCATGTTCTATACGGAAGAGCCGGTGTCGCCGATTGCCGGAGAAATGAAGAAGACATACGAGCTAATGCGCGCGCTGGCCAGCGCTTACGGCAGCGGGGAGTCGTTGAGTATTCGCCGCGGGGCTGTTCGCTGATGCGGTCAGAGAGTTTGTGCTATGCCTGAATCGCGACGTGGACGTTACATCACGACCTAGCGCGCCGACGGCACAGCTGTTCGGGTCACCGACGCCGATTAGACGCGGCGTGGTCGTGACGGTGGTCTCACTGTTGAGTCTGCTGACACCGGTCGCGTGTCACGGCCCGACGGTGACGCAGCAGATCGACCGCACCCTCAACCCCTTCACAGCCGAAGACCTCGTGGCATTGATTGGCAACGCTGGCCTGGCAGCGCCGAACCCGCGCGATGTCACCCAACGGGACTGTCCCGCAACCGGATGCGCCGAGAAAGTCGAAACCGACACCGTGTCGATCATCAAATTCCGCACTGTCGGACAAGCTCAGTTGTATGCGGGCTCAATGCATTCCGTCTTCCAGATCACCGACGTGGTGATGACTTTCTCCCCATCGCTACCGACCAGTCAGCGGCGCGCCTATGAAGACGTCGTAACACACGCCATCGAATGATCACCCCGACAGACCAGCGGCGTTGCCGTCCGGTGTGTGGTCACTGGTCCCCGGCCCCCATCGCCCGCACTACCGCCAGCCGCCCGCGCGGTGTCCACGCGCCGACGCTGAGCGCAACTCGTCCAGCCTGGACGCACATCCACGCCGAAACGGCTAAACAACCCCGGACTAGGTGACGGCCGAGCGGCGTACAATAGGGTATCTGACCAGGCCAAACACCAGCGTCACGGCTCAAAAATCCTTGCGTAGTCTCCTCCCTGGCAGCAAACACAGATTGGAAGACAAAACAATGAGCGAGAATGGAGCGAAAGTAATTGCAGGCGTCCGCGAGGTCGCAACCGAAAGGCCAGACCACGTGTTCGGGGAGATGCGCGTCTACGTGTACGGGGACGAGCCTAGATGTCTTGTGGGGCACGGTCTTTGGCGCGCCGGTCTGATCGACAGGAAGTTCATCAAACGTCGGATCGCTAATGGCGCGTCCATCACCTCATTCGAAATGCGCGACGTGCTCAAAGGTTTCGACCAGGACGAAATAGATTGGCTCGCAATGGTGCAGGACCAACAGGATCTCCGTCACACGTGGAGTAAGTCTGTAGAGTGGGCCGATCAGGTTATGTCGGTGTTGCGAGCTGCGGTTTCTGTCACGTCGGCGAATGTCTGAATAGGCAGGGTTCTCAATCACTTCCGAGTGGTTGGGTTCCTGGTGCATTCAGCACCCATTGGAATCAAACAAGGATTGGAGTGCGCCGCGCTAGACGATGCCAGCGGCTTCGCCCTCGACCGGCTGCGAACTGATCTGGCCCAATCACGTCCGGCCGGCTGGCGACTCTAGTAGCGACCAGTTGTCACGGCGGCGAGGAGGGTACCTCATAAATGTCCAGCATGTATGGTGAGGTCATCGATGATCGGGAGTATGTCGCGCGAGTGCGGCGGCATAAACCATCTTCTCTGGTTCCATTGGTCGCTTCCGTTGCAGCTCAGTATTGGCAGCATAATTCGTGGTTAGGGGTACGCCGAAAACCGCTGGGCACTGATTCCTCCCCCTGGATACCGCAGTAGACACCGCAGTGCGTCCAGATCTCACCAGCGCCAGTCAACGCAATAAGCGTCATAACCGCGGCTAGACATAAGGTTTCAATATTCAGTCGGCAACAGTCATTGGTAGCAAACGCACACAAAGACGGATTATAAGTCCGCGGCTCGAACCAACTGAGCTACCGCCCGTTATGGTGTCTGCTATTGAGCAACCTACCTTTGCGCACATCCTGCTCGAAGACGACTGGAGCGGTCGTCCTGGCCGAGCATGCGTTGCACGACCTTCACGTTAGCGCCTGCCGAGATTGCAAGTGACGCCGTGGCGTGGCGCGTCAAGCCCTCGATGCCGACGTGCTTACACAACAAATGATCAGCGTTTCTCCGGCGAGGCCCGGCCGCGTTATGGAGGTGGGAGAGGCCGCTTCAACGTGCAGACGATGCTCCATTCAAAGTAATGGTCTCCGCCTTTGTCATAGTCCTTAAAGCGGTGAGAGACCTGAGTGCGTTGCACCGAGGAGCCCACGATCTCCCACCCCTGCTCGCCGTAGGTCTTCGTCAGACGGCTTGCCTCGTCTATCACAGCTTGCAGGGATTCGTTCGTCTGGGAGATGAACATGCTCTCCCACCGCTGCGGATACCAGTTGTCATCTGACGCCAGCCACCAACCGGGCCCGGGGTAAGGGGTGCTCATAACCCGGCACCCTAACGCCTCCGAGGCCACTGAGGAGTGAATGAAACGTGACCGAAAGCTGTACACGCCACCGAAGTCCTGGCATTGCTGGTATGGGACATCCCGTTGGACCCAGAATCCCCGACAAACTGCACGCAGAAAGTCGGCGATCCATCTCTCTCTTTGCGATCGTCTGGATCGATTCCGGCGACGCGCGATAACGCTTCTTACTTGCGGTCGTGGAAGCACGCCCCGCAGTCGTGCGTCGATTCCGCGACCACTCCGACGTGCGCCGGGGTCGCATGAACCAACAGCCCTAAGCCTCCCGCGATGCCCGCCAGGACGGTTATCAAGCCCCGTTTCATGTAACCAAGATAGGAGGCGTCATCAACGAAACCATCACGGAATACTGGGAACTGCCTCTAAAACGACTTACGTTTTCCTAAAGCACTCCTCGGCTACGCCGTACGTCGATAACCGCTTACCGACGCGGCTCCATTGAACCCACTAGCGATTACATTCCTTTCGTGCAATCACTAGTGGATGAGCCTGCGGCGTGACAGGAGGAAAAGAACTCTTCGTCTCGCGCCACCGTTAGCTGAACACGGTCTGACCGTCGGCGTCGAGCAGGTAGCGCTCGGTGCCGTTCGCAACGCGAGGAGCATCGGCACCCAGCGACACCGCGACCTTGTTGCTGGCATTTCGCATGATGTCAAACGTGAGCTCGACGGCCTCCGCCTCAGAAAAACGGGCGCGCACCTCGGCGGCGACGTCGGCGACGAGGTGCGCAGGAGTCCAAATTAACCCATCGGTATACCGAAGCGCTGCTTTAGCGCGCTCGTCGAGCAAGTTCGATTTCTCGTAGCGCTCGATGTCGTCGTACATGGTCTCGGAACCCCCGGCGTCGAGGGCGGTGCCTTCGCGCAACGATTTGCACAGCCGGCAGTTGTGCTGAGCCGCGCCGCGCAACCGAACCAGCTCGGAGGTGACCGGGTCAAGCGCGCGCATCCTGCCCACAGCTGGTAGAAAGTCGTTGAACACCGCATCGGAGGGGTCGGTGGCGTGATCCCACGAGATCGGCTCGTGCGCCCACTGCAGATACCGCTCGCCGACACCCAGCGCTTGCAGCCCGGCCCGCACCCGCGGGATGAAGTCGGCGATGTACATCAGCACCACCACACCAAAAGTGCTGTTCCCCAACTTCTTCCACAACCGCGACCGCTGCTCGGCGGTGATCGCCGAAACGTCCACGCTGAACTGCTCGGCGAACTCGGCGATGACGGCCTCGCTGTCGGATTCGGCCTCATTGACGGCAACCTCGACGGGCAACGACGGCAGCGACAACGTCTGCGCGCACACCCGCCGGACGAGCCCGGTGACCCGACCGTCGTCCGGGGACAACGCCACCAACCGTGTGAGCTGATCTTCTCGAACCGAAACCGGGGCCGCCATTTCTCACACGCTAGAACGCGCCCACTCCCGGGGCAATCGGCTAATGCGCCTGGCTCACTGACGACATGTAAAAGTCCGGTATCCGCAGCGACGGCATCGCGGCCCGGGTGGCCCAATCCCCCCACTCCCGCGGCAGGGTCTTCACGCTGACGCCGGCCTCGGTGGCGCGTCGCAGCAGGCCCAGCGGGCTCTCGTTGAACCGGAAGTTGTTGACAGCCGCGGTCACCTCGCCGTCTTCGATGAGGTAGACGCCGTCGCGGGTCAACCCGGTGAGCAGCAACGTGGTCGGGTCGACGTCGCGGATGTACCACAACGTGGTCAGCAGCAGGCCGCGTTCGGTGGCCGCGATCATGTCGGCGAGCTCCGCCGACCCGCCGGTCATCACCAGATTGTCGGCGGCGACGGCGACCTTGACATCGAATTTGGCGGCGGTCGCCCGCGGATAGGCCAGCGCGTTGATCACGCCGTCACGGATCCAGTCGACCTGACTGATCTCCATGCCGTTGTCGAACACCGACACCGTCTCCGACGAATTGCTCACCGCGACGAACGGCGCACACGCCAGCCCCGGCGCCATCGGATCGGAGAACAGCGTCAGCGGCAGCCCGGTGAGCCGCTCGCCCACCCGAGTTCCGCCGCCGGGTGCGGAGAACGCGGTACGACCCTCCTGCGCACCGCGGCCCACCATCGACCACGCCATGTAGATCATCATGTCGGCCACCGTCGACGGCGGCATGATCGTTTCGTAGCGACCGGCGGGCAACTCGACGCTGCGCTTCGCCCAACCCAGTCTCATCGACAGCTGCTCGAGCAGCAAATCGGTTGGCACGTCAACGAAATCGGACGTACTGATCCCCGCCCAGGCGCTGGCGTCGCCGCGCTTGCCATTGATCTCCACCGTGCCGGCGGGCTGGGTGAAGCGCCGCCGCAGCCCGGTCGACGAAGCCAAGAACGTCGTCGAAACACTGTGGTGCGCATAGCCGTACAACCGGTCACTGCCCCGGAACCCCCGACTCAATGAGCCGGCCACCTCAGCGAACACCTCGGCCCCGGTGCCGGGCACCGGAGCGTCCCAATCAGCCGGCACCCCGGTATCGGCCAGCAGCGGCGCGGCATCGCCGGCTTCCGGCGCGGAGCGGGCAGCGTCCTGGGATGCCGCCACCAGCTCGGGGATCACCCGCGGATCTGCTTCGGCGGAAACCACCGTGCCGACGAAAGCGCTAGTACCTTGGCGCACAATCGAAATAACGGTGATGCTGCGGTTGATCGAAACACCATTGCTGGTCATCGAATTGCCCGCCCAGCGCAACGTCGCCTCGACCCGGTCGGTGACCAGCACCATGGTTTCGTCGGCGCGGCCGAGTTTGACGGCCTCGTCCAAGACGATGTTGACGGCGTGCTGAGCACTGATCATTGTCCGCCCTCGGTACGCGTGTTGAGCACGTTCACTCCCCGGAACAATGCCGACGGACTGCCGTGGCTGACCGCGGCGATCTGTCCGGGCTGTGCCTTGCCGCAGTTGAGCGCGCCGCCCAGCCGCCAGGTGGACGGGCCGCCCACAGCTTCCATGGAATTCCAGAAGTCGGTGGTCGTGGCCTGATACGCGACATCGCGCAACTGGCCGTCCAGCCGGCCGCCCCGGATGCGGAAGAACCGTTGTCCGGTGAACTGAAAGTTGTAGCGCTGCATGTCGATCGACCACGATTTGTCGCCGACGATGTAGATGCCGTCGTCGACCCGGCTGATCAGATCGGCGGTGCTGGTGTCGTCGGAGCCGGGCTGCAGCGACACGTTGGCCATCCGCTGGATCGGCACGTGATGCGCCGAGTCGGCGTATGAGCATCCGTTGGAGCGGGGCTGTCCCAGCCGAGGGGCGAACACCCGGTCGAGCTGATAGCCGACGAACACGCCGCCGCGCACCAGATCCCACTTTTGCGCGGCGACGCCCTCGTCGTCGTAACCGATGGTGGCCAAACCGAATTCGACCGTACGATCGGCGGTCACGTTCATCAGCGGGGAGCCGTAGCGCATAGAGCCGAGTTTGTCGGGGGTGGCGAACGAGGTTCCGGCGTAGGCAGCCTCGTATCCGAT
>Ga0307475_10002620_pt1 | contig 10847 bp, 8 predicted proteins | sample atmos_gasesECM1C_FD_203317 | JGI IMG/M metagenome (GOLD analysis project Ga0307475, IMG submission 203317) | Hardwood forest soil microbial communities from Morgan-Monroe State Forest, Indiana, United States - atmos_gasesECM1C_515 | ecosystem: Environmental > Terrestrial > Soil > Temperate...
TTCGTCGAGATCGTGGTCTTCTGTAGCCATCCAGAAAATCGGGACGGCGTCGATGCCCTGCTCGGTCAGGTCTTTTGCGATGCGTACGGCGGCGATCGCTTTGTAGACGGCGTAGCACGGGCCGCCGAAGAGCCCGACCTGTTGACCGGAAACGACCGCGACCGCGCCTTTTTCCAGGCGATCGAGATTGGCGCGGGTTGCTGGACCCGAGCCGAGCAGCTGATTTTGTTGGCGGAGAATCGCTGTGACTGCGCCGCGGCGGTCGGCAGGAAACTGCAAATCACGCGCGACCCGCAACACGCTTTCCAGTTGCGGTTTGTGCTGGTAGAAGGCGCTGACGCGTTGGTAGGAATTCAGGTAGTCGAGCAGCAATTGCGGCTGATGGGGGAGGGCTTCGATCGGGAGGGCGCGACAATGCATGGACCTTTGATGATAGCCGGACGATTCGGTCACAGACAATAGACGGAAAGAAAGGCGCTTGGGGAGCAACTTGCGCCGCGCCCAGGGTCAGGCGTGGGCGGTAGCGGGCTCAAATTGAGGAACCAGTTGCGCTATCAGCTCTTTCGTCGCATCTGCGACCGGAAGCAAGGGTAGACGCGGCAGGCCACCATATAGGCCGCGCAAATCCATGGCGTGCTTGAGACCGGCGATACCGCCTTCGGAAACGATGGCTTTGGATGCAAGGGCCAGGTGCTGCTGCAGGGTCTGAGCCGAGGCATGTTGTCCGCTTTTGAAGAGTTCGAACAGCTCGACGCATTTCTCCGGCAGCGCCGAGGCCAGGGCCAGGATTGCTCCTTTTGCCCCGCTGACGAGGGCTGCATGAAGCACGCCTGCGGAGCCGGTCAAAATGCAGAACTCTTTTGGCGCTTGCACGGCCACTTCCACGATGCGCTGGATCACGCCGGAGCTGTCTTTGATGCCGATGATATTGGGATGTTGCGCCAGAGCGACGATTTCGGGAGTTTCAAGCGTGACTCCGGTGAAAATAGGAACGGAATAGAGCAGGATTGGAATTGGCGACGCGTCTGCGACGGCGCGATAGTGGCGAAGATACGTCTCCGCTTTGTACGCCGGCTTGTAGTAGTAAGGAGTTTTTACGAGTGCTGCGTTGTAGCCGAGAGCAGCGGCGCGTTTTGTCCGGGCGATGGTTTCGGCAGTAGATTCGGCTCCGGTGCCGGCGATGAGAAGCTTTCCCGGCGCGGCCGCCTCCTTGCCGGCGACGAGAAGTGAGTCAGCTTCTGCAAGTGAGAGAAGAACGGACTCACCGGTTGAACCGAGGACAACATAGCCTGCGAGGCCAGTCTTGTTGTAGCGGGTGAGATTAGCTTTGAAATGACCGAGCGCGACGCTGCCGTCTTCGTGATAGGGAGTTGTGAGCGCGGGGAAAATTCCAGAGACATCCACGGGCTAACCTCCTGATCCGGATGTGCCGGAAACTGCTGCTTGGCCGCTGTGAAGATCTTGCAGAGCGGAGACTTCAATTCCCTGCTCGATCAAAGCGCGGATGCCAAGTGCCGCCGCCTGAGCCGCGGCAAGCGTGGTGATGCATGGAATGTTGTAGCGGATGGCGGCGCGGCGAATAGATTTTTCGTCGTAGAAGGATTCGCGGCCGAGCGGAGTGTTGATGACCAGATCGATTTTGCCGGTCTTGATGAGATCGACGATGTTGGGGCGGCCTTCATTTACTTTGAATACGCCGTCGGCTTCGATTCCTGCGGCTTGAAGAGCAGCGGCGGTTCCGCGCGTGGCGGTGAGTTGAAACCCGAGCGCAGCGAGTTCTTTACCGATGGTCGTGAGATTTTTTTTGTCGCGATCATTGACGCTGAGGAAGACGGTGCCTTTGCGGGGAAGGCGCTGGCCCGCGGCGAGTTGCGCTTTTGCGAAAGCCTGGCCGTAGCTGGTAGAGATGCCCATGACTTCGCCGGTGGAACGCATTTCCGGCCCGAGTATGGTGTCTACGCCGCGGAATTTGTTGAACGGGAAGACCGGAGACTTCACCGAATAATATTCGCGGACAGCAATTTCGGCGACGCCGTTGTGATGAACGAGGGGAAGGTTCATGTCGGCAAGTTTTTTTCCGGCCATGAGGCGAGCTGCAACTTTTGCGAGCGGCACGCCGGTGGCTTTGCTGACGTATGGGACGGTGCGCGACGCGCGCGGATTGACTTCGAGAACGTAAACGGTGTCGCGCTGGATGGCGTATTGCACGTTCATCAGGCCAACGACTTTGAGGGCCAGCGCCAGGCGTTTGGTGTAGTCGCGAATCGTTTCTAGAATCGCGGGCGGCAAGCTTACAGGAGGAAGTACGCAGGAAGAATCGCCGGAGTGCACGCCGGCCTCTTCGATGTGCTCCATAATGCCGCCGATGACCACGCTGTGTCCGTCGGCAAGCGCATCCACGTCAACTTCGGTGGCTTCCTCCAGGAATTGGTCGATTAGAACCGGCCGAGCGGGGCCCATCAGCGCGGCTTGCGCGACGTATTCCTGCACGGTGTTGGCGTCGTAAGCGATGACCATGGCGCGTCCGCCGAGCACGTAGCTGGGGCGAACGAGCACAGGCAAGCCGATTTCGGCGGCGAGGCGCGCGGCTTCTTCAGGCACGAGGGCGGTCGCGTTGCGCGGCTGCGGAATTTTCAGTTCGTCGAGCAGGCGGCCAAAGCGGCGGCGGTCTTCAGCCAGATCGATGGATTCAGGCGCGGTGCCGATGATGGGGACGCCGTTGCGTTTGAGTTCGAGAGCTAGGTTTAGCGGAGTCTGCCCGCCGAATTGCACGATCACGCCTTGCGGCTTTTCTTTTTCGACGATGGCGAGAACGTCTTCGAGAGTGAGCGGTTCGAAATAGAGGCGGTCGGATGTGTCGTAGTCGGTGGAAACCGTTTCCGGATTGCAGTTCACCATGATGGTTTCGTAGCCGTCTTCATGGAGAGCAAAACTGGCGTGGCAGCAGCAGTAGTCGAATTCAATTCCCTGCCCGATGCGGTTGGGACCGCTGCCCAGAATCATAATTTTGGGACGTGACGACGCATCGGATTCGTCTTCATCTTCGTAGGTGGAATACATGTAGGGAGTGAAGGATTCGAACTCTGCGGCGCAAGTGTCCACGCGCTTAAATACTGGAGCAACGCCGTAACGCGCTCGCTGCAAACGAACAGCCGCCGGAGTGGTTTTCCACATTTGTGCAAGAGTCTCGTCGCTGGTGCCGTGGCGCTTTACTTCACGAAGCAATTCTTTCGAAGCCGTTTCGACAGTGACGCCTGCGGCGCGCTTGTTCATCGCGACGAGCTCTTCGATTTGCTTGATGAACCAGGGATCGATTTTTGTAAGGTCGCAAATTTCTTCGGCATGCAGACCGCGATCCACTGCAGTCAGCAGCCAGTGGATGCGGTCGGGCCGAGGCGTGGCAAGTTTCTCGCGCAAAAGAGAGTCAGGAGTATCTGCGGGAGCGCGCCAAGGGGTGTGTGGCTCGAGCGAGCGGATCGCTTTTTGCAGTGATTCCTTGAAAGTGCGCCCGATGGCCATCACTTCGCCGACGGATTTCATTTGCGTGCCGAGGGTGCTGTCCGAGCCGGGGAACTTCTCGAACTGCCATTTGGGAATTTTGCTGACTACATAGTCGATGGTCGGTTCGAACGAAGCCGGAGTCTTTTTGGTGATGTCGTTGGGAATTTCATCGAGCGACATGCCGACGGCGAGACGCGCGGCGATTTTGGCGATGGGGAAGCCGGTGGCTTTGCTGGCCAGCGCGGAGCTGCGCGAAACGCGCGGGTTCATTTCGATTACGGTCATGCGGCCGTTTTCGGGATTGATGGCGAATTGCACGTTCGAACCGCCGGTTTCGACTCCAACTTCGCGAATGATCGCCGCGGCGGCATCGCGCATGCGCTGATATTCCTTGTCGGTAAGCGTTTGCGCGGGCGCGACAGTGATCGAGTCGCCGGTGTGTACGCCCATGGGGTCGAAATTTTCAATGGTGCAGATGACCACGAAGTTGTCGCGAAAATCGCGCATCACTTCGAGTTCGTACTCCTTCCAGCCGAGTACGGATTCTTCGACGAGCGCTTCGTGTACCGGGCTCATATCGAGCGCGTGGGATATGGAGTCCGCAAACTCTTCGCGATTGTAGGCGATGGCTCCGCCGGTTCCGCCTAGCGTGAACGACGGGCGAATCACCAGTGGGAAACCGAGTTGCTCGCAAAGGCGCATGGCGTCCTGAGCATTGTTGATGAGGGCAGAGGCTGGAACTTCGAGACCGATTTTGCGGCAAGCGTCTTTGAACCAGAGGCGATCTTCCGCAACTTTGATAGCACGTAAAGAGGCGCCGATCATTTCCACTTTGTGTTTTTCCAGGATGCCGCTTTCGGCAAGTTCGACGGCAAGGTTCAGAGCGGTTTGCCCACCGACGGTGGGGAGCAAGGCGTCAGGCTGTTCCTTGATTATGATCGCTTCGAGATATTCCTTAAAGAGCGGCTCGATGTAGGTGCGGTTGGCCATCTCCGGGTCAGTCATGATGGTGGCCGGATTCGAGTTGACCAGAACTGTTTCGTAGCCTTCGTCGCGCAGCGCTTTGCAAGCCTGCACGCCGGAATAATCAAATTCACACGCCTGGCCGATGATGATCGGCCCCGACCCGATAATCAGAATCTTCTTGATGTCTTTCCGCTTCGGCATCTCGTCCCTCGGTGTCGCTATTATCCTTTATTAACGTCTGTAGCGTGTAGCGGTTACCGAGAACTGTTCCCTCGTAAGACTCTGCTCATTCGCGTGTACAGAACCCTTGGACCGGCTCGCAAGAATATAAACGTGGTAGAGTTTCGCCATCTGGACACCAGATCCCTCGCTCCGCTCGGGATGACAACAATGGCGGCGCGCCGGCAAGCTCGGAATAGCAATTCTGAGTCTATCGACTCTGCGTCCGGAATCTACCGCCGCGAGCTTCCTGGCTGCTTCCATTCCTTCATCAAATCTGTGAACTGCGTGAATAAATAATGTGAGTCGTGCGGCCCGGGCGACGCTTCAGGGTGATATTGCACGCTGAAAATCGGCGCGGACTTATGGCGCATGCCTTCGTTGGTGTGATCGTTCAGGTTCAAGTGCGTGACTTCCACATCGCTGGAGGGCAGAGATTCGGGATCCACGCAGAACCCGTGGTTTTGCGCGGTGATTTCGATTTGATTGGTGAGAAGATTTTTCACCGGATGGTTCGAACCGTGATGGCCAAATTTCAGCTTGAAGGTTTTGCCGCGGAGCGCCAATCCACAAACCTGATGGCCGAGGCAGATTCCGAACACGGGAACTTTGCCGATAAACTTCCGGACATTTTCGATGGCGTATTCCATTGGTTCGGGATCGCCTGGGCCATTGGACAAAAATATGCCGTCGGGATTCATTCCGAGCACGTCTTCAGCGGAGGTGACCGCGGGAACCACACCAACTTCGCAGTGATGATCTGTTAAAAGCCGTAAAATATTCTGCTTGATGCCAAAGTCGTAGGCAATGACGCGAAATTTTTGCGCGTCATCGTTTTGTGCCGTGTCGCCCATGTCTTCAGACCACGGTGACGTCACCAGGTCAATCGAGCCTTTTCCCCAGTCGTAAGATCTTTTGCAACTGACCCGGCTCGCCAACTCCTGCCCGGCCATCACAGGCAAGCTTTTCGCTTCGTGAACCAATTGATCGGCCGCGGTGCCATCGCTCGAAACCATGCCGCGCAGCGCGCCGACTTTGCGAATGTGGCGTACGAGCGCGCGGGTGTCGATATCCCAGATGACCGGAATTTTGTGACGGTTCAGATAGAGATGCGCGGTTTCGGTGGAGCGCCAGTTCGAAGCAATCTGCGAAAATTCACGCACGATCAGCGATTCGATGTAGGGCTTGGCGGCCTCTTCATCGTCGAGATTTGCGCCGACATTTCCGATGTGGGGATACGTCAAACAAACAATTTGCCCGGCGTAACTGGGATCGGTGAAAACTTCCTGATAACCGGTGAGGCTGGTATTGAAAACGACTTCCCCGCCGCGGCGCGTGATCGCGCCAGCCGCGCGGCCGTTAAATACGCGCCCGTCCTCGAGCGCCAGAATTGCAGGTCGATGCAGAACTTCGGTCAGTGTGTCCTCCGTTGCTCATTTTTCCAGTGTTTCGGCAGTGGTCGAAAGCGAGCCGAAGTGATCCACGGGCCAATACGCAAAAACCGCGCGGCCATAAATAAACCGGCTGGGCACCGGGCCAAAAACTCGGGAGTCGTTGGAGCTGATGCGGTGATCGCCCATCACGAAAAACATGTTCGGCGGAACACGAACCGGGCCGTAGTCGCTTAGGTCTTCGTACTGAGGCGGTACGTAGCTTTCTTTCAATTGCTGACCGTCCACGTACACCATGCCTTGACGGATTTCGACGCTCTCACCCGGCAGCGCGATCACGCGTTTGATGAACGACTTAGACTTGTCGAGCGGATACCAGAACACTACCACATCGCCGCGCTGAATTGGTTCGAAGCGATAAACAAACTTGTTGATAAAAATTCGCTCCTGGTCAGAGAGCAGCGGCGCCATGCTGGTGCCTTCCACCTTGACCGGCTGATACAGGAAAATGATGATGATCAGCGCCAGACCAATGGCGATCAGTAAATCGCGGGTCCAAACGCGGATTTCGTGGCGAAGGTGATGCTGGCGATCCTTCTGAACAGGGGACGCGGCGTAGGGTGGCAAAAGAGGAATCGAAACAGAATGCGGAACCGGCTCCACGGCGACTTCAGGTGGATTCGGGGAAGGGATCAGTGGGCGCTCGTCCGAGTTCGACATTTTGCTTTTTGCTTACACATTCTTTTATAACACGCGAGGCGCGGTAGATTCCAGATTGAAGTTGCTGCGGCGAGAGAGTTAATTCCCCGCAAACCGGCGCGTCCCTGCCACTTAGCTGCCAATCGCAATATCCTGGCCGAAAAACTTGCGCGCCCACGAGGGTTATCCTACGCGACCCGCCTTGCCAAGAAGATTTACCTTCGACGTCTCTTGGGTGAAACTATTTTCCATCGCCGTCGAGCGAGTAATTTATCGCAGCCAGGCATGCCGTTGCTGCGGTTTCAGTACGGAGAATCAGGCTTCCCAGTGAAGCCTCTTCGAAGCCCGCTTTTCCCGCGGCGACAAATTCTTCGTCGGTCCATCCGCCTTCCGGGCCGATCGCCAGTGCAACCGTGCGCGCAGTGCGATCCGTCAGAATTTTCTTCAGCGGCTGACCGTCGGGCCGTTCGGAAAACATAAGTTTCAAGTCTGACTGGGACGCAAAAAACGCATCTTGCGCAGCGGTAACCGCCTCAATCACCGGCAAGCGCACCCTCCGCGATTGTTGAGACGATTCGAACAGAATCTTCTTCCAGCGCTCTGCGCGCTTCCCTGCTGCCGCCAACAGGCCTTTTTCGCTGCGAGCGGCGGCCAGCGGAACGATGCGGTTCACACCCAACTCCGTAGCTTTTTCGAGCGCCCATTCGAGCGCATCGAACTTCACGACCGCGAGCAAGAGTGTCTTCTCCAGCGACGAGCGTCGGACCGGAATTGGTTCCACGAGGGAAAATTCAACGTGATCTTTGCCCGCGGATTCGATCTTGCCTAGCCAAACGGAAGTTCCATCGCTCAGTTCGTAGATCTGGCCGGGCTCCGCTCGCAACACTCTGCCGAGGTGGTGCGCCGCATCGCCCGTGAGAACAGCGCGGCCTGTGTCAAACCGATCGACAAAGAATCGTCTTCGCAAGGAGAGCCCCGCGGTCAGCCGCGTCCTAGCCAAAAATGTCTTTTACTTTGTCAAAGAACGAAGAACCGCGTTCGGCGGGCTTGTTGTCTACTTTCAGCGTGGCGCCCAACTGCTCCATGATTTTGCGCTGCTCGCGCGTGAGTTTCGACGGAGTCATCACGCGCACGTGATAATAGAGATCTCCTTTGCCACCGCCGCGCGGATCGGGCAAACCGTGCCCCTTGATGCGAAATACAGCACCACTTTGAGTGCCCTCGGGAATTTTGAGCCGCTCTTCGCCGTTCAGTCCCGGAACCGGCAAGTCCGTGCCAAGCGCCGCTTGCGCGATGCTCACCGGAATCGTGCAGTAAAGATCCGCCCCGCGCCGTTCAAAGAACGGATGTTCTTTCACGTCCAGTACGACGTACAAATCGCCGCTCGGTCCGCCGTTCGCGCCAGCTTCGCCTTCGCCCGGCACGCGCAAGCGCGTGCCGGTATCCACGCCGGCAGGAATGCGCAGGTCAATCGTCTTGTTACGTTCGGTGCGGCCCTGACCGCGGCAATCCGGGCAGCGCTCTTTGACGATTTGTCCTGCTCCCTGACAAGCCGGGCACGTGCGCGTGATCGTGAAAAAGCCCTGTTGATAAGCCAGTTGTCCGCGGCCGCCGCAAGTCTGGCAAGTGCTGGCTCCCGTTCCGGCTTTAGCACCGGTTCCATGGCACGCTGCGCACAATTCCTGCTTCGGCAATTTTATTTTTGTGGAAACGCCTGTCGATGCTTCTTCAAATGTCAGCGTCATGTCGTAGCGCAGGTCTGCGCCACGCTGGGCACGGGTACGGCCGCGCCGGCTACCGCCGCCGAGAATGTCTTCGAAGCCGAAGAAATCGCCGAAAATATCGTGGAAGTCCTGAAAAATGGTGCCATTAAAGTCCACGCCGCCACCCGTGCTGCTTAGACCCGCGTGGCCGTAAGCGTCGTAGATCTGACGCTTTTCCTGGTCGCTGAGCACGCTATAAGCTTCAGTGCACTCGCGGAAATTGATCTCGGCTTCCTGCTTGTTCGCCGGATTGCGATCTGGATGCCATTTCAGAGCAGCCTTGCGGTACGAAGACTTAATCTCGTCCACCGTGGCTGTTCTAGAAACGCCCAAAACTTCATAAAAATCACGTTGGTTCGCCTTCGCCATTCGTTCAGTTCCTTTTTTGCGTCAATGATTGTCGTAGAAAATTGTTGCGTAGCGTTAGTTCGTAAATGCTTTCGATGCGGCGGCGGGACCTACAGCTACACGCACCATCGCCGGGCGCAGCACGCGTCCATGGAAAACGTAGCCGGGCTGAAAAACCTGCAGCACGGTACCGTCTTCGTGCTCGGTCGTCTCAGTGCGGTCCATAGCCTGATGCAGATGTGGATCAAACGGCTTCCCAGTCGGGTCTATGCGTTCAACGCCGAGCTTCGAAATGTTGTCGAGCAGCTGCTTATATATAAGCTCGAAGCCACGCCGGTAATTTTCATATTCGGCTTCGCGGTGCGCCGCGAGAGCCTGTTCGAATCCATCGATGACGGGAATCAAGGCCTCGATCAGGCGCGCGGTGGTGCGTTTGGAGTCTTCGGCCCGTTCCTTTTCGATGCGCTTTTTATAGTTATCGAAGTCCGCCTGGCGCCGCCGCAACGTCTGGCGCAGGTCTTCCAGATCCGTGGCTAATTTTGCTACGTCCGCATCCACGCGCACGGATTCCGATTCAACATTGTTTTCTTGATTTTCGTCCCCGCGAACCGCGGGAATTCGTGTGTCTTTCTCGCTCACAGCACCCTCTTTTCCAGCTAGGAAATCTTGTTTAGCGATTCACTGAAAATTTGCGCGACGTATGCGACCGCCTTTATCGCGCGCTCGTAGTGCATCCGCGTCGGGCCAATAACCCCGAGCGAACCTTGCACCCCATCCACGCGGGTGTATGGCGCGCTGATCAGGGCCAGGTTGTCGCCTGCCTGGGAAATTTCTTTCAGGCCGATTTGTACGAGCACTGGTTCGGGCGAATCAATACAGGCGTTCAATACGGTCACCAGTCGATGCTTCTCCTCGATCGCGGAGAGAAGTTCGCGCAGCTGAATCTGATCGGAAAATTCCGGCGTACCAACGATTTGCGCCGTTCCCTCGACGTGCAGCTGCGAACTGGTCTCATCTCCAAGAACTGCCGGATCGCATAACGCCAGCGCGCCGCGGAGCAGTCCTTCGTAGCGCTCGCTCTCGGTGGCTAGCTTAACCAGCAGGTCCGAGCGGATAGCTTCGAGCGTCCAGCCCGAATATTGCCGGTTCAAGAATTCCGCGGTCGCATCCAGTTCCTGCTGGGAGAAAGCCCGCGGCGGCCGCAACACTTTGTCCCGAGTAATTCCGCCGGGCGAAATGAGCACGACCACCACGCGGCTGTCCGGCAGCAGCCAGATTCGCGCGTGTTCTAGAACCGTTCTACCCAGAGGCGGCGAAACCACGATGCCAAGTCCGTTTGATACTTCCGCCAGCACGTGCCCGGCACGTTCTGTGATTTCGACGCGATTATTGGCGGTGGAGAATTCGCGCCGGATCCATTCTTTGTCTTCCAAGCTCAGAGTGGCTTGGGTAGCAATTTCCTGTGCGAAGAACCGATACGCGGCAGCTGTCGGAACTCTTCCCGCCGAAGTGTGCGGTTGATAGAGAAACCCACCATCCTCCAAATCCGCCATGACGTTTCGAATGGTGGCCGTGCTGAGCGTTTCTTCGAATCGTTTGGAAATGGCGCGCGAGGAGACCGGCTCGCCCGTCTCGATGTAGGTCCGGACAAGGTCCGCCAGAATCTGCCGGTTGCGCCGTTCCTGGAGGGGTGCGTTTCGCATAGCAGCACTCACGCCCGTAGAGTGCTACTTCTATTGTAGGAAGCCCGTCAAGTAGCGTCAACGCTCACTGAACTCCGAGCGTCGAAGTCCCGCAACTTTCTGAACGCCTCGTCCATACCGGCCAATAGCTTCAGGTCGTCGAAATCGAGCGTCTTTAAAGCGTCTCTCGACTCCCCTTCTCCGGATACTCGTCGAGCCGAGCCTTGCACAAATGGCAGCCTTCAACCTAAGCTCCACTACAAAACAGCACAGATATC
>Ga0307475_10002621_pt1 | contig 10844 bp, 10 predicted proteins | sample atmos_gasesECM1C_FD_203317 | JGI IMG/M metagenome (GOLD analysis project Ga0307475, IMG submission 203317) | Hardwood forest soil microbial communities from Morgan-Monroe State Forest, Indiana, United States - atmos_gasesECM1C_515 | ecosystem: Environmental > Terrestrial > Soil > Temperate...
CGCCGCCTTCAATCGCCTCTGCCGCGCCCGCGACGTACTCTCCGATCCGGACGAATCCCCGACCATCCGCGCCGTCGCCCGCGCCGTCCGCATCTCGCCGTTCTATTTCATCCGCCAATTCGAGGCGCTCTTCGGCGTGACGCCGCACCAATTCCGTATCGCCTCGCGCATCGACCACGCGAAGCAGCTCCTCGCGCGCGACGTATCGGTGACCGAGGCGTGCATGGAGGTCGGCTTCTCGAGCGTCGGCAGCTTCAGCGACCTCTTCCGGCGCCGCGTCGGCACGTCGCCATCCAAATTCCGTGAGCGATCGATCGCGACGGTGCAGGTGCCGGCCGCGCTCGCGCGTCCACACGACTGCTTCGGAGCAATGGCGTTACTCCCGCCGGACGCATTTCGCAATTTTCGAGAAGCGTGACCCGACGCGTTCGCGCATAGTCGCGCGATGCGAATCAAGCTCACGAGCATCATGGTCGACGATCAGGACAAAGCGCTGCGCTTTTACACGGAGGTGCTCGGCTTCGAAAAGAAGCGCGAGCTTCCCGCGGGCGCGTACAAGTGGATGACGGTCGTGTCGCCCGAAGCGCCGAACGACACCGAGCTCTCGCTCGAGCCGAACGCGAACCCCGCCGGCAAGACGTTCCAGAAGGCGATGTTCGATCAGGGGATCCCGCTCGCCGCGTTCGAGGTGCGCAATCTCGACGGCGAGTACGCGCGGCTGCGAGCGCGCGGCGTCGCTTTCACCAAGGAGCCGACGTCGATGGGCCCGGTGCGGATCGCGATCCTGTCGGACACGTGCGGAAACCTGATTCAGATTTATCAGCCGCCAGCGTGACGACGCGTTGGTCGAGAGCACGATGGATAGCCACAGCCGGCCCTGGGGTAGACTCTAAGGCGAAATGCTTCGATGCCTCTTCTTGGTTTACCTCGTACTCGCGCGGTGCAGCTCCGACAACACGAACGCGCCGACCGAATGTCCGCAGCCGCCGCAGCCGACATGCGTGGAGCGAACCACGGCTTGGTGCGCTGCCGCGACGTTCGTCGGAAGCGCCCAGGCGCTCGGCGACGCGGGTCCGCTCGTGCCGTGTCCGGATTTGGCAGGCAACCACTTCTTCGCCGTGTTCGATAGTGGAACACTGGATGATGCGGGGCTTCCCTATGGTTGCCCATCGCTCTCCATCACTCCGGACTACAAATCAGTGCTCGACGCAGGCATGCAGACCGGCAGCTCGTGCTGCTATCCGCCGAGGGTATTTTGCGAGTGACCGCCATCATGCAAATCGCCACTTTGCTTCTCGCTGCCGCCGTCTCCTCGGCGCTCGCGCTTGCATGCAGTACGAGCCCGCCCTCGGCTCCGTCATCCAGCCCTCCGCTCGATCCCTCGAAGACACTGGGCCAATTGACCATCAGTGAAAAGCAAGCGTTCTGTGACTGGACCAATCAAAGGCAGGGCGGCTACGGCCGCACGACCCCCTGCGATGCCAGCGGCATTCCGCTCGAAACGTCGCAAGATCAGGCCACGTGCGTCGCCGAATTGTCTCAGCACGCAAGCGAACCGAATTGCACCGCCACCGTCGGACACTTGGCCAATTGTTTTGAGTGGCTCCTTGCGCACTGGTGCCCCCCGATGCTCTCGACGCGACCGGCAGAGTGCACTGTGATCCAAGCCACGTGTTACGCTTCCGGTGCACCGCCAATCGACGGCGGGGGCGATTGACTCGCAACCAGGCAGTGACTCCAGCGGCGCGCGTCAGGGGCGGGGAGCACCTACGTGTCTTTGGATGTGGTCATCGTAACGGCGCGACCCCCTCGCACCACATCCAGGAAACGGAGGGTCAAAATGACCATTGTGAACCCGCAATACGGTACCCGCGTCGACGAGATCGACGCAGGAGTCTTTCGCATCAGCACGCCCATGCCCGGCATCCCCGGCGGCTTCTCGTTCAACCAGTACCTCGCGCTCGACGACGAGCCGCTTCTATTTCACACGGGTCCACGCAAGCTCTTTCCCGCCGTCCGCGAAGCGATCGAGCACGTGATGCCCGCCGACAGGCTCCGGTGGATCGGCTTCTCGCACGTCGAGGCGGACGAGTGCGGGAGCCTCAACGACTTTCTGGCCGTCGCCCCGGCGGCACGCCCGCTGTGCTCGGCGGTGGCCGCAATGGTCCAGATGAACGACCTCGCCGACCGCGAGCCGCGCGCGCTCGGCGACGGCGAGGCGATCGTGACCGGCAAGCGAAAGCTGCGATGGATCGAGACGCCTCACTTGCCCCACTCGTGGGAATGCGGATTTCTCTTCGACGAGACGTCGCGCGTCCTTTTCTGCGGGGACCTCTTCACGCAGCCGGGCACCGGCGGCGAGCCGCTCACCGAGGCGGACATTCTGGGGCCGAGCGAGGCATTCCGGACGAAGCTCGACTACTTTTCCCACACGCGCCACGTCGCGCCGCTGGTCGAGAAGGTCGCGGCTACGAACCCGCGCGTCCTCGCCTGCATGCACGGCTCCGCGTGGCGCGGCGACGGCGCGAAGCTGCTGCGGGCCCTCGGCGCGGCCTTGGGAGCATGATATGCGCGAGACTGCAGCGGGCCCTCGACCCCGCCCCGGAGGCGTGATGTGCTAGCGTCATTCGCGTCATGGGCGCGAGCGAGGACGACACGCTCGAGGACGCACGACTCGCCCGACGCATCTCCGAAGGACGCGACGCCGGCGCGGAGGCGCTTCTCTGCGCGCGGCTCTTCCCGCGCATACGCGCCTATGGCCTCCTGCACCTGCGCGACTCGGACGACGCAGTCGACCTCGCGCAGTATGTGTTGGTCGTGGTGATCGAGTCGCTGCGCGCGAGAAAGGTGCGCGACCTCGACCGGTTCTCGGCATTCGTGAGCGGCACCTGCCGTAACACGACGCTCGACTGGCGCAAAACGGAGCGCCGCCGGCGCGCGCTCCTCGATCGCTTCGGGCCGAGCTTGGCGTCGGTCATCGAGCCTGCGGCGCGCATCGCGGGGAAGCGGCTGGAACAATGCCTCGCTGCGCACCTGTCACAGATCTCTCGCATCGACGTCGCGATCGAGAGCACCCGGGGTGTCTACCGGCTGGATGACGTTTCCTTCGATCGCGCGCGGGGCGTAGTGCTCCTCGCCCAGCGCGCTGACCTGATCCGGACGTTTCCGCGCGGCGCCTACACGATCCGGCTCTTCGCCATCGACGAACAGGGCGAACGGCGCGAACGAGAAGTGGGCCACTACACGATGGACCACACTGCGTTCACGGTACCGTCGTAAACCTCCCGGCCACGCGTCTCGGCGGTGAGCGCCATGCAGAGATCTCAAAGGCCAAAATCGAATGCGTTGGTTAGGTCGGCGGCTATGGCATCGCGCGTCCCGAGCGGGGCCAACCCCCAGCGATGTTCGATGAGTGCCAGAATTGACGTCGCATCGTACACGGTCGAATCGACGTACCCCTTGCGCGCAAAAGGCGAGATGATGATCGTCGGCACGCGGGTGCCTGGGCCCCATCGGTCCCCCGCCGGGGGCGCGACATGGTCCCAGAAACCGCCACCCTCGTCGTAGGTGACGATGATCGCCGTGTCAGCCCAATTCGGACCGCTCCGTACGGCGTCGATCACGGCTTTGGCATGAGCTTCGCCCATCAGGACGTTCGTGTAGTTCGGGTGCTCGTTGTCGATTCCAGCGGGCTTCACGAACGAAACTGCCGGAAGCGTACCTGCTTGGGCTGCAGCCATGAACTCCGCTTCGTCTTTCAAATGCGAACGCCCCGGCGCGCCTTCCGCGTAGTTGGCAAAGTAGACGAACGGCTGATGGTTGTATTGAAAGTTGAACGCGGCGGCGTCGGGCGTTCCCGCGGTCACGGCGTTCCACCCGCCTGCGTACCAAGCCCAGTCGACACCTTTGGCCGCAAGGCTTTCACCAATGGTCGGAAAGGTTTGCGGAGGCACGAGTTGGCCGGCGGGCGCCGTCGCAGGATGCGGGTTATTCGCGGGGAAAAGAGTTCCAATCACGTACCCGTCCGGTGTCAGTGGACCGTCGCGGACGGTCCCTGAGTCCGCGTCTTTGACAGGACGGCCGCTGGCGTCGAGCACCGCATAGAGCACGGCGGGGGCGTTTGGAAAATTCGCGACGGCGGCCGATACGAGGAAAATATGGTTCTGCAATGACCCGCCAAAGACTCCGTGAAAGAAGTGGTCGCAAAGGGTATAGTTCGTAGCCTCGGTCGCCAGCGGCAAGTCGCTCGTGTGAAAGTAACCCATGGTGAGGCCCTTGGCGCCGCTCAGGGCGACGAAGCGATCCATCGCGCCATGGTTGATTTGTTGCGGTTCCGTATAGAACTTGTTTGTTAAGTCGATTGACGTGTCTTGATCGACTCGCAAGTACGGGTCGAGCGCAAAAGGACCGTTCGGCAGTCCGGTCCCTCCCTCGACACCGGCCTCGACGAGATGCGCTTCGGTCTCGGGCAGCGTCACGTAGGGTGCGCCCGTTTGGGGATCGACTTGGGGGGGCGCCTTCCGTGCGTTGGCAAGGCCATCCGCGCCGGGAAATTCGATATAGAGGCTGTCGAAGGTCCAATTCTCCAACACGATGACGACGACATGATTCAACTTGCGCATGCCCGTTGCGGCCTCCAGGCCCGCCTCGACGATCATGGAAGTCTCCGGCGGCGCTGCCTCGATGGCTGCGTCGAAGGCGGAGGGTGTTTTCCCTCCCACGTAGGTCGGAGAGGCCGAGTTGTTGCTCGAGCTGCACGCCGGGCTTAGGGCCGCGGCCGCGGCCCACGCCCAGATCGATTTGCGCATGTGGGTCTCCTCTTCAGCTGCGCATCCCCCAATGGGACGCGATCGAATTGCGAACCGATGGGGCTAACGACTCGGCGCGGAAGACCGTTCCCTTCGCCGGTGGCGCGAAGGCTGCCTCGACGCAGACGACTATTGAGTGCCGAAGGCCAAATCCAAGTCCGCGTGCCCCGTGTACCAAACGACATGAGCGGGACACGTCGCGGAACGAACTCCCGGCGTCGCTCGTCTCATCTTGGAGGATTCCAATGCGAAGCATTATTGTTCTAGCGTTACTTGGCGCCTCGGTTTCGTGTCACGCGATGACATCTGCCCAGACGCTGACGGAGCAGGCGGCCCAAACGGCTCGGGTGGCCGCGTTCTCCCGGTACCACACGTTCTCCTTCGATTTCCCTGGGCAGCCGCCTGCGGGCTACGCTGTAAACGAGCGCTCGCTGGAGGCCGAGAACCGCGTGCGGCAGGCAGTGGCCGCTGCCTTGGTGCGAAAGGGGTACACGGAGACCACCAAAGGTGACAAGGGCGACTTCATGGTGCGCCTCTCGTCGGGAACTCACGAGCTCATCGAGAACATTACGGATACGGGGTACGAACCGCCCGGCGAACAAGCGTACGTCACGATCGACCTCTTCGACGCGGCCAACCACTCGCTCATTTGGCACGGTGTCGCAGTCTCCGACGCGGAACCGCTGACGATCAACGTCGGGCAGCTGCAGGTAGGCGCCCTGACCGCAATCGCGGCCGTTCCGGTGCAGACTTCCCCCGCCTCATCCGTGGCCCAGAACTGACTCGACCCGAAATCCAACTCTGCCCCGGACGGGTATCCAAGATCATGGCCCCAACAGACTCGCCGCTGATCCCACGTCTCGTGTCGCTAGAGCGACCCGCAGCGCAAGAGACGGACGTTGCGCTCGTCGCCCAGCTGGTGACCGGCGACGAGCGTGCGCTCCGCGTCCTTCACGCCCGCTATGCGTCGCTTGTCTTCAGCATTGCGGCACGCATCGTGGACGCGAGCGCGGCGGAGGAGGTCGTGCAGGATGTCTTCGTAACCGTCTGGCGCAAAGCTGAGGCCTTCGATCCGGAGCGTGGTTCCTTCAAGAGTTGGATTCTCCAGATCGCCCGCCATCGTGCATTGAACGAGCTTCGGAAGCGGCACGTCCGGCGTGCGGAGGGCGAAGACAAGCTCTCCGAGATCGCCGACGAGAGAGCCATGCCGGACGAAGCCCAATGGGCGGCTCATCGAAGGACAACCATTCAGAAGGCAATCGACGCCCTTCCGGCTCCTGAGAAGCAGGCGCTGTCGCTCGCGTTCTTCGAGGAGCTGACGCACGAGCAGGTCGCGGCCGTCCTTCGAATGCCGCTCGGGACGGCGAAGACGCGCATCCGCGGCGCGATAAAGCACCTGGCGCCCGCGCTTCTCGCGCTGGTCGCCGCCGTCGCGATTGCGATCGCATGGCGGCGAGAGAACCAGCAGCAAGCGATGAATCAGCGGTCGCAGCGAGCGCTTCAACTGGTCACGGCGAGCGACGTCGCGCCGATTCGGCTCGGCGCGTCACCGAGCGTGCCGCCAGAAGCCCACGGAACGTTCCGCGCGAAGACCGGGACGGACATCGCGGTGCTCACTGCGAGCAATCTGCCGGCCCCCAAAGAGCGCGAGCTTCACATGGCCTGGGTTCGGCATGGCGAGCGGTGGTCGTTACTGGGTCACCTCGAGCCTACCGACCAGGTAGGGCGATGGCTGCTGGTGGTGCAGAGCCAAGCGGTGGCTTCGCCGGTGGACGAGGTACGCGTAACGCAGGAGCGCCAGACAGGCGCAGCGCCGTCGGGACCCATGCTGCTCGACTGGCAAACGGGACGCGACAGGTAAGTCTCGGTCTCAACGAAACGGTAGCAGGCTGCGCACTCACTGCGGCGTGTTCCAGCCCCCCACGTCTTCCGCCAAGCGATCGGCCTCCGCGGGGCCCCAACTTCCGGGCTCGTATTCGTACATCGGGCTGGGGCCGTGAATGACGGGATCGACGATCGACCAGGCCGCCTCGACGACATCTTGCCGAGCGAAGAGCGTTGGGTCGCCCGCCATAGCGTCGCCGAGGAGCCGTTCGTAGGCGTCCATTTGGCCGCTCTTGCCTTGCTCTTCCCCTTCGCTGACCACGAGCTCGACGGGCTCGCCGACCATGCCCTCGCCCGGATGTTTCTTGCGCGCACCGATGGCGATGACCACTTGCGGATTCAATCGAAAACGAATCGTGTTTCCCATCGACGGTTTGGCCTCGCGAAAGACTACCTGGGGCGGCACGTTGAGTTCGACGATCACTTCCGTGCACGTCGTCTTCAAGCACTTGCCCGCCCGTACGTAGAAGGGCACACCGTGCCAGCGCCACGAGTCGACGTACATCCGCAGCGCAGCGTACGTCGCCATGTAGGAGTCTTTGGCGACGCCCGGCTCGTCGCGATATCCGCGGAACTGCCCCCGCACCATATTTTCGACGGTCATCGGGCGCACCGTGCGCAGCACTTTCGCCTGCTCGTCGCGGATGGCCTCGCCGTACGCCGCGGAGGGAGCCTCCATCGCGAGGTAGCTCACGATCTGCAAAAGATGATTCTGGATGACGTCACGGATGACACCCGTCTCCTCGTAAAACTTCCCCCGGCCCTTGACGCCGAAACTCTCGGCCATCGTAATTTGCACGTTCTCCACGTAGAAGCGATTCCAGATCGGCTCCAGAAACGCGTTGGCGAACCGGAAATAAAGAATGTTCTGCACCGGTTCCTTACCGAGGTAATGGTCGATGCGATAGATGGATTCCTCCAGAAAGACGGTGTGAAGAACGCGATTGAGTTCACGAGCTGACTCGAGGTCGCGACCGAATGGTTTCTCGAGGATAACCCGCGCCTTGGTCGCACAAGAGGACTCGCCGAGCCGTTTCACGAGTACGGGGAACATGCTCGGTGGAATCGCGAGGTAATGGGTCGGAAGGTGTGCCGCCCCGAGCATGGTCTTGAGGCGCTTGAAGGTATCGATGTCGTTGTAGTCGCCGTCGATGTACTGAAGGCGCGATGCGAGTTGCGCGAATGCGTCGCTGTCGAAACCACCGTGTTCGGTCACACTCTGTTTTGCGCGTTCGAGGAATTGCTGAAGATTCAAGCCCGATTTGGCCACGCCGATGACCGGAAAGGTGAGGTGCCCGCGCCGGGCCATGGCTTGCAGAGCGGGAAAGATCTTCTTGTAGGCGAGATCTCCAGTCGCCCCGAAAAAGACGAGGGCATCCGAACGTGGCTTGCCGGTGCTCACTTTTTTTCCTCGTGGCCGCCGAAGCCGAAGCGCATGGCGGAAAGAACCTTGTTCTGGAATTCGGCTTCGCCGCGAGAAGCGAAGCGCTCGAAGAGCGCAGCTGTGAGCACGTGGGCCGGCACCCCCTCGTCTTGGGCCGCCGCCACCGTCCAGCGGCCTTCGCCCGAGTCGGCGACCTTGCCCCCGAAGTGCTCGAGGCTCGGGCTCTTCGCGAGCGCGGCGGCCGTGAGATCCAGGAGCCATGACGTCACGACGCTGCCGCGCCGCCATACTTCTGCGATGTCCGCGAGGTTCAAGTCGTATTGATAGTATTCGGGATGGCGAAGCGGCGTTGTCTCCGCATCGACCGAATGCCCCGAGGTTTTTCCGATGTTGGCCTTGGAAAGAATGTTGAATCCTTCGGCGTAGGCCGCCATCAAGCCGTACTCGATCCCGTTGTGCACCATCTTCACGAAGTGCCCTGCCCCCGTCGGGCCGCAGTGCAAATAGCCATTCTCTGCGGTTCCACCCGAGCCTTCACGACCGTCGGTGCGCGGGATGTTTCCGCGCCCCGGTGCGAGAGCGGCGAATATCGGATCGAGGTGCCTCACGATCTCTTCCTCGCCGCCGATCATGAGACAGTAGCCGCGCTCCAGCCCCCAGACCCCCCCGCTGGTGCCCATATCCACGTAGTGCACTCCCCTGGCGGAGAGCTTCTTCGCGCGCGCGATGTCGTCGTGGTAATGCGAGTTGCCGCCGTCGATGACGATGTCGCCCTCGGCGAGCAGGGGCGCCAGCTCTTCGAGCGATCCGTCGACGAACGCCGCCGGAACCATCAGGCAAATGGCTCGGGGCCGCGCCATCTTGGCCACGAGATCCGCCAGGGAGGAGGCGCCCGTCGCCCCGTCCTTGACCAGGGCCTCGACCGCTGCTCTCGAGCGGTCGAAGACGACGCAAGCGTGCATGCTGCGCTGGAGACGCCGCACCATGTTGGCACCCATGCGTCCCAGGCCAATCATTGCGAATTGCATACTCTGCTCCTTGTCGAGGATCGGCGCCGCGTTCGTGCTGACCTCACGAACGCAGGCAGGGCCGCGCCCTCACCTACGGTCCCGCCGCAAGGGGGCGGTGCTGCAGTGTGCTCACCGCACGCGCGACGTCTTCCACCGTCGAAATCCGTTCGAACATCTCCGACGGGATGCTGATGCCGAAATGCGATTCCACGTCGGACACAAACTCCATGACGCCCAAGCTATCGAGGCCCAAATCGTTCTGAATGTGGTCTGACGGACGGATTTCACGCGCACCGTCGAGATGGCGACGCACCAGCTCACACGTGACCTGGAGAGATTCGTCGTAGCTGGACATGGCGGCAATGGTATCAGCGCAACGCGAACGCGTCATGGATAGCACGCACCGCCCGACAGGGCTCAGCCCCCTCCAGCCAAGCACGGATGAGCGCGACACCATCAGCTCCCGCGGCCGCACACGCATGCGCGGTGTCGGCCGTGACTCCCCCGAGCGCGTAAACGGCCATCTTCCCGCGAGCGTATTCCAGCGCCGACCGAACCGCTTCGGGGCCGCGCGCCTGCTTCACCGCGTCAAACGGAAATGGGGAGCGGCTCGCGAAGATCGGACTGACGACCACGGCGTCCGCTCCTCGTGCCGCAGCGCGGCGTACATTTTCGTCGGAGTGCGTTGCAACCGAGACCCAAGTGCCCGCGCCCATGACACGCCGAGCCTCCGCCACAGAGCAAGCCCCATGGCCAAGGTGCACGCCGTCTGCGCCGACATCGCGCGCAACGGAAACCTCGCCGTTCACGAAAAAGCGAGCGCCAACCGCACGCGTAGCGATTCGAAGGCGCCACGCAAAAAGACGCAGACTCACCGTTGGCCTGCGCTTGTCGCGCAATTGCACGGCAAAGGCTCCGCGCGCAAGCGTGCCGGCGACCGCGTGCACGGCGCGCACCACTTGGTCGTCGGCGAATGCCGGGTCCGTTATCAGAATGAGTCTCGGGATTGCCGCCGCGCGGGCGATGGCCCCCCGATGCGTCACTCGATGCTCGTGCTCACGCGCACGGGCGCCGGACCCGTTACCAGACCGGTCGTCGGACTCGACGCGTTCGCATACCGCCGTTTCGGCATGCGGCCTGCGAGAAAAGCCTTGCGCCCTGCTTGCACGGCCTCGCGCATCGCCTCGGCCATGAGAACCGGGTCCTTTGCGTGCGCAATCGCAGTATTCATGAGAACGCCGTGACAGCCGAGCTCCATGGCAACGCTCGCGTCACTCGCCGTCCCGACGCCCGCATCGACGATGACCGGCACATGGGCTCGCTCCAGAATGATTTCGAGATTTTGTGGATTGCGAATCCCGAGGCCGCTGCCAATCGGCGCCGCCAGAGGCATCACCGCCGCACAACCCGCGTCCTCGAGTTTGCGGCAAACAATCGGGTCGTCCAGGCAATACGGCAAGACGACGAAGCCCTCGGCGACGAGTTGGCGCGCGGCCGCCAGCGTTTGCTCGTTGTCCGGATAGAGCGTTTGCTCGTCGCCAATCACCTCGAGCTTGACGAGGGGGCCACACCCCTCCCCCGCCCCGGCGGAACCGATACCCATCTCACGCGCCAGTCGCAGCGTTCGAATCGCTTCGTCGGCCGTGTAGCAGCCGGCGGTGTTGGGCAGGACGAGCCATTTCTTTCGCGAAAGAAGCCCCATGAGCGACGTGCCCGACCGGTCCTTCAAATCGACGCGACGAATAGCGACGGTGACGA
>Ga0307475_10002622_pt1 | contig 10841 bp, 5 predicted proteins | sample atmos_gasesECM1C_FD_203317 | JGI IMG/M metagenome (GOLD analysis project Ga0307475, IMG submission 203317) | Hardwood forest soil microbial communities from Morgan-Monroe State Forest, Indiana, United States - atmos_gasesECM1C_515 | ecosystem: Environmental > Terrestrial > Soil > Temperate...
AGATGGCTGTCGTGGCCCAAATTCCTAGCGCAAGGGAGAGCAAAGCCGTGAATGCGAATCCCGGCGATTTTCGGATTTGTCGAACCGCATAACGCAGGTCCTGGAGCACGCCGTTCATTTTCAAGTTCTCCTATTCGTAGCGCAGAGCCACCATGGGGTCGACTTTCGCAGCCCGATATGCCGGAATGATGCTGGCAAACAGAGCGATCGTGGCGAGAAGAAACCCCACCGCCAGAAAGGTAACGGGATCGGTCGGCTTCACGCCGTAGATGAGGCTCGACAAAACGTGCCCCATCCCCAAGGCGCAAACGGCTCCTATGACAACACCCAGCAGGGTCGGCTTCATCCCTTCGACAACGACCATGCGGAGCACATCCCCAATGCGTGCGCCTAACGCCAAACGGATTCCGATTTCCTGCACGCGCCGTTTCACGCTGTACGAGAGCACGCTGTAGATCCCAATCGCTGCCAACAGCAGGGCGAGCGTGGCGAATGCGCCCAGCAGCAGCATGTTGAGGCGCGGTTGCGAGAGCGAGTTGGTGACCAGATCGTCCATGGTGAAAATGTCACGCACGGGAATGTCGCGGTCGACCTCGCGCACGGCACTCGACACAGCAGAGACCATGCCTGCGGGATTCGTTGTCGAGCGAACCACCAGAGTCATCGGAAATGAATTCCACCCTCCATTGGCCGGCACGGAAAGCTGGTCCAGCGGGAAGTATAGAGCCGCGCTGGGGCGAGTCTGGTCCAGGCTGTCGAGCTTCACGTCGCCGACAACTCCAACTACTTCCCGCACCGCATCAGGAAAGAAGGTCAGTGTGAGACGCTTACCCACCGCGTCCTCGCCCGGCCAAAACTGCCTGGCCATCGATTCGCTGATCAGGACTACGGCCGGTCTTCCCGCAATGTCCCCGTCGCCGATGTCGCGGCCACGCAGGATCGGGATGCGCATGGCGCTCAGGTAACCCGGGCTGACCAGCCGAACGTCGACTTCCGGTTGCTCTGACATCGCAACGACGGGGCGGCCCTCGATCGCAATGGGTTGATGCGAGCCTCCGTTGTCTAAGGGGACGTCGTCAACCACGCCTGCGGATTCGACGCCTGGCAAGGTACGCACCCGCTGAAGTACTCGCTCGAAAAAGCTGGCCTGCTCGGCCGGAAGAGGAAACTTGGCTCGCGAGACCGCAGCCGTCATGGTGAGGACACCATGGGAATCAAAGCCGGGATTCACGCCATGCAGTTGCTGGAAACTTCGAACCATCAACCCCGCGCCGATCAGCAGCAGCAGCGAAAGCGCAACCTCGGCAACCACGAGAATGCTGCGGGTGCGATGTCCGCCGCCCGAATCCGAGTCAGTGCGGCCGAGACCCTGTTTCAGCGCCTGATTTACGTCCGCCCCGGTCAACCGTAAGGCGGGAAGAGCTCCGGCAACAATGCCCGTGAGCAAAGAAATGGCTGCTGTGAAAGCGAGCACCTTGGCGTCCAGTCCAACGTCAATCGAGTGCGGCAATTTGTCCGCCAGAAAAGCCATGATGAGACGGACCCCGGAATGAGCGAAGGTCAGGCCAAGCGCTCCTCCCGCAAGTGCGAGCAGCACCGTCTCGGCCAGGATTTGCCGAAGTACGCGCGCTGAGGATGCACCGAGCGCCGTTCGGATGGCGATCTCTTTTCGCCGGCTCAAAGTTTTGGCCAGCGCGAGATTGGCGACATTGACGCACGCGATAAGCAGGACGAAGGCTACGGCGCCCAGAAGAACCAACAGCGCCGGCCGCACATCGCTCACCAGATCGTCGTGCAAGGGCACGACTACCGCGCCCCATCCCTTGTCGTCCTCGGGATACAACTGCTCCAGGCGGCTGGAGATGGTATTCATCGCGGCCTGGGCCTGCTTCAGAGCAATGCCGGATTTAAGGCGCGCGACGACAGCATAGTGATGCTCTCCGCGGACCGCGCGTTCCTTATCTGTCCAACCCATTGGCGTCCAGACTTGTGCAACGTCCGGAAAGCGGAACGAGGGCGGCATCACGCCGGCAACCAGGAAATTCTGACCGTCGATGTTGATGTTGTGGCCGACGATGTCAGCATTCGAGCCGAAGTGGTCCTGCCAAAAGCGATGACTGAAAACCACCACGTTGGACCGGCCGGGCTGATCATCCTGCGGCAAAAAAACGTGGCCTAACATTGGTTGAACGCCCAGGGTTTCAAAAAAGCTGGACGATACCGCGCCGGCGTCCACCTGCTCCGGCTTGTCGCCGCCCGTCAGAGTAAAACCGTGGTACGTATAAATCGCCATGTTCTCGAAAACCTGGTTTTGACTTTTCCAGTCCAGGTAATTCGCGGCGGAAACCGCGAATGTGGTCATTCCAGGAAAACTCTTTGCCGGAGGGACATGCCAAACATGGACGAGACGGTCAGGTTCTTTGAATGCCAACGGACGCAGTAGGGCTCCGTTCACGACGCTGAAGATCGCGGTATTCGCCCCAATTCCAAGGGCCAGTGTAATCACGGCAACGGCGGTGAAGCCGGGACTCTTGCGAAGTTGCCGTAGAGCGTAACGAAAATCCTGGAGCACTCCGGTCATCATTGCTCTATCTCTCCTCGGCTCTATTTCCTACTCGTAGCGCAACGCCACCATGGGATCCACTTTGGCCGCGCGCCATGCGGGGACAGCACACGCGATCATCGAGACAGCTATCAGCAGTGCAATCACGGCGACATACGTGAACGGGTCAAGGCTCGATATGCCGAACAAGAGGGTGATCAGCGAGCGACTGGCGATCACCGCTCCGGTCAGGCCGATCGCGACACCGATTCCGGCCATGCTCATCCCTTGGCGAACTACCAATGTCAGGATGTCAGCGCGGGTCGCGCCCAGCGCCGACCGCAATCCGATCTCGCGGATGCGTTCGGTGACTGTGCCAGACAGGACTCCATAAATCCCCGTGGCCGCGAGCACCAGTGCCGCCAGACCAAATGCCTCAAACAGGATCAGCACAAAATGCCGTTCAGCTTCCGACCTGGCTAGCAGGCTGTTCATGGTGGCGACGCGCACGATCGGCTGGTTCTTGTCCACCGACCAGATCGCCTGCCGGATGGCTGGACCAAGCCCCGCCGCATCTCCGCTTGTGCGGATTACCAGCGACTGCACGTGGTCGACCCAGGACCACTGCGTGGTCGAGGTGTAGAACGCGTCCGAGTCGGTCAGTGCCAGCGACGTCTGCTTTACATCGCCTACGATGCCGACAATCGTTCCCCATGGCCGGTCAGGGCGGCCGATGTCGGGACCAATGCGTACCCGCCGTCCGAGCGGGTCCTGATTAGGGAACTTGCGCTTGGTGAATGATTCGCTGAGCACAAGTGCCAATGGCGCGCCCATCACATCATGCTTGTCAAGTAGGCGTCCGCGACGGAGAGGAATACGCATCGTCTGGAAATAATCCGGGCTTACGGCGTAGCGAAGGCCTGCCTCAGTGTTGCTGCTTCGGTCCGACTCAAATTGCACTCCGAAGCTGTCAAAGTCGCCGCTCAGCGGCAACTGGCTGGTAAGTGCCGCCGCGGCGACGCCGGGAACCTGTTGTACCGCTTCGAGGGCTTGGGTGAAGAACTGGTCCCGCGCCCTATCAGTGTCGAATCGGTGGCCGGATTCCTGCACCTGCATGGTGAGCACGTGCGACGCGTCGAACCCGGGATCGATCGCGAACAGACGCCCCAGGCTGCGCAATAGCAGGCCCGCACTCACTAGGAGAACCAGAGCAATTGCGACCTCGGCGACCACCAGCGTGCGACGGGTCGCCTGGTGACCGCCTGCGGTGCGTCCGGAACTTTGCTGCACTCCGACGTGCAGATCGCCGCGGAAGGCATGAAGGGCCGGAATCAATCCGACCACCAGGCCGACGACTGCCGTGATGCCGAGCACGAAGGCAAACACTGTTCCGTCGACGCGGATCGCATTCACTCGCGGCAGTTCGGGCGGACTGAGCACCACCAGTGCATGCACGCTAATTTGTGCCACTACCATGCCGAGAGCGCCCCCGAACATGGCCACGAGAAAACTCTCCGTGAGAAGTTGCCGGACCAGTCGTGCGCGCGGAGCACCCAGAGCGGCACGCACGGAGAATTCCCCGCGCCGCAGCGCACCTCGCGCCAACAAAAGATTCGTCACGTTCACGCAGGCGATTAACAGAACCAGGATCACTGCACCGAGAACGGCGAGCAGCGCCGGCTTGACGCCACCGGCCACGTCATCTTGCAGCGAGCTTGTAATGAAGCCCTGGTCAAGCGAAGCCCAATCGGGCCGCGGGTACTCAGGCACCCGCGTATGCGCGATCAGATCTAGATCGCTCCGGGCCTGACTCATGTTGACGCCGGCACGGAGTCTCCCCACCATACGCAAGTGATGACCCCACTCTCTGGTCTGCTCAGAAGCGATGTTTCCCGTGTCATATTGCAGGGGCATCCAGACGTCGACCGAAGGAGCTAGCACGTTGTCGAACGTCCGCGGCATGACGCCAATCACGGTGTAGTTATCATCGTCGAGCCTGACCTGGCGTCCAATGATGCTGCGGTCGCTAGCGAAGATCCGCTGCCACAGCCCGTTTCCGAGGATCGCAACTTTTGGGCCGTTGTATACATCGTCCGAAGGTTGAAAGTCTCGCCCCAGTGCGGGCGGCACTCCCAGCGCATGGAAGTAGTTGGCGCTGACTCGCTGGCCGTCGAGCCGTTCCGGGTGGTCCGCGCCGGTAAGGCTCGGCTGCCACGGTTTCATTACGGCGATTGCTTCAAGGGAACGGCTGCGCTCCGCCAATTCGCGATAAGTGTGGAAAGTTTGCGGGATGCGGGACCCGTCCTCGCCGGCGTACCAGATCATGACGATCCGCCGCGCGTGTGGGTACGGCAAAGGCTCGAACAAGATTGGATTGATCGTGCTAAAGATAGCTGTCGTACTGCCGATGCCAAGCGCCAATATCACGATGGATGTGCAGGCGAAACCCGGAGTCTTGCGCAGTTGGCGGAGGGCATATCGAGCGTCTTGGACAAATCCCGTCATATTGATTTCATCTTGATTTCATCCTTTTTACTCGTAGCGCAACGCCACCATGGGATCGACTTTGGCTGCGCGCCGGGCGGGCAGAAAAGTCGCCAGGACGGCAATCGTTGTCAGCAAGGCGATCGAGGCCAGCAAGGTGGGCAGGTCATAAGGCTTCAACTCAAACAGCAGCGAGCCGGCGCTGCGTCCGGCAATCAGAGAGAGTGCGGTACCTGCCAAGATCCCAACTGCCACGAGACGAGCGACCTCACGCATTACCATGACAACCACCTGCCCTCGATCTGCACCCAGCGCCATGCGTAATCCAATTTCATTCCGCCGCTGCGCGACAACATAAGAGATCACGCCGTAGAGGCCGATCGCGGTCAGCAGCACGGCAAGCAATCCAAAAAATCCCGAGAGCATCGCCATCAGACGCTCCGCAATCAGTCCATCTCGAATCTGTTGCTGGAAATCACTGAACTCTGTAAGCACGTCGGGATATTTCTTGGCGAGTGTGCGCTTGACAGCGGCAGCTATTGCTGCTGGCGGCATGTCCGACCGGATCATTACCCAGCCCCAAGGCCCTTGCGCGGGGAACTGAGAAACTGGCGCTAAGGTCATTGGCGGCGTCGGGCTGCGTAGATCGTTGTACCGAGTATCCGGGATGACGCCTACGATCTCGTATACCGTTGGCGGATAGTCCGGCTCCGGATTTGTGCGCAAGGTTTGTCCGATCGGATTGACGCCGCTCAGAAAGTACCGCACAAAGGTCTCGTTCACGATCGCGACTCGCGGAGAGGATGCCGTGTCATCGCGACCGAAGCCGCGGCCTCGCAGCAGAGGAATTTCCATGGCATCGAAGTAGTCCGGACTCACCCAGGAGAATTTCGAAGTCCCCTCCCTTACTCCCACGCGAACGCCATGCTCCCAGCTTCCGCCCACCAGCGGGACGTGGGTAGAGATTGCAGCGTTACGTACCCCCGGGACCGTGCGAATCTCACGCAGCAATTCCGTCTCGTACGATGCCCAGCGCTCGGGTTGCAGATGCGATTGCCAGAATCCTAAAAAAGCTACCGTGATGCCGCTCTCACGCATTCCCGGGTTGAGCGTCAGCAGATTGCGGAAGCTCCTCACAAACAAGAGCGCGCCGACAAGGAGCACCAGAGAAATCGAGATTTGCGCCGTGACCATGCCTTGTTGCAGCGAGAAGCGCTCGCGCCCCATTGTCGTTCCCCTCCCTCCGGCTTTTATGGTGGAGAGTGGCTCAGTATGAATGGCGCGTAAGGCAGGAACAACTCCAAAGACCACGCAAGTCACAACCGTTGCCGCGGTTGCGAAAAGTAGCACACGCCAGTCGGTGACGATCTGCAAATTCACCGGGTCACCTTGTGTCGAGATGGCCCATACCAGCGCTCGGCTCAGAAACGTCGCCACACCCAAACCCACAATGGCGCCTGTTCCGCCGAGCAGGACGCTTTCTACGAGAAGGTTCTGCAACACGCGACCGCGGCCCGCTCCCAGGGCCATCCGAACCGCAATTTCACGCTCACGCCTGCTTGCCCGTGCGAGTATGAGGCTGGCCAGATTTGCGCATGCAATTAAAAGAACGAGTCCCGTGATCGCTAGAAGCAGCCCTAGCGAGCCGTGATCGTCGCGAAGCGTACTCACTCCGGTGGAAGCTGGATATGCCGCCAGTTGGAATCGTTTATAAGTCTGTGTCGTCTCGGGGTCGCGCCCCGGCGGAACTGTTGCTTCGAAAATGCCTGCACTAACAGCGCTCAAGTCCGCAGAGGCGCGTTGAATGGTCCAACCCGGTTTCAGGCGCCCCATCACTGACAGTTCGAATACATCGCGCCGGAATCCTTCTTTTGGCTGGCAAAATGGTAGTGCGAGATCGAAGTTCTGGCCCACCGCCATTCCAAAGAAATTCGGCGGTGTCACGCCGACAATCTCTACCAGATCGTTATCTGCTATCAGCTTGATACCAGCGGCCAGATCCCGTCCACCCAGTTCACGCTGCCAATAAGAGTAGCTGGCGACGGCGCGTCTTACGGGACACATTCCCTCATCATCCGGCATGAGCAAACGGCCGCGCCAGGGACGCATCCCCAGCACCGGGAAAAACCCTCCGCTCACCCAAAGCCCATTGAAGTGCCGCATTTCACTTCCGCGGCCGACATATCGCTGATTCAGACTCCAGGCGAACATCCCGGAAAATGCTTGTTGTTTCTCACGAATTTCCCGCCACAGCGCTTGCGTCAATTCTCCATATTGCTGATTAATGCCCATGCCGCGGTTGCCACCGACGATCTTCACTTGGGCAAGTTCCTGCGGATTCCGCACGGGCAGAGTGCGCAATCGAATAGCGCTGAGCAGCTGGAAAATCGAAGTGTTTCCTCCGATTCCCAACCCAAGCATAAGAATTGCGGTCAGCGTGAAGCCCGGGCTCTTGCGCAATTGGCGAAGAGCGTAACGGAAATCTTGGATCAAGCCGCTCATGCGTGCACATCCGCCATCAGCTTTTTCAGCTCTTCTTCCGCCACTATCTTGCCGTCGAACAGATGCACCTCGCGCTGCGCATGCTTGGCGAAGCGCGGATCATGCGTCACCATGCAGATCGTCGCGCCCTCGCGGTGTAGGTTCTGCAGGAGTTCCATCACAGCTTCGCCGTTGCGCGAGTCAAGGTTTCCGGTGGGCTCGTCCGCCAGCAGGATGGAAGGCTTCCCTCCGAGAGCGCGTGCAACGGCCACACGCTGCTGCTGGCCTCCGGAAAGCTGCGAAGGATAATGCCGGATGCGGTGCGCCATGCCCACGCGTTCCAGCGCTTCCATAACCCGCTTCTTGCGGTCGGGAGCAGCCATTCTCTGCCGGTACGTGAGCGGCAGCTCAACGTTTTCATACACCGTCAGGTCGCCGATCAGGTTGAAACTTTGGAAGATGAACCCGATCTCTTGATTACGAATCCGCGAGCGTTCGGCAAAATCGAGATTCTCGACTGTTTTCCCATTCAGCGAATACTTTCCATCGGTGGGCGTATCCAGCAGGCCAATGATCGACAACAGCGTCGACTTGCCGCATCCCGAAGGCCCCGACATCGCGACATACTCTCCTTTATTAATGGAGAGGTGCACTCCGGAGAGCGCGTGAGTTTCGATCTCATCGGTATAAAAGACTTTGGTCAGATCCTGAATCTGGATCAGTGGCTGCCCCGCTTCCGTCATAAGCTATTTGCCTCGAATTCGTAGTGTAGGTTTCTCACTCCAGCCGGATACGATCCGTCTTATCCCAGCGCGACATGTCGGAAAGAATTACCGTGTCGCCTTCGTGAAGTCCCTCAAAGATCTGAATCGAATTCACCGATTCGCGTCCCACCTTGACCGGGACGCGGCTGGCCTCCTTGCCGTCCGTCTCCAGCTTGAACAAGCTGATGGTGCTATTTTCCTGTCCGAATGCAGGCCGCCCCACATAAAGCACATTGTCCAGCCGCTCCAAGTCGATGGTTCCATCGACGCTGAGGTCGGGCCGGGCTCCTCGCGGCAGTTCGCCTGTTAGTTTGACGTCCACAGTCACGGTTCCGTTTTGTACCGCGGGATCGACTCGCATCACTGTGCCACTGATGAGGCCGTTGTGCGTATCGATCGATGCAGGCTCACCAAACTGCACATCGCGCGCTTGTGTTTCCGCGATCTTCAACGCGGCCATCAGATGTTCTGGCTGTACCACTTTGGCCAGCATGGTTCCAGGTTGAACGTGCTGGCCTACTTGCATCGGAAGATCGATCAACACCCCGCTTATGCCAGCTCGCACTCTGAGCGCGTCGAGTTGCTTTTGCTTAAGTGCGGCAAGAGTGCGTGCCTGGTCTACCTTTGCCTGTTCCTGCGCGAGCTGAGTCTCAATGGCTTTCCTGTTGATCGCCAGCCTCTGCCCTTCGAGATCATTTCTGGTAGTGAGTTCGTCTGCTTTGCCCTTGGATGACTTGTAGGCCAAACCTGAAATTACGCCGAGGTCGTAAAGCGCTTTGTCGGTGTCGGCTTGTCGTTGCGCCTGACTGTAGTCCGCGTTCACGGTTGCGGCGCCGGCTTTCTGGGTCATGAGATCGCTGTCGAGCCGCACGCGCAGGCTTTGATACTCCGCTTCCGCCGCCTTCAATTGAAGCTGTGCGTCAATCGCCGCTTGCTCGACCTGCGAATTGCTCATCTCGATGAGAACGGTGTCAGCTTGTACCTGTGTGCCCGGCAGCACACGAATGCGTACTACCGTCGCTTCGGTTTCGGCAGGAATCTGACGAACCGCTTCCTGCACTGGCATCAAGGAACCTGGTCCTCGCACCTGCCGCAGCATGGATCCCCGTTTTACGACATCGGTCCACACAGTTCCGCGCTCGACCGAGGGAGCCGCGGGTTTCAGCCTCATGACCCAAATCGATACCCCCCCAACCAGCACGGCTCCTACGCCGAAAAAAACAATCTGGCGACGGCGCTTCTGGAGCTTGAATTCGGGCCGAGCGATGTCCACTGCCATGCTCGTCAGCAACCGGTACTCCACCGTTGAGGACGCCCAAATGGTGAAAACATGGAAGATAACTAAGCATCAAGAGTGCCGCGGCGGGCTACAGTGTCCAGTCCCGAACGAGGGTGTCCATGACCGAACAACACTGATCGGAGGTGGAAGGTTTTGTTTAGAACCGCGCACGCGTCGTGTCACTCTCAGACAAGTCTCTTGTCTTTCCCAGACAAGCTCAGAGCCTGGCTTCAGGCGTATTCTGTAGCGCGGCTTCGACTGTAAGGTCGAACTTTGAGACGTAAGAGAGCGCCGGTTTTCAAATTTAGTTTCCGGCGCGAGCCGTTCCGTTTGGTCCTGACGAGGAATTTCTGGACAGGGGGCTATACATGAAGTCGCTAAAGCAGTTTGGGATTTTATCCGTAGCGCAATTGCTACTCGCAGCCAGTTTTATTGCTGCTCAGACCTCGTCCAGTTCGCTTCAGGGCACCGTAACCGATCCCAGTGGGAGCGCCATCAGCGGCGCCACCGTCGTGCTTTCCAGTAACGAGTCGAAACTGGGACGCACGATGGTGACGGGGACCCAAGGAGAATACCGATTTCTCGCTTTGTCTCCGGGGACCTACAGCCTGACGGTGACGGCGAAAGGATTTTCCCGTTACCAGCAAACCGATCTGCAGCTCCTGGTCAACACGCCGGCGACCGCCAACCTGCAGCTCAAGGTAGGATCGGTCACCGAGAGCGTCACAGTTACCAGTGAGGCACCCGCGTTAAACATGGTCGATGCCTCGATTGGAAATTCATTCGACCAGACGCAGGTAAGACAAATTCCACTCGAAGGCCGCAACGTTCCCGATTTGCTCAGCCTGCAGGCAGGAGTCGCATATACCGGCAATCGGCTTGACATCGACAAAAATCAAGACACGCGCAATGGTGCCGTCAACGGCGCCCGCAGCGATCAGAGCAACATTACTCTCGACGGCGTGGATGTAAACGATCAGTCGAACGGATATGCCTTCACTTCGGTGCTGCCTACAACGCTCGATTCGGTTCAGGAATTCCGTGTCACCACGTCGAACTACAACGCCGACCAGGGTGGGGGCTCTGGAGCCGAAGTCGCTCTAGTCACCAAGAGCGGCACGAATGCGTTCCATGGATCGCTCTACGAATACCATCGCAACACCATCACTAGCGCCAACGATTACTTCGTGAAAGGGGCGGAGGCGTTCAGCAAGCAGCCCAACCAAGCAGACAAGTTGATTCGAAATATTTTTGGTGTGTCGTTGGGCGGTCCGATTCGGAAGGATCGCCT
>Ga0307475_10002623_pt1 | contig 10840 bp, 7 predicted proteins | sample atmos_gasesECM1C_FD_203317 | JGI IMG/M metagenome (GOLD analysis project Ga0307475, IMG submission 203317) | Hardwood forest soil microbial communities from Morgan-Monroe State Forest, Indiana, United States - atmos_gasesECM1C_515 | ecosystem: Environmental > Terrestrial > Soil > Temperate...
CGTTTTTCTGTGGCTCGTCGATCTGGCCGTGCAGCGTGGTGTCGCATACGTTTTCAAAGCGTTTGGTGTGTAAGGGGATTTCGAATTCATGAGCATGCAGTGGTACATCATCCATACCTACTCGGGTTTTGAGAAGAAAGTAAAAGAAAGCCTCGAGAGCCGTGTGGAAGCGTTCACGCTCCAGGACAAGATTGGCCGCGTGCTGATCCCCATGGAAGACGTTGTGGAAGTGCGCAGCGGAAAGAAAGTCGTTTCCTCGCGCATGTCTTACCCTGGGTATGTGCTGGTGGAAATGGATTTGGACGAAAACACCTGGCACATCGTGCGGTCCACTCCGCGGGTTACCGGTTTTGTGGGTTCCGCGACTTCGCCTTCGCCGTTAACCGAGGCGGAAGTCGATGGCATCATCAATCGCGTGCACACCCCGCAGGATCGGCCCAAGCCGAAAGTGGTATTCGAACGCAACGAACAGGTCCGCATCGTGGATGGCCCGTTCGCGAATTTTAATGGCTCCGTGGAAGAAATCGATAACGACCACAGCCGCTTGAAAGTTTCCGTAACGATTTTTGGCCGCTCGACGCCGGTGGAGTTGGACTTCGCCAGCGTGGAAAAGCTCAATTAATCGCAAAACGTCAGTTCTGCAATAGAAGAAGCTGAAAGAGATAGGTTGAAATAGAGAAATGGCAAAGAAGATTCAAACGAACATTAAATTGCAGTTGCCAGCCGGCAAAGCAACGCCTGCGCCTCCAGTTGGAACGGCGCTCGGCCCGCATGGCTTGAACATCATGGATTTCTGCAAACAGTTCAACGCCAAGACTTCCAAGGAACCGGACGGAATGATTTTTCCGGTGCTCGTGACCGTCTATACCGATCGCACCTTCACCTTTATTTTGAAGACTCCTCCGGCTTCCATTCTGCTTCTGCGAGCCGCCGGAATCGTCAAAGGCTCCGCAGAACCGAATCGCACCAAAGTCGGCAAAGTGACCAAGAAGCAAGTGGAAGAAATCGCCAAAATTAAACTGGTCGATCTCAACACCACCAATATCGAGTCAGCCGTTCGTACCGTGATGGGCACGGCCCGCAACATGGGGCTTGACGTCGTATAGGCTCAAAGAAATCTGGCAGCACCCGCACCAAAGCAGGGAATTGAAGGGGAATAGCAGGCAATGGCAAAAAAAGCAGGAAAGCATGTCGAGAATGCGCGCAAGAAAGTCGAAGCGCGCCCGTACAAGCTCAGCGAAGCTGCCGAGCTCTTGAAATCCGCGCATCACACCAAGTTTGACGAAACCGTTGAGTTGGCCATCAACCTGGGCGTGGACCCCAAGCATTCCGATCAGGTTGTGCGCGGCACGGTGGTTCTCCCTAACGGACTTGGCAAGTCTGTCCGCGTGCTGGTCATCGCTGGTGGCGACAAAGTTCGCGAAGCGCAGGATGCTGGCGCAGACTACGTCGGCGGCGACGATATGGTGCAGAAAATCATGGAAGGCTGGACCGATTACGACGCCGTAATCGCCACGCCGGACATGATGCGCTCCGCCGGTAAGCTCGGTAAGGTGCTAGGCCCACGTGGTTTAATGCCTAATCCCAAGACCGGCACGGTCACCTTCGATGTGGCCAAAGCCATCAAGGACGTGAAGGCCGGAAAAGTGGAGTTTCGCGTCGATAAAGCCGGCATTGTTCATTGCGCCATCGGCAAAATCAAGTTTGATGCCGCGAAGCTGGCTGAGAACGCTCACGCGGTCATCGCTGCCGTAGTGAAAGCCAAACCTTCTGCATCTAAAGGTAAATACGTCAAAAAAATTACGCTGACTTCGACCATGGGTCCGGGAATTACCGTCGACCTGGCCGAGTCCGAAGCCATGGCAGCGGCTGCTTAATACCAAATCACTCTGGAAAGCGGCGGAGAGTTTATGAAAAAGCGCAGTGAAAAACAGCAGGACCTCGACAACCTGAAGACCGAGTTGGCGCGGGTTTCGACCGTGATCCTCACCACCTTTCAGGGCATCACCGTCGAGAACGATACGAAGTTGCGTCGCGCCGTGCAGGCTGCCGGCGGCAAATACAGGGTCGTAAAGAATACCCTGGCCGAACGCGCTGGCGCGGGCACACCCACGGAAAAACTGCTCAAGGATTTGAAGGGCACGAATTCCATCGCGTACAGCGAACATGACCCGGTCGCGCTGGCAAAAGCGCTGACCAAGATTGCGAAAGATGTTCCGGCGTTCCAATTCAAGGCGGGCTTGGTGGAAGGCCGCGTCATTTCCATCGCGGAAATTCAGCAGCTGGCTAATCTGCCTTCTAAAGAAGAGTTGCTCAGCAAGATAATGTTCCTGCTGAACGCTCCCGCACAACGAATCGCCATGGCGCTCAACGGGTTGCCGCGCAATCTGGCGATTACCGTCAGCGAAGCCATCAAGGCAAACAAGTTTGCGTCCTCCGGTGCAAGTGCGGGAGACGCGGGATCTGGCGAAAAAAAATCTGAACCGGCGCCGGAAGCAGTGCCCGCGGGAACTACCGAAGCAAGCACCGAAAAGGGCCAATAAAATTTAATTTAAGTTTGAGAGGAGAAGAAAGAATCATGGCGAAAGTTGACTCAATCCTGGAAGAAATCAAGGGCCTGACGCTTCTTGAAGCGTCCGACCTGGTGAAGAAAATGGAAGAAGCCTTCGGTGTGTCTGCTGCGGCTGCGGCTCCTGTAGCGGCTGCTGGCGGAGCGGCTGCTGGTGCGGCTCCTGCGGAAGAGAAGACGGAGTTCACCGTGACGCTTACCGATGTGGGCGGCAACAAGATCAACGTCATCAAGGCGGTTCGTGAAGTAACCAGCTTGGGTCTGAAGGAAGCCAAGGACCTGGTTGATGGCGCGCCCAAGCCGATCAAAGAAGGCGTTAGCAAAGACGAAGCCGCGACCATCAAGAAGAAGTTTGAAGATGCCGGTGCCAAGGTCGAAGTTAAATAATTGCCGCGACGCTTCGCGTTTGCGAAGCAGCATTTCATGAATTGATCGCGCCTGCCTGAGGTCGCTCGGCGGTCAGGCAGGGGTTTAGTAACGATATTGGTATTCGCTGCGGCTCTTTGAGCGGTGAGCCGCGCTAAAGGAATTCAACTACGCAAGTCGAGGCCGGTAACTCTAGCAGTGTCTACGGTCCTTTTGAGGCCGTCGGCGGTTGTGTGCGCGCTCGCTTTGGGCAGGCAGCCGCGCATCCTACTGTTAGCCAACCCGAATCCTTCTCCTCGGTCCATCATTCGAAAGAGCGGCCGCGCGCCAGCCGCCTTTCTGTTTATTTCCAGGCTGCCCAAAAAGGGATGAGGTAATACGCATGCCGACTAGTAATCAACATATCCGGGAACGTCAGCGACTGGACTTCGCCAAAATTCAGGGATCCATTCAGATTCCGAATTTGATCGAAGTGCAGATGAAGTCCTATCAGCGCTTTTTGCAGATGGACTTGCTGCCCAGCGAGCGCGACGATGGCGGACTTCAATCCGTCTTCACTTCCGTTTTTCCCATCAAGGATTTCCGCGAAATGTCGCAATTGGAATTCGTGGACTACGCCATCGGGAATTGGGAGTGCAAGTGCGGCAACCTGAAGGGTCTGCACCATCTGCGAGCCACTTGCCGTCATTGCGGCGCTTCGGTGGTCACCAATCCGTACCAGACTGGCGATGTGATCTGCCACAAGTGCGGAACGTTTAACAAAAACACGCCCACCTTTTGCAATAAGTGCGGCGACCCGGTAGCCATGCAGTTGAAGTACGACGTGAACGAATGTCAGGAACGCGGTATGACTTATTCCGCGCCGCTGAAAGTCACCATTCGTCTCACCATTTACGACAAGGACCCCGACACCGGCGCGAAGACCATTCGCGACATCAAGGAACAGGAAGTTTTCTACGGCGACATTCCTTTGATGACCGAGAATGGCACCTTCATCATCAATGGCACCGAGCGCGTCATCGTCAGCCAGTTGCACCGCTCTCCGGGCGTCTTTTTTGAGAGCGCCAACAACCGCACTTACTTCCTCGGCAAGATCATTCCTTACCGCGGCTCGTGGGTGGAATTCGAATACGACACCAAGAACATTCTGTACGTGCGCATTGACCGCAAGCGCAAATTCCTGGGCTCCATTTTCCTTCGCGCGCTGGGCATGAAGTCCAACGAAGACATTCTTCGCACCTTTTATCAGGTGGAACGCATTTCCTTGCGAGACAAGGAAATGTACTGGAACGTTTCGCCGGGCATCGTCGATCGCAAGCTCACTTACGAAATTCGCAATCCTAAATCCGAAGAAGTGATTGTCGGCGCGCACAAGCGCATCACCGATAACCTCTTCAAGGAATTGATCAAGGCCAAGGTTTCGCAGATTCGCGCCGCGCTGGCCGATCTCGAAGGCGCCTATAGCGTCGCCGACATCGTCAATCGCCAGACCGGCGAAGTGCTGCTCGAAGCCAACAAGCCGCTAACCGCCGATCTATGGCAGGCCTTCGCGGAAGCCGGCATCACTGAAGTGGATGTTTTCTTCCCGGAGCGCGACGACATCGGCCTGGTTCTTTCGCGCACCCTGGACAAGGACTCCATCCGTACCACCAAGGAAGCTTTGATCGAAATTTATCGCAAGCTGCGTCCCGGCGATCCTCCGACGCTCGAAACGGCCACCAACCTTTTCCGCGGAATGTTTTTTGATCCGCGCAAATACGATTTCAGCCGCGTTGGCCGTCTGAAGTTCAACATCAAGATGGGTCTGGACACGCCGCTCAACAATCGCACCCTGGATACGCCGGACTTTGTGTCCGCCATCAAGTATCTCTTCAAGCTGCGCAAGAACATCGGGGTTGTCGACGACATCGACCATCTTGGCAACCGCCGCGTTCGCGCGGTTGGCGAGCTGCTTGAAAATCAATTCCGCATCGGCCTCGTCCGCATGGAACGCGCCATTAAAGAAAAAATGAGCGTGTACCAGGAAATGTCCACCGCGATGCCGCACGACCTTGTGAATGCCAAGCCGGTTATGGCCGCCATTCGCGAGTTCTTCGGCTCTTCGCAGTTGAGCCAGTTCATGGACCAGACCAATCCGCTCAGCGAAATCACTCACAAGCGCCGTCTGTCGGCTCTTGGACCCGGTGGTTTGTCGCGTGAACGCGCAGGTTTCGAAGTTCGCGACGTTCACCCCACGCACTATGGCCGCATTTGCCCGATTGAGACGCCAGAAGGCCCGAACATCGGTCTGATCAGCTCGCTCTCGTGCTTTGCGCGCATCAACGATTACGGCTTCATCGAATCGCCGTATCGCCGCGTGAAGGGTGGACGCATCATCGATTACGTGCACATCGTCAACGCCGGCGACAGCGAATTCAAAGCCGGTGAAATCGTCGAAAAAGATCGCGTCGAAGACCTCAACGAAGAGCTAAAGCGCCGCAAGGTAACTTACGAACCATATTGCTTCTATCTTTCCGCTTGGGAAGAAGACAAGTACGTGGTCGCGCAGGCTAACGTTTCGCTCGACGATCGCTTGAAGATCACCACTGAACTGGTTAACTGCCGCCAGGCTGGCAACTTCGTATTGAAGAGCCGCGAGGAAGTCGATTACGTCGACGTCTCTCCGAAGCAGCTTGTCTCTGTAGCCGCCAGCTTGATTCCGTTCCTCGAGAACGACGACGCCAACCGCGCGCTCATGGGTTCCAACATGCAGCGCCAGGCTGTTCCTTTGATTCGCGGCGAAGCGCCGCTCGTGGGCACCGGCATGGAACGCGTTACCGCTCGCGACTCCGGAGCGGTAGTGCTCTGCCGCCGTGAAGGTATCGTCGATCAGGTCGACTCCGAGCGCATCATCGTGCGTGTCGAGTCCGATCACTCCGGCGTACTTAGCCGCGAAGTAGGCGCGGACATCTACCAGCTCATCAAATTCAAGCGTTCCAACCAGAACACTTGCATCAGCCAGAAGCCGCTCGTTCGTGTTGGCGACCGCGTGAAAAAGGCCCAGGTTCTGGCCGACGGTCCTTGCACCGAGCGCGGTGAATTGGCTCTCGGACGCAACGTGCTGGTCGCGTTCCTTCCCTGGCGCGGCTACAACTTCGAAGACGCCATCCTGGTCAGCGAAAAGCTGGTGAAGGACGATTACTACACCTCTATCCACATCGAGGAGTATGAAATCGAAGCGCGCGATACCAAGCTTGGCCCTGAAGAAGTTACGCGCGACATTCCCAACATCAGCGAATCGTTCCTTCGCAATCTGGACGAAAGCGGTGTCATCCGCATCGGCGCCGTTGTCAAGCCCGGCGACATTCTGGTCGGCAAAGTTACGCCCAAGGGCGAAACCACCCTGACCCCGGAAGAAAAGCTGTTGCGCGCCATCTTCGGCGAAAAAGCCGGAGACGTTCGCGACGCTTCTCTCTATTGCCCGCCAGGCATCGAAGGCACCATCGTCGACGTGAAAATCTTCACTCGCAAGGGTGGAGAAAAAGACGAGCGGCACAAGTCCATCGAAGCCACGCAAATCTTCAAACTCGAAAAGAACCTCGCCGACGAAATTCGCATCTTGACCGACGAGCGCCTCAAGCGCTTGACCGATCTGCTCGGCAGTAAGGTTCTGCAAGCCGACTTGCACGACGAAAAAACCAACAAGCGCTTGTTGACCAAGGGCGTCGAGCTTACCCGTGAAATCATCGAAAAGATTTCCACGCGTAACTTGAAGCGCCTGAAGCTCAACGAAAAAGATCCTTTGCTCATCGAGAAAATCGAAGAGATCGAGGAGATGACTTCTCGTCAAATCGATGTGCTTCGCAAAATCACCGAAGAGCGCAAGGAAAAGCTCAAGAAGGGCGACGAGCTGCCTCCTGGCGTCATCAAGCTGGTCAAGGTCTATATCGCCATGAAGCGCAAGCTTTCCATCGGCGACAAAATGGCCGGCCGCCACGGTAACAAGGGCGTCATCGCGCGCATCGTTCCGCAGGAAGACATGCCTTACATGCCCGACGGCACTCCGGTGGAAATCGTGCTCAATCCGCTGGGCGTTCCTTCGCGTATGAACGTCGGACAGATTCTTGAGACGCATCTTGGCTGGGCTTCCAAAGAACTGGGCAACAGCCTCAAGCGTTTGCTCAGCAAGGAAGTAAAAGCCGAGGCGCTGCGCCGCTGGTTCCGCGAAGTTTTCACCGAGACCGCGGTTTGGAAAACCTTGTCCAAACTCAGCGACGACGAGTTGCTTGAGTACGCGGAAGGCTTCCGCGAAGGCATCCCCTTCGCCACGCCGGTATTCGACGGCGCGCGTGAAGCGGAAATTCGCCACCTCCTGGAAGTCGCGGGTCTCCCGCATGCCGGCAAAATCAACTTGTTCGACGGCATGTCCGGCGACCAGTTCGATCAGCCGGTCACCGTGGGCTACATCTACATGCTCAAGCTAAGCCATCTCGTCGACGACAAGATTCACGCGCGCTCCATCGGGCCGTACTCGCTTATTACGCAGCAGCCGCTCGGCGGCAAAGCGCAGTTCGGCGGCCAGCGCTTCGGCGAAATGGAAGTCTGGGCGTTGGAAGCGTACGGAGCGGCGCACATCCTGCAGGAGCTGCTCACCGCGAAATCGGACGACGTGTATGGCCGCGCGAAAATCTACGAGGCCATCGTGAAAGGTGAGCCGGGTATCGAACCTGGAGTGCCGGAATCCTTCAACGTGCTCGTCCGCGAGTTGCAGTCCTTGTGCCTTGACGTCGAATTGATGAAGCGGCAGAAGCCACCAACGGATAAAGCAGCGGATTAAACAGAAAGGAATTTTTCCTCTTCTGTTCTGCTCTCAGTTTAGTAGCAATTTCGGTAGTTGGGTTCTCAGCCGGTTCGGCGCCAAACGCCGAACCGCAACCCGCACCGGCCAAACCGGATCGGGAGGGAGGAAACAACCTTGTATCGCAGCAGCCCTTATGATCGCGCTAGTTTAATTGCGGACTTCGACTCCATTCGCATCAGTTTGGCGAGTCCGGAAAAAATTCGCTCATGGTCTCACGGCGAAGTTACCAAGCCGGAGACCATCAATTACCGCACTTTCAAACCCGAACGGGACGGCCTGTTCTGCGCCAAGATTTTTGGCCCGGTCACCGACTGGGAATGCTTGTGCGGCAAATATAAGCGCATGAAGCATCGCGGAGTGATCTGCGACAAGTGCGGTGTGGAAGTTACCTTGAGCAAGGTTCGCCGCGAGCGTCTTGGCCATATCGAGCTCGCTTCGCCGTGCTCTCACGTGTGGTTTTTCAAAGGCTTGCCCAGCCGCATCGGCTACTTGCTGGACATTTCCATGCGCGACCTCGAACGCATTTTGTACTTCGAAGCGTTCGTGGTCGTTGACCCAGGCGAGGTTGCCATTCTGCGCGAGCGCGAAGTCCTTCTCGAAGATAAATACCGCGAACTCCAGAAAGAATATCCCGGGCAGTTCAACGCCAAGATGGGCGCCGAAGCCATCAAGGAGCTTTTGCGCCGCGTCGAAGTGGAAAAGCTTTCCGACGAGCTGCGCGAAAAAATGAAGACTGATGCGTCGCTGCAAAAACGCATCAAATTCGCCAAGCGCCTCAAGGTGCTCGAAGCGTTCCGCAAGAGCGGCAACAAGCCGGAGTGGATGATTCTCGACGTGATTCCGGTGCTTCCGCCAGAGTTGCGCCCGCTCGTTCCTCTCGACGGCGGACGCTTCGCCACGAGCGATCTCAACGACCTGTATCGGCGCGTAATCAACCGCAACAACCGCTTGAAGAAGCTCATGGAGTTGCGCGCCCCCGACGTAATCGTGCGCAACGAAAAGCGCATGCTTCAGGAAGCTGTCGACGCTCTCTTCGACAATGGCCGCCGTGGCCGCGTTCTGCGCGGCACCAACAACCGCCCGCTCAAGTCCTTGTCCGACACACTCAAGGGTAAGCAGGGCCGCTTCCGCCAGAACCTGCTCGGTAAGCGCGTCGATTACTCCGGCCGTTCCGTAATCGTCGTCGGCCCCGAACTAAAGCTTCACCAGTGCGGTCTGCCCAAAAAGATGGCGCTCGAGCTTTTCAAGCCTTTCATCTATCACAAGCTTGAAGCCCAGGGACACTGCACCACCATCAAGCAAGCCAAGGAAATGGTCGAGCAGCAGGATCCCGTGGTCTGGGACATTCTCGAAGATGTGATTCGCGAACATCCCGTGATGCTCAACCGCGCTCCGACGCTGCACCGTCTGGGCATCCAGGCGTTCGAACCGGTACTCGTCGAAGGCAAAGCGATCCGCATCCATCCGCTGGTCTGCACTGCGTTCAACGCGGACTTTGACGGCGACCAGATGGCCGTGCACATCCCGCTCTCGCCGGAATCTCAAGTCGAAGCGTCTGTGCTGATGCTCAGCTCCCGCAACATTCTTTCGCCCGCGCACGGTTTGCCTCTCGCCGTTCCGTCGCAAGACATGGTGCTGGGTATCTATTACCTCACCAAGTCCAAGCCCGGAGCCAAGGGTGAAGGCAGGGTCTTCGGCGCCACCGATGAAGTGATCCTCGCGCTGGAAGCCGGCGAAGTCGAATTGCTCACTCCCGTCCGCTTGCGCTACACCGGTGAAGTGATCGACCTCACCACCGCGTACGACGATCAGGACGTGCCGCACACTGTGCCGGTTAAGATGGAGCGCCAATTCATTCAGACCACCGTCGGCCGCGTCATTTTCAATTCGCACTTGCCGGAGAAATTTCCGTACGTCAACGGCTTGCTCAAGAAAAAGGGCGTGCAGCAACTGGTGTACTACGCCTATCTTCGTTTCGGGTTGGAAGACACCGTCATCCTGCTCGACCACTTGAAGGAATTGGGCTTCCATTACTCCACCAAGTCCGGCATCTCCATCGGCATCGACGACATGCTCATTCCCAGCAATAAATACAGTCTCGTCGAAAACGCCGAGAAGGAAGTCGTCAAGGTGCAGCAGCAATACCTCGACGGCGCCATCACCAACGGCGAGCGCTACAACAAAGTCATCGCCATCTGGGGAGACGTCACCGAAAAAGTTGCCGACGAATTGTTCAAGGCCCTGGAGAACCAGGACAAAGAAGGCATCATCAACCCCGTGTATGTTATGGCGGGGTTCGAAACAGCAGATTCGTCAGCTTTCCGGTATGCGCGGCTTGATGGCCAAGCCTTCCGGCGAAGTTATCGAGTCGCCGATCACTTCAAACTTTCGCGAAGGCCTGAACGTGTTGCAATACTTCATCTCTACTCACGGCGCGCGTAAGGGTCTCGCTGACACCGCGCTCAAGACCGCCGACTCCGGTTATCTCACTCGCCGCCTCGTGGACGTTGCGCAGGACGTAATCATCAACGAGCGCGACTGCGGCACCACCGACGGCATCTTCGTCGAGCCCATCATCGAAGCCGGCGTCGAAGTCGAGCCGCTGCGCGACCGCATTGTTGGCCGCGTTTCTCTCGACAAGATCAAGGACTTCGAGGGCAGCGTAATCGTCGAAGTGAATCAGGAAATCACCGAAGAGCTCGCCAACTCCGTGCAAGGCGCGGGTATCGAGCGGGTGCGCATCCGTTCTGTGCTGACTTGCGAATCGCGTCGCGGGGTCTGCGCTCTGTGTTACGGGCGTAATCTGGCCACCGGCCGCATGGTGGAACTCGGAGAGGCTGTCGGCGTCATCGCCGCGCAGTCCATCGGAGAACCCGGCACGCAGCTCACCATGCGTACTTTCCACATTGGCGGAACCGCTACCCGCGTATCCGAGCGTTCCACTCTGGAAGCGCGCAACAACGGCAGCGTCAAGTTTGTGGACCTTAAATACGTGGAAGGCCGCGGCGGCACTTCCATCGCCATGAATCGTTCTGGCTTGATCGCCATCGTGGACGAAAAGGGTC
>Ga0307475_10002624_pt1 | contig 10833 bp, 9 predicted proteins | sample atmos_gasesECM1C_FD_203317 | JGI IMG/M metagenome (GOLD analysis project Ga0307475, IMG submission 203317) | Hardwood forest soil microbial communities from Morgan-Monroe State Forest, Indiana, United States - atmos_gasesECM1C_515 | ecosystem: Environmental > Terrestrial > Soil > Temperate...
ATCCGCTGGGGCCCGATGGCTGCCGCCGATTTCGTCGCGGAATTTTTTGAAACGGACCTGCTTCGCGCGGCCGTCGCCGCCCGTGGAATTTTTGGTGCCGCCCTCGGCCCCTGGTCGGCCGGCTCAACAACTCTCCTGCTTCTTCGCGCCGCTGCCGATCCTTATCCAGTGGGTAATTCCGCAATGCCGCGCGGAGGAATGGGGGCGCTCACAGCCGCCATGGCCGCATCGGCCAAACAGGCCGGCGCTGAAATTCGGACCAACGCCGACGTGCAGAAAATCCTGGTAAAAAATGGCGCTGTAATCGGCATTGCGCTCGCAAGCGGCGAGGAAATCGCCGCCAAATGCGTCGTCTCCGGTGCCGACCCGCGCCGCACTCTGCTCGGCCTCCTCGACCCGACTCACCTGCCGCCGAGCTTCGTCGTGAAGATGCAGCATTTCCGCGCGCAGGGAACCGCCGCAAAACTCAATCTCGCGCTCGACGGCCTGCCCACCTTCACTGCGCTCAAACAATCCGCTGATCGCTCTGCGCTAAGCGGCCGCATCCACGTCGGCCCCGGCATTGACTACCTCGAGCGCGCTTTCGACGCCTCCAAATACGGCGAATTTTCGCCCGCGCCCTATCTCGATATTTCGATTCCTACAATTCTCGACCCCGCCCTCGCGCCAGAAGGGAAGCACGTCATGTCCATCTACATGCAGTTCGCTCCCTTCCGCCTGAAAGCAGGCGATTGGGCCCAACACAGCGACGCGCTCGCCGACACAATCGTAAAGACCGTCGCCGAATACGCCCCCGATCTCCAATCAAAAATTCTAGGCGGCCACATCATCACCCCGAAGGATTTAGAGGAAACATACGGCCTAACCGGAGGCCACCCCTTCCACGGTGAACTTTCCCTCGACCAAATTTTCACCATGCGCCCCATTCTTGGCTGGGCCCGTTACGCCACCCCGGTAAGAGGCCTCTACCTCTGCAGCAACGGCACTCACCCAGGCAACGGCGTCACAGGAGCCTCCGGCGCCAACGCCGCCCGCGAAATCCTCCGCGACCTCCGGAAATAGGTTACAGGGCGATCCATGAGCACTCCCGAAAATCGGTTTGGAAAAAACTCTATCAATCGAGCTCACCTCGCGGCTCTCATGGCCCGCGAGGAACAGAAATTCATAGCCGACCACCCGAAATCTGCGGCCCTTTACGAACGCGCCCAGCGATCCCTCCTCGGCGGCGTCCCCATGAACTGGATGAAAAAATGGGCTGGCAAATTTCCCGTCTTCGTCGCAGAAGCCCACGGAGCGCATTTCACCGATGTTGACGGCCGCGATTACGTCGATCTTTGCCTTGGCGACACCGGCGCGATGACCGGCCACTCTCCCGCGCCCGCAGTCGAGGCCATTGCGCGGCAATCAAAGCAGGGCATCACGCTGATGCTACCCACGGAAGATGCTTTATGGGTTGGCGAAGAACTCGCGCATCGCTTCGGTCTTCCGTACTGGCAATTCACTCTTACCGCCACCGATGCGAATCGTTTCTCGATCCGCATCGCGCGCGAAATCACGTCGCGCCCGAAAATTCTCGTCTACAACTATTGCTACCACGGCAGCGTCGACGAGAGCTTCATCTCGATCATCGAAGGGAAACCCGCCCCACGCCGTGGCAACATCGGTCCACCAGTGAATCCCGCCGAGACCACCCGCGTCGTCGAGTTCAACGACCTCGCTGCCCTCGAAGCAGCCCTGGCCCCTCGAGACGTGGCCTGCATCCTCGCGGAACCAGTAATGACGAATGTCGGAATTGTCCATCCCGATCCCGGCTATTGGCAATCCGCTGTCGAAATCGCCCGCGGCTACGGCACTCTTCTCATCATGGACGAGACTCACACCATTTGTGCCGGCCCCGGCGGCTACACCCGTGAACACGCCATCCGGCCCGATATCTTCGTCATCGGCAAACCCATCGCCAGCGGACTACCCGCCGGAACATATGGCTGCTCAGCCGAAGTCGCCGAAAAAATCATTCATCGAATTCATCTGGAAGATTGCGATACGGGAGGGATTGGCGGCACTCTCGCAGGAAACGCTCTCTCGCTAGCCGCGATCCGCGCCACACTCGAACACGTTCTTACGCCACAAGCATTCGCTCACATGATTCCGCTCGCGCAGCGATTTGCAAAGGGTGTAGCCGGCGCGATCGAGGCGGTAAACCTTCCGTGGCACGTAACGCGTCTAGGTTGCCGCGCCGAATATCTTTTCCGCCCGAACCCGCCGCGCAACGGCGGAGAAGCCGCTGCCGCGGCCGATTTCGATCTCGAGCGCTACATGCATCTCTATGCGCTCAATCGCGGTGTTCTACTCACCCCTTTCCACAATATGGCGCTCATGTCGCCCGCCACCACTGACGCCGACGTCGATCTCCACACTCGCATCTTCGAATCCGCCGTCCGCGAGCTCACCGCCGCGTAAATATCGAATTCTCGAATCGCCCGCGCAGCTTTGCGTCTCTCTTCCATCTGCGGTCTCCGTTCCTTCTAGGGCGACTTATAACTCTGCGCTCTCGCAGCTTCGGTGACCCGCATCGCCTGTCGCAGTGACCGCTATCACGCACTCAGAGACCCCTAAATCCCGCCAGGGAAGGAAGTGCTGCATATTTGCACCCCTGTTTGTTACACTGGCGCCGCTAGCAAAACTGAGGAGAACAGATGAACCGCACTAGATTCCTTCTAGCCTTTATGCTCACGGCTTCGCTCGCCGTCTCCGCCCACGCGCAATCGAAAGAGCAAGATCGCCTCGAAAACTCCGGCAGAGTCGTGAAAGAAATTATGGATATCCCCGACAATATCCCGCAGAGCGTCATCGACAAAGCCGACTGCGTCGTCGTTCTCCCATCCGTCCTCAAAGCTGCCTTTGTTATCGGCGCCAGCTACGGTCGCGGCGTCATGACTTGCCGCACCGGTGACAACATGCGCGGCCCCTGGGGCGCCCCCACCATGATGGCTCTCGAAGGCGGCAGCTTCGGTATTCAGGCTGGCGGACAAGCCACGGACTTCGTGCTCCTCCTCATGAGCGAGCGTTCCGCCAGCAGCATCCTCAGCAGTAAAGTAAAAATCGGCGGCGATGCTTCCGCCGCCGCAGGACCAGTCGGCCGGAACGCCTCCGCGGAGACCGACGTCACTTTCCGCGCTGAAATCCTCACCTATTCCCGCGCGCGTGGATTGTTCGCAGGTATTTCTCTCGCCGGTTCCACGCTCCGCCCGGATAATGGCGGCAATCAGGCCCTCTACGGAAGAAGTATTTCCTCCAAGGATATCGTGCTGAAAGGCGCCGTCCCGCCGCCTCCGTCAGCACAGCTCTTGCTGCAAACTCTCAACGCCCATTCGCCGAAGCACTCGTAATTAGCGAAGCCCAGCCCGAAATCATCAGCGACGGCTCGCCATAAAAACAAAAAGCCCCACTCTCCGTTCCGGAGAATGGGGCTTACTTTTGTGACCCGACGAGATAGCGAGCTAACTCACGCTGCCGCGAGATACTCCCACTTCCCATCCTTGGACTTCAATTGGTGCACGCGGCCTTCATCCGCATGGAGGAAATACGTTCCATCAGGAATCTGGCGTGCGTGCTGCGACTTCACCTGGCACCGTGCCCAGCGCGACTTTGCCACTGCGGGCGGCACTCCATGTTGCCGAACTTCCGGAACCAGTTCGATTCCATATACCACGCGGTACTCCACTCCCGTAGGCCGGGTCGGTACCAACCGCCCCTCACCTTTTAGTTTCTCGGCCATTCTTTCCTCCTCTCAATTAGCGCTATGCTCGCCCTTTGCGTCGGCACCGGCGACGGCGCCCAACGGGCACTTAGCCTAACGATCTGTATTTGAAGCACTTTCCCGGAAGGCCTGGCACTGGGCCAACAATCCCCCGGTATAATTTGCCCAACCGCCCCTGCTCACGTCTTAGATGCTCAGAGGGTATCAAATCGTTTCTCTTATTTACGATCTGACGCCCGAATCTGTTACCGAACGAGCCGCTCCTCAGCACCCTAACTGGATGGCCCTCGGATACAACCCTAAGTCCCTTGCTTGCTTAAGTTACGGATGAAGACGTTGGAGAGAACAGCTGGAGATGTTCTCAGATCCCTACTTCATCTGCCACAGCGCAACCATAGCACCATCAACGTGATAGGCAGTATATCACATTTCGGGCCTGAAATCGCGTCCATACAGCATCTTCACCTGATTTTTACATGCTTGACCGGACGCGCTAAACCCGGCGCCACGGGGCACATGGCCCCGAACAGCTATGACTCAGGCGTCATCGCCGTCACCTGCAGCGGCTCTTTGCCCACGAATTCCAAGCCCGTCACAAACTGTCCTTGCCCCATCGGATCGCAATACGTCACCCGCGCCGCCGAAGTAAAATGCCCAGCCGGCAGCGACACCAGAATCGTGTCATCCGTATACCATTCGCTCGTAGAAATCACGCGCACCCCGCGCGAACTCACGTTTTCCGTGATCGCGCGCTCCACTCCCAGCCTCCCATGCCGCCCAATCAAAAGCGCCGTCGTCTTCATCGCCAACCGATTCTCCACCCGCTGGGCCACAAAACTCTGCATATAAGCGCTCCTCGCACCTTGAGTTGAATCCATCATGTAGCGCGAAAACCGAATTCGACCGGTGCGGTGCCCCCGGCTCAGCCCCTTCCAGAACACACCCCGGGCAAGCCAAAGTACACCGCTAACTACGTACATCGTAATCGCTCCTGTGGAGCTCACAACTCAATTCCGCACCCCCGCTGTCGTAAACGTAACGCCTCCACGCAGTATCTTCGCCTTTCTTTCAAGTAGCATCAGGCATTCCTGCCTGTGCCAAAAGTAACCATCAACACAACCACGATGCTTGCCTCCCCGCCGCAATCGTTCTGTTCTCGCAGTTTGTACCGCTGGCCTCCGGCCGGCGTCTTTGAACTTGCCGTTCGTACCGCCGGTGTCTCGCGCGCTGTCCGCGTCCCGATGCTGTTCCCGGGGCTGGCGCCTTTGAATTCCTTCGCGCCGTTCGCAGCACAAAATAACTAACCTCTCATCATTTCCACCGCTATACTCTCCAATCGGCCACGCACGCCATGCGAACAAAACTCTTCCTCTCACTCATCGCCTGCACAGCCGCGTTCGCCGCAACACATCCCTCCAACTCGCGCGCACAACAATCCCCGCCCGCCGCCGCTCCGCTCGAAATTCGCGGCCACTACATCGGCGAACCCGTGAAACATTTCTTCCGTCTCGACTTCGAAGCGCGCGGCGAAATGGAAGTCTGCCGCCAGAATCCCAACCGCCCCGCCTGCGGCCGCCTCCTCGACGCCATCGAATACGGCAAACGCGCCGACATCTCCACCACAGTCCCCGCCGACCCCAATAATCCCGAAGGCGATCGCGAAACCACCAACTTCATCCTCGACGGCGGCAAGCTCGTCAAAATTTCCATGCTCGCAAACGCACCCCCCGAAGAACTCAAATCACTCGGCCGCCCCACCAGCGAAAAATCCATCCCCGCCCACGACACCTCCGGCGCCAAATGGGAAAATCACCTCACCATCTGGGACACCCCCACCCTCTACGTCTCGCTCTACCTCGACAACAACCCGTCACTCCAGGATCATCGCCTTACGCTCACAATCGAAGCTCCAACCGAACACACCCGCGAAAACCCCGAACCACCCGCCGCGCACTAGCTAGCGATGGTTTCAGTGGCGCAGGCACTCTTGCCTGCGTGTTTTGCGGTCACTAACAATCACCGACGTTCCGCGCAAACTCCTTGCGTCATCTGCCTGCAATAGCCCTCGTACTTCTACGGATTGCTGACCATTCATTGCTTGTGCTATCTGCTCGACAAGAATGACCTTCTACAAGCGGCGCCTTCCACACTGGCTCCCAGAAGGTAAGGCAGTTTTCTTCACGTGGCGACTCTACGGCTCTCTTCCTGCCCAGCGGTTTAGCAACTCAGAACTTTCAGCCGGAGAGCGGTTCAAGGAAACTGAGAAAATTCTCGACCGAGCACATTCCGGTCCCATTTGGCTGAAGGACCCGCCGATAGCTCAACTCGTGGCCGCGGCTATTCTCCGAGGAGCTTCCGAATTGCAACACTACAATCTGCATTCCTATTCCGTCATGCCAAACCACGTTCATCTGTTGGTCACTCCAAAGCTTCAAGTCCAAAAGATTACCCGCGCGTTGAAAGGTGTCACAGCGCGAAAGGCGAACGACCTTCTCCATCGAACAGGTCTTCCGTTTTGGCAGGACGAATCCTTCGATCACTGGGTTCGCGATGAGGGCGAATTCAACCGTCTTAAGCGCTACATCGAACGGAATCCGGTGAAAGCGCAGCTCGTTCGAACTCCGGAAGAATGGCCATGGTCAAGCGCAAGTCGAATTGCTTAGATCAAATTCATCCCGTTCATGAGGCGACCGCGACGGTGTACTGTGGCACAGGCACTCCTGCCTGTGTGCTTCTCCGCCCGAACAACTCCGATTAAACAAAAGCACCGCAAACTTCGCAACGCGAAAATCTCGCTTTAGTTCACAAATGTGTATCGCAAGAATGCGATAATTCCAAGGTGGGCTCACTCAGGGAGTTGGGACTATGAAGCGAACCGCTAAGCGCGACAAACACGGTGAATTTGTCGAGCTGCGCGCACGTAAGAGCCCGAATTATCGGAAAGCCTTTTCGCAGACGTTGCAGCAGATTGATTTGGCTCTTCTTGTTCGCGAGATGCGTGAAGACGCTGGCTTGACCCAGTCAGAGCTGGCGCGAAAGATTGGCACAACCCAATCCGTGATTGCTCGGCTCGAGGACGCCGAATACGCCGGGCATTCACTCACGATGTTGGAGCGCATCGCAACAGCTTGCGGCGTCGCCCTGAAACTCCACGCGGAAAAGAAGCCTCATTTCGACCGCGAAGTCGCCCTCGTCTAGACTCCATGTCGAAATTGCGAAGGCTTCAACCGTTCAAGTTGCTTGCTTCGCGCTGAAGTCCTACTATCCAACACGGTGCTGGCGAATCGTAGCAAGCGCGCTGCAGAACACAACAAAGCTTCCCAGCAGGTATGGCGGAAGGGAGCCTTGCTAATGGGTTTCGTCGGACTCTGGATTTTCATCCTGGGCTTTGTGACTCTCCTACTCGGGCAACTGCATTACAAAAATTACTGGGGTGACGCGGTATTCGCCCCTTTTGCCTTACTCATCGGCGTTATCGCAGTGGCCTTTGCCATTCGCGTACGCCGCCGACGCGACTGAACTCTTTTGCCTAGTGCCTTATCGACAGGTGTGAGGATTCTGAATTGCGCTTTGATCCACCACTATCCAAAAAAAGACCTGTAGACCTTTACTGTACGAACGACCAGTTAGATTTTTCTTCGCCACATGCTACCGTGATCGTTGAGCTATGACGATCAGCGCAAACAGCGGCGGGAGATGGCGCCTCGCAGACAGCCAGCGAGCAGGCGGCGGTAGCCTGCCCGACCACGGTGGCGCCGCTGCGTCCAAAGCAATCGCATGCAGACAGACCCCGTCGCCGACTTCCGCCACCAAATTTCTAATCGCAAATCTGGAATTAGAATTCCGCGTAACCCACTCAAAACAAAGAACCGAGGCAAAGTCTAATCGCAAAAAAATCGCGATTTTGCAGACTGATTTTTCTGTCGTCCTCACTTCCTCGCCGTTTTCTAACCGCAACAGTCGATTTACAGGATTTCACTCAACTTGCTCAAAACGCGCCACTAAACAAAATTCTAACCGCAACAAGAATGGCATTTCCGCAGTTTCAGCTTCTCTCGCGCCGCACGCCCTTCTTCCTGCTTCGCTGCCTGCGCGCCTTGCCGCCACTCGCTCCACACGCTACAATTCGGGTTCACACATCGAGGTGAACCAACCATGACAGCTTCCGCTACCACCAACACGGCTACCAAATCAGCCGCAGAACTCATCCATTCGCGCGGTGAATTTGTGAACGAGCCGTTCACCGACTTCTCGAAGCCCGAGAATCGCAAGGCGATGGAAGACGCGCTGCGCCACGTGAAATCCATGTTCGGCCGCGAGTATCCGCTGGTGATCGCGGGACAAAATCTCGTCACCACCGACAAAATCAAGTCCACGAACCCTTCGAATCCGAAGGAAGTGATCGCCGTCTTCCAGAAGGCCACCGTCGAGATGGCGAACCAGGCCGTCGAAGGCGCCGCGAAGGCATTCGAGCACTGGAAAAAAGTGCCGGCCGAAGAACGCGTCGCATGCGCGTATCGCGCGGCGGACATTTTGCGCAAGCGTCGCTTCGAGCTTGACGCGTGGCTGTGCTACGAAATCGGCAAGACGTGGCCGGAAGCCGACGCGGACATCGCCGAGCTGATCGATTTCTGCGAATACTACGGACGCGAAGAGTTGCGTCTGGCGGCGCCGCAGAAATTGACGCCACAGCGCGGCGAAAAAAACTACATGAAGTACATCCCGCTCGGCGTGGGCGTGATTATTCCGCCATGGAATTTCGCGGCGGCCATCATGGGCGGCATGACGCTGGCGGCCATCGTCACCGGAAACACGGCGGTGGTGAAGCCCTCGAGCGATTCGCCGACCATCGCGGCGATCTTCATCGACATTTTGTACGAGTCGGGCGTGCCGCGCGACGTGGTCAGCTTTTTCACCGGCCCGGGCGGAACGGCCGGCGAAGCGCTCGTCAATCATCCTAAGACGCGCTTCATCGCGTTTACCGGCTCGAAGGAAGCGGGCCTGCGCATCAGCGAACAGGCGGCGCGCAAGCAGCCGGGTCAAGTATGGATCAAGCGCACCGTGCTCGAAATGGGCGGCAAGGACGCGATCGTCGTTGACGACGAAGCTGATCTCGACGCAGCGGTAGAAGGCGTCGCGGTATCGGCTTTCGGATACCAGGGACAGAAGTGCTCGGCATGTTCGCGCGCGATCGTCTCGGAAAAGATCTACGACAAGTTCCTCGAGAAGCTCGTCGAGCGCGTGCGGAAAATTAAAGTAGGCCCGATCGAGGATCCGCAAAATTACATGGGCCCGGTGATCAACGAAGCGTCGATGAAAACGATTCTCGGCTACATCGACGCAGGCAAGAAAGAAGGCCGCCTCGTCGCAGGAGGGAAGCGCGCAGAAGGCGACGGCTATTTCATCGAGCCAACGGTAATCGCCGACGTCGATCGCAAAGCGCGCATCTTCCAGGAGGAAATTTTCGGCCCGGTGCTAGCCGTCTCAAAGGCCAAAGATTTTGACGACGCGCTGGCGATGGCCAACGACACGGAATTTGGCCTCACTGGTGCCGTCTATTCGCAGAACCCCGAAAAAATCGAACGCGCCGCTGAAGAATTTCACGTCGGCAACCTGTACATGAACCGCAAATGCACCGGCGCCATGGTCGGCGCGCATCCTTTCGGCGGCTTCAATATGTCTGGCACCGACTCAAAATCCGGCGGCCAGGATTATTTGTTGCTGTTCCTGCAAGCCAAAACCATAGCCGAAAAAGAAGGCGCTACAAAATAACGCGGCTCCCTCTTTCGTACCGCCGGCGTCTCGCCGGCGTTTTTGAATTTGCTTTTGTAGCGCTGGTCTTTCGCGGTTTTTGCGCCCCGATGTTTTTATCGGGGAGACCAGCAGGGGTTCGATCTCGGCGGACCGAGGAAACCCTGCTACCCTGAAGGGTGGCGCTACATAAGGCACGCGAATCGCGGCGCGAAATTACGGCGCCGTCGCCGAATAAGTTGATTCCGGCACGGGCTTCATCTTGAAGACGCCGCGCAAAATTAAATACGCGACGGGGCCGGACGCCAGGAGCCACGGCGCCCACCGCCAGACGTAGTCTTCGCTCTGCGCGATTTTCAGCGCGCACAAAATCACCGGAAAAATCAGAACGTAAGCGAGGCCGAGCGAGCCACCGGGAATGCGGAAGCTGCGCGGCGCGTCCGGCATTTTCGCTCGCATGCGCCACGCCGCGAAAAGCGTGAGAATCGTGGTCGCGATGCGCGTCCAGATGTAGATGTTCACCAAATCTTCCACCTGATATTTCGCGAGGATGCAGTAGACCAGCGCGGAGACGGCAATGGCGCGCGCGGGCGTGCGATAGCGCGGATGAATTTTGCCGAGCCACGCGGGAAGGTAGCCGTCTTCGGCCATCGTGGCGGGGATGCGCGTGGTGTAGAGGATCGTGCTGTTCGAGAGTGACGCGGTGCCGATCATTGCGGCGATGAGCATTGCGGCGCCGAGCCATGGGCCGCCGATGAGGCGCGACGCGGTGACGATGTAGTCCGTCTTCCATTGCTGCCAATTGCCGAGTGCGGCGAGAGCGAGCGTGGTGGGAAGAATGTAAGTGAGGACGTTGAGCGGCGTCATCCAGGCGAGCAGGCGGACGAAAGTGCGCTGCGAATCTTTCATCTCGCCGGTCATGCTGGAGAGCTGTTCGTAACCTGCGTAATTCCACATCGCGAGCGCGAGGCCTTTGCCGAAGACGCTGCCGAAGGGCTGGCCGGGCGGGCGGAAGGGATGCACGGGATTGTAGTGCAGCTTGAAGAGCGCGACGATGCACAGCCACGCGACAGGAATCAGCACAGCAACGAGTAGCGCGACGGAAAGCCAGCCGGCCACCTGGATGCCGCGCGCGTTGAGGTACGAGAGAACACAGAGTGCGAGACACGCACCCAGCCACTTCACGTTACCGGTGATCCACGGAAAGTACGAACTGAGGTAGTCCATCAGCAGCACGCCGTAGAGGCTGTTCAGCAGAAACGTGCCGGTCCAATTCCACCAGCCGCATTGAAATCCCCAGAAGTCGCCGAACGCGGCGCGGC
>Ga0307475_10002626_pt1 | contig 10829 bp, 8 predicted proteins | sample atmos_gasesECM1C_FD_203317 | JGI IMG/M metagenome (GOLD analysis project Ga0307475, IMG submission 203317) | Hardwood forest soil microbial communities from Morgan-Monroe State Forest, Indiana, United States - atmos_gasesECM1C_515 | ecosystem: Environmental > Terrestrial > Soil > Temperate...
TACTTTCGCGTGAAGGGCGCTATAATAAAAAGATTCTCTGTCGCCAAAATCGCGCTCTGTGCGGCCTCCGAACGATTTGGCAAGGCGCAATGCAGCACCGGCCGCACACTCGGTTCTGGCAAAGAGCGAACAGCTGCTTTTATGGATTTCCGACTCGTCAGTGATTACAAGCCGCAGGGGGACCAGGGCACGGCGATCAAGTCGCTGGTCCGCGGGATACAGGATCGCGAGCAGCACCAGGTACTGCTTGGAGTCACCGGCTCCGGCAAGACCTACACCATGGCCAAGGTCATCGAGGCGGCCAACCGCCCCACCATCGTCATGGCGCACAACAAGACCCTGGCCGCGCAGCTCTACCATGAGTTCAAGAGCTTTTTCCCGCACAATGCAGTCGAATATTTTGTGTCGTATTACGACTATTACCAGCCGGAAGCCTACGTGCCCGCGGCTGATCTCTACATTGAAAAAGAAGCGACCATTAATGACGAGCTCGACAAGCTGCGCCTGTCGGCGACCAAGTCATTGTTTGAGCGGCGCGACGCGCTGATCGTCGCGTCCGTCAGCTGCATTTACGGCTTGGGGTCGCCGGAGGCCTATTACGGCATGTTGCTCTTCCTCGAGAAGGGGCAGAAGATCAAGCGCCAGGACATCACGCGCAAGCTGGTTGAAATTCTTTACGAGCGCACTGACGGCGATTTCCGGCGCGGCACCTTCCGGGTGCGCGGCGACGTGATCGAGATCTTCCCCACCTACGATGACATGGCGTATCGCGTGGAGCTGTGGGGCGACGAGGTTTCCGCCTTGTCGCAGATCGATCCGCTGTTCGGCACGGTCAAGCAGCGCTACGTGCGCCTGCCGATCTACCCGAAAACACACTACGTGATGAAGGAAGAAACCAAGGCTTCGGCGGTCGAGTCGATCAAGCAGGAACTGGCCTGGTGGGAAGTCGAACTTGAAAAACAGGGACGGCTGGTGGAATCGCAGCGCGTGCACCAGCGCACCATGTTCGATCTCGAGATGATCAAGTCGATGGGTTACTGCCATGGCATCGAGAACTACTCGCGCCACTTCACGGGCCGACTGCCGGGCGAGCCACCACCCACGCTGCTCGACTATTTCCCCCGCGACTTCCTGATGTTTATCGACGAATCGCACCAGACCGTTCCGCAACTCCGCGGAATGCATGCTGGTGACCGGTCACGAAAAGAAAACCTGGTCGAGTATGGCTTCCGACTGCCTTCCGCTCTCGACAACCGTCCGCTTACGTTTGAAGAATTCGAGCACCGCATGAACCAGCTGATCTACGTGTCAGCGACGCCTGGACCCTATGAGCTGACCAAGTCAGCCGGCGTGGTGGTGGAGCAGATCATCCGGCCCACCGGACTGATCGACCCGCCGGTGGAAGTGCGGTCCGTCAAGGGGCAAATCGACGACTTGCTGCACGAAATCCGCGAACGCGTGGCGCGCCATGAGCGTGTGCTGGTGACCACGCTGACCAAGCGCATGGCCGAGGACCTCGCCGAATATTACAGCGAGGTGGGCGTGAAGTGCCGTTACATGCACTCGGAGATCGAAACGCTCGAGCGTGTGAAGATCCTGCGCGACCTGCGCAAGGGCGAATTCGATGTGCTGATCGGCATCAACCTGCTGCGCGAGGGCCTCGATCTTCCCGAAGTGTCGCTGGTGGCGATTCTCGACGCCGACAAGGAAGGCTTTCTCCGTTCCAGCGGTTCCCTGATTCAAACCATCGGACGATGCGCTCGCAATTTAAACGGCCGGGCGGTTCTCTACGCCGACCGCATGACCGATTCGATGAAACACGCGATGGATGAGACCACCCGGCGGCGCGCAATCCAGACGGCTTACAACCAAGAGCACGGCATCACGCCGGAGTCGATTGTGCGGCCGCTCGACATGTCGCTGGCTTCGATCGTGGCCGCGGACTACGCCGATCTTACGTCGGTCGAGGAAAGCGGCATCCCCGACTTCAAGTCGCAGGAAGACCTGGATGCCTTTATCGCGAAACTCGAAAGCGACATGCGCGAGGCAGCGAAGAAATTCGAATTCGAAAAGGCGGCCAAGCTGCGGGATACGATCAAGGAACTACGAACCAAAGAATTCTTGTTTGCGTGACCGGCAACAAAGCCTTTTTCACCACAGAGACGCAGAGGCACGGAGAACAACAAGGCTTCAATGGGGTTGGGTTTAGCTTTCCCAGCTCGCCGGAACTTCCACGTACGACCGGTTGAGGGCCTCGACCGACGGGCATCCCAGTAAGCGCACGGTGCGCTCCACCTCGGCGCGCAGGATCCCGAGAGCGAGGGTAACGCCGGCTTCTCCCGCAGCCGAGAGGGCATAGGCGTAAGCGCGGCCGCATAACACGGCGCGGGCCCCCAGGCACAGCGCTTTCACGATGTCCGCACCGCGCCGAATCCCGCCATCCATCCACACTTCGGCCCGCCCGTTCACCGCCTTGACGACTTCCGGCAAGGCGCGAATCGAAGGACGCACACCGTCGAGCTGCCGGCCGCCGTGGTTCGAGACGCTCACCGCAGCGGCACCTTCGTCGACGGCACGCCGTGCATCGTCGCCGGTCAACACGCCCTTCACGATGATCGGGCCCGTCCACAGTTCGCGAATCCAGCGGAAGTCATCCCAGGTGACTGCCGAGGCCGCAAGCGCGGCGGCAACATCGGTCATCTCCATCGGTCCTTGCCCGGGAATCACGACATTGGCCAGCCTCGGCACGCCGCCATCGCGCAGAAATCCGAGCAGCCATCCCGGCCGCGAGAGCACGTCGGGAAGAAACGGAATCATGGCAGCGAGATTCGATCCCATGAGTTCCTTCACGCCGTTGCGGAAGTCTCGTTCCCGCATGCCGGCCACCGGCGTGTCGATCGTCACCACTAGCCCGGAACAACCTACGGCCCTGGCGCGTTCAATGATCGCCTCAGCAGCGGCGCGTCCGCCCATCAGATACAGCTGGTAAAAAACCGGACCTTTGGATGCACCGCGCACTTTTTCGAGCGGATGGCCAGAAAGAGTCGAGAGGATATAGCCTGTGCCGGCTTTGCCGGCTGCACGCGCCGCGGCGATTTCCCCTTCCGGATGCATCAGCCGGCTATAGCCCACCGGGGCGAGCATCGCGGGAAAAGACAGCTCATAGCCAAGAACGCTGGTCTTGAGGCCGCAATCGGAAAACGCGACCGCACAGCGTGGTCGGAAGGTGATGTCCTCGAAGGCGCGGCAATTCTCGCGCAGCGTGTTCTCGCCTTCAGCGCCGCCGTCAAGATAATCGAAGACCGCTCTGGGCAGACGACGGCGGGCAAGGGGTCGAAAGTCGTAGATGCTGACGGCGCGGGAAGCAGCGCTCACGGGTGCGGTCCTTGGTCAGGCTTGGGCGAGTACGCTGCTGGAAAATGACGCCAGCGTCAAGCCACCGGAAAGACTACCACTTGGGTCAATACCGGCGGGAATTCTACACGAACCCTGGTCCTTCTAGCGGCGCGGTTCGGGCGCAGGTCCGGGCGGAAGAATCTCGGGCTCACCCGTTTTGACTTGCGGGCGGGTCACGAAAAAGACGGCTGCGGTCCAGGTCGGAAACAAGTCAAAGCCGGGCATGAGTTCGGCGGCAAACGTGGGCAGAAAGGCCCAGTGCCAGCCCAAAAGCCGAATCAGCAGCGCCGCGACCAGAACGTCGAGCGCCGTGTCGGCTGGGGATAGGCCTCCCTCGACAAACAGCGGGAATACCGTGATCTGCACTGCGTCCGCGGCCATGGCGACGATCCACGCCAGGCGGTGCTCGGGCGTTTTGAATCCTTGCAAGAAATCACGGATATGCATGGCACATCTCCTCTGCTTCCCGTTCAGGATACCGCGCCTAAGCGCCGCAGAAAAGGCGGACAGTGACGCAGGACACAAATACAACGAAAATTGGGCTTTGTTTCTTAATCCGGGAATCGGCGAGACAGGAATAGACGGACAGTCATATCCGTATTCTGGAACGTTTATCGTGCCAGGAGAGGCTTTTTGGTCGGAAGAGGCCTAGAACAGTTTGCCCGCTTTGGCCGCAGCCGCGAACGGCTTGCGGTACAGGGTGAAACTTTGGTGGGACTCGGACTGGAAGGTGACGTCAGCAGTGGGCAGCTTTTCGCTGTCGCCCAGCCACAAATAGCCGCCGGGTTCCAGGTACAGGTGCAAACGCTGCGTCAAAGCAATGCGCTGAGCGGTTGAGAAGTGGGGCAAGACGTCCATGCAGAAAATGCAGTCAAAGCGACCCAGGTAAGCGGGTCGTGCGAGGTTCATCTGCGTGAACGTAATCAGATTGCGCAGCCGCGGTTTAGCCAAAAAGTGCTGGTCGACCCTGGCGAAGTAGCTTTGGACCAACGCACGGGGGAGGGTCGCCAACGCCGCTTGCGGGTAAAGCCCACGCTCCGCGAAGGTGAGAGCATCCTGGCGGACGTCGCTCGCCAGAATGTGAATCATCCAGCTGCCGCCCGCCTCTTTCATGGCCTCGCACACCGAGAGGCCTACCGAGTACGCCTCTTCTCCGGTGGAGCAGCCTGCGCTCAGGATGCGAAGACTTTGTGGGCTTTCGGTCCCTTTCCGCAAGCGCAGTTCGGGCAGAATCTCGCTCTCGAATAGGGAGAAAGCGGCAGGGTGGCGAAAAAAACCGGTCTCTCCGTCCAACAGTTGTTCGAGCAGCCGTTCACACTCGGCGTCGGAGGCCTGCAGTCGTCCGAGGAGGTCCGCGACGGAACTCAGGCGACGCGACTGCAGGTACTCGCTGACTTTCGCGCTGAGCACGTCCTGCGGACGGTTCAGCAGAACTCCGGCCCGGCGCTCCATGAGTAAAGATAATTCGGAAAGCTCGTGTTCGAGCACCAGGTTAAAGGGCAATTTCTGCCCTCTGTTCGAACGTCTGAGATTGAGGTGCGTGCTCATTCGGGTACTGGCCCAAGCTCATGGCCGCGCGGTGCCGCGGGCGCGAGCCTCTTCTACCTTTACCTTTGAATATCGGCGGTTGGGGGAGGGAGTTGAGCCGCCGTCAATCTCTTTCGATGCTCGCAGCTTCCTACCGGCCGACCACCGCCGCCTGTGCTCTTTGTTCCTTGACTGCTTGCTCCTCCGCAAAAGTTAATTCCTTCTCGAGAGAGGAGAACCGCTGCAGAATTTCGTGCATGCGCAGAGCCATGTTGCGAATGGTGTCGATCTGCGAGCGCATTCCCGCCGAGAAAGCTCCCGGCTCGAGCAATAACAATTCCGCGTTGCCCAGCACCGAGGTGAGAGCGTTGTTGAGGGTGTGCCGCATTTCGATCACGAACTGGCCCAGCGTCGCATGGCACTTCAAGCGCGCGCTGACCTGCTCGGCGCGTTCCGCGCGGTTCACTGCGTCCACCCGGCGCAGGATTTCCATCGCCAGCAGCACCACCGTGTCCGGCCCGTCTTCATTTCCGGTCACTGCCAGCACGCGGGGGAACTCGCGGCGTACAGCCGGTACCGTCTGCGCCTCCTCCATCACCACAATGACGGCATCGGCACGGGCCTCAATCGCCAGCAGCGTAGGACGCAAAGCCTCGCGGCGGAGCGGGCCAACGATTGTCAAATCAAATGCGCCGGCATCCCAGCCACGCCGCAGGTCGGGGCCCAACACAGTGAAGGCCGGCACCCTGCGCTCGCTTTGCCAGCGGCTAGAAATCCGGCGCGGGAACTCCGCGTCATCGGAGACAATAAGTACGGTGTGCTGATCCACGATCGATCTCTCCGATTCCAGCCTGCTCCTAGACTTCCTGGCTACCACCCGACGTATCCGGATTCCATTCGTCCGGTCCGCCGGATACTTCAAATTCAGGAGCTGCCTCCGAGGGAACGTTAAACTTGGCGGCCGGTGCGGAAGAGGTCGCGCCGGCGCGCGCGGCCATCGCGGGCTTCGCTGCACTTGCCGGTTTCGCTGCGGACGCAGAGACCGGTCTCTTCGCGGCTGCGGATGCGATCTTGGCACCGGTCGCGATCTTTGCAGCCCCGCGACCCAGGGCGTCGTCAATCGCTGCCCGCAGGTCGACCAGCATGCGGAGCGGCTGCCCCGACGAATATTCGGCCTGGAACATCACTTTCCACGATTGGCAGATCATACGCAGCCGCAGGATCGGCTCTTCGGCGGAAAATTGTGCGCGTCGGCAGTCGATCGTGGTCACGCCCCGTTGTTCGAGTTCGCGTAAGCCGTCGAAGATGGCGTTCAGGTCCTGATGCATCAGGCGGAAGAATGAGCGCCGCACCAGAAAACTGAAGCGCGCAAAGGTGATCATCGCCACCGGCAGGAAATAGTTTTCCCCGCTCTGTACCTTGATTTTTCGCCCCTGTTCAAGAATGCCACCGTGCAGAAGTTCGTTCAGGGTGCGAGCTTTTTGGGCGGACTGGAGCACATTGTCCAGCGGTTTGAGCCAGGCCGGAACCGTGGTTTCGACCGCGCCCAGAACCGAAGCCAAGGTCTTGGCCACGTAGTCGAGCGTCACCGAGTTGTCGTCCAGGCGCGAAGGCGCGGCCAGCGAGAACAGCTGCACCAGGAGAAAGTCGATCTTGTCGCGGTCGGACGGCGATTTCTCCTCTTTGTGCAAGTGGTGGAGCAGGAGCGTCTGGAGCAATTGCGGCGTGACCAGGGTGGTCGTTTGCAGGAACTGGCGCAACTGGTGAATCTGGATGCGCTCGTCCATTTCCCGCAGCCACTGCCGGGCTTGTTCCACCGATTCTCGCGGGGGCTCGGGCACGCCCACCTCAAGATCGTTGCAGGGCGTGAGGTCAATAACGAACTCGCGCGCCAGCGCGGAGTAGGTCGGGTAAAGGATGCGAGCGGCATTCCACTCGGCAGTTAATTGGCTTAGGTCTTGCGCAGGCATGATTTCACGATCCAGTTCGGAACATCGCCCCGTGCTGCCGCGATGTGGGGTCGCACTCCGGGCGCTTCTGCGTCCAGCCAACCATCGGAATTCCGTCGGCGCAGCATCTTGGCAAACTTGAGGGGGAGGGCAAAAGCGAACAGGACTTCTTCAGGACATTTGAATTCGAGGACCAACGCTTCCGGAGCGCGGCCGCCACGGTTCTCCGCACCCACGGTGCGAACAACTGCACGCGCGGCGAGGGAGGGCAATTTCGCCAGCCGCGTCAGCACCGTGGTCTGGGCGGAACTTGCGACAGCAAGGCCCCGGTCTTCCAAGATTGAACCTCGAAAGGCGGTCAAGGGCTCCCCTCTTCCCGGTTAGAAAGACTGTGTTGGGGAGCCGTCGGGTCCGCGTTTACGTGATCTGCTAGTGCACGACAGAAACCAAAGCAAAAACCAGAAGTACATGCAGGCAAATTCTTGAAAAGAATAGAGCGCGTCGCAGTGCCTTCGGGACGGGATGCGGGCAGTCTCGCACCTGGTATCTCAGAGTGAGACGAAAGTCTCAACTCTTTCTAATCGGCGGGCGAAGCAAATCCCCGAGTTTGGCCAAGCAGCGCGAATACCTGCCATGCCGACGGGCGGGGACGCCCGTCGCTCCAATACGTCCCCTACTGCAACGCCTGGCTGGAGATCGCGTGCGAGCGGCCGCCGATGTTGTAGCGCTTCAGCTTGCGATACAAGGTTGCGCGGCTGATGCCCAACATCTTGCCCGCCAGCGCCTTGTCGCCTTTCACCTGCTGGAAGACGCGCTCAATGGTGGTGCGTTCGATGACCTCAAGATCCGTGCTGGAAAGCCCGACCGTTGAACTTGGAATTGCGACCTCGGTGCTTTGCGAGACGGAAGCAATGGCCGGAGGCAGATCATCGACATCAATGAACTGCTGGTCACCCAGGGCGACCGCCCGTTCCATGCAGTTCTCCAGCTCGCGCACGTTGCCCGGCCAGTCATATTGCAGGAACGACTTCATGGCGGCGTTGGTCACTTGCACGCTGCGGCCGGGGGCGCAGCGTTCCAGAAACCAGTGGGCCAGCATGGGGATGTCGGAGCGGCGCTCGCGCAACGGGGGCACATGCACGGTCACGACATTCAGCCGGAAATAAAGATCCTTGCGGAAAGTTCCGGCGCGGTATTCCTGTTCAAGATCGCGGTTGGTGGCGGCGATCACGCGCACGTCGACCTTCGCCCGCTGGTTGCTGCCGACGGGACGCACCTCCTTCTCCTGCAATACCCGCAGCAGCTTGGCTTGCATCTCAAGCGGAAGCTCGCCGATCTCATCGAGGAAGATGGTTCCCCCGTCCGCGGACTGAAACAGCCCGGTCCTCGATTTCAGGGCTCCGGTAAAAGCACCTTTCTCGTAGCCGAAAAGTTCACTCTCAATGAGCGTGGGCACGAGCGAGCCGCAGTCGACGGCAACAAAGGGACGATTGGCAAACGAACCGCGGAAGTGGATGGCGCGTGCCACCAACTCTTTTCCCGTACCGCTTTCTCCCGTGATGAGCACCGGAGTCCGGGTGTCTTTAAGGCGGGAGACCATGCGCAAAACGTCCTGGATCTTGGCGGAGGAGCCCACGATGCCATGCAGTTGCGTTTCGGTGTCCATGCGATCGCGGAGGAACTGGTTCTCCTCGACCAGGCGCACTTTCTCCGCCATGCGGCGCAGGAAGAGGCGCAGTTCTTCCAGCGGCGAGAAGGGCTTGGCGATGTAGTCGTAGGCTCCCAGCTTCATGGCCTGCACCGCAGTTTCGATCGAACCGTGTCCGGTCATGACCGCGACTTCGGTGCGGGGCAGCATCTTCTTCACTTTTTCCAGGAATTCGAGACCCGACATGTGGGGCATGACCATGTCGGTCAAAATCATATGGGCCGGTTGTTCTTCGAGGAGCGCTATGGCGGTTTCGCCACTGGCCGCCTCCAGGCAAACGAAGCCGAGGGCCTCTCCTACGGTGACGCACAGGCGGCGAATGCTCTGTTCATCATCGACAATCAACAAGCGGATCCGAAGGTCTTCACTCACAGCACTTTCCCCATGGTCTGTTCTACGACCGAGACGAATTGCTGTACGCGGAAGGGCTTCTCGACACAGGGAGCGCCCGTGCGGCGTAGCGTTTCGACGGTTTGTTCGTTGGCGATATCGCCCGTTATGAACACCAGCCTGGAGGCCAGTTCCGGGCGATGGCTCGCAATCCAGGCGTGTACGTCGGCACCGTTGACTCCACCCGGCGTCACCATGTCGGAGACGATCCCCAGGAACTGTCCCGACTCCAGCAGCTTCAAGCCTTCCGCGCCTGACTTCGCGCATACCACCTGGTAGCCGCTGCGTTCGAGAGTCGCGCACACGTACGCCATGACGGCGGGCTCGTCTTCAATCAGCAGGATCGGCAAAGGTTCAGCTTTCATGGCTGGCAGACTCATCGTTGTACGACTCCTGCGGCCACTCCCATGGAGGCCGATTCCGAAACGGACGGCAGCCGGACAATAAAGGTCGCGCCCTGGCTGCCGGTATTGTTGTGACACAAAATCTCGCCACCATGCTCGCGCACGATGCCATAACAGATGCTCAAGCCCAGGCCGGTCCCTTTGCCGACCTCCTTGGTGGTGAAGAAGGGGTCAAAGATGCGATCGGGCTGGCTGATGCCGGAGCCGTTGTCACGGAAAGAGACCTCGACATAGGTGCCGAGGCTGGCGGTCATGATCTCGATGCGCGCCGGGCGACCGGTCTCCCGCACTGCGTCATAGGCGTTGTTCATGATGTTAAGAAAAACCTGCTGCAGTTGGTGCGAATCCCCAACCACCTGGGGCAGGCTCTCATCGAGGTGTTCGATAATCTCGACGCCGTGGCTGTTGAAGTCGTAAGCGCGCAACTGGATGGTACGGCGCAGAATGCCATTAAGCTGCACGGGCTTGCGTTGGGGCGGCATCTGGCGCGCAAAGCTGAGCAAGTTCTGCACGATCTGCTTGGTGCGCTGCGCCTCCTGCAGGATGACGCGCAGGTCTTTGCGGGCCGCTTCGGGTACCTCGGCATTTTCCATCAGCAGATCGGCGAACCCCAGAATGGCCGTTAACGGGTTGTTTACTTCGTGCGCAACGCCGGAGACCAACTGCCCGACGGCGGCCATTTTCTCGGCGTGGATCAGCTTCGACTGCAGCATGGCGGAGTCGGTGATGTCGGTCATCACTACCACGATGCTGGTGACAATGCCCTGGTCATCGCGCATGGGACTCAAGTTGACGGAGAACTGGCCGACGCGACCGTCGCCGCGGAGCACTTGCAGGTCAAGGTTGTCCACCGGGTGTCCGGACAGCGTCGAATTGAGCGCATCGGCCAAAACTGGCCGGCGGATCGGAGAAACCAGATCGGCCAAGGGGCAACCCACCAACTGCCGCTGCTCGTAGCCTGCGTCGTACCAGCGCCGGTTGGCGTAGCTGATCAGGCCCGCCGTATCGACCACGAGGATCAGGCTCTGCGTGTTGTTCAGAATCTTCTCGGAGAAATCGCGGGCGTGCTGCAGTTCGGACTGGTAGGTCTTGAGCCCGGTGATGTCGAGCATCAGGCCGCGGTACTGCAGCACCTGTCCGTGGGCGTCGGGAACCGCGAAGGCATTGATCAGAACATGGATCACGCCGCCATCTTTGCGGCGCAAGACCTCCTCGTGGTTGCGCAGGACGCCATGCTGCTGCATGACCTCGTTCAGGTGACGGAGGCGGTCGGGAGAGGAATAGAGTTGTGTCGGGATGTCGATCTTCAACAGCTCGTCCCGGTCGTTGTAGCCGAGCATCCGGACCAGGGCGTCGTTGACCTCGATGAAATGTCCCGAAGGAACCGCAAAGAAAAGCCCTTCCTGAATGTTGTCAAACAGTTCCCGGTAGCGCCGCTCGGCTTCGCGACGATCG
>Ga0307475_10002628_pt1 | contig 10822 bp, 8 predicted proteins | sample atmos_gasesECM1C_FD_203317 | JGI IMG/M metagenome (GOLD analysis project Ga0307475, IMG submission 203317) | Hardwood forest soil microbial communities from Morgan-Monroe State Forest, Indiana, United States - atmos_gasesECM1C_515 | ecosystem: Environmental > Terrestrial > Soil > Temperate...
GTGACGAATGGCTCCGCGACGCGTAGTCCCTAGTATTAGTCAAACAAACCATTTCGGGCCATCTTCAGTTTGTTTGCCAACGCGATGAGCGATGAGCCCGCAAACAAGAAACTGAGAATCCATAAGCTTAGGATTGCCCATCATGGGGGCAGAATCCACGGATCTCATGTATTGGTCGCCAGGAATCGTTTGGCATGTGCGGTTCTTTCAGTGTTGGAGCTTTGTTTCGAGCGCGGATAATATCAGGATATGCCAAAGTGGAAACCCACGCTCCTCACGGCGATCCTGACTCTCGATCTGGCGATTGTGAGTGCGTTCGCTCTTCCGCGACAAAGCGATTCGAACTCCCCGGCTCAACCTGTCGCCAGGATTTCCTTTGTCCTTTTTCACAATAGGGTTTATCTCCCAGTTGAGGTCAACGGTCACGAGACATTCGAAATGGTTCTTGATACGGGAGCCGCGATGAGCGGCCTGAGTGAAGCCGCCGCGAGTGCTGTTCACCTGCGAGCGGCTGGCAAAGCAGAACTGGTTGGTAATGGAGAGTCTCGTCTAAAGATCGCACTGGCAAAGGACGTTACCTTCAGACTGGGAGGAGCGGAATTGCCGGAGAAGTCAGTCGCCATCGTGCCGTATGCAGATTTGGAAGAGCATGAGGGTAGGCGAATCAGCGGTGTTCTTGGCGTCTCCCTTTTTCGCCGTTATGTGGTTATGATCGATTACCCCACCAAGACACTGTCCCTCTATCAATCGCGTGATTTTGTTTACAGTGGTCCTGGCGACAGAGTCCCGTTGCGCTTGCCTGGTGCTGCGTTGTTTAAGGCAGTCATTGAACTGCCAGATCGTGACTTTATCACCTGCAATCTCGCGGTCGATCTGGGGACCTACTCAGCATTGCGACTCTACCGTCCTTTCCTGGAAAAACATCACCTTGTGGATCAACCGGGAATAGATTCGTTCGGGTTCGGGCTCGGAGGCGAGTTCCCTGAGAGACTGGGCCGCGTCAGTGCGCTGCGAATCGGTTCGCTGAGTTTGAAGGGCCCTATTACCAGTTTCTCGGCTGCGCGCAGCGGGGCAACATCTGGCAGCAGCTACGACGGCACGATCGGTGGCGAAGTGCTTAGGCGTTTCAAAGTAATTCTGGACTATGCCCATCAGGAGATGATTCTTGAGCCGGGTAGTGATTTCTCGGAACCATGGGCAACGGATACCAGTGGTCTGCTTTTGCGAGCCGGCGGCGCGGATCTGAAGACAATATCGGTTCTTCATGTTCTCACGAAAACGCCGGCGGCCGCTGCTGGCATTAAGGAAGGAGACGTCATTCTCAGCGTCGATCATCAGGAAGCGTTGTATTTGAGCCTGGAAGGAATCCGCCGGCTCCTCACTGGCCCAGGCAATCATCGTCTCCTAGTGCGGCGTGGACAGCGGGCCCTGGAAGTTGATGTCACGACCATTGCGCCGCTCGATTAGAAATTCCCTGTAGCCGAATCTGTTGTGTCCGAGCCAAAAGCAGACGGAGCCACATTTGGCCCGCACATCTGAAACGGTAGACGGCCAACTTCCGTATGGTCGCCAACCCTTACCCAATCTCGTTACGTCAGAGTTGCGCGTCAACCGAGACTTAGGCCCGGTCTTAAATTCAAAGTACCCGGCAAGTGGCCCGGAGTGGGCCGACTACGCGCCAATAGGGGCTTACAATTCGAAGAAATAGCGTCATACTCCCCTAAGGTTCTTATGGCAGCAGCCCATCCTATGACCGAGAAAAAGCCCGAAACCGGCGATTTGTTGCGCGACACACTCGACATGCTGATCTTGAAGACTCTCAGCCGCGGGGAGATGCACGGCTACGACATCGCGGAGTACATCCATGAGACGAGCGAGGAGGTGCTGCGCGTCGAAGAGGGCGCGCTATACCCCGCGCTGCATCGCTTGGAACTGCGCGGGCTGCTGGCGGCGGAGTGGGGCGCATCGGACAACAACCGGCGGGCCAAGTATTACCGGCTGACGGCGGCGGGGCGGAAACAGCTCGCAGAGGAAACAGCGCACTGGAAGCGCATGGCGAACGCGATTGCGAGGATTCTGGAGCCCGCTTAAGGAGGAGCTATGTGGCGCGAGTGGTGGACGGATGCGCGGCTGCGGGTAAACGGGCTCTTAAACCGGAAGAGGCTCATGAAAGTGCGCTATTTCGATGAGCGCGACACCCAGAATGCGCCATGGGCAGTGATCATCAGCGAGACATTGGCGAACCGCTACTTCGCCAACGAAGATCCCATCGGGCAACAAATCCTCCTTCGCTACGAGGCTGAACAGCTGGACGAAGAACGGCCTCGTCAAATTGTTGGCGTTGTGGGCGAGGTCAAGCAGATCGGTTTGGGAGGGTTGCACCCGCTCCTTTACGAGTCCTTTCTACAGCAGCCGCAAGTGTTTCAAGGCGACGCAGTTTTCGATCGTATGGGAACACTGGTCATCCGAACTGTTTCGAACGTTCACGCACATGAGGCAGATCTCATCGGTTCCGTGAAGCAGATGGTGAAAGAAATGGACCCCAATCTGCCCGTGACAGATATCAGCACGATGGAAGACGTGCTTAGGGATTCTATCCGCGATTATCGGGCATACGTCCTTGTGCTGGGTGTCTTCGCCGGGATTGCAGTGGTTCTGGCAGCCATCGGCGTTTACGGCGTTCTCTCCTACTTTGTCAATCGGCGCTTCCGCGAGATGGGCATCCGTTTCGCTCTCGGAGCCCAGCGCGGAGACGTGTTCGCGTTAGTTGCCAGGCTGGGCCTTTCGCTTGTTGGGATCGGACTAACTATTGGCGGTGCGCTGGCACTCGGGCTCAACCGGTTCATGGAGGAGCACTTCTGGCTCTATCACGTGAAGCCCACCGATCCCGCAACCTACGTCGGCGTTGGCTTCGTCCTGCTGAGCATCGCGTTGCTCGCCTGCTACGTCCCAGCGCGTCGCGCCACAAAGGTGGATCCCATGACGGCGCTGCGGCACGAGTGATTCGTCTCGCCGTTGATCGGTGCCGATTTAGCGCGCCAAATCGCCTCAATACGATGATTGCGAGGCGAGCGATAGTTTTGGCGCGCCGCAGGTTTTGGGGATTGATCGAGGTCCGGGACCCTCTACTTATCTAAGGAACATCGAAATGGGAAGAAGCAAGAACAAATTTAAGCTCTCATCGGCAGATGGAGAGCGAGAGCGAAAAATGTCCCTCTATATATCTAAGGAACATCCAGAACGGAAAAAGGGAAAAAATCTTGGTACCAGTACATTTTCCCCTTGCAGATCGAGGAGTAGCGAACCACCGAGGGAAGAGGGCCGCGAAAAACAGTTTCAGAACAAAGTTGGGGAGCCGGGAACGGCCGTGACGATGGGCACGTCGGCGGAAAATCTCTCCAGAGTCTTGGGCATACGTCGGACGAGTTCGGTCAGTTGAAAACAGGGTAAAGGCGCGCGCGACGCGAATGAGACTATTCACATTAGATGGGTCAGCACCACGTTCTCTAGCGAAATGCGCTAGGGGGAAATGCTGCCCTCGCGCAGTCGGTGCTGAAGTCTATTTCTAGATTGGCAGCGCATATAACGACGAAGCCAAGCGCTTCAGTCCACGATCGCAGGCGATAACGTCGAGGTGAAGTGAAGTCCAGTCTGCAAGCAGCACGGCTTCGCTCCCCTCTCCATTGTAGGTTTTAAGGTAACCGCCACATGCTTCACAGTAGTCGATTCGCAGACCACTCTCACCATGGACGGCAAGCACCGCTAGTTGACAATCATCCTCGTTTTGGCAGAAGGGGCAAACGTTTCGCCGATAACGCCAAAGTGTTTTGCAACGACCGCAAGAGAGGAGTCTCAGGCTGCCGGAATCCGCCGTGCCGACCAACTGAGCCATCGCGGGCGCCGCACCACAAGTGGGGCAGTAGTTGCGAAGCCAGCGTTCTTCTTCGCGGCACCTGCCGAACACTCCGACCAACGGACAAAGATATCGAGCCAGGATTGTCCAGCCTAAGTAATGAAGCAGGTCCGGATACGTGGGCGTGAACGAATCCTTATCGATCAACCAAGCCACGGCACATCGGGGGAAATCAGGATCACCGTGCAGTTCGGCATCCAAGGCTCGAGTTTCTTCCGCCAACCTTACTGGCAACGGCTTGGAGGTCAATCTCTGAACCAGCGACGTGACACTCCTCTCCACCGGGCCAAAATCGATCGCGACCCGTGAGCTTCTCAGCAGCGGTATTCCGAAATGAAAATCTCCAAGGTAGGCCTCCCAGGTTGGAGTGCAAGTACAGGGAATACAGGCCTCGGCGGCCGCAACATCGATCAGGGCCTGCAAGTCCGCCACTAGTTGGAGGTAAGGATGCTTCGCCAGCCAGGCATCATGAGTCATGCGATCAGTCGCCTTGTTCGGCTTGCTCCCTGGGGAGTAGTGGCATGAGTCGTGCCCCCAGCCCGAAAAGGAAGATAGTCGCAGCGATGAGGCCAACCGAGATACCCCACTCGAAAATTGAAGGGTAGTAGGATGCCCGTGCAAGCTGAGGCATCGGCCCTTTCAAGTTCATGGCCAAGAGAACTACATTCATGCGGTTGAAAACCACACCAACCGTCGACAGAAGTGCGCCGAAAAAGAGCATGGGGAGGCGGGCGCGGAACGGTGCGCGGCTAAGTAGTATTAGAGGAAGAAAACCACCAATGAGTATTTCGGCCGCGAAAAGGCCCCCTAGTCTTCCAGAAAATGCGTCAGAGAGTTGGCCTCGAACAACCATGTCCAGCAGCCGAAAGGCCCAATAAGACAAAAGCGACAAGAATACGATTTTACCCATGGCGGACAGTTGGCTGACTCGGAGCTGCCGTCTCCACGCCTTGGCGATCCATATCTCAATGAGTATGACCAAAGATGTGCCCGCTGCGATGGACGACAAGAAGAAAGAGATGGGCATGACGGGTGACCACCACTGAGGACCAAGCTTATCCGGCATCAACAGAAACAGAGAGCCAAGAGAACTCTGGTGCATCGTAGACAGAGTTACTGCGGCAATAGCGAGCATAACCGGCTCGGACTTCTTGCCCCGCGCCCTGAAGGCCCAGGCGAGGAAAGAAAACAGCACGGCGGTCAACAACGCATACTCCAGTCGGCGTGAGAGCAGGTAGACGAACAACGTGAGCGCAAAAGCCACGTAAGCCCCGGACCAGCGCTGCCACAGGTCCATTGCTCTCTGGAGGCCCCAGCGCTCAAAGGGTACTGGCAGAAACTCGATGAGCAGGACCGTGACATAGAGTCCAACACACCACGAGACCTCAAACATGGCCGACTGCTCGGGAGCCTGCAGCCCAAGTTGATAAAAGTGCCACGGTAGGCCGAGGTCTGCAATCAGCGTGACCGTAACGAATGAATAGCTCAAAAAGCCCATGAGCACTGCTGAGCGGCCCATGGAATAGAGATCCTTGCGCTGGAATACGTAGATAAGGCCGGCAGTCGCGAAAGCGCCCGCGGCCACTGCGATCCAGACCAGGTCGAAGACGATCCAGAGTCCCCAGGCGTACGTGTCAGAAAGATGGGTGCTACCACCCAAACCCAAGGCGAAACGGGCAACCAGCGAAATGAAACCCAAGGCGATTAGCGCTAGGAGCACCCAATTAAATGGAGTTAGCAGCTTGTGCTGGAGGGGCTCAAACTCCACGTGATGGTCGCGGCTTTCCGCACGAGAGGTTTCAGCATCTTCACTGGCTTTTGCAGATGCCCTGCGTTTCAGGAAGGCGTATGCGCCGCCTAGAAGGGCCCCGACGGCCATCACGGCATGGGGCACCGCGTGCAGCGCTATTCTGGACCGCGCTGGGTACGACGTGGTGCCGACGTCGGGAAACCCCAACTTCTCAAACGGCACCGACGACAAGTACAGGACACTCGTGCCGCCCGCCTCTTTCTCTCCGTAGATGTGATCTACATACTTCTCAGGCTGGCTCGAAATGCGATTGTGCGCCTCCTGAAGCATGTCTTCCCGAGTCCCGAAACGAAGACAGTCTGCCGGGCAGGCTTTAACGCAAGCCGGCGTCACAATGTTTTCGCGGTATCGTTTGCTTTCTTCCTCCGTAAGGGCCTGTCCGTTGCGGACCAAAGGGATAGGCTGATCGGCGCGGTCGGCGCAGTGAGTACATTTCTGAATCTTGGGAGCGAGAGAGTCCCATTCCGCGGTCGGCACGCCCCAAGGGCAGGCCCAAACGCAGTAGCGGCAGCCGATGCATTTATTTGCGTCGTAGGTTACGGGGCCATCGGGTTGACTGTTCAGGGCTGTGGTCGGGCAGGCTGAGGCGCATGCCGGCTCCAGACAGTGCAGACATCGCCGCATGGTGAAGAGGTAATGCAACCCACCGGGCGCCTCCTGGTCGGGCAATTCGTGAAACGTGATCAATGTAAGAGTCTTAGCACTGAGAGTGGCGGGATTCTGAAAACCCAGGTTGTAATCCAGCTGAGTCTCTTCTCCCTCGCGATCGTTCCACTGCTTGCAGGCAACCTGGCATGCCCGGCAGCCAATGCACCTGGTAATGTCGATCAGCGTCGTCTTGATCGGAGTCGCGGTGGCCGGCGTCGTCATGCTCCTCTCCCTTTAACCCTGGGTACGGTTGCGACAGGCTCATACACCTTGACGACGTTGACCAGGCAGGCCTTTGTCTCCTGCGTTCCAGCCCCAGGGTCCACGGCATCAATCGTGAGGTGGTTTACGCTCGGCCCGGTCGACAACCCCCGATAGCCCCAGTTATACGGCATCCACACGATCGTAACCTCGCGTCCGTCCACCTGAAGTGTCTTCATTCTGGGTGTGACCACGGCTTTCACTTTGAGCTCTCCGCGGGCCGAAGACACTTTTACCCAATTCCCCGTTTTCACTTCTAGCTTTTGCGCAAGGCTTTCCGGCATTTCGAGCATGGGCTCGGGAACAAGCTCGTTCAACCACGGGATGTTGCGCGTCGAGGAACCCCCGCACCAATGCTCCGCAACGGTTGAGGTCATGAGGACATAGGGAAACTCCGCGACCGTACCAATTGGCTGGTGGGATTTCACGCGCGGATACTTAAGCAACGGGTTGTGTTTCACCTTCGGGTGCAGGACGTTCTCCACCGGACTCTCAACGGGCTCGTACATTTCCGGCAGTGGGCCATCTTTCGGCACGTAAGCCACATCGCGGGGAACATGGGGGTTCTTCGGGTCCGGGTCCTGGTAGACCGCCGCGAAGAGGCGTCCCACACCCTCCGGACTCAAGTGGAATGCTCGCTGGCCGTTCGGCGTATTCGGTCCGTCGGTCAGGACAGGGACGTCCGGCACGTCGTATCCCGCCCAGCGCTTTGCTGTCTCGTCCCACCAGATGATGGGCTCCGAGCCCGGATATGGTTTGCCGTGTCGATCGCACGACGCTCGGTTGTAGAGAATGCGCATGTTGTTCGGCCAGGTCCATGCGAAGTTGGGATAGAGGCCGAGACCTCCGGGATCCGTCTGCGAGTCCCGGCGTTTGGAGAGGTTTACCCCGCCGCCGAAAACCCCAGCGTAGATCCAGGCCCCGGAAGAGGTCGAGCCGTCGGGCTGCAAGTCGGCTACTCTCTTGACCAGATCGCCGGCCTTCAGGTTGGCGCCCGGAACGTCATGCAGCGCACGTCCGTTGATCTCGCGCAGCACGTCCTCGGCAGTGGTGTAGGTCCAAAAGGCCTTCTTAATGATCTCGTCTTTCGCGTCGGCCGAATCCTTAATAAGATCGCGCACGCGGCGGAATACGAGATCGACGATTTCGCCGTCGGGTTTGGCCTCCCCGGGGGGCTTCACCGCCGCGTGTCGCCACTGCACCAGGCCGCCCGAGTTGCTGATGGTTCCGTTCTTTTCCATGAAGAACGAGGCGGGCAGCAAGATCACCTCCGTGGAGATGGACTTCGGGTCGACACCCGGTCGACTCCAGAACGTCGCCGTTTCCGTCTCCCAGATCTCCTGAACCACCAGCGTCTCTAGCTTTGCCATCGCCTCGAACGTCAGATTCAGGTTGGGCATAGTTACCGCTGGGTTCTGGCCGACAATCCACAGCATCTTCATTGTTCCGGCGAGAGCGCTCTCGAAGATCGACATGGTACCGTAGTCTTTCGCGGCGCTTCGCTTAGGCAACCAGGCATAGGCGAAATCATTCTCGGGAGTGGCTGCATCTCCGTAGAACGCTTTGAGCGTGTTGACGAGGAATTTGCTGTCCGCGGTCCCGTTCCTCTTCGTGTACTCGGCAAGGGTGGGCTCTGTGTGGGCCGGATAGTTGAGATAGCCGGGCATGTAGTTGTTGAGCACGCCCATGTCGCACGCGCCCTGCACGTTCGGCTCGCCCCGCAGCGCGTTGACGCCGCTACCCGGCTTGCCCACGTTGCCAAGCAAGAGCTGCAGGATGGTGAACGCGCGGATTCCCTGCACGCCGGTGGTGTGCTGGGTCATTCCGAGCGCGTACAGGATGGCTCCCGGGCGATTCTTGGCCATGGTTTCCGCGATCTGCTGGATTTGCGTCGCCGGGATGCCGGTGATGCGCTCGCCCACTTCGAGCGTGTACCGCGAAACGAACGTCTTGAGGCGCGTGAAGACACAGTGCGGGTCAGCCAGGTTCGCGGCGACGCGCGGCTTGCCTTTTGCATCAAGCTGATAACCCCAGGTCTCCGTGCCGTACTTGTGCTTCTCCGCGTCGAACCCGCTGAAGAGTCCATCCTTGAAGTCGAAAGCCGCGTGGCCCAAAAAGAGGGCGTTGGTATGGGTTGTGATGTAGTCTTCGTCGTACAGCTTGTGCACAAGGACGTAGTTAATTATGGTGTTGAGAAGCGCAGCGTCGGTACCGGGACGAATGCGCGCGTACATGTCGGCCGCCGCAGATGTCCGGGTGAATCGAGGGTCGACGTGGATGATCTTCGCCCCGTTTTCCTGGGCCTTCCGGATCCACTTGAAGGCCATGGGATGGTTCTCGGCCACATTGCTGCCCTCCACCAGAATCGTCTTGCAATGCTGGAGGTCAATCCAGTGGTTGGTCATCGCCCCCCGCCCGAACGCAGCCCCCAGACCGGGGACCGTCGGGCTGTGTCAAAGTCGGGCCTGGTGCTCGACGAAAGCGGTGCCGAGCAGGCGCGCCGCTTTTTGGAAGAGGTAGCACTCCTCGTTGGTGTTTTGTGCGCCGCCCATGAAGGCGATCGCATCCGTCCGGTTGACCGGAACCTCCGCGTCGCCGAGTTTCTCGGTGGCGATCCACGTCGCGTCGCGGGTCTTTCGAATCTTTTGCGCGATCCGTTCCACCGCGTTTTCCCACGAGATATCCTCCCATCGGTCGCTGCCCGGTGCCCGGTAACGAGGCGTGCGAAGCCGGTTCGGCGAGGTGTGGGTCGCGAACATGGATATGCCTTTAACGCACAGGGATCCGCGGTTCACGATGTGGTCGTAGTCGCCTTCCATGGCAATGAGCTTGCCTTCGCGTACGGCGGCGATCATGCCGCACCCGCACGAGCAGAAGTTGCACGAGGTAGTGAACTCATTGACGTTTTCGAGCTTTAACCTTTGTGTGGCGGCCCTCACCGTGGACACATCGAGTAGCTCACCGAGCGCTAGCCCTGCGCCACCGCCCACCGTCAACCTCAACCAGTCTCGGCGGTTGATTGATGTTAAGCCCTGTGTCCTCGGACCACGGTCTACTTGATCCTGAGTTTCCGTTCTCGGATTGCCGATCGGGTCCATAGTTAGAGCTCTCCCATGGGGGTCAAGGAATTGTCCGCGCGATGACCTTGGTCTGCGACGCAAAATGAACCGCCTGTTTTTATCCACAAGTCGGCCATTCCGGTTGCGTAAACGATTATGTCTATCTTGGAGCCGATGAAACCTGTCATTTTTGACAGCTTCTCTTCTGTCGTGGTCTCCGTACTCTGCTGCCGCAACGTGGGTTAATTGGCAGAGCGAAACCGAGGTGACGATTGGCCCTGTTCAAAAAAAGCTTCCCTGCGGTGCGTGCCGTGGTGGCCGCAGCTTTGTGTTTCCTGGCTGTGGTCGTTCCAACGAAACAGAGCCGGGGCGAGCCTGGCTCGCCGCAAAAAGCCAAGTTTTACCAGCGGCCCACCGACGCTTCGCTCTATGTTGGTTCCGAAGTGTGCAAAAGCTGCCACGAGGACACGCCCACTAAGGATTTCTACAAGAACTACGAGGCTTCTCCGCACTTCGTAACCACCATGGACAGCAAGAAAGGGCCACAGTGGCAGGGTTGCGAGGCTTGTCATGGGCCGGGCAAGGAACACGTCGATGGCGGCGGAGACAAAAGTAAGATTTTTACCTTCAAGGACGTTTCGGCGCAGGAAGCGAGTGCCCGCTGCCTGGATTGCCATCAGTATGGCGAAGAGCACGCAAATTTTGGCCGCTCTGCGCACCTGCAAAACAACGTTGGGTGCACCGATTGCCACTCGCCACATCACGCCAAAGAAAGCCAGTTTCTGATGAAGGAAAAGGAGCCGCAGCTCTGTTACGGCTGTCATCTCGAAACAAAGCAGCAGTTCACGCGCACCTTCCATCACCGGGTTAACGAGGGATTAGTTAGATGCGACGACTGCCACAATCCGCATGGTGGATTCCTGGTTCGCCAGGCGCGAGCGACTATCTCCGAGGACACCGTCTGTTTCAAATGCCACACGGACAAAGCCGGTCCCTTTGTCTTCGAGCATCCGGCAGTGAAGATCGAAGGTTGCATTTCCTGCCACACGCCTCATGGCTCGTCCAATCCGCGCTTGCTCAAGCGCAGTCAGGTGAACCTGTTATGTCTTGAATGCCATTCGCTCACCGTGG
>Ga0307475_10002629_pt1 | contig 10819 bp, 5 predicted proteins | sample atmos_gasesECM1C_FD_203317 | JGI IMG/M metagenome (GOLD analysis project Ga0307475, IMG submission 203317) | Hardwood forest soil microbial communities from Morgan-Monroe State Forest, Indiana, United States - atmos_gasesECM1C_515 | ecosystem: Environmental > Terrestrial > Soil > Temperate...
CAAATCGACGCGTGATCCTCACCAGCCAGTTGCGCTCCGGCTCGATCGCGCGTTGGCTAGGCCGCAACATCTGAATTGCGGTAACCACCAAAATCGCGCCGAAAATAAAAAGGATGAAATGGAAATTCTGGAGCAGCTCAACGCCTGCGAGAACAAAGAGCGCTCGCATCACGAGTGCTCCGGCGACACCGTAAAACAAGACTTTGTGCTGCGATCGCTCCGGCACCTGGAACGCGCGAAAGATCAGCACAAAGACGAAGATGTTGTCGACGCTGAGCGATTTCTCAACCAAATATCCCGTGAGGAAAACCACTCCCGCCTGCGTTCCGCGGGAGAAGTGAACGTAGACGGCGAACAACAATGAGAGGACGATCCAGGCGGCACTCTCAATGAGCGCACCGCGGAGCGTCACCTTTTGCGATTTGCGATGGAATACTCCGAGATCAAGCACTAACGCGGCAACGATCACAACTGCGAACACGACCCAGACGTGAATTGGAGTGCCGAGCATGCCGGCACAGTGTAACGGAAGTTTGTCCGGGCGCGGTCATACGGTTGTCGCCGACGAAGGAGCTCTTCCTGCCTTGTTTTAATTGAGGTTGCGGCGTTCTCTAGGATTGCGGATAATCTGTGCATCGTGACAAGCAGAATTGGGCCATCCTAGCGGCTTCCGCGATGAATTGTCCTCACTGCAGCACTGTCAATCCCGAGTTCGCCGAATCATGTACCCGCTGCGGTACCCCTATGCCCATCGAAGATTCCGAAACCGTGGTCATGGTGGACGCCACTGCTCTCACTCCCGGGAGTGATTTTGGTGCGCGCTACCGCATCGAGGCATTGCTAGGGCAGGGCGGCATGGGCCGCGTTTATAAAGCGTATGACAAGGACCTGGATCGTGTAGTGGCACTCAAAGTAGTTCGCCACGGAGTGATGGGTGAGACAGATGCCCTAAAGCGATTCAAACAAGAACTCGTTCTCGCCAGCAAAATCTCCCACAAGAACATCCTTCGAATCCACGACATGGGTGAGGTGGCCGGCACAAAATTCATCACGATGGCCTATGTGGAAGGCCAGGACCTCTACGGAATCCTTAAAGAAAATCCGAAACTGCCACTAGATCGTGTGTTGAAATTTGCCAGGGCTCTCGCCGAGGCGCTCGCCGCCGCTCACGCTGAGGGAGTTATCCACCGGGATCTTAAACCACAGAATATTCTGGTGAATAAGGACGACCAAATTTTCGTCTCCGACTTCGGCCTTGCGAAATCGTTCGAAGAAGGCGCGCAGGGCATGACGAAAACGGGCGCCTTTCTCGGCACGCCGCGCTACATGTCACCCGAGCAAGTGGAAGGGAAGCCGGCGGACCAGCGCAGTGATCTCTATTCGTACGGTTTGATGCTTTACGAAATGGTGGTTGGCGACGTCCCCTTCACCGGCGAATCCACCTTGAAGGTCATGTACCAGCGAATCCAGGAAAAGCCTAAAAACCCCAAGCTGCTCAACCCGTCGCTTCCGAGTTGGCTTGTGCGGATTATCATGCGCTGCCTCGAACGGGATCCTGAGGCCCGATACCAGACCGCTTATGAAATATTGGCAGATTTGCAGGGGTCGAAAACATCCGCGAGCGGCACTCGCTCAGTTCAAATCCAGATTCCCGAATTTGCTCGCTTGCACTGGACTTGGCTCGCCGGGGGCATTGTTGGTCTGCTGCTGCTTGTTTCTGCTGTCCTCGTTTTACGGGGAAAGCTCCCGTTCGGCTCTTCGGGCAGGCGAAGCGCTCCCGGACAGCAAGTAACGCTTGCAATTCTGCCGTTCCGGAACGCGTCGGGGGACCACACGCTGGACTGGTTGGGTGGAAGTCTCGCGGAAATGCTGCGCACCGACGTCGGGCAGGCTTCGGACTTTCACACGGTCCCACCAGATCGGATGCATCAGATCCTCAGCGATCTGAGAGTCTCTCCGGATTCCGAACTCGATGCCAGCACCCTCCGTCGCATTGCTGAGTTCACTAGTGCTGACAAAGTTGTGTCGGGGCAGTACGTCAAGCTTGGCGATCAGATTCGAATAGATGCGACGCTGCAAGACCTGAAGCAGCAGCGCACGATCTCCCTGAAGGCTGAAGCGCCGGACGAAAAGCAACTCTCGGGCTCCGTAGATCAACTCGCGAGGTCCATTCAACAGAACCTCACCCTGGCCCCCGAAGCTGTCAAGGAAATGGAGGCGTCAGCATTCGTCCCTTCTTCGAAGTCGCCGGAAGCTCTGCGTAACTATAGCGGCGGGTTGGAACTTGCGCGTCAAGGGGACTATCTCGGGGCTACTAACAAATTCGAAGCAGCCGCGTCGGCAGATCCAAACTTTGCCTTGGCCTATACGCGGCTGGGACAGGCGTATGCCAGTCTCGGCTACGACAAAAAGGCGGAGCAGTGGTCGAGCAAGGCGGTGGACCTGAGCAATGATCTGCCGCTCGCAGAGAAATACATGATTCAGGCGTTCAACGCGCGGATCAGTAACAATTATGACAAGTCCGTCCAGACCTACACCGAACTGCTCAAATTGATGCCAAACGACCCTCAAGTGCAATTTGAGATCGCATCGGTTTACGAAAACCACGGCACGATGGATCAGGCCCGAGAACATTTCCTTCAAGCGCTGCAGGCCGACCCCAAATACGTAGATGCTCTTCTGGCCGTGGGCCGCGTCGAAGTCGAGCAAGGCAATCCGCAGGCTGCCCTGGATCACTTGAATCAGGCCTTGAGTTTGACTGTCCAGCTTGGTCAGCAACAGGGAAAGGCAAATATTCTTCAAATGATCGGCACCGCCTACATTCTGCTCAACAAGCCGGACGATGCGCTCCAAAATCTTCAACAAGCCCTCGATATAGCAAAACAGTTGAACGATAAATCCGGGATCGCATCAACTCTGTCCCTGAGCGCCAGCATTCACGACAAACAGGGCAAGTCCGCCGACGCGGAAAAGGAATATCGCCAGGCGCTCAAACTCGAGCAGGAAATCGGCAGTCAGGCAGGCACGGCCCAGATGCTCATAAATCTCGCCGGTTCTCTCGACAGCGCCGGGAAGTATGACGAAGCGATTGACTTCACGAAACAGGCGCTGAAAATCGAACAGCAGCTCGGTTACGAAAGCGCTCAGGCGCTTTGTCTGAGCAACATCGGTCAGATGCTCCTGAGCGAGGCCCGCTACGATGATGCCCTCGCCTATTTCCAACAGGCCCTCGACCTTCGTCAAAAGATGAAAGTTCCAGGCGACATCGCTCAGGTGATGAGCAATATTGGTGACGCTTACCAGACGCTCGGCCAATACGATAAAGCCCTGGACAATTATCTCCATGCGCTGGACCTCTCTCGCGGCACTGGTGATAAATCCGCCATCGCAGCCATGTCCGATAGTCTGGCGACTCTGTTCGAGGCTCAAGGACGCTATGGAGCCGCGCTGGGTGCTCATGAGGACGCTCTCAAGAATGTCCAGGAGTTGCGCCAGCAAGACTCGAATTCAGCTCAAATTCAGGCGAACTATGGCAACGCCCTCACCCTGATCGGCCGTTTTGATGACGCCCAGAAAAACCTGGATGACGCTCTGAAGCTTGCCCGCTCTTTAAAAGCGGACCCTCTAGTCGCTAAGATCCTCAATTTTCAGGGGGAACGGTTGTTCTATAGCGGCGATTTCAAATCGGCGCGCCCGCTCTTCGATCAGGCCGCGCAAACCGCGACGCATGCAAAAGACCGCGAGGATGCATTGAAAGCGAAATTCAACCTGGCCCGGCTCGCGGTTTTCGACGGGCATGCCTCAACTGCCGCAGCCACGTTGAAGGGCCTTGTGAAGGACGCTGAGGCGATGAGCCAAAAGTATCTTTCAGCACAATGCTCCCTTTATCTCGGAGCAGCACTTGTCCAGTCTAAGAATTATTCGCAAGGACAGGCCGAGATCGAAGTGGTTTTGAGGAAGGCTCAGGAACTCGGCATGAAATCCCTGCTCCCGCAGGCTCACTATTGGCTTGCCATGGCGCTTAAAGGGTCTGGAAACAAGCCGGACGCAGCGAATCACTTCCAACAGGCCGCGAAATTACTTGAAGAGATGCATCAGGAATCGCACAGCGACGGGCTGCTCAAACGCGAAGATTTGAAGCCAATACTTTCCGGGGCGTAGCCAAAGGTCGATAGCACTCAAAAAGAAAGGAGCCACGATTTACATCCTGGCTCCCCACATTCGTCTTTTCGAAGTATTGTCCGCCTTGCAGAACTATGGAATAAGGTTAAACAGAGTAGTCTGCACCGTATAGATGGATTGTCCCGGTGTGTTCGCCGTATTGGCCGACAAAAACGTGGCTGTTACAGCGTATGTGCCGAACGGACAGGGCCCTGTGACACCGGACGACTGAGTGCAGGAATTCGTGTTCAAGTTGAAGTTGTATTGCTTACCAGGCGTGAAAATAGGCTCCAGCGGAGATGAACCTCCGGCGGAAGAGATTTGGATCGGGACGGCGGGTATGGTTATGAAAGTCTTGGTTTGTGGATCATAGGTGGCTGTTTGCTCGAGTGAAATCAAAGCCGCTGCATCGGTGATGAACGGGCCGTTCTGACAGGCCGAGCCATTTGTTCCTTGAGCCAATTTAAATTTCACGGCGGCAGTGCCCAACTTAAAGGACGCCGCGGGAAGATCTTGGGTGCCGTTCCCAAGATCAAACGTGTTGGTCAAAGGCGACTGGTAACCACAGAAAAACCCTTTCTCGTTCGAAGATCCCGAATTCGTCAAGAAAAACTGGCAGGTTGCCCCTGTTCTTTTGTTGCCAATGGTACTGGTATCGGACGGAAGAACTTGGCTTAGCGGGAACACACCCTGGGTATCTACAGCGCACCCCGAGAAGTCGTCGGCGCAGGAAACCACCTGCGGGCTTCCCAGACTTTGCGAGATTTGCGTCGCGATAAGGAAATGGAAACCTCCGTCCGCGGCCAGACAAGGACTGGTAATAGCATTCGTGTTTTGCACAACCGTCTCAAAGCCGTCCCAACCGAGATCCACCGCCCCTACTGTACCGGGCAACAGAGAACCAGGAGGTGCGCCTGCGACCTCGAGGCCAGCGATTACGTTCCCCAGGAACGCTGGAGGCGTCGGCCTCGCCAGTAGGTGCAGCGTGCAGGGTCCCACCGCGTCGTTGACCTGGAAAGCTGCGTAGTTGAAGCTCACAATACCGGTCCCGCCGGACGTCGAAAGCGTCTGTGAGGCAGATGTGAAATTGGGGAGTGCCAAAGCAACGCCTACCAACGGTGGAACTGAAATCGAGGTCCGTATTTGCACGGCCGAAGGACACGGGGAAGTTTGGGAGGTCTTAACCGTGAATAAACCTCCTTTGGTCGTTGATATGGCAGCGGCGATGTATAGCGTGTCATCCGGGGCCATCTGCATCATCCCTGGCACATTGTTCCCGAAGCTGACGCTCGGACAAGTGTCCGATGGGTTGCCGCCAACTGGGATTGCATCGTAATGCTCGATGAAGGACTTGTTAGCCTGATTCGAGACGTAGATTTGGCCGTCGCTCTTTCGAGCGATTCCAAACGGGCTGGAGAGCCCCGAAGAGATGAAGGGCGATTGATTGTTAAAGGGAACCGATGATTTGAAAACCTTGTTCCCGGCGCGGTCGACGATCAACAAATCGCCACTATTTTTTATCGCAGTGCCTTCGTCAACCGATCCTGGTGTGGACGTGAGTAGAGCGGGAGTTTGTGGGGCTGCCAAAGGATTGAACCCGATGCTTGTGATCCCCGTAAAAACCCACCAGCCTGAACCCGATCCCGTGTCGGTAACGATTAGATCCCCGCTGAACGTGCCTCTCCCGCACTGGGGGTGCTGTAATAATGCACCGCCTGAATATATGGTTTCTATCTGTCCCGACGATGCGGGATCAAAGCGGATTATCTTGCCGTGAGCCGTGTCGCAAGCGTAGACCAGGAATGAATGTACCGGGCTGTTCGGCGGGTTATCTGCCGTCGCATTGTCGGGAAGCACGACCAGGCCTTCGTAATCCGCGCCTGTCGCCGAGCTATCTACGAGCAGCGTAGTGGCGCCGGAATTCATCACATCGATGCTGTAAATCTTCCCGGCCGCACCGGTTGAAACATACGCGACAGATTGCGCCCAGGCGGGCGCAGATAGCAGCAAGCAAACAAACAAGAAAAAAATGCGGCTGGGCAGACGCACCATCGGTTCCTCCAGGTAACACTCAGTTCGGTAGCGACATGACTCCAGGAAATCTGTGCGGATCTCGTCTGAGTGAGGCGTCATTAATACCTGGGAACGCGAGCCGTGTCAAGCTGATATCTCGAAAAATCCGGACCGGTCGACGAAGTGTGGCCAAGTCCAGAGTACCTGTACCACTAGAACTGAAGCATCTCCGACGCAGCTTTTCGGTCATGAATCTCATGATCCCGAGCGCGTGTCGCCAACTCGGTTCGGAACCGCAGGCGACTACGAAAAGCATGAGCAGAATTCCAATCCCCAGGAAGGCAGCCTAGGAGCTGCGAATCTCCTGGATGCCAGCTATGAACGATCCAGTGCTCGCTTCTTCGAGGCGGGACCCGGATGGTTACCTGCGGGACGAAGGACCGGATCACGGCGGTCGAGCAGTCCGCCTTTCTGCTGGACTCGCGATCGTTGCTCGGCTCCGATCAGCCAGGAGCTTCACTAGAGACAAGTATCCGCAGCCAAACTCGTCGTAATCGACCAAGAGCCATCCGAAACTGAGGTGGTGGTTATGCCGTTTTACGTACATGAAGTGCACGATGTTCACGCCGCTTCCCTTTTGGCCACGACTCTATTGAAGCGAAGCTGGAGAACCGCTCAAGGTGGCGCAGGCACAACTCAGCCATGCTGATTTGCAGACGACCTTGGAGTCTACATGCACTTTATGCCTGAGTCACAACGGCGGGTGTTGGGAAAGGTTCCGCTCTTCTGGAGATGGAAGAGTCGACATTGGCGAAGGCCGTCCGTCGTATCTCCGGAGGCCCGGGATCTGATCCGAAAAATGAGTCTCGCCAATCCACGCTAGGGCGCGCCGCACATCCGGAATTGCTGAAACCCGACATTGAGGCCTCACAGGCGAGCTTCGCCAAATAACCAGGTCCGAAATCGAAGGCCTCCTTCACAGACCTGGAAGACGCTTCGCGTGACAATCCCGCGACGGCGAGACCAGCCGCCACTTTTTATCTCATTGAATACAAGCTTCATATACCAGTTCGTTTCGCAAAATCATATCCCTACATCACAGCGTGAAACGGGCCCCATCCGCTCACAATGTTCATGATGTTCACTATGTTCTTGTTGTCTTCCCTGAGAAGCCCGTGGAAGATCGGTTCGGAGCAGGCGTGTAAGTTATTGAAAAGATGGCGCGTCTGAGAGCGTGGAACCTCAGATCTCTGGTTCCGGAGACCATTTACGGCAAAAAAGCTAACTTGTTGAACGGAAGGCAGAAGCCCTGCAACCCTCCCAGGTTCAACCGTTTCCGTAGTTGCCGCAAGTTGATTTGAGATGTGGCGAGTTGCACCAAGATGTATAAGAGGTCCCCACAAAAGTCCCCACAGTTCGCAATTCTCAATCTTCAAATCTGGCGTGCTCACCGTCGACAGACCAAACGCATTGGCACGTGTGCCGAAAAGCGTCTGCAGGGTTTTGAAATGGCCTAGTGCCGATCCTAGAAAGTACTCGTGACAATCGGATTTACGTGTTCAAGGTATTGCGAGCAATATGTGGCGGCTCGAAAAGAAATCTTTTCGGCTCAGTTTCTGAGTAGCCGAGAATCTTGAAGGAGACGACCGAAAGCATTTCCTGTCCACAGCGCGGTCAAATCCCCATGAGTTTATTCAGCTCTGGCGTTGTCACGCACCGGTCGAGGAAACCGAACTAGCCCTGTCTGTCAGCGCCGGTTGCAGCATCGAGCAAGCTCGTCATTGCCGCACGATAGAGTAAAGTCGCAAGATTTTGCGCTGCCATTCGATCCGAGTTTGCGGACAAAAAGTGTCTATTTTGATCGTTTTCCACTTTTCCGCAAACATCCACAGCGCAGTACTATTTGACCCTCCGCAGTTTCATGCAAAAATCCTGCGCGGGGGTCGGAGCCGATGACAGATAAAGAATTTTTTACAGAACAGACCCGTCGCTGGAACGTCACTCTCTTTCGCAATGACGCGGTAGAGGGCGGAATCAAGAACACGGTCATACACGAATATCACAACGTGCGCTCAAAGTGGATCTCGGGTGATGTGGTGGACCATGAAGGCAAGCTATGTTTCCTGGACGAGAATGGGAAAGAGGTCGTCGCTTCGGGCTTGCCGTTTGTCGTGAGGGAAGTAATTCCAGCGTCGGAATCCATAGAGGAAAGCAGGGCTGCCACAGCCTAGCGCCGTTGTACCACGCCCGCATTTCGTTATGGAGGGTGATCCTGCCGCCCTGTATCAGGCGCTAGCATCGTACTAGCGTCGCAGATGCGAACCTTATTCGGTAACGAGTTTCACGCGCTAAATCCTGGGTTAGAGCGTGTGAACGACAGGGGGCCTAGTCCATCGCATTGCGGTAGGCCCTTTGTCGGCCCGTTTCGGCCCGAACCGCCTCGCGATCAATCTTGTTGTTTATGCCACCACTCCTGAAGCGATTTGCAACGACAGTCAATATCAAGAGAAATGAGGAAGATGCCATCGAGCTCGGTTTGCAGTCCAGGCGGAACGATAACAAATGTCGCCCACCATCGGGCAATGCCTACCTCAGTTGTTACAGCCAGGATTTCGTATCCAAATCGAATGTCTTTTTCGGTTCGGGCCACATGCTCCCAATACTCGAAAATGGCCCTCCGTCCGCACATCGGTTTGAGAAAAGGTGTGACTTGGTACGTACCGGCTTCGGTGAATAGTTCGGCGGCCGCCTGCGGATCGCGACTTTCCCACGCACGGCCGTAGGCGTCCAACCAGGATTGGAATGCGGCCAGATCGATGCTCATGCCCAGATTCCAACGGGGATTATAAGTCTATCCGGCGGTTCTATCCGCTCGTGCAAAAAATGGAATGCTTTTCGCCCAATTCTGGAGGTGCCATCCTTGCCCAGTCGTTGCGGTCCTTTTCGCCCTGGCTCGTCTAGTTTGGGATACAGTATTTGGCAAGAAATCGGTAGAGGCAGGCGACCATCTAAGGTCTCCATCGTACCTGCGGGAGTACCCGCCTCCCGATCTGGTTTCTCAAAGTCGCTCCTACTTTTTGGCCCACATCACCGGCACCGTCTGGCTGACACGCGCCTCCTGAACCGTTTGCCGCGCCAGACGAGGATCATAAATCAGGACCAGTCCCAAGTCCGCGAGCGCCAGAGAATGCACCCTTAGTTGTCCGTCTTTCTCTTTGATGAGCAGCGCGTTCACGCCGTTTGTGTTCCCGCTGCGGGCTCCGCTCATGACGAAAGTGACCGCGTCGCCGTCAGCGTTGCGGATCACAGCGATTGTCGGTTCCACGATGGACTTAATGATAATCGTGTAGTTGCCGGGCTGCAGGACACCTTTGCCCCAGTGGATCTGGTTCGTCAAGGTGAACGTCCCTACGTAGGCTGGTGGCCCCTGGGCTCGTGCGTTGCCAACGAAGCAAAGGCTCGTGAGTAGAGCCGCCACCAGCAGTGCTGTTCCTGCCATTCTTTGCTTTCTTTCCATTGTTTTTCTCCTTTTGTCGCCGGCCATCTCCGTCTTTGGGCCAGGTATCTGGCTCTTCTAGCGCCCGGCTCGCGCTCTCTTTCTCTCGCGTGCCACTCTTGCTCTGCCTCCGCAAGAACTGCAATGCACCGCGGTTGAACTGTTGGCGAACTCTCTTTGAACTCTGGGTGAACGATTAAGCTTCAGATAAGCAGGGGTTTAGAGCCGAATGAGCGCATGGTGGTATATTCCCCAAGAACCGAGGCGGACCTCATGTCGCGGCCGGCTCAAAGCTCGGGGATCCTGCGTTTCGACGTCTACGAGCTGCACCTGCGCGCAGGCGAGCTGTACAGGAATGGCCGCAAGATCAAGCTTCAGGAACAACCTTTCCAGATCCTGGCGATGCTGCTGGAGCAGCCAGGGCAGGTCGTCACACGGGAAGAACTTCGCGAAAGACTATGGCCAGCGGATACTTTTGTGGACTTCGACCACAGCCTGGGCACGGCAACCAAGAAGCTACGTCAGGCGTTGAATGACGAAGCCGATAGACCCCGCTTCATAGAAACTGTGCTACGTCGCGGGTATCGCTTCATCGCTCCGGTCGAATCGCAGGCCTCGCCGCCGTCCCGATCGAATGTCATTCCTCCTGGAGGTTCGTCTTCCACAGCAACGTCGGCTGCGACCCAGGTTGTCTCACATACATATGGGAGTCGCGGGAAGATCTTGGCGGCGGCTTTGGTAGTAGCAATCGCGCTGCTCGTCGGCCTGAGTTCGAGCCGCGTGCGCGAACGCCTATTCGGGCGGCGCAGCCCACCCCGCATCCAATCCCTCGCAGTTCTTCCATTGGTGAATCTTTCAGGCGATCCGAACCAGGATTATTTTGCTGACGGGATGACGGAGGCGTTGACTACCGATCTCGGAAAGATCAGCGCTCTACGAGTGATCTCCAGGACGTCCGTCATGCAATACAAGGGCACGAAGAAACCGCTGCCGGAGATCGCGCGGGAATTGAATGTGGATGGATTCATCGAGGGGACAGTGTCGCGCTCGGGAAATCACTTGCGGATCACGGCAAATCTCCTTCAGGCATCTCCTGAAAAGCATCTTTGGGCGGAAAGTTATGAGAGCGAACTGGGCGACATCCTCACG
>Ga0307475_10002630_pt1 | contig 10814 bp, 7 predicted proteins | sample atmos_gasesECM1C_FD_203317 | JGI IMG/M metagenome (GOLD analysis project Ga0307475, IMG submission 203317) | Hardwood forest soil microbial communities from Morgan-Monroe State Forest, Indiana, United States - atmos_gasesECM1C_515 | ecosystem: Environmental > Terrestrial > Soil > Temperate...
AGAAGGCAGGGGACAGTAAATCACAGCTAGTTAGGACAAACACGGCTGATTCCTGCAGCCGAGGAAAGAGCCCTCAGCGCTATTCTTCCCGGTCGGGCTTCCAAAGCCCTTCCATAAATTTCAGCCAATCGTGTGTTCTGGAGCGCAGATGACGAGAGACGTTCCGGGAAAAGACTGCAAATCCAAAGTCGCCGCGAGCGCGGCGCAGAACTAACTGAATTTCTTCGCGCACATCTTCGGGAATGGTGGCATCGTTCTCGAGCGTTTCCAGCAACTCGAACATGTCCGGCGCAGCCGCGATCAGGCTGGCACTTGCATTGGAATCCGCATCCGCTTCCACGGACGCCACCGGCTGCCCACAGCGGTCAATCACTCGTGACCACTTCTGCGGATCGATCCGCCACATGCCCGAGGTTAGTTTAATTTTGGCCATATCGCTACCCCCTCAGAAGCTTTCGCTTCTGCGTGCCTATTTATCAATAGTGTAAGATGCCGCAGGTAACGGCAAGGTTACTAAGGTCTTTTCTGGGTTAACGGCAGGGATACCCCGCAGTTTCAACGCGCCTCAAGGTTTAGCGCCAACCATTGCACGAGGCTGCCGTCAGTCTGGAGGCGACGTGGGAATTCAACGAGAAAATAGACAATTGCTAATGCTCTTGCCCGTGAACCATCCAATCTCCTCAGTCCAGTTGATTTCTTCAACTGGAAGGCTGGAACGCTGCTTGGCAGTTGCAATCGATTCTGGCTTTGCTAGAATGCCCTGCAGCCAACTGGCTTGGGGGCTTATATGCCAATACAAGTTTGCATGGGGGCGACTATGATGTGCACCATGGGGATGGCGCCGAGTTCGCTGGTTGTTCTGCCGACCAACCGTGTGATGACTGACGAAGTACCAGATGCGAACATCATGGATCACATTCCGATGGTGAACATCATGCCATTTGGCATGTGTATGTCACCCGCGAACCCCACGGTTGCTGCGGCGACGGCGGCGGCCCTCGGCGTACTTACTCCAATGCCCTGCATACCGAACACACCGGCGCCGTGGGTGCCGGGCGCACCGACTGTCATGCTGGGGAATATGCCGACCCTCGACAATACCTCTCAACTGATGTGCATCTGGGCGGGCGTCATCACCTTTGTGACCCCGGGAGAATTCACGGTCGAGGTACCGTAGACACCGCGCAGATTACGGCGAAAGAGGCTTCTCGTCGCAGCAAGGTTCTCGGCTGCGGACCGTTCACGACTTATAGGTGATTTTGGCGATCGGTTCCCGACTCGGGTTACCGCCAACACTGCTCGATTACGAATAAGGATCCGGCGACTTGCCCGGGTCGGTCGGGTCCGTCGGTGAAGTCGGACTTCCGGAGGTTCCGGGCACCGCAGATCCGCCACTATTGATCATTACCATGGGCTGGCCTGAGATGAAGATTCCTCCCGGACCGATGGTGATGAAACCACCCGAAGCTTTCAGGGTCATGGCCATTCCCGCCTCGAGAACCAGATTCATGCCGGCCTTGATGTAAACGTCCATGCCAACGTCGGTGGCCTGGTTCATCCCGATTTTTTCGGCCACGCTCATGCCCACGTTGAGTGAGGCATTCTGCTCAACCTTTTCGTTGAGATTGCCCATGACGTGCAAATTCATGTTGCCGTCAATCTTCTCCATGTGATCTTTATTCACGTGGAGATTCTTATTGTTCTTGATCAGCTCGTTCTGATCGTTCTCCACGGTCAGCCATCGATCGTGGCCAACCATTTCGATGGAGTCCTTTTCGACCGTTTCAGTTTTCTGCCGCTCGGCGTGGATGAGGAATTGCTCCTCGCCTTTTTTGTCTTCGAAGCGGATTTCATTGTAGTTGGGAGGACTGCCGTTCTTGGTACTTCGTGACTTGAAGCCGCTTTGGGTCTGGTTATCGGGCAGCGTGTACGGAGGCATCTGCTCGGCGTTATAGACGCGGCCAGTGATTAGCGGACGATCCGGATCGCCTTCGAGAAAGCTCACGATCACTTCCTGACCGATGCGCGGTGTCCAGATGGCGCCCCAGTTTTTTCCCGCCCAGGGCTGCGAAACGCGCACCCAGCAGGAGCTTTTTTCGTCCTGCTGTCCAACGCGGTCCCAATAGAACTGGACGATGACTCTTCCGTATTTGTCGACCCAGATTTCTTCTCCAGATTTGCCGACGACCAACGCCGGCTGAGGACCCTGCACCAACGGCTTCGGCGTAATGCGAGGCGGGCGGAATGGAACAGCGGCGGGAATACACGTGAACTGGTTGGAATACTGCTCACCAGCCGCCGATTCCTCGAGCGAGTAGTTAGTACCTGCTGAAGCGACATGCTGCACTTCGGTGAGGATATACTCGCTGTTCATATCCTTGCGGTAGTGATCCTGTAACGTGAACTTGTAACCGGGGGTAAAGGCGCGGCAGGAACTCGAACCGGAGATCACGATGTGCGGCGTCTCTTCTTCCTGCATGCGCAGCTTGGTGGCTGCCTCGCCCTGCGACTTGGTAAGGTAGTCGCCGGGGTAATCGTACATTTCGAGCTTCCCGTTGCCATCGACCGAAAAAACCGTAGGATCGCTCGAAAACAGGTTTGTACTGGGTGTCTCGAAATTGTAGTCGGTCAACGAATATTTTCCGGTACGCAGCTCCTGCTCCATGTGCCAGTTGGTGATCACATCGTCGGCGTCGATATCCCCGATACTGGCGTTGTATTGAACGGACTCCTGGTGCGGACAAGACTGATGTGCAGTGGGGGAGTCTCCGAGAACGAGGGTGTGCTTGCTATCGGTGTGCTCAAAGAAATAAAAGATTCCATATTGCTCCATGAGTCGGGACACGAAGTTGAAATCGGTCTCACGATATTGGACGCAATATTCGCGTGGCTCGTATTCACCGGTCAGACAGTTCTTGAAGTCGGTGAAGCCGCGATCCGTGAACACTTGCTGAATGATGTCCAGAATCTTCATGTTCTGGAAGATTTTGCAGTCGGCGTTGCGGGTTAGAAACCAGAGCCATGGGACGACTTCCATCTGGTAATAGGCAAACCGGACATCCGAGCCGCTTTGCGCGAAGCGGCTTACATAACCGTTAAAGAAACGATCTCCACCGCTCGCGAGACCTACCTTGAACGTAACTTGCTTGCCGACGATATCGGCGAACGCGATGGAGCGATTCTCAGAGAAGAGATCGAGATTGAACTGAAACATGCGCGAGATCGCCTCGCTGCCGCGGAAAGCCCGAAGCAGCAGGACGTTCGCGCCGAGTGGTGTCGTCAGCGAGATGAGTCGGTTTTCTTGAGTGTAAGGCATGTTTCAGACTCTCCGTGAGTTCGTGCGAACAGCTCGCCTTATTGGCCCAAGGTTCGCGCCGCACAGCCGCGTGGGCTCATCTCGTAATCGCTTGCCCACGAGAACATACATGCCGAGCCGCCCGCAGCAATTCAGGAATATGCGAAGGCCCCGTTTTCCCCGATGCCCACGTGAATCGATTGCAGCTTCTCGCCTTCGGCCATGCGTCCGAGGATCTGGCGCGACATATCGGGCAGCAGCGAGTTCGTGAGGATGTTGTCGACGTTACGCGCGCCGCTCTCGACTTCCGTGCAGCGCTTCGCCACTTCATCGATGAGGGAGCCGTCGTACGTCAGGTTGATCTTGTGGTTTTCCTGAATGCGGCGTTGAATCTTGCCGAGTTTCAGCTTGATGATGCTCCTGAGCGCCTCGTCACGCACCGGGTAGTAGGGGACGACCACCATGCGTCCGAGGAAAGCCGGCTTGAAGATCTTGTTCAGTTCCGGCTTTAGCGTCTGGACCAGTGCGTTTGCGCTGGGCATGGTTTCCGGATCGGCGCACAACTTCATCAACTGATCGGTGCAGGCGTTGGTGGTCAGGATGATGATGTTGTTCTTGAAGTCGATCTGGCGGCCTTCGCCGTCTTCCATATTGCCCTTGTCGAAGACCTGGTAGAAGAGCTCCAAAACATCAGGATGCGCCTTCTCTACCTCGTCGAGCAGAACAACAGAATAAGGACGACGACGAACGGCTTCGGTCAGAACACCGCCTTCTCCGTAGCCTACGTACCCCGGAGGCGAACCCTTCAGGGTGGAAACGGTGTGCGCTTCCTGGAACTCGGACATGTTGATCGTGATCAGGTTGTGCTCGCCGCCATAAAGAAGATCGGAGAGGGCCAGGGCGGTTTCAGTCTTGCCAACGCCGCTGGGCCCGACCAGCATGAAGACGCCAACCGGCTTGTTCGGATCGTCCAGGCTGGCTCGCGAAGTCTGGATGCGCTGGCTGATGACGTCGAGAGCAAAAGGCTGGCCGATCACTCGATTGCCGAGCTGATTCTGAAGACTCAGGATCGTGGCGATCTCGTCCTTCATCATCTTGCCGACGGGAATTCCGGTCCACGCGGAGATAACTTCACCGACAACCTGCGCGTCAACGCAGACCCGAATGAGGCCGGCCTCGCCTTGGAGTGCTGAGAGTTCTGACTCGAGTTTCGCAAGATCAGCGCGAAGTTCGTCGGGGCTGGTGGCGGTGATTACACCGCCCACTTCCTGAGGTTGGGTCGCGGTTGCAGTAGAAGCGGAGGTTCTATTGCCCGAGCTAGTTGCTTGCGCAGCCGCATCGGCGCCACCGGGGCGGTCGCCTTCCAACTGAGCGCGAAGATCGCGGATCTTGGAGACCAGGTCGCGCTCCTTATCCCAGCGAGCGCGGAGAGCCGAGAGGCAATCCTGGACGTCGGTTGTTTGCCTGGAGATGTCGGCGAGTCTCTCGTTATGATCGACGCCTACGGCCAGTTCGCGTTCGAGGACACGTTTTTGCACGGCCAGGTCATCGAGACGACGGGTCGCGTCTTCGATCGCGGGCGGCGTCGCATTTTGAGCGAGCGAGAGACGAGCGCAGGCGGTGTCAAGCACGCTGACAGCTTTGTCAGGAAGTTGACGTCCGGCCAGATAGCGATGAGAGAGTCGAACACCGCCAGCGACTGCCTCATCGAGAATTCGCACCTTGTGGTGTTTCTCGAGCGCGCCCACAAGACCGCGCATCATGACCATGCATTGCGTTTCAGTCGGCTCTTCCACTTTGACGACCTGGAATCGGCGAGCCAGCGCTGGATCCTTTTCGAAGTACTTCTTGTATTCGGACCAGGTGGTGGCGGCGATGGTGCGGAGTTCGCCACGAGCCAGAGCGGGCTTCAGAAGATTGGCGGCATCGTTCTGGCCCGCTTGGCCACCGGCGCCGATCATGGTGTGAGCTTCGTCGATGAAGAGGATGATGGGGACGGGAGAGGACTTCACCTCCTCGATCAATCCCTTGAGCCGATTCTCGAATTCCCCTTTGACACCGGCACCCGCCTGTAAGAGCGCGAGATCCAAAGTTCGAACGACGACATTCTTCAGTGGCGGCGGAACGTCACCATGCGCAACGCGGAGAGCGAAACCCTCGACGACAGCGGTTTTGCCGACGCCGGCTTCGCCGGTGAGGATTGGATTGTTCTGGCGGCGACGCGTGAGGATGTCGACGATCTGGCGGATTTCTGCGTCTCGTCCCAGAACGGAGTCAATCTTCCCTTTCTTGGCGTTCTCGGTGAGATTCACGGTGTATTGATCAAGGTTTGGGGTCTTGCCGCTGCCGGGTCTGGGTGCGCCAGCAGTAGCCGCATCGGATCCTGCTGCCGCAGCCACAGTCTCTTCGTGCGACAGCGCGACGATCCCCGCGAAATCCTTACGCAGCGCCTCCGGTTGGATCTTCTGCATCTCGCGGCTGATCTCGCGCACCAGGCGAGAGAGGTCGTCGTTGGAAACGAGCGCGAGGATCGTGAAGCCAGTTCGTACCTGCGAGGCGCTGAAATCAATCGAGCCAATGGTCCAGGCCTCAGTCAGCATTTTCAGGATCGTCGGGCTGATCGCGGGTGTACGCGCATTCCCGGACTTGAGCTTGTCGAGGCTGCGGTTCAACTCGTTGGTGAGCCGCGACCGATCAATCTCAAAGTGTTTGGCGATTTTGTCGAAGTCGTCGCCCGTCGAGTCGAGCAACTTCATAAGATAGTGCTCGATTTCGATGTCGTAGTGTGTGCGGGAAAGGCAAAGACCCGCCGCCCCTTCCAGCGCGGCGCGCGCGGAGTGGTCGAGTTTACCGATCAGCGCTTTCAGATTAAGGCCCATCGTTGCCCCCTAAAGACTGAGAATGGTGTCGCACGCTTCCCGTTCGAACGGCACCGACTTCAGCCACGTCACCCAACCCAACTGGGGCGCGGCTTCACCTTGTGAACCGACTTCACAGGCGGGCACCTGATCCCGTTCCAGGATCAACTCCACTTCGAAATCAAACTCGTCGTTGGAAAAAAACCGGGTAAGGGCCCGTAAAGGTTCGTACGCACTGCCGTCCGGCAGAAAATCCAAATAACGCGAGAGAGGCATTGGCCCCACTTTCACTCTCACGCGGGACTGCTGATCCCAGACTTCGTCGCCAACCACGACGCCGACACCAAGACACTCACCCTCGCTGTCGCCATCTTCCACGCGCGACTGGCTGGCAGGGTCGAGACGGTACCATGCCCCGACGAATTGCTCAACCTCCACTGGAACCTCAAAGTAGTCGGAAAGGATCTGCTCAAGCGCCGCTGCGGAGCGAGATTGCATGCCGAGCAGGCCAACGTAATGGAGCAAAGCTTGGTCGGGAGCGGTCTGGCGCTCCTGCAGGCCAGGCGTGCCCATCCCGATGAGGTCCAACAGGCGATGGGTGAAGCGATCTTCATCCCCAAGAAGATAGGTGACCGGAAAACGATATTTCTCCCATGCTCGATGGAAAAAGGAAATCATCCGGTGGTGGAACATGTCGAGAAAATCGAGAAACGTGCGGTCCTTGGCACGCAGGCGCTCAAGTATGAACTCGCTGTAGCAATAGGGAAGGACGCCTTGCGGGCCGCTGAGACCCATGAAGTTCACGGTCATTCGCGGCGGACCCGAAGCAGGCCACTCGAGCTGCTGAATCTGGCTGGCCGGAAAGGCCAAGGAGCTGTTCACGGAAAAGCGCACCGCTTCGTCGTCGGGATTCGAGAATCGACCGACGGGCACCCGATTCCGCCCCAAGCGCTGGAGCAGGGTGACAGCTTGGAAGAATTCAAAGGAGCATGGATCATCGCGCAGGACCTCCTCCAACGGAGATTCCGCTACACGAGGATCTTCCGCCCCGCTCGGGGTGGCCATTCCTGGATCATTCCCTTTCTTTGCGGGGTACTCACTGCCAACTGGGTAAAGCTGTTGAGCGTAGCGCTAAGCCCGAGAAAACGTTCGACGACGCTGGCGAACAGATACACACCACCACCGACAAACTGGTCTTCGTCGAGCTCCATCTCGACGCGCAAACCGCGCGCGAAGGTGATTCCCGTATCAGACGATACGCGCGCGAAGTGGCGTTGGCTCCGAATCGCGAGGATACCGTCGATCACATTTTGGGAATAGGTGGAGCGACCGATGTCGTAGATCCGGAGAATCTGCTGCAGCGGTTCCTTGCCTTCTTCGACCAGAGACAGATAGTTCAGCGACAGATGGGAGATAAGGCGCCACAGCGCGCTCTTCCCCCCAGAAGACCGGACGGGTGCGGTTGGCTTGCGCAGAGCAACGATGCGCTTCATCACGATGCCGCCCTCGAGTTCGAAATCGCCATCCTCATTGCCAAATGAGAGGCGCGCCGGCAGATCCCGGTTGGTGCTGGTCGTGCGAATGGAGACGATGTTGCCGTCGGGATTCACCGGTTGCATCGAGAGGTCCACGAGCGACAGAAACATGTCGGTCCCGTCATCGTTTGCACGATTCGAAGGCCGCCGCCGCGCAAGCCAATAGCACTCCTGCTTCTTCATTCGTCCGGAGTGGCGCAACGAATAGAACGGTTCGAAGGTGGTGGATTGCTGCGTTGTTGTGTTGATGCAGCCGACCTCGTCCACGGAAAAGATCTCGGTCGCGAAAGGGCGGCGAACATCGGGGACGATCCGATACTCATACTTCCGCTGGTTCAGCTGGATGGGCTCGGCCACCAGTGTGAACAGATTCACAGCCGGGGTGCATCCCAAGCGAAAAGTTTTTTTCGAGAGCTCGAGTTCGAGGCGCTGGCGCCGTTCGTTTCCGTCGATTTCCTCGATGAGAAACACGAATTCCACGGCATCTTTGAAGCCCGCATCCCACACGGGCTCGAGGGACGTCAGGTCGACGAAGAAAAACTTCTCCGGGAAGGTGAAGTACTCCATCAACAGGCGATGCCCCAAGAACGACCGGCGCGAATATGGGACTGTGCCTTCGTCTTCGGCAAAGCCAACGGCTTGGAGAGCAGAGGCCGGCAACGTCACCGGAGGCACCTTGGACCCCGGGGTTGGGTCGCGAACGATGATGCGTGTCAGCTTGTTGAACAACAGTTCATACAGAAGGTTGACGAGACCACCTTCTCCATCCAAATAAAAACGAAGGCGGTCGATCTTTAGCTCTTTCAGGTTGACGTCGGGAGCGGAGCGCAATTCAATGCGGATCGCACCGGAGGAATCGCTGACCTTGACCGGCGGCTGCAATCGGCTCGGAGGTTTCCACTCCGCCGCAGTGACGGTCACCGGCCAAAGCACGGTGTCGTAGCAGGTCCGGAAGGTGCAGGGCACGCCGCCAACAGGACGGGAATACAAGGGCGAGTTCTTCTCGATCAGCATCCCGGTCGTCAGCTTCCCTTTCTCGGGGTCGGGCTGAAACTCCACGATGGTCATGGAGGGGATGGGGCGCACGAGTTGCGGATAAACCACCGTCAACAGCGCCTCGCTGATTTCCGGGAACTCGTCGTCGATTTTCAGATGAACGCGCGCGGCGAGAAATGCGAAAGCCTCGAGCAGACGCTCGACGTGCGGATCCTCGCACTTGGTGGGCTCGAGCACGAGGCGAGAAGCCACCTTGGGATGTTTTTCGGCGAACTGGACCGTCATCTTGCGGAGGTAATCGAGTTCGCGCTCGTAGTAAAGGAGGAGGTCATCCCTCATTGGCGCCTCCAGAGATGCGGCAGAGGCCACTTTTGAGTTCGAGAACCGTGTCGAAGGAGATGGGCTCTGGAGCCGGGTCCATGCGCAGGAGAGCCTCGATCCGAAGCTTGAATTCCTTCAGGCCGCTACCGGGCATCTCTACCGGAACCAGACGCACGTCTGCGAGGCGAGGCTCGAACAGCTTGATGGTTGCGAGAATCTCGCGGAGAAGTTTTGCCTGATCGGCCGCGGTGGCCGCTGCATACGAGGAAAAGTCGGGTAGCCCATAAACGTAGAGCGAGCGATTCACTTCCTTGAGAGCCTCGTGGGGCTCGAAGGCGATACTGCGGCTGTTGAGGAGCCATTCCAGATCGCGCTTGACGGCGTTCTTCATAATGCGAATGGACTGAGCGCGGCTGAGCGGAGCTTCGACCTCGGTTCCCGGCTCACGATCAATGAGCCGATCGAGTACTGAGAGCGTGACTGTGACATCTCCCTGCCCACGCGCCATAGGTTATCCCGCCGTGAGAGCCCGCACTGGGTCGAGTCGGCAAATCCGTTCGAACAGCTTCTGCTTCTCCGATGCACTGCTTTGAATTTTTTTGCTGGTTGTCATCAGGGTCATGAGGACTCCAGCAACCATCTTCTTGTCTTCCCAGTCGTCGAGTTTATGGACCTCGATCGCGGAAGCAATGTCCTCCAGGAGAGGCTGCGCAATGGCTTCCTTGCCAGCACCTACGCAAAGCTCGACTAACTGAATGGTGCGTTCGAAGCGGCCGCGGCCGGATGTTTGGCGGGCGATTTCGCGGCGCATAATCTCAAACGCCTTTTCATGCTGACCGGCCTTTTGCGCTTCCTTCGCCTGGATATAGGGATCCGCGGCTCTCTCGAGCCAGGATGAAGGCCGATGTCCGTTCGACGATGCCGCTTCGCCGTTCGCTCCATCGGCTGCCGAAACAGCCGCGACGGCAGGCGTTTCATTGAGCTGCTGCAACCAGGCCTTCGTTTCTGTGTTCGCAGTGGGCGTATCGTCCAGGAGACTGGCGTCGAGAAGTTGCGGCAGATCGTTCAAGAGCGCACGCAACTCGGAGGTAATGGCCGTGGCGATGGCGTCGTAGTCACTACCCAGGGCCGAGCAGGCGCCAACCACCAATCGCTGTAGATCGAGCCAGCCGCGACTGCAAGGCAGCGACATGCTGTTCTCGGCCGTTTCCAGCAGTTCGTTCCACTTCTTGCCAAGTGCGAGGCGCTTCAGGTGCTGGCGAAGCTCGGTCGGCGGAGCTTCCAGCAAGGTGGAGTCGGCCAGGTTGGGAGCGGAGCGCAATTCTCCCCAGCGCAGGCCACGCATCATCAAGTAAGGCGCAGGACTAAGCGGCTCCCGCTTGCGAAGAAATGCCGCAACCCGGGCAACGTTCGCGATGGCCTCGCGACGATCCGCTGGTTCTGAGCTGGTAAGAACGGAAAAAGAAATCGCGGAGTGGCCAGCCGGTCCTGCGGCACCCGGAGTACCGTCTGCGCCTGGCACCGCTTGGGTCGAAGCCTCGACCGGAACTTCTTCTACAGGATCCGGCTCGGTCTCGCGCTTCTTCTCCAATAGTGCATGAACGACATGGCGCACTTCCTCGAGTCCGGTGCGCAGCTTTCCGAACGTCGGCGGCGAGGAAGTGAACTTATGGGCACAGAGTTCGTCGAGCTCCGTCAGTGTCTTGAGGCTCCGATCGATTTCTTTCTCCGACTGGAGATAGAACGCCTTGGGGGTTTCGACGAATGCCTTGTCGAAAGTCTCCGGAGCTAGCTTGCCCTCGGCGATGC
>Ga0307475_10002631_pt1 | contig 10813 bp, 10 predicted proteins | sample atmos_gasesECM1C_FD_203317 | JGI IMG/M metagenome (GOLD analysis project Ga0307475, IMG submission 203317) | Hardwood forest soil microbial communities from Morgan-Monroe State Forest, Indiana, United States - atmos_gasesECM1C_515 | ecosystem: Environmental > Terrestrial > Soil > Temperate...
CACCATGCCCGATAACGTATGGGCCGTTGATGCGCGCAGCGGGCGGGAAATCTGGCATTACAAGTATCCGCAGAACGAAGGCCTGCATATCGGGCATCGTGGCGTGGCCATGCTGGGTAGTTCGATTTATACCGAAACGCCGGACTGTTATCTCATTTCGTTGAACGCCAAGGATGGCAAGGAGCGCTGGCGAAAGCAGATCGCAGACGTGAAGCTCGAGTATTTCTGCACGATGTCGCCCCTGGTGGTGGGGAACCACATCATCACTGGGGTAGGCGGCGATTCGCTGGATGATCCCGGATATTTAGAATCCCGGGATCCGGAAACAGGGGAGGTGCAGTGGCGTTGGAATACGGAGCCTGGTCAAGGTGAGCCTGGTTCGGAGACTTGGCCCGATGCGGAGGCGCGCAGCCACGGCGGCGGGATGACCTGGATGACCGGCACTTACGATCCGGACTTGCGCCTGATTTATTGGGGGACCGGCAATCCTAATCCTGTGCACGCTGGGAGCGGGCGGAAGGGCGACAATTTATGGACCTGTTCGATCGTTGCGTTGAATGTAGACACCGGAAAGCTGGTATGGGGCTATCAAGCATCGCCGCACGATACGCACGATTGGGACGCTACACAGACTCCGATTTTGTTTGATGGGGAGTTCAAGGGAAAGCAGCGCAAACTTCTGGCCCAGGCGAACCGGAATGGATTTTTCTTTGTGCTGGACCGAACCAACGGCGAGCATCTGCTGACGGCGCCCTTTATTAACACCAATTGGACTTTAGGGATCAACGCGAAGGGGCAACCCATTGGCAATCCGAAGAAAGAGCCTGCGCGTGACGGAACGCTGGTCTCGCCTAGCTCGAGTGGCGCCGCGAATTGGTTTCCTCCCAGTTTCAATCCGGTGGCCGGACTGTACTACGTCGTGGCATCGCAGAGTTACAGCGTCTATTACTTGACGGCGGAGGGAAAAGCAGAAGGATTTGCGGGGCGCGATGATTATTTGAATTTTCCGGGGACCATCAAGGCGATCGATTACAGAACAGGGGAAATTCGTTGGACGCATGACCTGGGCGGCATCGGTACTGGCCTGCTGACCACAGCGGGAAATTTGCTGTTTGCTGGCGACGCCTCTGGTCACATCCTGGCCATGGACTCAACGACCGGGAAGACGCTTTGGCACACAACGGTCGCAGCCAATCAGACCAACGGCGCGATCACTTACCAACTGGACCGCAAGCAGTACGTCGTTATTGGAGCGGGTGACTCACTGTTTGCGTTCGCACTTGGCGGCATTCACTGACAGAAAGCCTTCGCGGGGTGCTCTCACAGCCGCCTTTGCTGGTGATTACAGAAAATTCAGAACCGCAGAACGAGACAGACAGAGGACAGAGGCGCTCGGTAACCTCACAAGCGCCCCTGCTACTACTTCAACGTAAACCGTACCTCACCGGATCACCTCCTTCTCGGCGGGAACGCCGATATCGACAAGAGTGTCGAATGGCCCGATTATAGAATCGGGGAAAAGTCAGAGCAAGGGTTTCCTTAATCTTTGTGAATCTTTGTGGTTTGGGCGCGCGAAAGCCACTTACACCTCTCAGTACGTTACGGTCAGCGGGTCAACCAGCTTGACAAGTTCCTGCAAAAACTGAGCGGAGTGCATGAACACGGCGAAGTGGCCGCCGTTGAGGGTCACGAACTCCTTGCGCGGTGCTTTGATGGAGTCGAGGTAATTTCGAGCCAAGGCAGTTGGAGTCGTAAAGTCTTCCGCTCCTTGAATAACGAACATGGGGATCGAAAACTCGAGGCCGAAATCCTTGGGACCGCTGGACTTCGTCTGGGGGACAAGTTGTTCGCCGCTCAGCATCTGGCCGTCCGCGGAATCATTGATGTCTTGCACGGAATTGCCGGGAGCTGCGAGCGCAAGGCCAATTGTTCCCAACAAGAATTGGTCCGCGCCCTCGAAGGCGTTCGCCCATTTCCGCTGCACGCCGTATCCCGCGCCCGATGCGTAAGGCGGTGGGCCAACACGACTCAGTTCTTCGACGGCTTGCTGATTACCAACGGCTCGCGCCTTCTTCAATAACTCGTCATAGGCCACGAAATAGTTTTTGGTTTCGTCGGCGACCTGGCCGGTGCCTACATATGCGTAGAAGAGTTCCGGCCTGGCTCGAACCATTCCCAGGCCAAGAATCGTGCCGAATGAGTGACCCACAATGATGATCTTGTCCTTACCGAGGTGTTTGCGCAGATACTCCGAAAGTTCGATGCCATCTTGCACCATTCGTCCCACAGTAATGGTTGGCGCAACGCTGGGTCCCGTTTTCCGCAACGTCCTGCCCGCACCGCGCTGATCCCATTGCACCAAGGTGAAATGCTTCTCCCATGGTGCGAACAGCGCGAATGTCCATGGGTTGGTGACATCACCGGGGCCGCCGTGAAGGAACAGCAGCACGGGGTTGTCACGGTCCCAGCCGCGAACCGTGATCCACTGTTCGATACCGCCGATGGTGACGAACTGCGCCTCGTCGATGCCCTTCGGCGACGAAATGGCATACTGCTGCGCGTTGCGGTTTCGCAGAAACGAGAGCAGGCTATCGAACTTGCGATACTCGGAGTCGAGAGTCGGAGATGCGGCAGGAAGCTGCTGTTCCTTGGCAACCTGCCCAAACGTCCCCCGACACAGACAGAAGAGCGAAAGACAACAAGCAAAGATGCATCGGATCATGCGTAGTTCCTCCGGAATGACCGACACTACCCGATATCACGCAACATGATTACGCAAATGGGCCCGAAGAAGTTACGCAAACGGCGGGAAGAAGATATCGGGTCGGACGTTCTTAGCGGCGCGATTCCAGCGGAACGAGGTTGTTGGTGCGATAGTAGACAGCCTGCCCGATCAGTTTCACCGTCGGCTTTTGGCTTTGTAAAACGTCGGGCCCAATGTTCGATTCGGAAACCCTGCCGATTCGGCAGGCCGGAGACGCAACGATATCGCTTTCGCTCATTGGTATCGGGAAGGACACGAAGTGAAGTTCTTACGAGGATTGTTTATTGGGAGCGCGTGGCATAGACTTCGGGCGAAATTGGGAGAAGGAACGATGCAGACACGACGAAAATTTTTGGAGTCGGTTGGAGCGGCAGCGGCGCTAGGGATGACGGGAGGAGCGACTCTCGCGGTCGAGGGATTCGGCGCGGAGAGTGACGCGAAGAGTCTCAACGAAGCGGAGCGGAGCAATGCAGACAGGGTGGCCGCCGCGGGCGAAAGGGTTTTGTTCTGGGTGGCGGTGTCTACGCCTTGCGACAAAGACCTGAAATTTGATCCGGAATTGTACAAGGATTTGCTGGCGTATTTGAAGTCGCAGGGCGCCGACGGCGTCGTGGTGTTGGGGACCACCGGGGAGTTTCCGTCCTTTTCCTTTGCAGAGCGAAAGAAGGTAGCGGAGACGGCGCTCAAAAACCGTAATGGCTTGAACATTATCGTGGGGCCGGGCACGTCGAATTTTCCGGAAACGTTGGAGCTTTCCAAACACGCCGAAGATAATGGCGCGGACGGGCTGCTGATTGTGCCGCCGTTTTATTACAAGCACCCGCGAGAAGGGGCGCTGACGAAATATTATTCGATGATTTTCGAGCAGGTGAAAATCCCAATCAACCTCTATCACATTCCATTTGCCAGTGGTGTTCCGATTTCGCATGAACTGCTGCACAGTTTGGAGCACTATCCGAATCTGGCCGGCATCAAGGATTCGGTGGACGATGCCGAGGTGTACCACCGTTTTGTGAGCGAGTTCCCAAAGCTGAATATGCGGACGGGGACGGATGTAAACCTGAAGTACGCGCTGGAGCATGGGATGGGAGCGATTTTGGCGGAGGGCAACAACTTTACGAAGCAGATTGCGGCGGTGTTTGCCGCTAAGCGGGCGGGGAAGGATATCGATGAGCCGATTGCGAAGCTGAATACGGCGCTGAAGCTGTTGCGGGCGGGCGGTGTGGATGAGTATGGGCCGATGAAGTATGCGCTGAGCTTGCAGATGGGAACGCGACAGTTCTATCAGCGGCCGCCGAATTCGGATGTTACGGAGGAGCAGAAGGGGAAGATTAAGGAGGCGTTGGAGGAGATTAAGAGGATGGGTTGAGGGGAATTGGCCTACAGGCGTCACGGCGAGTGGTGATCCGCCGCCAGAAGGGTGCCAGCAGCCCTTAGCAGCTCAGCGTAAAGCTGCGCCATTAAGAGGGGATACGGGGAGGTCGGAAATGTTTCGGTCGATGATTAGGGAAGTAACGAATGGATGTGTCATTGCTGGCCTACTTGCCGGGCTGCCAATGGTTGCGGCGGGGCAGTGGAAAGCTAAGGATACGGAATGGCCTAGCTACGCGGCGGACTTGGCGGCGACACGGTACCGTCCTCTGGATCAAATCAATGCTGCGAACTTCAGTGAATTGGAAATTGCCTGGCGGATTAAGACGGACAATTTTGGGAACCGGCCGGAGTACAAGCTGGAAGGCACGCCGCTGATGGTGAACGGCGTGTTGCACACGACGGCGGGGTCGCGGCGGGCGGCGATTGCACTGGATGCGGCTACTGGCGAGCTGCTGTGGATTCACGGAGAACATGAAGGAGCGCGCGGAGGAGCTGCGCCGCGGCAGCTTTCCGGGCGCGGGCTGGCGTATTGGTCGGACGGAAAGGACGAGCGAATTCTGTATGTGACGCCGGGCTATCAACTGATTTGCCTGGATGCCAAGACGGGCACGCGCGTGGAGGGATTCGGAAACAAGGGCGCGGTTGATTTGAAGCAGAACGATGATCAAGAGATTTTGCCGGACTTGACCACCGGGGAGATCGGGATTCAGTCGGCGCCGGTGGTGGCGAAAGATACCATCATAATTGGCGCGGCGTTTCGCGAGGGCATGACCCCGAAGAGTATGCGCAACAATAAAGGATACGTGCGCGGATTTGATGTCCGCACCGGAAAGCGATTATGGATTTTTCATACCATTCCGAAAAAAGGCGAGTTTGGGTACGACACCTGGCTCAACGGTTCCGCGGAATACACCGGGAATACCGGAGTCTGGTCGCAGATCACGGTGGACGAAGAATTGGGCCTGGTCTATTTGCCGGTGGAATCACCGACCAACGATTTTTATGGCGGGCACCGGCCGGGGAACAATCTCTTTGGCGAAACGCTGGTTTGCGTTGATCTAAAGACGGGGCAGCGTAAGTGGCACTTTCAGCTGGTGCATCATCCGATGTGGGACATGGATATTTCGTCGGCGCCGATTTTGGCGAATATCACCGTGGATGGAAAAGCCGTGAAGGCGGTGGCGCTGCCCTCGAAGCAGGGATTTCTTTATGTGTTCGATCGCGTGACGGGCAAGCCGGTGTGGCCGATTGACGAGAAGCCGGTGGAAGTGGGTACCGTGCCTGGGGAATGGTACTCCCCGACGCAGCCGATTCCTTCAAAGCCCCCGGCCTACAGCCGCAATGGCGTGTTGGAGAGCGACTTGATCGATTTCACCCCGGAATTGCGCGATCGCGGGAAGGCGATTGCCTCCAAGTATCACCTCGGACCGGTATTTACGCCGCCGACGGAAAGCAAATTGGATGGGCCGCTGGGGACGCTAACGGTGGGGACGGCGTCGGGCGGAACGAATTGGCCGGGCGGGTCGTATGACCCAGAGACCCACATCGTGTATGCGTTTGCGTGCACGGCATGCGCGGAGCCGATTGGGTTGGTGCGCGCGCCGAAAACGGTTTCAGACATGAATTACGTCGCGGGAACCGCCGGAAAAGAGGTAACGATCCTGCGCGGACCAGGTGAGAATGCGGGCGCGGATTCTCCGATGCCGCCTAAGCAGAGGGCGGGAAGCGGGTATGTGGCTCTGAACGTGGATGGATTACCCCTGCTTAAGCCGCCCTATGGGACGATCAGCGCGATCAATCTGGATAAGGGAGAGATCGTCTGGCAGGTTGCGCATGGGGAGACACCGGACGTAGTGCGGAATCATCCAGCGCTGAAGGGGATGAATATTCCGCGGACCGGGCAGGAGACTTACAACATCGGGACGCTGGTTACCAAGACGCTGGTGATCGCGGGCGATGGGCAGATCACTACGACTACGGAGCATCCGCGAGGGGCCATGCTGCGGGCTTACGACAAGCAGACTGGGAAGGAAGTGGGGGCGGTGTATATGCCGGCGCCGCAAAGCGGTTCGCCGATGACGTACATGGTTAATGGGAAGCAGTACATTGTGGTGGCGGTTAGTGGGGGAGCTTACTCGGGGGAGTATATTGCCTTTAGTTTGCCGGCGGCGGAGTGAGGCTGCGAAATTGAGGGTAACGGATTGTTGGATGCCGAGATGGGGCGCAGCAATGCTGCGCCCCTACGGGATTGGCTGCGCGATTTGCTTTCTAGCTGCTCTGGCGGCGAGCGGGCAGGAGGCGCCGGCGCCTTCGCGATCGGTTTGGGATGGAGTCTACACGGAGGAGCAGGCCAAGCGCGGAGAGGAGATGTATCGCAAGGAATGCGCTTCGTGTCATGGAGACGCGCTGGTGGGCGGCGGAGGAGCGGCTCCACTGAGTGGTGGGACATTTCTATCGAATTGGAACGGGCTTACGGTGGGCGACTTGTTCGAGCGGATTCGCAAGACCATGCCGCAGGGGGCGCTGGGAAAGTTGACCAAGCAGCAGGACGCGGATGTGTTGGCGTACCTGCTGAGCTTTAACAAGTTCCCGGCCGGGAAAACGGAGTTGCAGAAGCAGGTGGAATTCTTGAAAGAGATTCGATTTGAGGCTACCAGGCCCGAGGCGAAATAGGGGCGGACTCGTTCATAGGACGCATTTGGAGAACGCGTTCGACCGTTACTGCGGCGGGCAGCCGCCGCACTCCAAAATGGAGGGGACATGAAGAAGTTGGTTCCGATGCTGGTGGTTGGTGCGGCGTTGGCCGGATTTTTGGCTGGGCAGGCTTCGCGGCCGAAACGGGAAGGCGTGCTCAGCGGACATTTTGATGAGCTTTCGATGATGCCGAGCGCGATTGCGCAGGAAAAAGGCGAGGTGATGCCTTTCGGTTACAACTCGCCGAGGGAGCCGTCGTTGGCCCCGGACGCGCCACCCATCACGTATTGGAACATCGACGACATTCGCAAGGCGCATACGGAATTGGCGGAGAAAGCGGCGAAGGCCCTGACCCAGGCGGGGAGCGGGAGTTCGCAGTCTTTCGGCGGCGGGCCGGTGCACGTGCAGACCCGAAACTTCAGCATCTTTATGTTGTATAGAGCGCACCGAGAGCAGCCGGTGATGAGTTTGACGAAGGTGAACAGCGTGTGGGACGACGCGGAAATGCACGCCGGGGCCTACGATTTTTATGTGATTACCGGGGGAACGGGCGAGATGATTGTGGGCGGTAAGATTGCGAACCGCCAGAACCTGCAGGACAAAGATGGGATCATTCCCGGAGAATATCGCGGGCAGCCGATTGAAGGCGGAAAGACATTCAAGGTGAAAGCGGGGGATTGGCTGCTGATTCCGCCGGACACGCCGCACCAGCCGAAGCCCGACGTGGGAGGCTTCAGCTACATGATTATGAAGATCAATGTAGGCGTTTATCCGTGGAGTTTGGTTCGCTAACCAACTAAAAAGTAAAGAGGATGTGCTAGCCGGTCGGGAAACACCCGAGCGGCATGCCCGCTAATTACCCTACAAACTAGCGGATGCGTGGCTACTGATTTTGACGAATAGAACGCGCGCCCGCCGTGTACTACGATTACTTGTTCACCCAGCCGAGTCAATCTTCCCTGAGGTACCCAGTCCAGAGTCACTGATTACCGCGCCCGTTTCCGCGTCACGCACAAAATAGCGAGCCGGAGCGGAACGCTGCAGCGAGGCCACTTCTCGTTCTGCGAGAGCGCGCGTTTGCACATTGGCCACCCAGATGGGACTGCCGTCATCGAGCTGCCGAAAGATATCAAAGCCGAGCTTCATAAATTAGGCGCACGCTTATCGGCTTCATGGCGATCTGATCGGGAGTTGGCGCGTGCTTTGGGGCCAACGTAATGGGCATGAACCCGTGGTGTCTGTTCAATTTTGAACAGACGAACGATACAGCGGCGGGTAGAAGGGGGAGCAATCATAAACGGAGAGTTGGAAAACGGGTTTGGTTATCCGTCGCCTGCCCGACAGAACGGTGCTGACACGGCGCCGATACGAGAGGATCCATGAAATCAAGCGGGCGAGGTTTGTCGAGTGTAGCGCCGATATTTTCGTCGGCATTACCAGCGAGAAAAATTATTGAGTATAGAGCGGGAGAGACGATCATATCGCAGGGCGAGGAGTGCACGGACGTCCACTACATCGACGAAGGGATCGTGAAACTTACTTCGGTATCCAATCGAGGGCGGGGAGCGGTGCTGGGCATCTTGAGTTCTGGAGACTTCTTTGGGGAGAGCTGTATTAGCGGACAGAGCGTCTATTTGACGTCGGCGATCGCGCTGGTGGGCAGCACGGTGAGTGTCATCAAGCGAAAAGCGATGTTGCGGGTGCTGGAAGAGGAACCTTCCGTAGCGATGCGATTCATGAATTATTTATTGGTGCGGAATTTGCGGATGGAACAGAACCTCATCGATCATCTATTCAATTCGAGCGAAAAGCGGCTGGCGCGGACGCTTTTGCTGCTGGCCAGGGCTGGCGATGGAGGCAAATTGCCGGCGATTTTCGACAAGATCAATCAGGACACCCTGGCAGAGATGGTGGGAACGACCAGGTCGCGGATTAATTTTTTCATGAACAAGTTCCGCAAATTGGGATTTATCCATTACAACGGCGGGTTGAAGGTGTACGGTTCGCTGGCGCGCGTCCTGGAGGAATAACTCGCGAGAGGCTTGAACGCGAGAGTGCGAAACCAAGCTGCAGCGCTACGAATTCCAAGGTACGCGAGAGAGCTGGCGTTTGCGATTTTCCCATTCGGCGCCGGAGAGAATGCGCGGCGCGACTTCGATTAGCCGCGGCGTCAACTTGAAAACCGCCAGGGCGCTCCACGGCTTGCCATCGCGAGTGCGGAAGGAATGTTCGTTCAGAGATTGCGCCATGTGGTTGTAGGAATGGTCCTGGACGATCATCTCCGCAAGGTGGTTCAGAACTTGCATCTCCGTGGGATTCTCTTCCAGGTGCAGGCAGTCGCCGGCCACGCGGGTGCCGTAAGGAATTTCCTCGCCGGGGACTAGTTCCTTGGAAGTGGCGGCGGATTCTACCTGGACCTCGCGCTCCCATTCGACGGCAGCGATGCGCCAGCCGGCGGTTTCCCGTTGCTTGACGTAATCCGGGCTGGGCCACGCGCTTAGTGCTTCGCGAATCCATTCAATCTTTTTCATGAAACGTCTCCTTTACGACCTGCTCGCTTAGGCGACGAATAAGGCACACCCACCTGGGGTCACCACAGGGCAATTTCTTTGCCGAGGTTATTTCCGCATAAACCATTAAAGATAGGCCGTTTAGTCTCGGGCGGCGTGGGCTTGCGGGCTTGGCAAATGTCCGTTCATGGGATGGATTGTTGCGTTGCCGAACACAGTCTGGGCCTTTCGTACTAGAGGTTTTTCGCGTCGCTGGGGTTACTATGCCGCTGTCTTACCCGCCCACCCTCGATTTCCCGCACTACATCTCTAGGCCGACCCAGTCCCGCCACAACTTGGCGGTGTCTCATGCAGGTGGAAGTTAAGGGGAAGCGCGCGGAAGAACGCACATATTGCAAAGTGGGGGTGGATCTGAGCAACGTTGATCTGCGAACGCCAGCGCAGTTTGGGGTCACCGACAACGTTAGCGCGCATGGAGCGCGTGTGCTGACGTGCAAGGCGTTGAGGTCCAACGAACGACTCAACGTTCGCTCGATGCTGGGCAGTTATCGATCTAGAGCACGGGTGGTCTATTGCGTGCCGGTGGCTGGCGGAATGTACGCGATTGGGCTGCAGCTTTACGCTTCTGCGGGAGATTGGATTTCTCCAGAATGAATTTCGGCAATCGGATTAGGTTTTTCGGCGGAGACAGGCGGCCAGAATCGAGTGGTATGATGGCCACGTGTACGCGCAGAAATTCAAAGTGGAGCTGGTGATTCGCGGCGAGCGGAAAATATGTCCGCTGGAATGGCTGGATCAGTTTTGTATGCGGAACTTCACGAATGCTGCGGAATTTGACGACACGCTTCCCTTAGACAATGGCACCGTGGAAGTAAGCTTTCGGATAACGCCGGAGCGCTTTGCGGAGAGCTTCGGAGCTTGGCTGACGCAGCGAGGAAAGGGCGAAGGGGAGGCCCTGGGGGTACAAGTTTCTAGGCTTCCTTGACGGCGGCGGAATCGCGTTTCGCACCGGTGAGAAGCGCTCTGATTTCCGGCAGAGCGGCCTGCGTTGCGGCTTCACCCACGGCGATGAGGTCGTTGGTGCGCGTGAAATCGTCCCAAACGAAAGATTTCACGTCGGGCTCGATAATAACGTCGGCTTGCTGGCGCCACGCGATGTCACCATGCCGCGCGATAATATTGAAGGAACGGCTGATGACGTCCGCGACGGTGCGGGGATCTTCGAGGTTGCCGGCCTCAAGATAAACAGCGATGACGACATCGGCGCCCAGCAGAAGAGCGCCCTCGACGGGAACCGGGGAGGTTAGGAAGCCGTCGACGAGGGTGCGCCCTTCGAATTGAATGGGAACGAATAGTCCCGGGTATGCACAAGACCCGCGCAGGGCCGGCGCGATTGGCCCACGAGTGTAGTAAACCGAAATTCCGGCATTGATGTCGGTGGCCGCGATGGCAAGCGGCGTCTTCAGTTCTT
>Ga0307475_10002633_pt1 | contig 10811 bp, 9 predicted proteins | sample atmos_gasesECM1C_FD_203317 | JGI IMG/M metagenome (GOLD analysis project Ga0307475, IMG submission 203317) | Hardwood forest soil microbial communities from Morgan-Monroe State Forest, Indiana, United States - atmos_gasesECM1C_515 | ecosystem: Environmental > Terrestrial > Soil > Temperate...
AACGGCGGCAAGATCGGGACGCCCGTCAGCATCAGGCGGAAGCTGCTCAACCCGAACGCCACGCGCTTCCAGTTCAGGCTTTTTCTTTTCGTCTCCAGAAGAACAGAAAACCAACACATCATTCGCGGCATTCTGCACCAGGCGCGACTCCAGGGGCAGTCGCAGATGCGAATCCAGGATCACGCGCAATAACCGGCGCCGCCGAGCGTTACCACTGCGATCGGTGAGCAATGGGTCGTCCGCAAGAATCGTTCCGACGCCGACTAGAATAGCATCGCTCTGGTGACGTTGCTGTTGCACGTAGTCGCGCGCACTTTCGCCGGTGATCCATCCACCGGCAGGACTTCCAGCTATTCGCTTTATTCCGGGCGTCGGTGGCGGTGCGATCTTCCCGTCAAGCGTCATCGCGGACTTGAGTGTCACCAGCGGGATCTTGTGCCGAATATAGCGAGCGAAAGCCTCGTTCAAACGGCGGGCCTCCCCTTCCAGTCCGCCAACTTCCACATGGACGTCTGCCGCTCGCAACTTCTCAAAACCTTGTCCACCGACCTTGGGATTGGGATCAGATACGGACGCAACCACGCGGCGGATTCCGGCGGCGATCAACGCGTCGGTGCATGGCGCAGTGCGCCCCTGGTGGCAGTGCGGTTCAAGATTAATGTAGAGCGTGCTGCCGCGGGCCTTACTACCAGCTTGCTCGAGGGCGCGTACTTCGGCGTGCTTCACTCCATCGTAGGTGTAAGCCCCCTCGCCCACGATGTTGCCATGCGCGTCAACGATAACAGCTCCGACATGAGGATTGGGCGAGGCTAATCCGATGCCTTGACGCGCCAAATCGAGCGCGCGGCGGAGGAACCGCTCGTCTGTGTTGTGGTCCGGCATTCTGGTTGCTTGAGGACAAGACAAATTATCATGGAGTCACGGAGCCACGTAGAAAACGCATTTAAGAATTTGCTTTCTCCGTGCCTCTGAGTCTCCGTGGTGAAAGGTCTTCTATTCGAGCAGCGAATCCACAAATTCTTTCGGATCGAAGGGCAGCAGATCGCCCACTTTCTCGCCTACGCCGACGAACCGCACCGGCAGCCCTAACTCGCGCGAGATCGCGACCACCACTCCGCCCTTCGCGGTGCCATCAAGCTTGGTGAGGACAATACCTGTGACGCCGGCCGACTCCGTAAACAGGCGGGCTTGCTGTAGGCCATTTTGGCCGGTGGTCGCGTCCATCACCAGGAGCGTTTCGTGCGGCGCTCCGGGGATGATGCGTTGCGCCGTGCGGCGCATTTTTTCCAGTTCTGACATGAGGCTGGTCTTGGTGTGCAGCCGGCCGGCTGTGTCGACGATCACGTAGTCTGTCTTGCGCGCGGTGGCGGCCTGCAGCGCGTCGAACAACACGGCCGCGGGGTCGCCGCCGGTTTTAGTCTTGATCACTTCCGTGCCCGTGCGCTGGCCCCAGATTTCGAGTTGATCGATTGCCGCCGCGCGGAACGTATCCGCCGCGCATAGCAGTACGCTTTTGCCCTCCGACCGAAACACCTGCGACAACTTGCCAATGGTGGTGGTCTTGCCGGTACCGTTCACGCCGACAACCAGAATCACCTCCGGCGTGCCATCTACTCTTTGTACTGGCTGCGTATTGGCCGCATTCAGAATCGCCAGCAGTTCTTCTTTCAGCAGGCGCTTCAGCTCTTGCACGTCCTTGATTTGCTTGCGGTCGGCTTTATCGCGGAGCTTGCCCAATACTTCCTGCGTGGTGGTGTTGCCCAGGTCGGCGCCAATCAGCGTGGCTTCGAGATCGTCAAGCGTGCTGCGGTCAATTTCCTTGCCGAAAGCAACGACCTCCTCGATGCGCTCGGCCAGGTTCTCGCGCGTGCGCGTTACGGCCCGCTTCATGCGCTCGAAGAGTCCGCTTTTTTTTTCTTCGGTACTGCCAAACAAGGTTTGAATCATGAGGACATCCCAAAAGATTGATTATAGCGGCCAGACGCAGTTGCGCCGCCGACGTGCAAACGATGGATGAACAAGCGGATTAGACGCGAGTTCTTTCGAGGGTTGCAGCTTCCTCAGAGGCGAGCGCAGGAGCGGGCGAGGGCAGTGGGATGTTATCGGCCACAGTCGGAGGCGGGTCAGCGGCAGCCGCCGCCCGCTTGATCGCAATGCGCTGGATGCGAATCTCGCCCCGCCCATACACCGCCATCAGCGCTGCGACCGGCTTGGGATCGAGCCGCTTTCCCGCGAGATTCTGAATGATCTTCAACGCTTCTTCCGGCGTGTGGGCGCTCTGGTAAGGACGGTTGGTAGTCAATGCGTCGAACGTATCCGCCACCGCGATCACCCGCGCCAACAGCGGAATCTGATCTTCCTTGAGGCCGTAAGGATAGCCGCGGCCATCGAGTGCTTCGTGATGCAGTTCGATACCGGGAAGCATTTCCGCGAGCTGCGTCACCGGGCGCAGAATATTGGCGCCCTTTGTGGTATGGGTCTTCATCACCTCAAATTCTTCCGCGGTTAATGCGCCCGGCTTCTTCAGGATGCGATCTTCAATGCCGATCTTGCCCACATCGTGGAGCTGCGCCGAAATCCGCAGGGTCTCCATAAACGCAGCGTCCAAGTTCAGTTCCTTGCCGATCATCAGCGAGTAGCGCGTGACGCGGTCGGAGTGGCCGCGGGTGTAAGGATCTTTTTCGTCGACTGCGCCAGCGAGCATCTGGATCGAGCCCAGAAACAGCGCCCGATTTTCTTCCGCTGCCCGCTTGAGGTCTTCGACGAACTGTTCAAGTTCCTGCGACATGGTGTTGAAAGTCTCGGCCAGTTCCCCGATCTCGGTGCGGCTCCGCAAGTGTACCCGCTGCGAAAAGTCCCCGCGCGCCAGTGCACGCCCGGACTCGGTAAGGATCTGCAGCGGATTCGTAATCCTGCGCGCCGCAAAAATACTTACACCAATGCTCAACAGTACGGCCATCAATGCCAGCAGCCTTGCCGTGCGCTGCATTTCGTAGACTCCGCGATAGGCTTCGCGCTGCGGCTTTTGTACGACTACCGCCCAATCGAGCGTGGTCACCGGACTGTAGGTGCCGAGCATCTCGATGTTGTCCCGGCCCTCGCGGACGTCGAACTCCTTCGTGGCGGCTAATTGCGCCTTATTTCCCTCGTCCACAAAGTTGCGGACGATCTCCAGATTCTTCATGTCCTGGCCGGTCACATATTGCGCAGTACCCGCAGCCACCAGCCGGCCCTGGGCGTCCACAACATAGGGAATCAGGCCGCCGCCGCTGACTTCATGCAGGCGGCGAATCAGAAATTGCAGATCCACGACCGCGCCCACCATGCCGAGAAAACGCCCGCCGTAGCTTACTGGACTGCTCACCAGCACGACCGTCCGCGCCGTTTTTCCGTCCTCGACTTGCAGCGCCTGACCGTTGTAAGCGCGGCCATCGCGGGCTGCGTCGTAGGCGTGTTGCAACTCGCGCTGCAGGAAAGCGTCAGGGGCAAAACGCCCGGCAGAAATTCCCTTGGCCTCGGAATTGAGCAGCGTAGCGTAGGCAACTTCTTCGGACGATGAAACAAAGTTTTCCAGCAGCGCGCGCAACTCCGGCGCTTCGATGTTCTTGCTGCCGATGTCACCGCCGCTCGCTACCTGAATCGCCGAGGAGAGGTTTGAGAGCATCATGCGCAGAGAGCGTTCGTGCTGCGAAAGATCGTCGGCCAGCGACCGGGTGACCGTGTTTTGCAGCAGCATCTCATTAGTCTTGAGGCGGTCCCGGTTAATGGCCTCGACTTGCGCGGAGTAGAAGTACATGGGAACGATGCTGATCACCAGCAGCACGCCGAGGATTACGTACAAAATGGGCACGCGCGCCGGATTCGGTGCTGTGGCAGGCAGGCCGCTCCCCTCAGTCAGTTCGGAAGCGCCGTCGATCGAAGTGGCGGCGGATTTCACGGGTATCTCTAGGAATTTTAATGTGGGTGGAGTTCGTGAGGGCGAAAACCGCGGGTTTTGCCGTTACCAAAGTACCAGTCACAACGACCGTCTGGTGCGGGTTTGGCAGGGAAACGCACCGTAAGCGCCTAGGAACACACTACATCCTGGACATTTCGCTTTTGCTACTGCGGGCCATCAGCTCAGAAATCGCTTCTCGCGGGTCTTTCCTGTCATGCAGGATGGCATACATCTGCTCGGTGATGGGCATTTCGACGCCGCGAGTGTGCGCCAGCCCAACCGCGGCGGTTGTGGTGAAAATGCCTTCCGCAACCATGCCGTGCATTCCGGCGAGAATCTCCGGTAAATGTCGTCCCCGACCGAGTTCCACGCCCACGCTGCGATTGCGCGAGAGGCCGCCCGTGCAAGTCAGCACTAGGTCGCCCAAGCCTGCCAGGCCCGCCATGGTTTCTGCTTTGCCGCCACAGGCCACGACCAGCCGAGTCATCTCCGCCAAGCCGCGGGTGATAAGGGCCGCCACGGAATTGTGCCCTAAGCCGAGGCCCGCGCAAATGCCGGCGGCGATCGCAATCGTATTTTTCAGCGCGCCGCCCAACTCTACGCCAATCGGATCTTCGTTGGTGTAGACGCGAAAGCTGGCGTTGCTGAACTCCTGCTGGACTGTGCGCGCTAACTGCGAGTCATGCGACGCAATGGTGATCGCGGTCGGATCTCCACGCGCCGCTTCCAGCGCGAACGAAGGGCCGCTGAGCGCACCGATCCGTGGCGCCGGCAGGTCGTTGCCGCGGACCACCTGCGCGATCACTTCGGTCATGCGCAGCAGGGAATTCTCCTCCAGTCCCTTGGTCGCGCTGACGATCATGGTTTCCGCGCGCAGATGCGGCCGCATCTGCTGGAACAGATGGCGGCAATGTTGCGAGGGCATCACGCTCACGACAATGGCCGCGCCCGCGAGCGCTTGCACGAAATCATTGCAGGGCGTGACGCACTCCGGGATGTGCTGGCCGGGAAGAAACTTTTCGTTAACGCGATGCGGCGCGATCGACTCGCAGACTTCTTTTTCATGGGCCCACAGCCGAATGCGATGTCTTCCCGAACGGCCAAGGACGATCGACAGCGCTGTTCCCCAGGCGCCCGCTCCGATGATGGCGATCTCGCTCATGCGCGCTTGGCTCCTATGCGGTTTTCCGTCCCGGCCAAAAGCCGCCGTATGTTCGTACGATGTTTTATAAGAATAAGTAAGGAAGCGAGTGAGATTAGCGCCAGCCCTGTCGCAGGCACATGAAACTGGCCTATCAGCCAGGCCAAAAAAGGGAAGGCGGCCACCGCAACGATTGACCCCAGCGAAACGTAGCGAGAAATTGCCGCGACTGCGATGAAAATTACCACTGCCATCAACACCGCTTTCGGAGCGATAAGAGCAAATGCACCCAGTCCCGTGGCGACTCCCTTGCCTCCATGGAATTTTAGCCAAATGGGAAATACGTGGCCGAGAACAGCAAAGAGCGCGCCCAGCACCAATAGTTCGAGAGCAGGCGGTCCCGCGACCATGTGATCGGCCATTACATAGGACAACACCACCGCTGCGGATCCTTTCAGTGCGTCCAGCAGCAGCGTTAGCACTCCAAGCACGGGCGATTTGCGGGAGACGTTCGTAGCCCCGATATTTCCACTGCCGCTTTGCCGTACATCTTCCCCGCGGAAGATGCGCACCAGCAGATAGCCGAAGGGAATCGATCCCAGCAGGTAGCTCACTGCGGCGATGATGAAGAGTGCTTGCACGGTGAATCAGTGTTCAGTCCGGCTCGCTACCGCAATCCGAATCCCGCCAGCTTCGTGTACTTTGAGCCGCCCGGTGAAAGCTGGCTACGGTACAGAAAAAACTCGCGGGCCGTCATCGTACCAAACTCCGGCGCAGGCAGGGCGGCCAGCTTCTCCTGCAAGCGCTGGAAGCCGCGGCCCGCACCGCCTCCCTTGCGCTGACGCGGAGAGCCTGAGCTCCTCCCGCCCCGCGCGAGCGTGAGGTGCGCATTGAATGCATGTTCCTCTTTCGGGATGCCGAGTTTCGCCAGCGTCTCATCCACTGTTGCCGCCAAGGCGGTGAGCGTCGACCCTCCGTCACTCCCGACCCAGAACACGCGAGGAGCGCGCGCACCTGGGAAGAATCCATAGCCGCGAAAGTCTATTTCGAACGCGTCCGCCGCAATCGTTGCCAGCGCCTGCGTGATTTTCTCGATGTGATCCTCTGGTTTCTCTCCAATGAACTTCAGGGTGACGTGCAGCGATTCGGGACGCACCCAGCGCGCGTCCGGAGCGAATTCGCGGACGCCATCGAGGAAGCGCGCAATGCGGGCGCGAATGCCGTCGTCGATATCGACTGCGACAAAAAGACGCATAACGAGCTTCTTGCTACTAGCTTCTACCTGAGTTCTTCGCCTAGCTAGCAGCCAGAACTAGGATCTAGTAGCTGCCTTTCTCACATCAACTTCCTCCGCACCATATCGAGTGCCAATGTAGTTGCGAACCAGCGGATGCGTTTACGATCTCCCGGAAACCTGCGCTCGATCACTTCCGTTCCGCCATCGCTGGCTAAAGCATCGAACACCAATCCCACGGGCTTCTCCGGCGTTCCTCCTCCAGGCCCGGCGACACCTGTGATGCCGATACCTAGCGTCGCCTCGCACCGATAGCGGATGCCCTCGGCCAGCGCCGCCGCCACATCGCGGCTCACGGCACCGTGGCGCTCAATCATGTCGGCCGGCACTCCCGCCAGTTCGGTCTTGACTGCGTTGGAGTAGACGATCGCGCCGCCGGCGAAGTAGCGCGAACTGCCGCTGACGGATGTAATCCGCTCCCCGAGCAAGCCGCCGGTGCATGATTCCGCGACTGCCAGCGTCGCGTTGCGCATCTGTAACCAGTAGCCCACGATTTGCTCGAGCGACTCGCCGTTCCGAGAGTACACGGCGTCATCCAGTTCTTCCTCGACTGCGTCGGCTGCTTCATCCACACGCGCTTGCGCGGCGTCCATGGTCTCGGCGCGCGACGTGAAATGCAGCTGGACCTCTCCCGCGCCCGCCAGAATGGTGGTCTGCACGCCGCCAAATCGCTTGTAGATCGGCGCCACTCGCGCGTCCACGTGAGACTCGCCCAGCATGGCCACTTTCAACACGCGACTTGCGAGAGCCGCCCGGGGGAGTTTTGCCCGCAGCCGCTCGCGGCACTCCGCCTCGAACAAGGCCTTCATTTCGTGCGGAGGCCCCGGCAGCAGAATAACGATCCGCTCGCGACCGTCGAATTTGCCGCTTAGCCATTGTCCAGGTGCGGTTCCATTTGCATTAGGCAACACCACCGCGCCTTCGAGAACGTCCGCCTGCTTTGCGTTATTTGGAGACATCTTCCAGCCGCGCGAGGCGAAACGCTGCTCGATGCCGGCGAGAACCTCTGCATCGCGCCGCAAGGCAATACCCAACGCCTCGGCCACAGCCTCGCGGGTAAGGTCATCTTCTGTGGGTCCGAGGCCGCCGCTGAAAATGACGATCTCCGAGCGAAACAGCGCGTGTTGCGCGGCCGCAACCAGGCGCCTGAGATCGTCGCCCACTACGCACTTGAAAACTAGTTCAACCCCCAGTTGATTGATCTGCTCGGTGAGATAGAGAGAATTCGTATCCATGCGGAAGGGCGTCAGCAGTTCGGAGCCAACCGCGATGATCTCGGCGTTCACGGCTAAAAGTGTAAATGAAAAGGCCGCAGACGCGGACCGATTGCCGAGCATGCCTCGGCTGGCGGTTCATAGCTGGAACAAGGCATTGATTTTTCTGAGAACTGAGAACTGGCCTCATCTACTCCGGCAGCAGAGGCAGTCCCTGAATATTCCAGGAAAGATGATGCACCGCGTCGTTGGTGGCAAGAATCACGCTGCGTCCGGGTGCAAAGGCAAGTCCAACGAGTCCATGGCCCGCGACTTCCAGGTCGGCCTTGCCCTCCGGCGTGATCTTCACAATGCCGCGCTTCCCGGAAAGCGATGCCGCCACATAAAGATTGCCGAGCGCGTCAAAAGCCAGCCCCTGCGGCCGTCCCAGGCCGCGAAAGAAGGTGTGTACGGTCCCCTGCGGATCGATTCTGTACACGCCATCAAAGCTCGAGGTGGTAGGCCCGGTTACAAATAAGTCGCCTTGCGGACCGAACGCCAGGTGATATGCCGAGACGCTCGGCTCCAAAGTAGCGAAGACGAACACTTGTTGGTCGCGGCCGATCTTGAAGATGGTTCCGCTGCGGTCGCCTACGTAAAGATTTTGATTCCGGTCGAACGCGATTCCCGTGGCAATTCCCATGCCCTCGGCATACGTGGTCATGGTTCCGTTCGGCGCCACGCGATAGACGGCGCCATCGTGCCGCGAGGAAACATACATTTGCCCCTCGCGATCAAACGCAATCGAGGTCGCGTTCATCATCTCGGCAACAAATGGTTTCACCGCGTAGTTGGTGTCGATTTTGAAAATCGCGACCGGAACCTTTTGGCCTCGCGAACCTGAGAAAGTGGCGTAGATGTTGCCTTGTGCATCGAGCGCCGGATTCGTTACGGCATGCAAACTCTCCGCGATGGGGACGGCCACCTTGACGTTGTGGGCATTGCTGACGTGCCCATCGGCGGCAACCACCACCGGGCCCGAAGTCGCACCTTCAGGAACGCGGGCGACCAGAAATGAGTCGGAGCTGATCACGACTCCACCTTCGACCTCGCCAAACTGCACGCGGGGCCTCTGCCACTGCTGCGACCGCAATCCCGAGCCTGCGATGCGGACTTCGCCGCCTGCCAGCGCCAACACTGGCGAGACCGACTCAATGTGCGGTCCGCCATTCACATTTTTCTTGCCGAGGATACGATCGGAAAATCCCATGAGGACGATACTCGCACTACTTTAGAAGACCAAAATGTAGAAAGAGATGCACAACTCCGAGAGCGTACAGGCCGGCGGCCACGTCGTCCAGCACAATTCCAGTTCCCTCGGGAAGCGCCTCCAATTGTCGCACCGGCGGCGGCTTGACAATATCGAAGACACGAAAAAGTATAAAGCCCGCGAGAAAAGATTTCCACGCCAGCGGCACCGCGATCAGAGTTACCAGTTGACCAGCCACCTCATCAATCACCACGAACTGCGGATCTCTGACTCCTGAGCCGCGCGCGACTTGCGTTGCGGCGGGAATGCCGATCAGCGTGACCACCACGGCCAGCACGACTGCAACTGGAGTTCGAAAAGAAGGTGCAAGCGCGTAGGCCAAACCTGCCCACAACAACACCGTTACCGCTGACGCGCAACTCCCCGGAGCGGGCCGCATCCGTCCGATACCGAAAAATGTGGCGACCAGCGTGGCCCATTGCGGAGTCTCACGGGACGCTCCCGCGACAGCCGGCGGGACGCTGGCGCTACTGTCCGGTTCTCTACCGCTTCCAGAATCGTCCAAATCCCACGTTTCTTTCATGATTCTTGGTCCACATCTTCAGGAGTGCTTTCTCGGAGCTGCTCCTCTGCATCCGTGACCGGCGATGGAATCACATACTCTCCACTCGCCCATTTGCCCAGATCGATGGTGCGGCAGCGGCCGCTGCAGAAGGGAAACTCCGGGTCGCCGCCTTTTACGGCCTTCTTGCAGATGGGGCAGCGGAGCTTGAGAGTGCGCTTGCGAGCCATGTCAGGAAAGGTTCCAGAATCCAGCCAGTGTGCACGACAATACTCTGAGCCAGCTAAACAATCCCGGCCACCAGATCATAGTCGTGCGCTTCCGTGATCTGGCAGCGATAAAATTCACCGGGCTGAGGCTCCGCGCCCTCTGGAAAATCGTTCACAAAGACCTTCCCGTCGATTTCCGGCGCGTGCATCGCCGTGCGGCCTTCCATCAGCAGATCGGTCTCTTCCGAGGTTCCTTCCAGCAGCAAGTCGAATTCCTGTCCCACCAGCGCCTTCTTTTTCTTCTTGCTGATCTGCCGCTGGATTCCCATCAGGTGTTTGCGCCGATTCTCGATCTCACGAGGAGAAACTTTCTTATCCAAGCCGTAGGCGTCCGCGCCCTCCTGATCGGAGTAGGAGAAAGTTCCCATCCAATCGAACTGAGCCTTACGTACAAATTCGCACAGCTCTTCAAACTCCTTCTCTGTCTCGCCTGGGAAACCAACGATGAACGACGTGCGCAGAGTCAGGCCGGGAATCGCGCGCCGCATCTTCTCGATCGAACGCAGAAATACTTCCGCCCCGCCTCCGCGCTTCATGCGCTTCAGCACCGGCGCCGAGGCATGCTGCAAGGGCACATCCATGTACGAGCAGATTTTTTCCGACGACGCAATCGTTTCCAGCAGCTTGCCTGTGATCTTGTTGGGATAGGCATACAGGAAGCGTATCCAGCGCAGGTCTTCAATCTTCGCCAGCTCCTCGAGCAGCAGCGCAAGCCCATCCTTCAGGCCGAAGTCCTCGCCGTAGCACGTCGTATCCTGTCCGATCAGAGTAATCTCGCGCACCCCGCCGTTAGCCAACCTCTCAGCCTCGGCAATTACCGACTCGAATCGCCGCGAGCGGAACTGCCCGCGCAACTGCGGAATGATGCAGAACGTGCAGGGATGGTCACATCCTTCCGCGATCTTGATGTAGGCCGTCGATTTCTGAGTTGCCAGAATCCGCGGAGTCTCATCGTCATACAAATAATTCGGCAGATCGGCGATGGCGCCGTCCCACTGCCCACGCGAGAATCGTCCCTGCGCCGCCCGCGCATCGCCCTCAGCCCGCGAAGGCAACACCACGAAGGGAGAACTATTCTGCACCGGAGCCGCGGCAAGGCCGGTCGCCGCCACGATGTTCAGCAACTCTCCGGTCCCCACCAGGGC
>Ga0307475_10002634_pt1 | contig 10810 bp, 8 predicted proteins | sample atmos_gasesECM1C_FD_203317 | JGI IMG/M metagenome (GOLD analysis project Ga0307475, IMG submission 203317) | Hardwood forest soil microbial communities from Morgan-Monroe State Forest, Indiana, United States - atmos_gasesECM1C_515 | ecosystem: Environmental > Terrestrial > Soil > Temperate...
GAATTCGTCGAAAGTTCCCAGCCCACCTGGCAGCACGAGGAAGGCGTCCGACATCTGCAGCATCAGGTTTTTGCGCTCCTGCATGTGCGGGGTGACAATCAGTTTTTCCTGGGACGACACTTCCGGTTCCAGCGCCTGCAGGAAGGCGGGCATGATTCCCTGGATCGTGCTGCCGCCGTCGAGTGCCGCGTTGGCGACATCGCCCATCAGCCCCAGCCCGCCGCCGCCGAAAATCAGCGTATAACCCATCTTGGCGATGCCGGACCCGATGGCGCGTGCGGCGTCGCGGAATTCCGGATCGGTCCCGAAGGAGGAGCCGCAGAAGACGCAGACCGCTGCGCCGGTCAATTTGATATCAGCCTTGTCCATATTGCCAACAGGGTTGCGCGGGGGCGCACATCTTCTTAAACCGGGGACTTCCTAGACGGGTTCCTAAACGGGTTCGTCCCTCGCGCCAATGGAGAAAAAATGCCGCGCTGGCTTTGGATTTTGGGGGCGGTTGCCCTGATCGCCATGATTGCGGGATTTATGACATTTGGCGGCGGGAATATGGGGCGCTAATGCCGCATCCGGTTGAAGAAGGAAGCGGCGCACCGTCATTCCGGCCCTTGTGGCGGCTGATGCCCTATCTCTGGCCCAAGGGCCGGCCCGATCTCAGGTTCCGGGTGATCGCGTCCATCCTGTTCCTGATCCTGGCTACCGGCCTTACCAGTATCTCGCCTCTGTTCTTTGGCTGGACGGTGAACCGTCTCGATCCCAAATCCGGTGCGGTCGTCCTGGGAACCGTGATGTCGCTGATCGCCGCCTATATGGTCTCGCGCATCCTGTTTCAGGCATTTGCCCAGCTGCGCGACGGTGTCTTCGCCAAGGTGCAATACCACGCCATGCGCGAAGTGGCGGTGGAAACCTTCGCTCATGTCCATACCCTGTCGATGCGCTTTCATTTGGAACGCAAGACGGGCGGGCTGTCCCGGGTGATCGAGCGCGGCACCAAGGGTATTGACACGCTGCTTTCCTTTGCCCTTTTCAGCATATTCCCCACCATCCTGCTGCTGGTGTTCTACAGCGTGATCCTGCTGGTGGAGCTGAATGTCTGGGTGGCGCTTTCGACCATCATCATGGTGATCGCCTATACCTGGTTCACCTTCGCCATCACCCGCTGGCGCATCGCCTTCCGCCGGGAGATGAACCAGTCCGACACCGATGCCAACACCAAGGCGGTGGACAGCCTGCTGAATTTCGAGACGGTCAAATACTTCAATAACGAAAAGCACGAGACGCGGCGTTTCGATGCCTCGATGGAGAAATATGCCCGTGCCTCCATTCAGTCGCAGATTTCCCTGTCCATCCTGAATACCGGCCAGGCCACGATCATGGCGCTAGGTCTGGGCGCGGTCATGGCACTGACCGCCTGGGGCATCGCCCACGGCCAGTTCTCCATCGGCCTGTTTGTCGCCGGCAATGCCATCCTGATCCAGCTCTATCAGCCGCTGAACCTGCTGGGCACCGTCTATCGCGAGATCACGCAAGGACTGGTGGACATGGAAGCCATGTTCCGCCTGCTCAACCGGCCCCAGGAAGTGCAGGACAAGCCAGGCGCGAAGCCGCTTATTGTGTCAGGCGGCGAAATCCGTTTCGAGGATGTGATTTTCGCCTATGACCCCGAGCGCATCGTGCTCAAGGGCATCAGCTTCACAGTGCCCGCCGGCAAGACGGTGGCGGTCGTGGGCCCGTCTGGCGCGGGCAAATCCACCATCAGCCGTATCCTCTACCGTTTTTATGACATCAAAAGCGGTCGAGTGACGATCGATGGACAGGACATTCGCGATGTGACGCAGGAGAGCTTGCGTGCCGTGATCGGGATCGTGCCGCAGGACACGGTGCTGTTCAACGACACCGTCAAATACAACATCGCCTATGGCCGCATCGGTGCCAACGAGGCCGACATCAAGGAAGCCGCACGCCTGGCGCAGATCGACAAGTTCATCGTCGAACTGCCGATGGGCTATGATGCCATGGTGGGCGAGCGCGGGTTAAAATTGTCTGGCGGCGAGAAGCAGCGCGTCGCCATTGCCCGCACCATCCTCAAGAACCCGCCCATCCTGCTGCTGGACGAAGCCACCAGTGCGCTGGATACCGGCACAGAGCGGGAGATCCAGAGTGCGCTGAACGAGGTGTCGCGCAACCGCACCTCGCTGGTGATCGCGCACCGGCTCTCGACCGTGGTCGATGCCGACGAGATATTGGTCCTGGACCATGGCCTGATCATCGAGCGCGGTCGTCATTCCGAGTTGTTGGCGCTGGGCGGCCATTATGCCGCGATGTGGAACAAGCAACGCGAAGCTGCCGCCGCTCGCGAGAAGCTGAAAGAGGTCGAGAACGATCCAGACGTCGCGCCAGGCGTGGCGAAAGCGTCACCAGTTTAGGCGGATTTCCTTGCGCAGTCCGGATTGAATACCCGCCGCTCCGACGGCGGGTTTTTTGCAAGCTTGCTGGCAGGTCGGATCGGCCTTGGCACCAGATTGCCGCCGCAATTCGGACACGCTCCGTCAAGCCGTGTTTCCACGCAGTCGCGGCAGAAAGTGCATTCAAAGCTGCAGATCATCGCGTCCGCCGCGTCCGGCGGCAGATTCTTGTCACAGCATTCGCAGTTAGGGCGAAGCTCCAGCAAGCCTAGATGATCTCGACGCGATCTACTTCCACGCCTTTGTTACCTTGACGCGTGGAGTACCGGATGCGCTGGTCGGGCTCTACTGCCTGAACGCCGGAACGCCTGAGCGCGCTGGCATGCAGGTAGATGTCGCCGGTGCCATTGTCGGGCATTACAAAACCAAAGCCCTTCTGATCGTTGAAGAACTTGATCTTGCCCTCGACCATGGGACCTGACGGTCCATTGTCGCGGTGATGGTAACCACCCCCGTAACCACCGCTGCCGCCGCCGAAATCGCGGCGCGGACCGCGGCTTGGCGCTTCTGCGGTGGACGTATCCACGCTGTGCACCGTCACGACCTGAAGGCCGCGCTGGCTGTCAGCGAGATCGCAGATGATGGTTGTGCCCGGCTGTACATCGCTGTGTCCCGTCGCCTGCAACGCGCTGGCATGACAGAAGGCATCGCCGCCTGATTCCAGAGTGATGAAGCCGTAACCTTTGGTGGCGTTGAACCATTTCACTTTGCCCTTCGCCGACGCCTGCGAAATAGGCTTGTCATTCCCATATGCCATTTTGAACCGACGCTACTTGCCCCTGTGCCGGCTAGACACCCCAAAGCCGCCCCGCAGCTCCGGCCCCGCGAAGGCGACTGCGACAAGATGACTACAGAAAAAGCCGTCCCGCAACGGGGCCGCCGGCACAAATGTTACGGTCCGTGATTGTTGCGTCGCAGCAAAAACAGTTTGACTTTGGGACCGGACTACTGGATAAGCCCCCATCCGTCGCGACCGCACAGGGTGCCCCGACAATCGGGGGGCGCTGCCATCGCCGGATCCAAAGCTTAGACCTCCGTTACCTCCAGAGTGCGTGGAAGACGGCAACCCGCCGTAACTCCGTGCCTTTTTGGCGCGTGCCTTCCTGCGGAATTAAGGAATTTTGTGACTGACATGACTTTCGCATCGCTTGGCATCGCCGAGCCGATCCTGCGTGCCCTTTCGGGCGAAAATTACACCAACCCCACCCCAATCCAGGCCAAGGCCGTCCCGGTCCTGCTGGCGGGCCGCGATCTTTTGGGTATCGCCCAGACGGGCACCGGCAAGACGGCCGCCTTCGGCATTCCGCTGCTGCAACGGCTGTCGGTCGGCCATGTGCCGCCCCAAGCCAAGCAGGCGCGCGCGCTGATCCTGGCGCCCACTCGCGAACTGGCGGTGCAGATCGAACAATCGCTCCGCACCTATGGCCGCTTCTTGAATCTCCGCATGGCGGTAATCCTGGGCGGCGTGAACCAGAGCGGCCAGGTGCGTGCCATGGCGCGCGGGGTCGATATTCTGGTGGCGACACCCGGCCGGCTGCTCGATCTGGTCCAACAGAAGCATGTGCGGCTGGATGGGGTGACGAGCCTCATTGTGGACGAAGCCGACCGCATGCTGGATATGGGCTTCATCCGCGATGTGCGAAAACTGGTGGCCTTCCTGCCGAAACAGCGCCAGTCCATGCTGTTCTCCGCCACCATGCCTGACGACATCGCGCGCCTGGTACATGAGATAATGCACAATCCGGAGCGCATCGAAGTTGCACCCCAGTGCAAGACGGCCGACCGCATCACGCAGAAACTTTATATCGTTCCTGCGCAGCAGAAACGCCAGCTGCTCGGCGAGCTCCTGAAGGATGTCAGCATGAACCGGGTGATCGTCTTCACCCGCACCAAGCACGGCGCCAACAAGGTGGCCGAGTATCTTGGTCGCATTGGCGAGGTGGCCGAAGCCATCCACGGCAACAAGTCGCAGAATGCCCGCCAGCGCGCGCTGGAAATGTTCCGTTCCGGCAAGGCGCGAGTGCTGGTAGCCACCGACATCGCCGCCCGCGGCATCGACATTGACGACATCAGCCATGTGGTGAATTTCGAACTGCCCAACGAGCCTGAAAGCTATGTGCACCGGATCGGCCGCACTGCGCGCGCCGGCGGCGAAGGTATCGCCATCTCGTTCTGTGATGGTTCGGAGCGCGGCTTCCTGCGCGATATCGAGCGCCTGATCCGCATGAAAATCGAGGTGGTGGCGCATGACTTGCCGGAATTGACTGAGGAGCAGCGCCGCCAGATGGAATCGCCGCGGCATCCCCATGGTCATCGCCATGGCAAGCCGCATGGCCACAAAGGCGACAGCCACAAGCATGGCGGGAATCAGCAGCGTGGCGGCCAGCACCAGCATGGTGGTCAGCGGGCCGAGGAAGGCCACAACCCTCATGCGCCCAAGAAGCGCAACGGTTCGCGGCCTCACTGGCAGCGTGGACGCGATAAAAAGACGGGGTGAGGCGCGGCGCGCTTAGCGCGTGAGCAGGTTTTCGTCACGCCAAACAGTCCGTCGGACGGTTTCGCGGACCTTCGCTCCGACGTTCCTCACGGACCTGCGAAAGCGACGAACGCGGCCTGAAATCTTGCGTTATAATCAGGCATGAGCGAACCGTTCCGCCTGCCTACATCCGGAACCCTGGAGAACCACTTCGCCCGTCTTGGCGAAGGGTTCTTCACGGCAATGCCGGCGGAAAAAGTCGGTGAAACACCACGCCTGATACATGCCAATCCGGCGGCGGCCGAGTTGCTCGATCTCGATCCGGCTGTGTTCACCGATCCCCGCTTTGTAGAGGCGGTGGCGGGCCATCGCTCGTTGGAAGGCTTCTCGCCGCTGGCGATGGTCTATTCCGGTCACCAGTTCGGTGTCTGGGCCGGGCAGCTGGGTGACGGCCGCGCGCTCCTTATTGGCCAAGTCAGGAACCGCAAGGGCGAGTTGTGGGATATCCAACTCAAAGGTGCGGGGAAAACGCCTTACTCCCGCTTCGGTGACGGGCGTGCGGTGATGCGTTCCACCATCCGCGAATATCTGGCCGGCGAGGCGCTGGCGGCGCTTGGCATTCCCACTTCGCGCGCGCTTGCCATCGTGGCGACCGGAGAGGGAGTGATGCGGGAGCGGCAAGAGCCCGGCGCTGTGCTGACGCGACTTGCCCGTAGCCACATCCGCTTCGGTCATTTCGAGCATTTTTTCCATCGCGGCCTGAAGGACCAGGTACGCCAATTGGCTGATTATGTAATCGGGGAATATTTTCCCGAACATTCGGGAGACTATGCCGGCTGGTTCGGCGCAGTGGTAAAGCGCACCGCAGAGATGATCGCCCAATGGCAGGCGGTGGGCTTCGCGCACGGCGTGATGAACACCGACAATATGTCGATCCTGGGCCTGACAATCGATTACGGGCCCTACGGTTTCATGGACGCCTATGATCCGGAATTCATCTGCAACCACAGCGACGAACAGGGCCGCTACAGCTTCGTCAACCAGCCAATGATCGCGCATTGGAACTTGCGCGCGCTGGCGCTGACACTGTCGGAGCTGATAACGACTGACGCGCTGGTAAAAAAGCTGAATGCGTATGAAGAACATTTCGGCGCGAAATATCGCGCCCTGATGCGCGCCAAGCTGGGGCTTACCCGAGAAGAGGAGGATGACGACCGCCTGATCGGCGAGTTGCTGGCGCTGATGGCGATGGGCCGGGCCGACTACACGCTGGTTTTCCGCGACCTTCCAAGGGCAGACGGGAACTGGCTCGCTTTGTTTCATGCCATGGACAACAAGGCGCAGGAATGGCTGTCGCGCTACCGGTTGCGCATGGAAGGCGAAGACTTGAGCGGGCTGGATCTCGTCAACCCGGCATACGTGCTGCGCAACTGGGTGGCCGAGACCGCGATCCGCGCGGTGGAAGACCATGGCGACATTGCAACCCTGGTCCGGATCTTCAACATCGTGCGGGCGCCGTTTCAAAAACATGACGGCGACGAAGGCTTTGCCGCCCCGCCGCCGTCAGCCATGTGCGGTCTGGAAGTGAGCTGTTCGTCTTAGAAGCTACCAGATCGTCGAAATATACTTGGCCTCGCAGAATTCGATCAGGCCATGGTGCGAGCCTTCGCGGCCCAGGCCCGACTGCTTGACGCCGCCGAAAGGCGCTGCCGGGTCCGACATGATGCCGCGATTGAGCGCGATCATGCCGGCCTCGATCTGCTCGCAGATCTTGAAACCGCGCTTGAGGTCCTGGGTATAGACATAGGCCGCCAGGCCATATTCGGTGTCGTTGGCTTTGCGGATCGCCTCTGCCTCGTCTTCGAAGGACTGAAGCGACACGACGGGCCCGAAAATCTCTTCCTTCATCATGTCGGCATGATCGGGCACATCGGCCAGCACAGTCGGCGGATAGTAATAGCCGGGCCGGTTGAGGCGCTGGCCACCCAGAAGCAGCATTGCGCCCTTGGCCACGGCATCGTCCACCAGCTCCGCGATCTTGGCGACGGACTTTTCGTTCACCATCGGACCCAAAGTGGATTCCGGATCGGTCGCCTCACCCAACTTGATTGCCGACATGCGCTTGACGATGCCGTCGGTGAAGGGCTGGTAGACATCCTTATGGACATAGAATCGGTTGGCGGCGGTGCAGGCCTCGCCGCTGTTGCGCATCTTGGCCAGCATGGCGCCTTCCAGAGCATCGTTGATATTGGCATCCTTGCAGACGAGGAACGGCGCGTTGCCGCCCAGCTCCATGGCGCAGGAAATCACCTGATCGGCCGCCTCGTGCAGCAAGGCGCGGCCCACGGGGGTCGATCCGGTGAAGGAGATCTTGCGCACCCTGGGATCGTGCAGCACGGCCTTGGAGAGGGCGCTGGCCTTTGAGGTCGTGACCACATTCACCACGCCGGCCGGCACGCCGCAGTCATGCATGATCTGGGCAACGGCGAAGGCAGTGAGCGGGGTCTCGGTTGCCGGCTTCAACACGATGGTGCAACCGGCGGCGAGCGCCGGTGCAATTTTGCGCGTGGCCATCGCTGCCGGATAGTTCCAGGGTGTGATCAGGAGCGCGATGCCAATGGGCTGGTATTCCACCACGATACGCGCGCCGCTGGCCGGCGCCATGGCGACCTCGCCTAGCACATGGCAGCATTCCTCGGCATACCAACGATAGAATTCGGCGGCATAAAGCACTTCGCTGCGCGAATCCGGCAGCGCCTTGCCGTTTTCCAGGCTGATCAGATAGGCCAGCCATTCGATATTCTCGACGATCTTCTCATAGCATTTGCGCAAGATTTCGGCGCGGTGGCGCGGCGTGGTCGCGGCCCAGGCAGCGGCGGCTTTGTCGGCGGCCTCGACTGCGGCTAAGGCGTCGGACGCGTCACAGTCCGCGACATCGGTGATCTTCTTGCCCGTCGAGGGATCGAAAACATCGACGCGCTTCTTGGCCTGGCCTTCCACCCATTTGCCGCCGATCCAGAGATCGGTTGGAATCGGGAAGGGCGCAGGACCGGATTTGGGATTGGGGATGGTGAGCGTATGGGTCATGGGTCTCTCTGTTAAGGTTCAGGAAGCAAGCGTTGCGCGGTCGCCCGAAAATGCGGCGCGGGTGATGGCCTTGAGGGCGTCCACATCCAGCTTGCGGGGATTGTTGTTGACCAGGCGGGCGGCATTGATGGCCGACTCTGCCGTCCAGTCCTGCTTGTCTGCCGGCAGGCCCAAATCCTTGAGCGTCACAGGAATGCCGATGTCCTTGAGCAGGCTCGCCACCTCGTCGATGAGCCTGTGGGATAATTCCTCGTCGGTGCCGGAAAGGCCGATGGCGCGGCCGATCTGGGCAAATGCAGTAACGCAATTGGGACGGTTGAATTCCATCACATAGGGCATCAGCAGGGCCACGCCCATGCCGTGAGGCGTGTGGGTCTCATTGCCCACGGGATACTGGATGGCGTGCGCCGCGGCCGTTCCTGCCGTGCCGAAGGCGCAACCGGCGGCGAGCGAGGCCAGCATCATCTGTTCCCGGGCCTCGATATTCTTGCCGTCTTTCACCGCCCTGCGCAGTGCCTTGAAGATGTTCTGCAAGGCGAGCAGGCCAAACGAGTCGCTCAGCACATTCTTGCCCACGAACACGTTCTTTACCGTCAGGTCCGGCGTCACCGTGCGCGCCGCGGCGGTGTAGCTTTCGATGGCGTGGGTCAGTGCATCGGCGCCGCTCACAGCGGTCAGGCCCGGCGGGCAGGACACGGTCAGTTCCGGATCGCACACCGCCGCGCGTGGGATCAGGTAAGGGCTGGAAATGCCCACCTTGGTGCCCCGTTCGGTGTCGGCGACCACCGCAACGGGGGTCACTTCCGATCCGGTGCCTGACGTCGTTGGCACGGCGAAGACCGGCGCGACCGGGCCCGGAATCTTGTTCTCGCCATAATAGTCGCGCAAGGAGCCGCCATGCTGAAGCAGCACCGCCACGCATTTGGCCATGTCCATGCAGGAGCCGCCGCCGATGCCCAGCACGACATCCGGCTTGAAGTCGCCGCATTCCGCCACGCAGCCGGATATGCCTTCGATGGGAAGATCGGCCTCGGTGCGGTCATAGACTTTCACGGTCACGCCATTGGCCTCGATATCGGCGATAATGGCCTTGAATTGGGCGTCCGCGCCCATGCGCGCGTCGGTGCAGACAAGCGCGCGGTTGCCGATCTGTGCGGCCATCATGCCTATCGCAGCGCGCTGGCCGGAGCCGAAGAGAACAGTTGCGGGCAGCCGCAAGGCGCCAAAAAGAGCAGTCATGAGATTTTTTCCTTCCGAGGTTCGGCATGCGATTCCGCCGCCAGTTTTTGCAGGTCCGCCCACAGCCCATCATCGATGAACATGCCCTTGGCCAGCGACTGCGCCCGCACGGCATGGGCCCTGTCGCCGGGCACCAACACCGGATGCTCGCGATCTGCAGGCGCGGCGGCGCGGATGCTGTTGAGGTAGTCGGTGACAAGCCGCCGGGCCCCGTCGGCATGGGGCGGGGCAATGACGATGAAGAGGTCGCCCTTGTTGCTGACATTCACCGAATCCAGCGTGCCCTCGACGCCGGTGCCAATAGCCGAAGCGGCAAGGCTTGCCACCAGCACTTCAAAGGCAATGCCCAGCGCATAGCCTTTAGCTCCGCCGAAGGGCGCGATGGCGCCTTTCTTGGCGGCGGCGGCATCTGTGGTGGGATCGCCATTTTCGTCCAGCGCCCAGCCCAGCGGGATCGGCGCACCGCGATTGGCGTGGTCGTGAATCTTGCCCATGGAGACAAGCCCGGTCGCCATGTCCAGCACCATGGGGGCGGGATCGGCCGGCACGCCAATGGCGATGGGATTGGTACCGATCATCGCCTTGCGACCGCCCCAGGGATGGACCAGCGCCTCGGAAATCGTCAGCACGATGCAGGTCAGCCCCAGATTGGCGACATGCTCGGCATAATAGGCCAGCGCGCCCAGATGGTTGGTATTGCGGATGGCAGCGACCGCGATTCCGTCTTCCCGGGCTCTGGGAATGATGGTTTCCAGCGCCGCCATGGCGACGACGGGGCCGAGCCCGCGCTGGCCGTCCACGCTGAGGAAACTGCGTGCCGTCCATTGCCGGTTGCCCTTGGTGTTACCCACCGACAGGCCCACACGGATGCGCTCGATGACCCGGCGCAGGCGGAGCAGCCCGTGGCTGGGAATGGCGCGCATCTCTGCTTCCAGGAAAAGGCCGGCCTGGATCCTGGCATGGTCGCCCGGCACGCCATTGGCGAGCAGGATGCCCTCGGCCAGTTTGCGGACGTCCTCGACGGGGACCAGCACGGATCAAATATCCTATAGGATCGGCGGACCGTATGAGTTATGCTGCGTAGGGTCAAGGCTAAAAGGCAGGGTTTCTGTGGGTCAAAGTTCCATGGGCAAGTTCCCCGCGGTGGCGGCAGCAATCGATGCGCCGGATCGACAGATCGCCAGGCCTTCCGGCCTGGCGGAAGAGGTCTATCGCCGCATCCGCGCCGACATCATGTCCCTTAAGCTGCCGCCTGAAACCCGGGTTTCAGTGGATAGCCTGGCGCGGGAGCTGGGCGTGTCGCAGACCCCGATCCGCGAGGCGCTGTCGATGCTGGAAGCCAATGGCCTGGTCAGCAAGCGCCACTTTGCCGGTTACGCCACCACGCCGCGCATGGACCGGGCCCAGCTGGACGAGCTGTTCGAGTTTCGGCTCTTGATCGAACCCCATGCCGCACGCAAGGCGGCGGAGATGATGACGGACATCGACCTGGGCCTGTTGGCCAGCGGCGAAAGCGCGCCCTCGCATGACGCCTTTGCCGACA